>LSQX01271508.1_pt1 | contig 45715 bp, 42 predicted proteins | sample 654561 | NCBI WGS metagenome assembly LSQX01 (sample SAMN04489861, study PRJNA283612) | anaerobic digester metagenome | isolation source: 4 biogas reactors fed with cattle manure at either 37C or 55C with and... | place: Denmark: Kongens Lyngby | collected 2014 | reverse complement strand
CATGGGAACGGTTCGAGCGTCTTGTAAGCAAAGCGAACAACCAAAGGGAAGAAAACTGTCCCCTGTGGCTCAATAAACCAAAAAACTTGTAACATAAAAGGACTTGATTTATCAAGCCCTTTTATGTATTATAGTTTATAACAGAGTAGTACTGTAGGGGGAGGAAATAACGATAGAAGGTTATGGTAATCAATGTTCTAAAGAGTATAAAACCATCAATAAAGAGGCAACAACCGAGTTTATTGAAAAAAAGTCACGCTTTATTGCTTCTGTTAAGCCCGTAGGAACAGAACAAGATGCATTAGATTTTATTAAAGATATAAAATCCAAACATGGCAAAGCTACTCATAATGTATATGCATACTTATTAATGAAAAATAATATCCAAAGGCATAGTGACGACGGGGAACCTTCCGGAACAGCAGGAATGCCCGTTCTTGATGTAATAATTAAAGAAGAATTGACTGATATATGTATCGTAGTAACAAGATATTTTGGTGGAACCTTACTTGGTGCAGGAGGATTAATAAGAGCATACGCCAAGAGTGCTGTATTAGGAATTAATGAAGCCGGTATTATTGTTATGAGGTTGTGTGAAAAATTAGAACTTTCTTGCGACTACACACTCTTTGGAAAAGTAAAAAGTGAGATTGAAAATGATAATATTCTTATCGAAGACATAGTATATGGTGCTAATGTTATAATTAGTATTAATATCGAGGTTGGCAAAAAACAACAATTTATAAAGAGAATGATAGATGTTACCAATGCAAAAATAGATATACATGAAAAAGAGAAAAAATACATAGCCTTTTAAGGCTACGATGCAACTCCTAAACAATAACAACAACTGTTACTGTTCACAGGCTGTATAGACATGGGGCGAGAGCGTAGCCATGGGGACGGTTCGAGCGTCTTGTGAGCAAAGCGAACAACCGAAGGGGAGACGATGGAACTGTCCCCTGTGGCGTAAAAACAAAAAATATATCTAAATACATTGTAAATTGGTATAAATAAGAATATAATAAAAGAAAAAGGAGCGATTAGAAATGGTCGGTGAAAAAGTGTTATCCGTAACAAAAGAGAATTTTAATGAAGAGGTATTAAGTTCTGACATCCCTGTTTTGGTAGATTTTTGGGCAAGTTGGTGTGGTCCATGTAGAATGGTTGCCCCTGTGTTAGATGAATTGGCAGAAGATTTTGACGGAAAAGCAAAAATAGCAAAAATTAATGTAGATGAACAAAGAGAACTTGCGGAACAATACAGAGTAATGAGCATACCTGCTATCTTTTTATTTAAAAATGGCGAAGTTGTTGATAAAACAGTTGGAGCAAAGCCAAAGGATGAATTTGCGAGTATGATAAATGTGAATCTTTAATCAACAAAATTACCCAAGATTTTTATTTTAAAAGAAGGATTTTTAATCTTAGATATTGAATATAAGTAAAGAAGTAAAAGAATATTTGAGGGGGCGACTAAGATGAGGGACAAAAAATTCGGAAGTAGTTTTTTGGGTTATAAAAAGCAAGATGTATATGAGTTCATTGAAAAGCTTGCCAAGGATTTAGAAGAACAGATAAAAATAAAAGATAATGAAATACTCAAGCTAAAGACTCATAATGAAGAATTGAAAAATACATTAGATGAACTGTCAGACAAGTTTTCGGGTATTGAAAACGACCGTTCTCGTATTGCAGATGCAATAATAAAAGCTGAGCAAAAGGCGAATAGTATTGTTGAAGAAGCAATAAAAGAAGCTGAAGACAAAAAAATACAACTTCAAGGAGAGGTTGAGGTAGAAGCAGAAAAGGTTGAAGAAGTTAAAAAAGAATTACGAACACTGAGGGAAACAGCTATTAATGTTATTAGCAATTTCGAGAGGCAATTATTTGATATAGCAGGTTCCGAGGAGTATGAAGAGGAATCGATACCTGAAGAAACAGAGCTTTCTGAAGAACAAGCAGAAGGGGAAGAACAAGAGTAAGAATAAGAAATATATTAAAAAAGACCGATTTTAACGGTCTTTTTTTAATATATTTAATCTATGAGCACAGGGTTTAATATATAAATTTTTAATTATGGGTGGTTTTTTTTCGAATATAATTATATAATGTAGAATAATATGTGATTGCATAAGGAGTGGATTTTTATGGAAAGAATACTTGAAATACTTGAGAGAGATAATAGGGTGACACCTGAACAAATTGCTGTAATGTTGAATATTGATGTAGAAAAAGTTAATGCAGCGATAAAAGAACTTGAAGATAATAAAATCATTTTAAGATATAAAGCTCTTATAAACTGGGAAAAAACCGAAAGAGAATTTGTTACTGCCCTAATAGAATTAAGAGTGACACCCCAGAGGGGTGAAGGTTTTGAAAAGGTTGCCGAAAGAATTTATAAATATCCGCAGGTTAAATCCGTATACCTCATGTCAGGCGGGTTTGATTTGACTGTAATTATTGAAGGAAGAACAATGAAAGAGGTTGCATTATTCGTTGCGGAAAAACTTGCTCCCATGGAGTCAGTTTTAAGTACTGCAACACATTTTGTACTTAAAAAGTATAAAGATGAAGGTGTAATTTTTGAAGAAAAAGAAAAGGATGATAGGCAGGTGTTTATTTTATGATTAATGAAGGAATATTATCACCCGTAGTTAAAAGCATTCCACCTTCCGGTATAAGGAAGTTTTTTGATATATTAACGGAAATGGATGATGTTATTTCACTAAGTGTAGGTGAGCCCGATTTTGTGACACCTTGGCATGTAAGGGAAGAAGGTATTTATTCTCTAGAAAAAGGACGTACACACTATACTTCTAATTCAGGTATACTTGAACTAAGGCAGGAGATTTCAAGTTATTTGGATAGAAAGTTTGGTTTAAAGTATGAGCCAACAAATCAAATACTCGTAACCGTAGGTGGCAGCGAAGCAATTGATTTAGCTATGAGAGCTCTTATCTCCCCGGGTGATGAGATTCTGATACCTGAGCCATCTTTTGTATGCTATACTCCTTGTACTCTGCTTGCAGGGGGAGTAGCGGTTCCGATAGTAACTACAGAAGATAATGGTTTTAAGCTTACGCCGAAACAAATAAAGGAAAAGATTACCTCCCGTACAAAAATACTTGTACTGCCTTATCCCAATAATCCTACAGGGGCAATACTTGATAAAAGTGAACTTGAGGCAATAAGCAAAGTTATTATAGAAAACGATTTACTGGTAATATCAGATGAAATATATGCTGAGCTAACTTATAGCGGTAAGCATGTATCAATAGCAAGTCTTCCGGGGATGAAGGACAGGACAATATTGATAAATGGGTTTTCAAAAGCTTATGCTATGACCGGTTGGAGATTAGGGTATGCAACAGGTCATCCTGATATCATAAGTGCGATGACCAAGATACATCAATATGCAATTATGTGTTCACCTACAACCAGCCAATATGCAGCTATAGAAGCATTAAGAAATGGGGACGAAGATATTGAAAAGATGGCTAAAGAATATAATTATAGACGGAGAGTTATAGTAGATGGGTTTAGAAAAATTGGATTAGATTGCTTTGAACCCTTTGGTGCCTTTTATGTATTTCCTTCCATAAAGAAAACAGGGCTTTCTTCCATTGACTTCTGCGAAAAGCTTTTATATAGTGAAAAAGTAGCAGTGGTTCCGGGGAATGCATTTGGTAATAGTGGTGAAGGCTTTATCAGGTGTTCATATGCTTACTCAATAGATAATATCAATGAAGCTTTAAAAAGGATAGGCAGATTTATCGAAAAAAACACAGGGAAATAAGGGAAGTTGCTGAAATAATTCGGGTTCAATAAATTGAACCCCTACAATAGGTGGTTGAGCTATGAAGTTTAAACTTGAAAAAAAATACTTTAAATACATGATATCTATATTTATTCTTATAAGTGCATTGATATTTGTATACCATATGTTTGATAGTATAGATGCTGTTATATCAAAAACCGTTGGGGTGTTAAGATTTCTATTACGCTTACTGATGCCCTTTCTATACGGATTTGTTTTGGCATATTTGTTTAATCCATTAATAATATGGTTTGAAAAAAACCTTTTTAAAGGAAAAAATTTAAGTGCTAAAGGATATAAAAAATATAGAATAATCAGTATATGGATAGTTTATGTAACTATTCTTGCATTAACCTCAATTGCTTTGACATTCATTATTCCAAAGATTGTTAGTAGTATAGAAGTATTAAAGAAAACAATGCCGGATTATTTATGGCAAGCTAGCCGGTTTACGAATGAAACACTTAAGGAATATGAATTATTTAATGGGATAAGAGTATTTGAACATATCGAAGGCTTTGTATTGGATTTTTTCAAAAGGGTAAATCTGCAAAATATCGATTTAGAGAATGTATTCCAACATGTAGGCAGGGGAGTCATAAGTGTTACAAATATATTTTTTAATCTTGTATTAGGTTTTATAATAGCTTTTTATTTATTATTGGACAAAGAAAATTTTATAAGAGAAATCAACAAAATAATAATGGTTATCGCAGGGGAGAAAAAATTTAATTATATAACCCAAGCCGGGAAGGAGATTAATAGAATATTCTCAAAGTTCATAATCGGAAAAACAATTGATTCTACAATTATTGGCTTGCTTTGTTTTATAGGGTTGTTAATACTAAAGGTCCCGTATGCACTTTTATTAAGCGTAATAGTCGGTATTACAAATATGATACCTTATTTTGGCCCATTTATCGGTGCGGTACCCGCAATAGTTATTACATTATTTAACGATCCTTTAAAATCACTATGGGTAGCAGTATTTATATTTGCACTTCAACAATTCGACGGTATAGTATTAGGACCTAAAATTTTGGGGGGATCACTTAAAATCAATCCTATCTGGATAATATTCGGGGTAATAGTAGGCGGTGGTTTTTTTGGTGTAATAGGAATGTTAATAGGTGTTCCCATAGTAGCCATCATTAGACTGTTTATTCTTAGATATGTTGATAAAAAGTTCAAGAGTAAACAGATAAAAAGCGAAAGCATAGAGCCGATTAATTAACTAAATAAGGTGGTTTATTATTATGTATGATGTATCGGTTTTACGATGCAATGATTATAATTATAATAAAGTGAAAAAAGTAATAGAAGAAACCTTTAATAATCTTGGCGGTATAGAAAAGTTTGTGAAGTCGGGTATGAAGGTTGTACTTAAGATTAATTTATTGATGAAGAAAAGACCGGAAGAGGCAGTTACCACTCATCCTGTCATAATTGAAGCAGTGATAAAAACAGTGCAGCAGGCAGGTGGTATTGTTACTATTGCAGATAGCCCCGGGGGGTTGTATACTCCCAAAATTTTGAAAGGAATATATTCAGCTTGCGGAATTGAAGAAGTTGCTAAAAAAACAGGTGCAATTCTGAATTATAATGTTAATTATAAAGATATATTATACTCTAAAGGGAATGTAATAAAATCCTTTGCTATAATCGAACCTGTGCTTGAAGCGGATTTAGTTATTAATCTTCCAAAACTTAAAACTCATGGAATGATGCTCTTTACCGGCGCGGTTAAAAATCTTTTTGGCACAATACCGGGAGCACACAAGGCGGAATATCATTTTAGATTAAAAGAAAAGAATGTTTTTGGCAAAATGTTGGTCGACCTTTGTGAATGTATAAATCCCGGACTTACTATAATGGATGGGATTATAGGGATGGAAGGAAACGGACCGTCAAGCGGTAATCCCAGGAAAATCGGAGCTATAATTGCAGGCGTAAACCCTCATGTTGTAGATCTTGTATCAACAGATATTATAGGAGTAAAACCTTCACAGGTATTTACTTTGGCAGATAGTATTAAGAGGAATTTATGCCCTAAAGACATTTTAAACGTGAATATTATCGGCGATGGCATAAAAGATTTGAGAATTAATGATTTTAAGCTTCCCGACGGTAGAACACTTCTTTTTATGGAAGGTTTGCCCAAAGGTATTCAAAATAGAATAACGGACAAAATAAGCCCAAAGCCCATTGTTAGCAACCATATGTGTATAGGTTGTGAAATTTGCAAGGATAATTGTCCCGCAGGAATAATAACCATGAAAAAAGGCAAACCAAATATAGATTTTAAGAAGTGTATTAAGTGCTTTTGTTGTCAGGAGCTATGTCCTCAAAAAGCAATTAGTATAAAGAGACCCTTTTTAATAAGGAAAATAATTAGATAATATAGAGAGGAGCCCGTAGATAGTTCAAGCACTTCCGTAGGGGCGGGTTTCCATGCCACCCGGGGGAAAGTATAACCGATGTAGGGGCGGGTTTCCATGCCACCCGGGGGAAAGTATAACCGATGTAGGGGCGGGTTTCCATGCCGCCCGCAACCAAAAAGAATATGTCCCCTGTGGCTTTAGGGGCTTAGGCATTGTGAACAGTCCTTCCGATTTAGCAGTCGGCGTCAATTCGCATCCATGCTCAAGACGCCTNNCTTCAATCTCCAGGATTATTCACAACACCTAAGCGACACCTAAGTGTTGAAACCAGAGAAAAAGCCAGAGCATAGAGACGAAAGTCGGGGATAGTTCAAGCACTTCCGTAGGGGCGATTCACGAATCGCCCGTCCCCGTGCTGGATAAAAGATAATAACAAAGGAGGTTTTAATATGGCAAAGGTAAAAATTATTACTGACAGCACAGCAGATGTTCCCGAAGAATTAGTTAAGGAGTTTAATATAAGGGTAGTTCCGTTAACGGTAAACTTTGGTGATGCATCTTATAAAGACGGGATTGACATAACTACTGAGCAGTTTTTTGAAAAGCTTGTTAAATCAGATGTTTTACCAACGACTTCACAAGTAACCCCCGGTCAATTTGAGGATATTTTTAGGGAAGAACTGAAGGAAAATGACTCAATAATATGTGTAACCCTCTCATCAAAAGCAAGCGGAACATATCAAGCTGCAATGATAGCCAAGGATATGTTTGATGACGCTAATATTACTATAATAGACTCCATGCTGTTGTCCTACAGTTATGGAATGATAGTAGTTGATGCCGCAAGGATGGCAGCTGAGGGGAAGGGACATAATGAAATTGCATCGATGACAGAAGAAAGAATTAAGAAAATCCAAGTTTATTTTATTGTAGATACATTAGAATATTTAAAAAAAGGTGGAAGATTAAGTTCAGCACAAGCCATAATAGGTAGTATGCTTGATATTAAGCCTGTGTTGGGATTGAAAGATGGAATGGTTGTCCCTATTGATAAAATAAGGGGCAAAAAAAGAGTCATGACTAAAATAGTAGAAATTATTAAATCCCGAGGCCATACCTTAAATGGAAAAAAGGTAAGTTTTGCCCATGGATTAGTTCCGGATAAGCTTGAGGAATTTAAAGAAGCTATATTAAATGAATTTAATCCTGCCAGTATTGAGGAAACAGTTGTAGGTTGTGTTATAGGGACCCATGCCGGCCCGGGAGTATTAGCATTATTCTTTGAAGAATAAAACGATACATTGGTTACTGTTCACGGATTGTAGCGCAGCCATGGGGATGGTTCGAACGTTTCCGTAGGGGCGATTCGTGAATCGCCCCTACGTGTGAGCAAAATAAACAACTGAAGGGAACGAAACTGTCCCCTGTGGTGTATAATTACCCCTGAACGATAACATACATTGTTAAAAATTTAATTATTTTAGCATTATCACTTGAAAACTTAAAAAAAATGATATAAAATGTACTGGGCAATAATTAAGGAAAGCTTTGCTAAATTTTTTGTATGTTCTCTAACTTAAATATAATTAAATAAGTTGAACAAAAAAACATTTTAGGAGGAATGAATTACTATGGCAGTTAAAATTGGTATTAATGGATTTGGAAGAATTGGCAGAAACGCATTCAAGGTTATTATGAGTGATTTTGCCGATAAGATTGATGTTGTGGCAATTAATGACCTAACTGATGCAGCAACACTTGCACATCTACTTAAATATGATTCATGTTTTGGTAAGTTTGATGCTAATGTTGAAGTAAAAGAAGGGGCGATAGTTGTTAATGGTAAGGAAATAAAAATTCTTGCTGAAAGAGACCCGTCAAAACTTCCTTGGGGAGAGTTGGGTGTAGATATAGTAATAGAATCTACCGGTCTTTTTGTTGCTAAAGAAAAAGCAGAAATGCATATTACTGCAGGAGCTAAAAAAGTTATTATTTCTGCACCTGCTAAGAATGAAGATATTACAATCGTTATGGGAGTTAATGAAAAACAATATGACCCCGCAAAACATAATGTAATATCAAATGCATCTTGTACTACAAATTGCCTTGCACCTTTTGCAAAAGTTCTTGATGATAGCTTTGGAATTAAAAAGGGTTTAATGACAACAATTCACTCATACACAAACGATCAAAAAATTCTTGATTTACCTCATAAAGATTTAAGAAGGGCAAGAGCTGCAGCTCTTTCTATGATACCTACAACGACAGGTGCAGCTAAAGCAGTAGCTTTAGTATTACCTCAACTTGAAGGGAAGTTTAATGGCTATGCTTTAAGAGTACCCACACCGACAGTATCAATAGTTGACATGGTTATTGAAACTGAGAAAGCAGCTACAAAGGATAGTGTTAACGATGCATTAAAGGCTGCTGCTGACGGGGAATTAGCAGGGATCTTAGGATTTAGTGATGAACCGCTTGTATCGATAGATTACAAAGGTGATAAAAGATCATCAATTATTGATGGGTTATCAACTATGGTAATAGGAGATAATATGGTTAAAGTTGTTGCATGGTATGACAATGAGTGGGGATATTCAAACAGAATCGTTGACCTTGTTAATTATATAGCAGAAAAAGGTATATAAACAGGTTTCTTTGGCTCAGATGGAGTTTTAACTCCACCTGAGCCTTAGAAACCGTTATCCGGGGACATAGCGCCACTTATCTCTCCGCTTGCGCTTGGCAGAAGCGGAGGGATAAGTGGCGGTAGTCATCGGATAAAGCGAGTTAAATTAACTTGTGAAGACCTAAGTTATAAGGTCCGGTTTTGTAATGTTATATTATAAGACCGGATTTTTTTAAAAAATAGAGATGCTTCCGGCGAAACAAAATTTATTAAGAGGTGAAGTACATGAACAAAATGACAATAGAAGATATTCAAGTTTCAGGTAAAAAGGTGCTTGTCAGATGTGATTTTAATGTGCCTTTAGATGAAAATAAAAAAATAACCGATGAAAACAGAATAATTGGAGCATTGCCTACAATAAAATATTTGGTTGGACAAGGTGCTAAGGTTATATTATGTTCACATTTAGGAAGGCCAAAGGGAGAAGTAAATCCTAAGTTTAGTCTTAAGCCTGTTGCTGTAAGACTTAGTGAATTATTAGGTAAACAGGTAGTGATGGCTGAAGATGTAATAGGTGAAAGTGCAAAGGCTTCGGTAAATAATATGAACACCGGAGATGTAGTTCTTCTTGAAAATGTTAGATATCATAAGGAAGAAGAAAAAAATGATCCTGAATTTGCAAAGCAGTTGGCATCACTTGCCGATATATTTGTTAATGATGCTTTTGGTACTGCACACAGAGCTCATGCTTCAACAGCCGGTGTTGCGGATTATTTACCTTCGGCAGCGGGATATCTTATTCAAAAGGAAATAGAAATAATGGGTAAGGCACTTTCAAACCCGGAAAGACCGTTTGTAGCAATCTTAGGCGGAGCTAAAGTTTCAGACAAAATCGGAGTTGTAGAAAATTTGCTTAACAAAGTAGATTCTTTAATAATTGGCGGTGGTATGGCGTACACATTTTTAAAAGCACAAGGTTATGACATAGGTTTATCAATATGTGAAGAAGATAAGCTTGACCTTGCCGGAGATTTAATTAAAAAGGCAGAAGAAAAGGGAGTAGACTTATTATTACCCGTATGTAATGTTGTAGCCAAGGAATTTAAAGCAGATTCCGAATTCAAAACAGTTTCTTCTCATGAAATACCGTCTGATTGGATGGGAGTAGATATTGGAGCTGATACAATAAAAGAATTTGGAAGTGTAATTAAAAATGCAAAAACCATAATATGGAATGGTCCTATGGGAGTATTTGAATTTCCGGAGTTTGCAAAAGGTACTAAGGCAATAGCTGAAGAAGTAGCAAAAGCAGATGCGGTAACTATCATTGGTGGTGGTGATTCAGCGGCTGCTGTTGAGCAATTAGGATATGCTGATAAAATGACACATATATCGACCGGTGGAGGGGCTTCACTTGAGTTCTTAGAGGGAAAAGTGCTTCCCGGGATTGCGGCATTAAATGATAAATAGTCCTAATTAAAATAATTATTTAAAGAGGTGTTATGATGAGAAAAAAAATAATCGCAGGTAATTGGAAGATGAACAAAACTCCTTCTGAAGCTACTGTATTTATTAATGAGTTAAAACTTTTAGTAAACGAAGCAGATGTAGATGTCGTAGCATGTACGCCTTTTGTTTGCATTCCTGCGGCAATAGAGGCAGCTAAGGGTACAAACATCCAAATAGGCGCACAAAATATGTACTATGAGAAAAGTGGGGCCTATACAGGTGAAGTTTCTGCCCAAATGCTTGTAGATTTGGGTGTTAAATATGTTATCGTAGGACATTCCGAGAGAAGGCAATACTTTGCTGAAACAGATGTCTTAGTTAACAAAAAAGTGCTTGCGGCATTTAATAGTGGATTAATTCCTATAGTATGTGTTGGCGAGGCGCTTGAGCAAAGAGAACAGGGAATAACAGATGACCTTGTGAGAATGCAAACTAAGATAGCAATGCAAGGTTTGGGTGTAGAACAAGCAAAACAAGTTGTGATTGCATATGAGCCCATATGGGCAATAGGGACAGGCAAAACAGCAACAGCAGAACAGGCAAATGAAGTATGTGCTGTTATTAGAGAAACTGTAAAAGGATTATTTGGTGAAGATGTATCACAGCAGATTAGAATACAATATGGCGGGAGTGTTAATGCTGATAATGCTTCAGAACTTATGAACATGTCTGATATTGATGGAGCTTTGGTTGGGGGAGCAAGCCTTAAAGCCGATGAATTCAGTAAGATAGTTAAGTATTAATAAGGAGTTTTTTATGAAGGATAGATTAATTACACTAATCATACTTGACGGGTATGGTTACAGCGAACAAGAAGAAGGAAATGCAATAAAAACAGCAAAAACACCCAATATGGATAAGTTTTTTTGTGAATACCCTAATACACTCATCAGCTGTAGCGGTCTTGATGTAGGGCTGCCTGAGGGGCAAATGGGCAACTCTGAGGTTGGACATACCAATATCGGAGCAGGCAGAGTTGTATATCAAGAGCTCACAAGAATAACAAAAGCTATTGATGAAAAAACTATTTATGAAAATGAAGGTCTATTAAAAGCAATAGACAATTGTAAAAAGCATGGCTCAAAGCTTCATTTATATGGTTTGTTGTCCGATGGCGGGGTTCATAGCCATAACACACATTTATATGCTTTATTGGATATGGCAAAAAAGCATGGAGTTAAAGATGTTTATGTCCATTGTTTTCTGGACGGAAGAGATGTATCACCACACTCAGGAAAAGGTTTTGTGCAGGAATTAAGTGATAAGATGGCTGAAATAGGGGTAGGGCATATTGCTTCTGTAATGGGAAGGTATTATGCAATGGATAGAGATAATAGGTGGGAAAGAGTTGAAAAAGCTTATAATGCTATGGTTATAGGAGAGGGGAATCTCGTTCAATCTGCTGTGAAGGCTGTTGAGGATTCCTATAATGAAGATATAACAGATGAGTTTGTTGTTCCTGCAGTAGTAATAAAAGACGGTGCCCCGGTAGCAAAAATTGAAGAAAATGACTCAATAATATTTTATAATTTCCGACCGGACAGGGCAAGGGAAATCACACGTACTTTTGTAGACCCTGATTTTGACGGTTTTAAAAGACCTAACGGATATTTTCCTGTTTGCTTTACATGTATGACGCAATATGATATAACAATGCCTAGTGTTAATGTAGCATTTAGCCCGGTAGATATCACAGATACTTTTGGCGAATATATCAGTAAAAACGGATATAAGCAGCTTAGAATTGCCGAGACGGAAAAATATGCTCATGTAACATTCTTTTTTAACGGTGGAGTGGAAGAAGTGTATAAAGGTGAAGACAGAGCCTTAATATCTTCACCCAAAGTACCTACTTATGATATGAAGCCGGAAATGAGCGCTTATGAGGTTACTGATGAGGTAATTAAAAGGATAGAATCTGATGAATACAATGTAATTATACTTAATTATGCCAATGCCGATATGGTGGGGCATACAGGTGTATTTGAAGCTGCTGTAAAGGCTATCGAAGCAGTGGATGAGTGTGTCGGCAGGGTAGTTGAAGCTGTCAGAAAGCGAAATGGTGTGGCAATTATAACAGCAGATCACGGTAATTCAGACCAAATGATAGATTATGACACAGGCAATCCCTTTACAGCACATACTACAAACAAAGTACCTTTGGTATTGATAGGTGAAAAGGCAGGGCTAAAAGAAGGAAAACTAGCCGATATTGCACCTACAATGCTTGAAATAATGGGTCTTAAGAAACCCGAAGCAATGACAGGAAACAGTATACTAAAATAGGTAGCGGAGTCACGGGGATGGTTCGAGCGTCTTCGAAACGCAGCTAAGAACCGAAGGGAAGGGAACTGTCCCCGTGGCGCACGAAACACTATAATAAAAAATGAGAGGAGATATTATTATGAAAGAATATTTTGAAATTCAAGATGTATTTGCAATGGAAATTATGGACTCAAGGGGTAATCCTACAGTTGAAGTTGAAGTTTTGGTTGAAGGAGGATTTGTTGGCAGAGCTGCAGTTCCTTCCGGTGCATCAACAGGTATTTTTGAAGCTGTTGAGTTAAGGGATGGAGATAAAAACAGATACTTGGGTAAAGGGGTACAAAAGGCAGTTGATAATGTAAATAATGAAATTGCTGATGAGATTATCGGCATGAATGTTCTTGACCAAGCAGCCATTGACAGAGTAATGATAGAGCTTGATGGAACACCTAACAAAGCAAAGCTTGGTGCAAATGCTATATTAGGTGTATCACTTGCCTGTGCAAAAGCTGCGGCTGAAGCATTGGGTATGAGCTTATATCAATATATAGGCGGAACAAATGCTAAGGTTCTTCCTGTACCGATGATGAACATATTAAATGGCGGGGCACATGCAAATAATAATGTAGATATTCAAGAATTTATGATTATGCCTGTAGGTGCAAGCAGTTTTAAAGAAGCTCTTCAAATGTGTGCTGAAGTATTCCATAGTTTAAAGAAGGTTTTATCTGATATGGGAAATACCACAGCAGTAGGTGATGAAGGAGGGTTTGCTCCGAATCTTTCGAAGGATGAAGAAGCCCTTGAAGTTATAGTAGAAGCAATAGGTAAAGCAGGGTACAAAGCAGGAAAAGACTTTATGATTGCTATAGATGCGGCATCAGCAGAGTGGATAACAGAAGACGGAAAATATCATCTTCCAAAGTCTGATGTAATTAAAACAAAAGCAGAGATGGTTGATTACTGGGCTAATCTAGTAGAGAAATATCCGATTATTTCCCTTGAAGATGGTGTATCAGAAGACGATTGGGAAGCTTGGAAGCTTCTTACCGAAAGAATAGGCGATAAGGTACAATTAGTAGGTGATGACTTATTTGTTACAAATACTGAAAGACTTGAAAAAGGTATTGATTTGGGAGTTGCTAATTCAATACTAATAAAAGTTAACCAAATAGGTACACTTACAGAAACACTTGAAGCAATACAAATGGCTAACAGAGCAGGATATACAGCAGTAGTATCCCACCGTTCGGGAGAGACTGAAGATACTACAATAGCAGACATAGCTGTAGCTGTAAATGCAGGACAAATAAAAACAGGTGCACCCTCAAGAACAGACCGTGTCGCAAAATACAACCAATTATTAAGAATAGAAGATGAACTCGATGAAGTTGCTGAATATCCTGGTCTAAAAGCATGGTTTAATTTGAAACTCGGAAAATAAAAAAACTATTGTATAATATTAAATAGTATGCTAGAATACAGATTAGAAAGAAGCACTTCAGGAGGTGTAGTGGATGAGAATGTTTATATCAATTCTCCATATTGTTGTAACAGTATCTTTGATTGTGATAGTACTTTTACAATCGGGGAAACAAGCCGGTTTATCAGGCTCGATAGCAGGTGGTGCTGAAACATTTTTCGGTAAAAATAAGGGAAGAACTTTAGATGCAATATTGAGTAAATATACGTCTATAGCAGCGATTTTATTCATAGTAACTTCTGTAGCTTTATCGTTGATACTTAATTAAAAATAAAAAAATCATCCCGGATGGGATGATTTTTTTATTTAGAAGAAAGATAATAGTAAGATACAAGTTAGGAGAAGTGATACTATGACAAAAGAAGAAAAAATAGTTGCTTTTATGAAAGAGGATGCATATAAACCTTTAAAAGCCGAAGAATTAATAGCAGTACTGGATGTACCCAAATCTGATATAGGTGAATTTGTTAATATTATGGATAATCTCGAAGAAGAGGGGAAAATAATTAAAACAAGAAAAAATAAATATGGTGCACCTGAAAAAATGGGGCTTGTTGTAGGTCAATACAGCGGGAATGACAGAGGCTTTGGATTTGTAATACCCGATGATTCTGAAATGGCGGATGTTTTTATTTCCCCGGAAAACACCAATGGAGCAATGAATAAAGATAAAGTTATTGCCCGATTTACACGAGCAATAATTGAAGGTAAAAGAGCTGAAGGTGAAATAATCCGTATACTTAAAAGAGTTAATAATGCCATTATCGGAGTATTTGAAACATCTAAGCATTTTGCATTTGTTGTACCTGATGATAGGAAAATATATAATGATGTATTTGTACCAAAAGAAGAATTCAATGGTGCCCAAAATGGCGATAAGGTAGTTGTCGAAATAATTAGGTGGCCTGAGCAGGGGCGAAACCCTGAAGGACGTATAACTGAAGTTTTAGGTGGAAGTGATGACCCTGAAACACACATTACTTCGATACTGAGAAAATTCAAACTTAATGAAGAATTTCCCCATAAGGTAAATAAATACTTAGAAAAGGTTCCAAACGAAGTCAATCTAGATGAGATTGCCGAAAGAAAAGATTTAAGGAATTTGCCCATGGTAACAATTGATGGCGCTGATGCAAGAGATTTAGATGATGCTGTTTCCTTAGAAGTATTACAAAATAATAACTATAGATTAGGAGTCCATATAGCAGACGTAAGTCACTATGTTACAGAAAAAAGCCCACTTGATAAAGAAGCATTTAAAAGAGGGACAAGCGTATATATTACTGACAGGGTAATACCTATGCTTCCTCCAAAGTTATCTAACGGTATTTGCAGCTTAAATCCTCAGGTCGATAGGTTGGCATTAACTGTTTTTATGGAAATAGACAAGCAAGGGAAAGTTACTAATCATGAGATACTTGAAAGTGTAATAAGGACAAAAGAAAGAATGACATATGAGGATGTGACGGAAATCCTTGAAAATGATAATAAGGAACTCAAAAAAAGATATGAAGATTTAGTTGACCGGTTTGAAAACATGAAAGAGTTAGCACTTATTCTCAAAAAGAAGAGGATGGAAAGAGGCAGCATTGATTTTGATTTTCCGGAGCCTAAGATAATTCTTGACGATACGGGAAAACCTATAGAAATAAAGAAATATGAAACAACCATATCCAATAAGATTATTGAAGAATTTATGTTAATATGCAATGAAACCATTGCAGAGCATATGTTTTGGCTAAACTCTCCCTTTGTCTACAGGGTACATGAAGAACCTGATTCAGAAAAGATTAAAGATTTTAACAACCTTATTTATAATTTCGGATATTATATAAAAGGATTGTCTAAGGTTCATCCGAGAGCATTACAGCAAATTCTTGAGAAAATCAAAGGGAAAAAGGAAGAGAAAATTGTAAGCACTATAATGCTTCGTTCATTAATGAAAGCAAAATATTCTCATGAGAATTTAGGTCATTTTGGATTGGCGGCAAAATATTATTGTCACTTTACAGCACCTATAAGAAGATACCCTGACCTTATAATTCATAGGATTATTAAGGAAAGGTTAAAAGGTGAAATCAAACCTGAAAGACTTAAGTTTTTAAATAATTTCGTTGTAGAGGCAGCAAAACAATCTTCATTAAAAGAAATAGATGCTCAAGAAGCGGAACGTGAGGATGAAGATTTAAGAATGACACAATATATGAGTGATAAGGTTGGGGAAGAATTCAATGCTATTATATCAGGGGTGACATCATTTGGAATGTTTGTTGAACTGGATAATACAATAGAAGGGCTTATTACTATGAGCAATCTTGAAGATGATTATTACATGTATGATGACAAGCATTTTTGTCTCATAGGCGAGCATACAGGGAAAGTATACAGAATAGGGGATGAAGTAAAGGTTAGATTAGTAAGGGCAGATATTATCACTCGCCAAATAGACTTTGTTTTAGCATAAAAAACAAAATTAAATTTTAAAAATGAAGATATCGTCTTAGATTTATGATAAAATGTATACAACATTAAATTGGAGGGATAACTATGACAATATTAGTAACCGGAGGAGCGGGCTATATAGGAAGTCACGCTTGTGTTGAACTGCTGCAAGCAGGTTATGATATTATTGCCCTTGATAATTTATCTAATAGCAAAGAAAATGCTATTCAAAGGGTGAAAAGTATTACGGGTAAGGATTTTAAGTTTTATAAAACAGATTTACTTGATTATAAGGGCGTGGAAGAAATATTTAAAACATCAAATATTGTTTCCGTTATGCATTTTGCCGGATTAAAAGCTGTTGGCGAATCTGTACAGATGCCTTTATCCTATTATCATAATAACATTACCGGGACATTAAATCTTTGTAAAGTAATGAAAAAATTCAATGTGAAGAAATTAGTTTTCAGTTCATCAGCTACTGTATATGGGGATCCGCATAAGGTGCCTATTACTGAAGATTTTCCACTATCAACAACAAATCCATATGGTTCAACCAAGCTTATGATTGAAAGGATTTTAAATGATTTATATGTCTCTGATAATTCATGGGACATTGCTTTATTGAGATATTTTAATCCTGTAGGAGCACACATTAGTGGGGATATTGGAGAAGACCCAAACGGAACACCTAATAACCTAGTTCCTTTTATAGCACAAGTAGCTGTTGGAAAACTTGAAAAGCTTAAGGTTTTTGGCAATGATTACCCAACTAAAGATGGAACAGGTGTAAGAGATTATATCCATGTGGTTGACCTTGTAAAAGGACATTTAAAGGCCCTTGAAAAACTAAACACAAATCCGGGTGTTGTAACATACAATTTAGGTACGGGACAAGGATACAGTGTTTTAGAAGTAGTTGATGCATTTAAAAAAGCTTCAGGTAAAGAAATACCATATGAGATTGTAGATAGAAGACCCGGAGATATAGCACAATGTTTTGCTGACCCGAAAAAAGCAGAAGAAGAGTTGGGGTGGACAGCAGAAAAAGGAATTGAAGAAATGTGTACGGATACTTGGCGTTGGCAGCAAAAAAATCCGAATGGATATTAGATAAAAACTTGGAGGTATATATGTTTAGTATTGATGTAAAACCAAAGATAACACCTGTATTGGATAGCTCATTCAGGCCCATTGCATTAGAGAATAAAGCTTTTTTGAATGAGGTAAACAAAACAGTTGAATCTGTTCCTGTTGTAATTGCGTTAGAAAGAGCAGGGGGATTAATATCAAGATATGAAACAAAAATCTTTCCGCAAGAACACAAGCTGGCAGAAAACAATCTGCCCTATATAGAAAGACTTGTTAAAAGCCTTTTATGGATAAAAGGTGGATGGAAGGTTATAATAGGTGCTCCTGAGTACATAGGGAAATACATAAAAGAAGCTTATTCCGAGAATGGAATCAGGGAATTTGATGCAAAGTTTATGAGCAGAGTATATGAAAGACCTTTTACCGTTGAGATTACTAAAGCTGATAAAGTTCCAAATGCGAAAGAAAACTCAGAATCTGTAGGGCGTCATTTGGATGGTTGTCGTATAGGATTTGATGCAGGAGGAAGTGACCGTAAGGTTTCTGCTGTCATTGACGGAGAAGTTATATATAGTGAAGAGGTTGTTTGGCATCCGAAATTGCAGGAGGATCCAAAATACCATTATGAAGGAATTCTCGAATCTATGCAAACTGCAGCCTCTAAAATGCCTAGGGTAGATGCTATTGGTGTAAGCGCAGCTGGTATATATATAAATAATCGTGCTATGGTGGCATCATTATTTATTAAAGTAGCCGAGGATTTATTTGATAAAAAGGTAAAGGATATTTTTATTAATATTGCAAAAGAGATGGGGGATTTGCCCATAGTTGTTGCCAATGACGGGGATGTAGCAGCTCTTGCCGGAGCGATGCATCTTAACAAGACAAATGTGTTAGGAATAGCAATGGGAACCAGTGAAGCTGTTGGTTACGTTGACAGTAACGGAAATATTACAGGTTGGCTCAACGAATTAGCTTTTGTACCTGTAGACTATAACAAGGATTCCTTGATAGACGAGTGGTCAGGTGATTTCGGTTGTGGTGTTAAATATTTTTCTCAGGACTCGGTAATAAAACTTGCACCTGCGGCAGGGATTGTCCTTGATGAGAACTTATCACCGGCTGAAAAGTTGAAGGTAGTACAAAAACTTCACGATGAAGGACATAAAGGAGCAAGACAAATATTTGAAACCATAGGAGTATATTTAGGGTATACCATTGCATATTACTCTGAATTTTATGATATAGATTATCTTCAAATACTTGGCCGTGTTACATCAGGAAAAGGCGGAGATATAATAATAAAAGAAGCACGAAGGGTATTAAAGAAAGAGTATCCTACATTGGCCGAGAATTTAACATTATATATACCGGATGAATATGAGCGGAGAGTTGGACAATCTATTGCTGCTGCAAGTCTTCCGCAAATAGATTAAACGTATGAATTAAAAAACTATTAGTGCTTAACTGTCATTCTGAGCGCAGCGAAGAATCTCCCATGAGGGAAAATCTCTTGCTGCATTTAGAATGAAGTGGAGAAGAGGTTTATATTTTTTAAATGTCTATTAAACAAAAGATGGGGGCAATTATGATGGAATTAAAACAAATTGGTGCAGAAATCTACGTTCCTGATAATAAAGATACAACAGAGGCTTTGTCAAGGACTACACATATGGCAATTTCTGCACATCAAGATGATATTGAAATAATGGCATATGATGGAATACTAGAATGTTTTGGAAAACAAGATAAATGGTTTACAGGAATTGTAGTTACAAATGGAAGTGGAAGTGCACGCACAGGTTTGTATGCTGACTATTCTGATGAACAGATGCAGGAAATACGAAGGATTGAACAAAAAAAAGCAGCCTACATAGGTGAGTATTCAGCGCAATTATTAATGAATTATCCCAGTAGTGCAGTTAAAAATCACAACAATGTGGATGTCATTGAGGATATTTTAAGTATAATTAAAATGTCACACCCAAAGATTATTTATACCCATAATCTTGCTGATAAGCATGATACTCATGTTGGTACAGCTCTTAAGGTTATAAGTGCATTAAGGGAATTACCAAAGGATTATCATCCCGAGAAAGTATATGGATGTGAAGTATGGAGAGATTTAGATTGGGTAAATGATAGTGAAAAGGTGTCTTTTGATGTGTCTTCTAATTCAAGCCTTGCTGCTGCATTGTTAGGAGTATTTGATTCTCAGATTTCAGGAGGAAAAAGATATGATTTGGCAACACAGGGCAGGCGTATAGCAAACGCAACTTATGCCGAGTCACATGAAACAGATACTTCAAGTGCATTAATTTATGCAATGGATTTGACACCTTTAATAAGAGACGTTTCATTAGATATTAATGAATACGTTCAAGGGTATATAAAGAGATTTAGTGACGATGTAAGTGAAAAGATTTTAAGACTAAGTAAATAGTTTGTAGGGGCGGACGACCCTGTCCGCCCGGAACCGAAGAGCCGTAGAGACGCTCCGAGCACCGTAAGGGCGGTTTTCCATGCCCGCCCGGAACCGAAGAGCCATAGAGACGCTCCGAGCACCGTAAGGGCGGTTTTCCATGCCCGCCCGGAATCGAAGGGAAGGGAACTGTCCCCTGTGGCTATGGCAACTCATTGGTAAATATATTCATTGCATTATAGATTGATTATTGATAATATTAAATATACAAGGGATTTAAAGGGGAGATATTAATGGCAGGTTTTTTTGGATTTTTTGATTACACTAAGCCCGGACCGGGGGTCGATAAAGATGCACAAAAAAAGAATAAATTTGCGCTGTTTTTTGAATTATATTTTAGGAAGTTTTGGAAGCTTATTACCTTAAATATTATTTATTTTTTAACATGTATACCTATAGTAACAATAGGCCCTGCAACGGCAGGATTTACTTATGTTTTAAGAAACTTTTCAAGAGAAGACCATGCATGGGTAACGAGTGATTATTTCGAACATGGGTTTAAAAATTTTAAACAAGCATTTATTGTAAGCATAATAGACTTTATTCTACTTTATCTGGGATGGTTTTCTTACAACTTTTATTCTCAGTATGCAGAAGGGTACCTAGTATATGGGAAATACATTATATTGATTATGGGCTTTATTTATTTGTTTATGCATTTTTATATCTATCAAATGATGGTCACTTTTAAATTATCGTTAAAACAGATTTATAAGAATGCGTTTATATTTGCTATTGCCAGATTACCCCAAAACATTTTAATCCTAATACTTACTATACTTGTTTCGATTTTATTTTACTATTACGTGTTAATTGGCGTACTGCTAACACCTGTTATAGTATTAAGCACAGTAGGGTTTATCATTAATTTCTATGTATACCATGTTATTAAAAAATATATGCTGGATAAGATTCCGGAAGAGAACGGTGAAGAACAAGAAATAGAAGAAGCTGAAAACTAGTACCGGTTTTCAGCTTTAAAACTTTGTTTAATTGAATCAATCGCCTTAATTGCATCCTTTTCATATACTAAAAAAGATATATCGACAACAGATGTAGTTACGAGCTTAACCTCAATATTGTTTTTTGCCATTAATGAAAATAGCAATGCAGCTATTCCCGGATGGGTTTCCATTTCCTTACCATATAACGATATTTTGACGTTATTCGAGTTTATTTCCGTCACCAGTTCAGGTATGGTTTTTTTATACTTTCCGATTACACCTAAGGCTTTTACAATATCCAAATCTGAAATAGTAAAAGATAAATCTGCTACACCGGAGTATGTGGAAATCTGGCTTATCATGTCTATATTTATACTTTCTTTTGCAATTGAGTTGAATATATCCGCGATAATATCAATTTTGTTAGGAATGTTTTCTAAAGTTATTAAAGAAACATCATTTGTTACTGAAACACTATAATTACTCATAAATTAACACCTTCCTCATTAATTAAGCTATGCCATGCGCCATAGGGACGGTTCCATCGGATTCCCTTCGGTTGCGGGCGGGCATGGAAACCCGCCCCTACGGTGCTCAAATCTGCTCGCGTCGCCTACGCCATCATAAGCTGTCTACAAGGTCTTTCATATCATAGAAGCCATTATTTTTACCGACAATAAATTTTGCTGCTCTTAATGCTCCTATTGCGAAAATCTCCTTAGACATTGCCGTATGATTAATCTCAATAATTTCATCGTTACCTGCAAAAATCACATTATGCTCTCCAACTATTGTTCCAGCTCTTACAGCATGAATACCGATTTCATTTTTACCTCGTTTTTTTCTGAGGGAATGTCTGTCGTATACATAATCTTTATTATTATGATTACTTTCTGATATAGCATCCGCTATTGCCAGTGCAGTACCACTTGGGGCATCAATTTTTTGATTATGGTGCTTTTCAATTATCTCAACATCATATCCGTTACTAAGTACTCTGGATGCCTTACAAACTAAATCTATCAAAAGATTTATTCCTAGAGACATATTCGCAGAAAAAAACACAGGTATTTTTGTTGAAGTTTCTTTTAATTTATCCGTTTGACTTGGTGATAGTCCTGTAGTTGCAATAATGACGGGAGTATTTATTGATATCGCATAAGACAATAAGTTTTCCAATAAGTCAGGATGTGAGAAATCAATAATAACATCGGCTTTTTTATCACACTCAAAAGGGTTCTTATATACAGGATAATCATTTGTTTTATTATCAAAAATATCAAAGCCTGCTACGATATTAAAGTTATCATCTTCCAGTGCAAATTTTGAAAGAACTTGCCCCATCTTTCCATTACAACCGTTGATTATAAGGTTTATCATTTGTATTAACAGCTCCTAATTATTTTTCACATCGAATCCATATTCAATGAGTGTTTGTTTTAAGTATTGAAGGTTATTGTCTGACATTTCGGATAAAGGCATACGCAATTTGCCAACATTAAAACCTATTAAGTTCATAGCTGTTTTTACGGGTATAGGATTAACTTCGACAAACAAAGCGTTAATAAGCTTAAGGGTTTTAAGCTGTAAATTTCTGCTTTCCGAGATGTTTCCATCAAGATAATCCATTACTATGTTATGTATAGTCTTTGGTACAATATTAGCCGCAACTGATACAACTCCAAAACCTCCAATAGACATAACAGGTAGTATTATATCATCATTGCCTGAGTAAATTGCAATATTATCACCACATATAGCAGCCATTTGGGACACAAGAGATAAATCACCGCTTGCCTCTTTAATAGCTACAATGTTATCAACTTCTGATAGTATTTTAAGAGTTTGGGGATCAATATTCATTCCTGTTCTGCTTGGTACATTGTACAACATTATAGGAATACTTACTGAACTTGCAACTTCAGTATAATGCTTAATTAGCCCGCTACGGTTAGTCTTATTATAATATGGAGTAACTATTAGAAGTCCATCCGCCCCAACATCTTGTGCATACTTGCTTAAATCTATACAGTGCTTGGTATCGTTGCTACCTGTTCCTGCAATAACAGGAATTCTTCCACCGGTTTTTTCTACAGTATATTTAATCGTTGCTTTGTGCTCATTGTCAGGCATTGTAGACGCTTCGCCTGTTGTTCCGCAAATAATTATTGCATCGGTTCCTTCAGAAATCTGGTATTCAATTAATTCTCCGAGTTTATCGAAGTCAACACCTGTCTCTGTAAAAGGTGTAACTATTGCAACTCCTGAACCCTTAAACATTACTTGTTTCAAGATTAATCATCCTTTCGAATTCTACTGTACTATGTTGTAAAGACTACTTGTTTGAAAGCTTTTTTATTAATTCTGCAGCAATCTGCACAGTATTTGTTGCAGCACCTTTTTTGATATTATCTGCAACTACCCATAAATTCACGCCGCTATCAACACTTTCATCACGTCTTATTCTGCCTACAAAAGTTTCATTCTTACCATCTGCATTAACAGCCATCGGGTATATATTATTATCAATATCATCTTGAACTATTATTCCGGGTGCATTGGTAAGTGTTTGCTTTAGTTCATTAATATCGAATTTTTTTTCGAACTCAATGTTTATCGATTCGCTGTGGCCATTAAATACAGGAACTCTAACTGTTGTTGCAGTTATCTTAAGGCTATCGTCGCCGAGTATTTTTTTGGTTTCTTCCACCATTTTCATTTCTTCTTTTGTATATCCGTTAGGTAGAAAAACATCTATATGAGGAATACAATTATTAGCTATCGGGTGAGGGAATTTTTTCGGTGCTTCACCCTTTAAACCATTTTCAAGGTCTGAATATCCATCCACTCCGGCACCTGATACAGCTTGATAAGTTGAAAAAACAATTCTTTTAATTTTATATTTGTCATGTAGTGGTTTCAGCACAACTACCGCTTGTATTGTAGAACAATTAGGGTTTGCAATGATTCCCTTATTGTTCATAATCTGTTCTGGATTTACTTCAGGCACAACCAGTGGTACATCGGCTTCCATCCTCCACGCACTGCTGTTGTCAATTACTGTACATCCCTTAGAAGCTGCAATTGGTGCAAACTTTTTACTAACTCCTCCGCCGGCTGAAAATAAAACAATATCAATGTCTTTGTCAAAAGATTCTTCAGTTAATTCTTCTACAATATATTCACTATCCATAAATTGTATTCTTTTACCTGCAGATTTTTTTGATGAGAACAAATAATAATTCTCAACAGGAAGCTTAAACTCTTCTAAAACCTTCAAAAATGTAGCCCCTACCATTCCCGTAGCACCAACTATGCCAATGTTATACTTTTTCATAATTTATTACCTCCTAAACCGGATAGGGAACAGTCCCATGTCCCTATTTAATTGCATTATTATATAAAAAATAATACCATGTTAGCACCTTCCTGTCAAACAAAACTTCATTAGGGATAGAGTTAATTTACTGTAGGGAAAAGAAAAACAGATAACATCCAAATCCCTACAGTAAGTTTACACTAAGATTACTTCATTTCATATTATAAAATTAAATTATCATTACAAAAAGAATAAATTAGAGGTTTTACGATACTTTTGTCGAATATAAGATTGTTGTAAAGATATTAATCGATGTGGGGGTTTGGGGTTATGTCGTTTATTCGGAAAAAAAGTATTAGTGTTTCAACTTTTTTATTAGTATTATTAGTATTAAATGTTTATATCGTTGCTGTGGTTGCTTTCGAATTACCACAGAATATAAGAATCGGATTGTTTTTTTCTGATTCCGCAGTAGATAGTGTAGATATATCCTCTGAAACAGGAATAATTATTGGGTATAACATGGAAGGGCAGATAGGATTTGAATTGGCATATGATTTTGATATAAAAAGTATTAAGCTGAGTAAATGCGAATATCACTATAACACCAAAGGTTTTGATACTGCCGGTTATGGAATAAATTATATTGATTTGGGTATCGATTTTTCAAATTTTGATACGGCAAATGAAAGGGTACAAGAACTAGTGTTAAATGGTTTTAGCGCTGTACCTGTTTATTCCGAAAATGTCTTTAAGGTTTGGATTGGAGCATACGAAACATTAGAAACAGCCCGGAATGGGATTGGTTTAATAAGCCGGATAGCGCCGGATGCTGTATGTAAAGTTGTCCAACCTTCATCTAAAGCTATTATTGTAAGCTATGGTGAGGATATCTTTATGCTATTTGATAATGAAGATAGGTATATAACAGTTATGCCTATATTACAAAAGGATATTACGCCGATTATTGGGATTAACGAGAAGCGTTACAGAGGGCATGTAGAAGTGAGGAGAACGGAAAAAAGTGATATGACAGTTATTAACATAGTGGATTTTAATGAATATTTGTATAGTGTGGTACCGGGGGAAATGCCGGCATTTTGGCATTCGGAAGCATTGAAAGCACAAGCTGTCGCAGTAAGAAGCTATTCGGTTAACAATTTGAAAAAATATAGTAGCTTCGGTTTTAATATGTGTAATACAACAGCAAGTCAAGTATATAAAGGATATGATGCTGAAAACCCTAATACAACAAATGCTGTTTTTGAAACTAAAGATGAGATATTAAGGTATGAAGGTCAGCCTGCCAAGGTATACTATTTTTCAAACAGTGGGGGGCATACAGAAGATATAAGAAATGTATGGGGAGGACCTGAAGTTGCTTACCTTAAAGGCGTTGATGACCCTTATGAAAAAACCGAGGAAGCATCAAATGGTATTTGGAGAAATGAGGTAAGTGCAGAACAATTAACCGAGCATTTTAATAACAAAGGGTATAATATAGGAAGAGTAGTATCGGTAATACCTGAAAAGCATTCAGAATCAGGTCGTGTGATAAAATTAAAAATCGTAGGGACTGAAGGTGAAGTAAGTTTTGAAAACTACTCGACATGCACAGTTTTGGGTTCTTCAATTGTGAAAAATCAAAAATATATGGTTAAGAATTTAGGAGGGTTATATATTAAGAGTAAGGAACCGGATTTTTTATCAGAATCCTTAATCAGCGTAAAAGGTGCAAATGGATTAAGTGATATTAATCTATATCAAGATAAATTGAACGTAAAAGGTGCATCAGGAATTCAAGAAGTGACATCGATATCAGATACCTTTATATTTGAAGGCAGAGGATGGGGACATGGTGTGGGCTTAAGTCAATGGGGAACAAAAGGAATGGCTGAGGCAGGTTATACATATAAACAAATTCTTGAGCATTATTTTCCCGGAACGGAGGTATACTAAATATTATATGGATTTGAAAGATTTTTATTATGATTTACCCAAGGAATTGATTGCTCAAGAACCATTAAAAAACAGGGAAATGTCAAGGCTTATGCTTGTTAATAAAAAAACAGGAGAAATAAGTCACGATATTTTTAAGAGCATAATAAAGTACTTAAATAGCGGAGATTGTTTGGTGTTAAATAACACAAGAGTGATTCCTGCAAGGTTATTCGGACAAAAAGATATAACGGGAACATTAATTGAGGTGTTGTTGCTTAACAGAATTGAAAAAGGTAAATGGGAAGTTATCCTAAAGCCCGGTAAAAGGGCAAAAAGGGGTACGAGGATTATCTTTGGGAACGGAGAATTAATAGGTACTGTTATTGAAGTTAAGGATAATGGAAACAGAATTATTAGCTTTGAATATATCGGTATTTTTGAAGAGATACTTGATAGACTTGGGGAAATGCCCTTGCCCCCGTATATTACAAAGAAATTAATGGACAAGGAGAGGTATCAAACTGTATATTCAAAACATGAAGGCTCTGCAGCTGCTCCTACAGCGGGGCTGCATTTTACCGAAGAACTTCTCGAAGATATAAGAAAAAAAGGAATAAACATAGCATTTCTTACGCTTCATGTGGGTTTAGGTACATTTAGACCGGTAAAAGAACAAAATATAGAGAATCATAAAATGCATTCGGAATTTTACATTTTGAATGAAAATACAGCACATATAATAAATGAAACTAAAAAAGCAGGTAATAGAATAATTGCCGTTGGAACTACCGGATGTAGAACATTGGAAACCTTAGCCAATGAGGATGGATTTATAAAAGGAGGTTCCGGCTGGACAGATATATTTATTTATCCCGGATATAAATTCAAGATTGTAGATTCATTAATAACAAATTTTCATCTCCCTCAGTCTACTTTACTAATGCTTGTAAGTAGTATTTGCGGAAGGGAAAATATACTTAATGCTTATAAGGAGGCAATTAATAAAAGGTACAGGTTTTTTAGTTTTGGAGATGCGATGATGATTCAGTAGATGGTTACGCCTTTCCTGACCAACTAACAGTGGTTTCCAAGGAGGAGCAATAATGTTCAAACTAATAGCAAAAGAAGAAAAAGCAAGAAGGGGCGAGTTTGTCACACCACACGGTGTGATTCAGACTCCTGTATTTATGAATGTAGGAACTTTGGCAGCCATTAAAGGTGCAGTTTCCACAATGGATTTAAAAGAAATAGGATGTCAAGTGCAATTATCAAACACTTATCATCTACATTTAAGACCCGGGGATGATGTAATAAGAAATCTTGGGGGCTTACACAAATTTATGAATTGGGATAGACCTATTCTTACAGATAGTGGAGGATTTCAAGTATTTTCACTGGCATCTTTAAGAAAAATTAAAGAAGAAGGTGTGTATTTTTCTTCTCATATAGACGGGAAAAGGGTTTTTATGGGTCCGGAAGAAAGTATGCAGATACAATCAAACCTTGCATCGACTATTGCAATGGCCTTTGATGAATGTATAGAAAACCCATCTACTTATGAGTATGCAAAGAAATCAGCGGAGATGACATTGAGATGGCTTGTCAGATGTAAAAATGAACTTAACAGGTTAAACAGCATTGGGGACACAATTAATAAAAAACAAATGCTTTTTGGAATAAATCAAGGTGGGATATATGAGGACATCAGAGTTAATCACATGAAAGAAATAGCAAAGCTTGATCTTGACGGATACGCAATCGGTGGTCTTGCAGTAGGTGAAACTCATGATGAAATGTACAGAATTATTGATGAGGTTGAACCATTTATGCCCGAGGACAAACCTCGATATCTTATGGGAGTTGGTACACCTGCAAACATTTTGGAAGCAGTCGGAAGGGGCATAGACTTTTTTGATTGTGTCATAGCAAGTAGAAATGCAAGACATGCAAGCATATTTACTCAATACGGAACAATGAACTTATTAAATGAAAAATATATACTGGACGATAGACCCATTGATGTTGATTGCGGTTGTCCTGCCTGCAAGAATTATTCCAGAGCATACTTAAGACATCTTTTTAAGGCAAAGGAAATGTTGGCAATGAGGTTATGCGTTATTCATAATTTATATTTTTACAACAAAATGATGGAAGAGATTAGAAATGCATTGGAACGAAGGATTTTTGATAGATATAGGGAGGAAAAAATCAAACTTTTTTCCGAAAAAATATAGCTAATTTTTAAATTTTACTTGATACAAAGTTTAATACGGGCTATAATATATAAAGTACATAAAAAAGTACATAAAACAATGAAAAGATTTAAGCGTGAAAAAAGATAGTGAGCGCTTATATGGAGGTGTAATTAATGCCAAATGGTACAGGCGCCCCCGACGGGAACATACTTACTTTACTCATACCTTGGGTAATTATATTCGCAGTATTTTATTTTATCTTGATATTACCCCAGAAGAAAAGAGACAAAAGGACAAGGGAAATGCTTGATGCTCTAAAAGTAGGAGATGAAGTTATTACCGTCGGTGGCATAATCGGTAAGATTGTCAGCATAAAAGATGATACAGTGACTATAGAAGTCGGTGCTGATAAAACAAAGATAAAAATCACCAGAAGAGCAATTGCTACTGTGGAAAATCTGCAACAATAAACAATAATGGAATAAATAAAAATCCTCCGAATAAATTTATTATATATAAGAGTTTATCGGAGGGATTTTTATGGCAAAAGCAAACTTTTCTTCTATGCAAAGTGTATCTCCTGAGGATAGAATAAGGATAAGTACTATTTTAAAAGGAGTTTTTTTATCGTATATTATAACAATGGTTATATTTTTAATTTTTGCCACTGTTATAACCTATACTGATTTTCCTGAAAGCACAATACCGGCGATTGTCGTTGTTGCTACAATATTTAGTATAGTTATAGGAGGAGCCGGAGTAGCGAAAAAGGCCAAGAGCAAGGGTTGGTTAAATGGAGCATTAACGGGTGCAACTTATATAATTATACTATATTTTATAAGTGCTTTATCACTGGTAGGATTTGTTTTCGATAAAAATGTAATCTATATGCTTATTCTGGGGATTATATCGGGAGCTTTTGGAGGTATTTTAGGTATTAACTTGAAAAAGAAGTTTTATAAAAGATAGGCGAGGGAGGTTAATAGCATGAAACATATTAAAACAATAGGTACTTTGATGCAAAAAAAGAGGATTTCCAAGCAAGGATGTGGAGAATGTGCAACATCATGTCAATCTGCATGTAAAACGTCATGTACAGTTGCGAATCAAAAATGTGAAAACAATAAAAAATAATATTAATTTGTAAATAACAAAGGCTGTAGGGGCTTGATGTACCAAAGCCCTGTTAGTTTCAAGCCGAAAGTTGCGGACAAGCGTTACTATTCAGAGGGTAGCGCCATGGGGACGGTTCCGTTCCCTTCGGTTGTTCGCTTTGCTCACACGTAGGGGCGATTCGTGAATCGCCCCTACGGAAGCGCTACGCTCTTGCCCCTATAGCGCTAACCTCTGAATAGTAACGACAAGCTATACAATTAATGCCGAATATTAGTAAAATATATTGACTATAATGGGAACAATATATATAATGTTTTTATGCATTTAGACTTAGAATAAGAAGGAGGATTAAAACCAATGGTATATAAGAGCTTTTTAAAAATTTTTCTAGTGGTTTTGATAATTGGTTTTTTAACATTTATTGCAATGCAAGGAATAAATATTGGAGGATTCAATATTCCAAGTGCTCTTGATGAACACAAGGGAATAAGAAGGGGCTTGGACCTTACGGGTGGTTCAATTATTGTATATGAGGCAGAAGCTGATACTGTAACTGATGATGATATGACAACTGTGGTGGATATGTTAAGACAAAGACTAGATATGCTTGGTTATTTTGAAGCAACATGTGCAAGGCAAGATGAAAAGCGAATCAGAATAGAAATACCGGCAATCCAGGACCCGGAAGAAGCAGTAAAGGAACTTGGCAGGACTGCAGAATTACAATTTGTTGATAGCGAGGGTAATGTAGTTCTTTCAGGAAAAGATGTAGTTGATGCAAGGGCTAGATATGAACGTATTAAAGAAAGTGGACCCAGCGAATATCATGTAGCTTTAGAGTTTAGTGCAGAAGGAACAACAAAATTTGCAGAAGCAACCGAAAGGATAAAAGGACTTCCTGAGGGGCAGAATTACATTGCAATTAAGTTCGATGAGGAAATAGTTTCACAACCGAGAGTGACAGAAACCATATCAAGCTCCGGAGCAGTAATATCCGGTGACTTTGATGCTGAATCCGCAGGACATCTTGCAAGCTATATAAGTTCGGGTAGATTACCATTTTCACTTAAAGATGTGGAACTAAGCAGTGTAGGACCTACACTTGGAGAAAAGGCACTTGAAACAAGTTTAATTGCCGGCGGAATAGGTGTTCTTATTGTATTGTTGTTTATGCTTCTATACTATAGACTGCCCGGATTGATGGCTGATATAGCTTTAATTTCATATATAGCAATTGTAGCTATAATAATGGCATATTTTAGAGTTAATTTGAGTTTGCCGGGTATTGCGGGAATTGTACTTTCAATAGGTATGGCTGTTGATGCAAACGTTATAATATTCGAAAGATTAAAAGACGAATTACGTACGGGTAAAACTTTGCGAGCATCAATTGATGCGGGGTTTGCCAGAGCATTTACATCAATAATCGATTCAAATATTACTACATTAATTGCGGCAGTAGTTTTATGGAGATTTGGAACCGGCCCGATTAAAGGATTTGCGGTAACATTATCTATAGGCATTGTTGTAAGTATGTTTACGGCTATAGTTATAACGAGGTTTTTACTCAATCAAGTAGTCGGACTTAATATTAAGAATACAAAACTATATGGGGCATGAGAAAGGTGGTATTAGAATGGATATTATAAAAAAGAAGACGATATTCTTTACTGTGTCCGCTGTGATAATAGCAATCGGAATAGCTTCAATGCTAATAATGGGAGTGAACCAGGATATAGATTTTTCCGGTGGTACAGCAATACATGTGAGTATAGGACAGGAATTTGATAATGATGAAATTAGAACCATTGTTACAGACACAATAGGTTTTGAACCATCATCAATACAAAAGGTTGAAGACGGAACACAAGTTATGATAAGAACAACTGAAATACCAAGTGAAAAGAGAGAAGAAGTTTTCAGTGCACTGCAAAAAAAGTATGATTTAACACAAGAGAATTTGCTTTCATCACAAAACTTTAGCCCGACTGTCGGTAATGACTTAAAGAAGAATGCCATAACCGCTTCTCTGCTCGCATCTTTTTTCATGCTTATATATATATCAATACGTTTTGATTTTAAGTCAGGAGTAGCTGCTGTAATAGCATTAATTCATGATTTGCTTATTATGTTTACTGTATATGTAGTTTTCAGAATACCGTTAAACACTTCATTCATTGCGGCAATGCTAACAATTTTAGGTTATTCGATAAATAATACAATTGTTATATTCGACAGGGTAAGAGAAAACACTAAATATCTACGAAAAGAATCCTTTGCAGGTATAGTTAATAAGAGTATAATGGAAACATTGCCTCGCACAATAAATACATCTTTTACGACATTAATAACAATTTTAACACTATATGTTTTAGGTGTTCCATCAATTAGGGATTTCGCATTTCCTTTGATAATCGGTATATTAGCAGGTACCTATTCTTCAATCTTTATTTCAGGGCCTATTTGGGCATTATTGAGGAATGATAAGAGCAAAAGTAAAAAAGTTAAGACAGCTTAAGTATTTTAAATTAAAAAGCATAGCAGAGAATCTCTGCTATGCTTTTTAATTATCCTTCTTTTTTATGAAATAATCAATTACAAGTCCGCCTATAATTGCTTCGGCAAAAAGTATAACACATGTTTTCGCCAGCGACAATGTGTTTGAATTCAATAAATAATCATAATTATATATATAACGATTAACAAACATCATAATAAGGGAAATAATCAGTCCCCCTGTCGCTATTTGAACCCCATACACAATTATTCTTCTTGAAAGGGTATGTAACCCATTTATAGAAGATATAATTTTTTTAATGTTTTCACTCATAATATCACCCTTAACAATAAACTTAAAAACCCCCTCGGATATTATGTTAACATAGAATTTCAGTTATTTCAAGCCTAAATATTTTATAAACTTTCGTATTACAAATCCTTTTAATTAGTGACAAGTTATGACAAGTTAGTGTATACCCTAAGAAAAGATATGTAGCTATATGTTGAAAATCTACGAAAGTTGCGATGAGTTCTTATAGTCAAGCCCTTTATTCTAATGTATAATGTTGTAGGTTCAAAAGATAAAAAACAAGGGGGAAGTTTAATGTCAAACAAAAAACTTATTGCATCTGTTAGCTTAAACAATGAAAAGGAGCTATTACCAAAAAAATTTAAAGAATTAAATTTGGAGTATTATGTATTTGAGAAGTCTATTAATGATGAAGCTAATAGGGACTTGAAGTCTTATGGGATTGAAATTGTTAAAAAAGAGATTCTTGATGAAAATATAACAATAGTCGAAAGAAAGTTTGTAGATGACATATGTGTGTGTGAAAAATGGATAAAGGAATTAGTTAATAAACTTATTGAAAACACAGTCACCCCCGTAAGTTTAGATAACATCCTTGAAGATGCGGTCGGAGTAGTATAAAAGACATAGAACAAGTGAAGTTCTTCAAACAGTTTATTATGAAAATTCTAATATCAAAAATGACAAATAGTATTCTTTTAAACATTTACAATAATGTTATTTAGTGATACTTTAAATTCGATGGGGAGAAACTAAATAATTTATGAATTTGTTCAAAGGAGACTTGGCTTTATGGGAAAAAGAAAAAATAGCCCTTGCAGTTTTTTTTCAATTGATGCAGAGATTGAAAACAAGGTTGATGACTTAATTGAAAAGATGACATTGGATGAAAAGATTGGACAGATGTACCAGACACCTTATCGGGAAAACGGGACACAAGAGGAAAAAGATAAAATTTATGAAATGATTAAAAAAGGTAGTGTAGGTTCACTATTTAAGATAAATGATGTTAATACAGCCAGTGAATTACAGGGATTAGCAGTAAATGAGTCGCGATTAGGAATTCCACTTATCATTGCCAATGATGTAATTCATGGATGTCACACCGCATTTCCCATTCCTCTTGCACAGGCATGCAGCTGGGATATGTCAAGTATTGAAGAAGCAGAAGCAGTTGCTGCACGAGAAGCAGCATCAACAGGGACACATTGGGTTTTTGCACCTATGCTTGATGTTGCAAGAGACCCCCGTTGGGGCAGAATTACCGAAGGTTCAGGGGAGGATACATATCTTGGTGCGAAAATTGCACAAGCAAGAGTTAAAGGCTTTCAAAGAAATGACTGGTCATCAAATCCCAGAGTAGCTTGCTGCCCTAAACACTTGGCAGCTTATGGTGCTTCGGAAGGGGGAAGAGACTGCAATGCGGTAGATATGTCTGAAAGGACATTGAGGGAAGTTTATCTTCCGCCGTTTAAAGCCGCCATTGATGCCGGAGCAGGTACTATAATGACAGGATATCATGATTTTAATGGCGTACCCGTTTCGGTAAACAAACTATTCTTAAATGATATTCTTAGAAATGAATGGGGTTTTAAAGGCATAGCCCTAAGTGATTGGCAGACTATATTAGACCTTATGGAGTATGGGGTAACATCTTCTCTCAAAGAGGCGGCTGAACAAACTGTGAATTCAGGACAGGACATGGATATGGCTTCGGAAGGTTACCTAAAACACCTTGCAGACTTGGTGGGTGAAGGAAAAGTAAGTGAACAGATTATTAATGAAGCCGTTAGAAGAATACTTAGAGTTAAGTTTTGGTTGGGGTTATTTGAAACTCCGTTTACCAATCCGGATGAGTTTCCCGGTAAGCCATTAAGTAAGGAGCATTTGGATATAGCTTTGGATATGTCTAGAAAATCAATCGTTTTATTAAAAAATCAGAATAACACTTTACCTTTGAACAAAAACATAAAATCCGTTGCAGTTATCGGTCCATTTGCAGATAATCAGAAGGACCCTTTAGGAACATGGAACCATTTAGCTGATTATAAGGATGTTATTACTGTTCTGGAGGCTGTTAAGGTTACAGTATCACCGAATACAAATGTTTATTATTCAAGAGGTTGTGATATAAACAGCAAATCAACTGATGATGTTATAAATGCTGTTGAGACGGTAAAAAAATCAGATGCTGCTATTGTAGTTCTTGGGGAAAGTGCTGATATGAGCGGAGAAGGTAATTGCAGAGCTTATCTGGACTTACCGGGAAAGCAGGAGTATTTACTAAATGAGCTTCACAAAACAGGTACTCCGATTATTCTTGTACTTATGAACGGTAGACCATTATCAATTACATGGGCACAGGAGCACATTGAGGCAATTGTTGAAGCATGGCATCTTGGTTTGCAATCAGGAAGGGCAATCAGCGATATTATTTTTGGTGATTATAATCCTTCAGGAAAACTACCGGTTACTTTCCCAAGAACAGTGGGTCAAATACCTGTATATTATAACGACAGAAAAATCGGTGGGGCATATAAGGTAAAGTACTTTGATGTAGAGGATACACCACTTTATCCTTTTGGATATGGGTTAAGTTATACAAGCTTTAAATACAGCAATCTCACACTGAGTTCAAAGACAATTGGTGACGACGATGAATTAATAATATCAATTGATATTGAAAACACAGGAATTCGCGAAGGAGATGAAATAGTCCAGCTCTATATTCATGATGTGGTTGCTTCTTCTACAAGACCCGTAAAAGAGCTAAAGGGTTTTGAAAGAATTAATCTTAAGCCCAAAGAGAAGAAAACCATAAGGTTTACTATAACAACTGACGATTTAAAATTTTATAATCAAGAGATGAAATATATTGCAGAATCAGGTGTTTTTGAATTATGGGTTGGTCCGAATTCAGCGGAGGGGTTGAAAGAAGAGTTTTGTTTGATTTGAAGGAGGAGAAAAAAGGGACACCAAACTACGTGGTAAAAACTAATTTATATATGTTTAATAGTTCAAACAGTAAATTCGGTAGTTATTTCTGTGAGAACTTAAAGTCTTAAAAAATTAGCGTTACTGTTCACAGGTTGTATAGACATGGAGGAGAGCGTAGCCATGGGAACGGTTTGAGCGTCTTGTGAGCAAAGCGAACAACCGGAGGGAACGGAACCAGTCCCCTGTGTCGTAAAGGCAGGTTTTGCTTTATAGTCTTGAAAATTCAGTTGGGGAATAACCGGTAACTTTTTTAAAGATTTTGCTGAAGTGATATATATTATTAAATCCCACATCCGATGCAATATCTCCTACAGAATAATAGTCACCGATGAGCATGTTTTTTGCCTTCTCTATTCTTATTGATTGGATATATTGCATCGGAGAAACTTTATATATTCCTGTAAATATTTTTCTGAAATATACTGTGCTGACACCTGATATCTCAGCCAGCATATCGTTGGAAATTTCGGGGTCATTATAGTGTTCTTCCAGATATTTTACGGATGGCTCAATAATATAATATTTAGTGGATAGCTCATAATTTAAGGACTTAAATTCAATCAGCTTAGCAAGTATTTCATATAAGTCGGACATACATTTAATTGTGTAGGCAGTTTTTTTAAAGGTCCATGAGAGTTCCATACGGTTAAATATATTAATAAATGTTGATTGATTTTTTACTTTAAAGCTTTCTAGGCGGTAGCTTGAGTAATTAGTATTTGTTTCAAATTCAATCATAAGGCATTCTCCGGGTTCCACACAGACCCATTTATATGTTATTCCCCTTGGAAGAAATACAACATGATTTGAATCAGAAATATATTTTTTACCTTCTGATGTGTATATGGTTTTACCGTTACTTTTAATTGCTATGGCGCACCTTTCCCTATCAACTTTACATACGGTTTCATTTGGTTTTACATTAATTCTGTGCACTGCACATATTTTATTTACTATGAGATTACACAAAGCATTGTTAACCATATCAATCAACTCCTGTATCAAATTATATAATAAAAAAGCTTATATGTAAACAATTAATCGGAGATAAGACTGGCTATAATATAAAAACTCTAATATCAAAAATGACAAAAAATATTGTTTTGAACATTTACAATACTGTCATCCGATGATATATTCAATATTATCAAATAATGAGGCTTTATACTAATCTTTAGGGGGGGTAACAAAAAATGAGATTCAAAGAAAAGACTGTGTTTATTAGTGGCGGTGGAGGATATATAGGATATTACACAGGTTTAAGGATGGCTTCAGAAGGCGCAAAGGTAGTAATCTGTGATGTTAACACTGAAGTTGTCAATAAAGCAGTTGACGGAATAATATCAAGCGGAGGCGATGCTTTTGGTATTATAGCTGATGTGTCGGATTCAAAGTCTGTTGATGAAGCTGTTCAAAAAGGTATAGACAGATATGGAAGGCTGGATATAATGGTGCATGCTGCAGGGGGCAGTGCAAGAAGCAAAGCCAAACATCTTGTGGACCAGACTGACGATGTTATAAGTAATGTTATCGGTGTAAATTTATTTGGTGCTCTTTACTGTTCTCGAGCTGCTGCAAGAAATATGATAGCAAATAGAACAGGGAGAATAATAAATTTATCTTCCGTTAACGGTACAGAAGGAAACAAAGGTTATGTTGAATACAGTGCTTCCAAGGGTGGCGTAATTGCAATGACAAAGGCACTTGCAAAAGAACTGGGGGAGTATGGGATTACAGTTAATAGTGTCTGCCCGGGAATTGTATTAAGACCTAACGAACAATGGGATGTAAGTCATACAAACTTCATGGGAAGAAAATGTACTGCTGATGAAGTGGCAGGCTTGATTGCATTTCTTGCCTCAGATGAGGCGGCATTTATTACAGGTCAGAATTATATTATCGATGGCGGAAGAAGTCTGGGATTGAAAGGAACTGATTAATTATGAAAGCAATGTTGATTGATGAAAACAAAAACTTGGTATGGTCTGATGTACCGGATCCGATGATTAAGACCGATGAAGTGCTGGTTGAAGTATATGCGGCAGCACTCAATCGAGCAGATTTATTGCAAAGGCAAGGGAAATATCCGTCACCTCCGGGTTGCCCTGAGTGGATGGGACTTGAAGTTGCAGGAATAATTAAAGAGATAGGCGAAGAATCAAAAAGCAGAAGTAATTGGGAAATCGGAGATAAGGTTTGTGCTCTTCTAGGGGGAGGAGGATATGCAGAACAAGTTGCAGTTCGTTATGATATGCTAATGCCTGTGCCAAAAGGGCTATCGATGGAAGAAGCATCTGCACTTCCCGAAGCTTTTGCAACATCATATTTAAATTTATTTATTGAAGGGCATTTAAAAGAAGGACAGACTGCATATATTCCTGCAGGAGCCAGTGGGCTTGCAAGTGTTGCAATTCCTATGGCAAAAGCATTTGGGGCAAGAGTAATTACTTCTGTGCTTTCAGATAAGATTGCAGAAAATATAAAACACCTCGGTGCAGACATAGTGATTAACAGTACAACACAAAATGTAGCTGAGATTCTAAAAAGACAGGAAGAAGAAGGTCATCCTGTTAACGTTGCAATGGACTGTTTGTCAGGTGATCATTTGGGGGAAAGCTTGCCATATATGGCTCGTGGGGGTTACTGGATTGTTATTTCAACATTAGCAGGCATTACAACTGAAGTGATGCTTCGTCCCCTTCTTACTAAGGGACTTCATTTGGTCGGAAGTATGCTCCGTAATCGTACACAGGATATGAAAGCTTATATTTTAAGTGAGCTTGTAAAAAATGTATGGCCTAAAATAGAATCTGGTAGTATCAGACCCACTATTTATAAGGTATTACCTATGATAAAAGCAGAGGATGCACATAAAATACTTGAAGAGAGTAAGAACATAGGAAAAGTTGTTCTAACGGTTAAGGAAACCTGATGTTAGATATATATTATGTTACTGCACAAAAAATATTAGTTATGCTTATATTTATCACAATAGGTTTTATACTTCGCAGAAAAAAAATATTGCCGGAACAAAGCGGAAAAACTTTGTCGGTACTTCTGACAAACCTTTTTCTGCCGGCAATGATTTTTAATAACCTATCAAAAAACTTACACATGGATACTATTACAAAACACTTTACATCTCTAGTGATAGGAGTGGGTTTTTTAGTTGCGGTAATAGTTATAGCAAAGCTGTTTGCTAGCCTTTTTAGTAATGATAGGGAAACAAAGAACACTTTTACTTATATATTTGCATTTTCAAATTATGCGTACTTTGGTTATCCTGTTATCGAAAATGTATTTGGGTCTAAGATGCTTGCTAATACAATAATATTTGCTATTCCTTTTACAATAACAATTTTTACGTATGGCGTACATTTACTTATTGGGTCAAAAACGCCTAAAAAGATGGAGTTTAAAGAGATATTATTTTCACTGCTAAAACCTGTTTTGATAGCTGTTTTTTGGGGAGTATTATGTGGACTGCTGTCAGTAAAAATACCAAAGGTAATATCTAATGTGGTTACAATGTCAGCATCTTGTATGAGCCCGGTTTCTATGATTTTAACCGGGTTTGTGATTGCAGCATTACCTTTAAAGGATTTGTTTAAATCAAAAAAAGCCTATGTAGTCAGTATAATAAGGCTTGTCATAATACCTGTAATATTTGTGGTTGGTTTATGGTTGGTAGGGTTAAGAGGAGAAAATTATATTATACCTGTTGTAATTTCGGCAATGCCGGTGGGAATGAATGTTGTTGTGTTTACTGAAGCCAACGGGAAGGACAGCAAATATAGTGCGTGCATTTGCTTTATCTCATATATTATTTCTTTGATTACAATTCCGATTATTTTTGGATTCCTATGTAATATCGCCACTTAATAGACATGATTTACGGAAAAAAATAGATTTAATATTTTAAATTAAGCAAAATAGTGTACAAAATATCATTATAGTTTATTTATTTATGGAATGTTTTGATTTATAATAAATAGAACAGGAATAAATAGGATAGTTATTTTGAAAGGAGTATGAAAATGGTTAATCAAAGAAAGATATTTACATCACTTAAAAACAAAGTTATACCGGTTGCTTTAGTTATTGTACTGGTCACAATGCAGGTAGGCATGCTTGCCTTTGCTAGTGGTATAAACCCTGAATTATCGTCGGTTCAAGGCGATAGCATGATACTTATGTCAAGTGATTATACTGCAACTTTTATAGCACTGACACCGGGTAAAAATGCAACCGAGCTTAATTTTGCTTGGTATTCTCCTAAAGATTTTAATAGTTGTGCAGTTCAGTTTGCAAAGAAATCCGACATGGAGGGTGATATATTTCCGATTGCAAAAGCAACAACATTTGTAGGCACTGTATCGGATGAACCTGCAAATCATAATTCTAATTTTGCAATAGTTACCGGATTAGAAGAGGATACTGAGTATATTTATCGTTTGGGAGACGGAAACGATGAAAACTGGAGTCCCATATATAATTATACTACGAGAAAAACTGATAAATTTAATTTTATGTTTTATGGTGACGCACAGATTGGTGCAGGAGTACAGCCTGTTTCTCAGGATTATTATGGTTGGAATGATACATTGGAAAAGTCAATCAATAAATTTCCCAATGCAAGTTTTGCAATACATGCCGGTGACCAGATAGAGACTATTCCAAAAGATGATGCATCGGCGCTAAAAAGCGAATCACAGTATAACTATTATCTTATGCCGGAACTGATGAAAAGTTTACCAATGGAACCTATAAAAGATTATCATGAAGAATCAGAGACGCATCTTCTCTTTAATTATCACTTCAATCGTGCCAATGCTTCAGAAGTTTATGGAGTTACATTTGGAAGTGGTAACTCATATTTTACTTATGGTAATACCTTATTTATGGTGCTTAATGTAATGAGTACCAAAATATCAGAACATAGAGCATTTATGGAGATGGCAATAGCTGCCGAGCCTGATGTAAAATGGAAGGTTGTTCTTATGCATAAATGTATATATAGTTCCGGTTATCATTATAAAAACACACTTTATTATAGAAATAATTTAACTCCTGTTATTGATGATTTGGGTATTGATGTAGTCTTAAACGGTCACGACCATGTATTTACAAGGTCACATCAAATGCTTGGCGATGTGCCGCAATTGCTTGGACCGCAAAATACTAGCGGTGCCCCGCTAACCGAGCATTATTTAAATGAAAATGGTGCTGTAATAAATCCAAGAGGAACGATGTATTTTACTGCTAATTCTGCTTCCGGAAGCAAGTATTATTCCTTAGCGAACCTAGAAGAAGAAGAAGAAGAAGAACAACTATACTATGTTGCAGCCAAGAGTCAGCTTGAAGTTCCTACATTTACCAATATAAATGTGACTGACAATTTCTTTGAGCTTCGTACATACAGAACAGATACAATGGAACGAGTAGATCATTATATTATTGCTAAAGCAAATTCGGATGAAGAGTTTGTGGAAGCTGCAAAAGATTTACTTACATTTGACGAGTTAAGTGATGAAGAGATGGATTCAGTAAGCATGAATCTTACTTTGCCTACCAAATGGCATGAAACAGTTGTAAGCTGGGAATCGAGTAATCCTGATATCATATCTACAGATGGGAAAGTATCATATATAAATAATGAAGATACAGAGGTTACCTTAACAGCCACAATAACCAAAAACAGTATTAGTACAACCAAAGAATTTGTTGTTACAGTTTTAAGAAAACTAGGAAATAGCGGTATAAGCATTGGCGTTGATAATCAAACTAAAAAGATTAGAGTTGAAGGTAATTATCAGTTTACAGGAGAAAATTATATTTCAATTATTGTTAAGGATGCAGAGGATGCGATTAAATATCTTAACCAGATAAAAAGGAATGATGACAAAGACGATTTTTAATTCGAGTTTGGAATATTTGAAGATAATATTGATGGATATTACACCTTAAAAGTAGGCGCACAGGGACGGGAAGACGCTTATGAAACTGAGGTATATTTATCAACTGATCCAAACAGTATATACATTCAAAATGTATATATTATAAATGATATAAATCATGAGTCTGTTACCCGGTTAATATCGTCGGAAACTATCAATTTTAATGTAAAAATGGTTAATAATAAGGATGAAACAATCTGGTTTTCACCAATTATAGCTTTATATGATGCTAATGATAGGCTTGTCGAAATAAGCGTAAAGAAAAGTGAAACCATAGAAGGCAAAAACATGAGAAATCTTATGCTTGATTTTGAATTACCTGAAAACATAGAAGAGGGTCATTATATCAAATTATTTACATGGAGTAGTTTAGGGGAAATGGAGCCGGTTGTAAAAATGAAATCTTATTTTAAGTAGGTTGTGGACAAAAGGGGACGTGGACAAAAGGGGACGTACCTTAAATGTCATAATTAGTTGCTCCTAATCAGAGAACTAATTATGACATTTAAGGTACGTCCCCTTTTGTCACGTCCCCTTTTGTCACCAGAGAACTAATTATGACATTTAAGGTACGTCCCCTTTTGTCACCCTTTTGTCAGCTAAATAAAGAATTATTGACAAAGATTCTAATTATTTATATAATTCTAATCAAGGGACATAGAGAAAGTGAGGTTAGAAATGCAAAAGAAAAAGTGGATTTTTTACACTATTATAATTCTATTTATAGTATTTCTTATAAGCTTTTTTGTAGTGTCACTAATTAAAAAGTATCCTAAAAACCTTGAAATATCTGTTGAACAGCCAAAAACTAAAATTAGGTTTTCAAGCAACTGGGGAAATCAAGGTTTAAAAGGGATAGTTTTGGCTGAATTTTTTAATAAATACGTGGACGAGCATTCAAATGTGGATATAGTAAATGAATCAATGAGCGGTGACGCTTTTCTTATCAAACTGCAAACAGATTTTGCATCAAGATATTACCCTGATATAATAAGCTTAAAACCGGGGAGCCTTGTCAGATTTTTTTTCAAGGAAAATATTATTGCGGATTTAACTTATGAAATAAATAATGATAAAGGATGGTACGATTCGTTGGATAAATCATTATTTAGATATGTAACTGCTGATAATTGTATTTTTGGTGTACCTACTGAGGCAAATTATTTATGTGTGTATATAAATAAGGATTTATTCGATAAATATGAAATTCCCGTTCCCCAAAATTATGACCAATTAAAGACAGCAGTTTTGAGATTTAATTACTATGGTATAACCCCAATTGCATTTTCCGCAATGGACTCAGACATTGAGCTTTATCAGGCACTAGTTGCGGCTTTGAGTAGGACATATGACTCTAGCCATAATATAGTTGATGACACAATTGGCGATAGGTACATAAAAGCTCTTTATCTTGTTAAGGAGTTGCATGATATGGGGGCATTTCCCAATAATTATAATAGCTTGGATTATCAATCAATGCTTAATCTGTTTATTCAAAAGGAAGCTGCCATGATAGTTGAAAGCAGTGATGCTATAGGAAGAATGGAATACAACAGTAGAATGTTAAATATGTCTGCTACCCCAATAAAAAGTATAAGTGGTAATAATATTGAAATAATTGCATTCCCCAATATTATGCAGGAGAATCATTCCTTTGACCTTTTAGCATATGGTGCAGGTGAGTCTACATACTATATGAGTTCTTTTGCATACGAAAATAATTATGACGAAACATTACGACTTTTAAAAAGCATAACATCCCCTGAAATATCGGTAACCTTTTTAAATAACGCAAAAGCTATGATAACTGTTAAAACCCGATATTCTCCTGTGCGTGCTGAAAAGCTTTTAGCTGACAGAAACATACTATTAAGTAATGCAGGCGAATTTGTAGAAATACCTACATATATAATTGATAATAGAATATGGCAGTCGGTGATAAAAAAACGTTTTCCTGAAGTAATGGAAGGCCATATGAAAGCTGAAGACGTATGGGCTGAAGCAATAAAAATGTTAAATAGTATAGAACGCTAAACATTTAGTATGGGGTGATTAGATATGAAGATTACAGCATATTTTAGAAACACATCTATTAGAACAAAAATTTTTATAGTAACAATTTTACAAATACTTATACCTATATTATCCCTTGGATTTATACTTACCGCCATTTCCACCGATATTATTAAAAAGCATTCTATAAGCCACACTGCTAGCTCCCTTAATTCCATAAAAAGCAAGATAGAAGATTACTCCAATAATATTTTTCAGGCTTCACAAGAACTAATCTATGACAGCAATATTTTTGATATTCTAACTGCAACAAATACCGATGCCAATTTTAATGGGAATATAGGAAAACAGCAGATTCAAAATGCAATACAAAGAATATTACTTTCCAGAAACGTAATTAATTCTGCCAGCTTACAAATTGCAAATAATTCATTTCAGTATGCAAAAAAACAAAATATTAATTATTCATCAAATATAGCCCTATTTATTGAGATTGAGAAACAGGCAAAGGCACAAAACGGCAAGCCACTCTGGTTTTTAGATATGAACGGAGATAATTTAGATAATATATTTTTCGTCAGGACAATTTATGACCCCTATAAGTACTTAGAAAAAGGATTATTAATATTTCAAGTCAATAAAGATATTTTCACTGAAATAACACAAGAATTTAACACGGAGGCAACACAGTTTTCAATTGTATCCCATAGTGGTCAAGACGTATATGTCTATAATGGGAATAGTAAAAAACTATCAGAGGTTGAACTCTCAAATCTCGCTAATAGGGAATATGGACAAATCAGCAGTAAGAGACATTATCTAATGTTTACTAAAATGTATGATCCGGATTGGTATGTAATATGCAATATTGATTTAAAACTACTATATTCAGACGTTTACTTTTTAATTGAATGTACCGGTTTATTGTGCCTTTTATCTACTATTATTTTGATAATATTTACTTGGTTTATACAAAAAGAGTACATTAATCCGATTAATACTCTTGTAAAGATGATGAGAACATGGAAAGAAAATGAAACCTATAAGAATGTTTTCAAAGGAAGAAAAGATGAAATAGGAGTTCTGTTTCACAACTTTAAAATGATGACTGAAAGGATTTCTTCATTGATTAACCAAAACTATCGTGACCAGATTATAAAAAAAGAAACAGAAATAAAAATGCTTCAATCACAAATCAATCCACACTTTTTGTTCAATACTTTAGAATCAATTAATTGTGTTGCACAAATCAATGATGTACCACAAATAAGCAATATGGTAACAGCATTATCTGATATTATGGAACAGACCATGGGGCGTGATGATAGATTGATAACACTGGCTCGGGAAATTGAACATGTCGATAATTATTTTTATATTCTAAAGATACGATTTGAAGATAAATTACAGATGAAAAAAGACATTGATAAAAAGGCGTTTATAGCCAAAATTCCGAACATTATCATACAGCCTATCATAGAAAATGCGGTATATCATGGTGTTATGCCAAGCCATAAGAAGGGAAAGATAGTTCTTACCGCAAGGTTGTATGCGGAGGATTTAATTATTACAGTTGTAGATAATGGCATTGGTATAGGAGAAAAAGAATTACAAGAACTAAATGAACGGTTTAGTGTGGGCAATGAGTCCTATTTTGATAAAAAGAAAAGTGAAGGGAATAGAATTGGATTGGAAAATGTCAACCGGCGAATTAAACTACTGTATGGTGAAGAATATGGAATTACAATAAAGAGCAGACATAATGAATTTACAAAAGTTATTTTAAAATTAAAATACCAAATCTAAAGAAAGAGAGGTCTGTGATTATGTATAAAATATTACTCGTAGAAGATGAACCGCTAATCAGGAGAACACTTAAAAAAATAATTACTAATGCGAACAATAAGTATGAAATATGTGGAGAAGCAGAAAATGGAGAAGAAGGAATAAAAAAAGCTTCGGAACTCGAACCGGATATTATTATAACCGATATTTGCATGAACCATATGACAGGTTTGGAGATGATAGAGAAACTAAAAAGTATAATACCGAGCTGTATTATTATTATTCTGACGGGATACAGGGATTTTGAATATGCAAAGCAAGCTATAGAGTTGGGAGCATTTCGTTTTTTATTAAAACCTACAAAAAAAGATGAGTTATTGGAAGCTCTCTCCCGAGCTGCTAAATGTATTGATGATGAGCAAAAACAACTGCATGAGAATGAAGAACTTAACAATGTTTTAAAGGAAAACATCCCTTATATAAGACAAAAAATACTTTTTGACAAGCTTTATGGGATAGATAGTAACTATATCAATAAT
>LSQX01044043.1_pt1 | contig 45733 bp, 37 predicted proteins | sample 654561 | NCBI WGS metagenome assembly LSQX01 (sample SAMN04489861, study PRJNA283612) | anaerobic digester metagenome | isolation source: 4 biogas reactors fed with cattle manure at either 37C or 55C with and... | place: Denmark: Kongens Lyngby | collected 2014 | reverse complement strand
TGTAACCTGCAATCCGCTATAGCAGGGTTGAATTCCTCAAAAAGGGTGGTTGATTCTGGGTCTGCCATCGGAAAGTGGTGTTGACGACCGGACCCTACGCAACAGAACCTCGGGAACCCCGTCAGGTCAGGAATGAAGCAGCGGTAACCGGGACATTCTGTGTGCCGAAGGACTCTCTGGTAAGAGCTAACTATCGGTGTAACGCCGGAAGAGGTCATTCGATGCGAGGTGTGCGACTTGAGTGTTGACTAAGATATGAGAAATATAAATTCAAAGAGGGACATCTTGAGAATATTCAAAATATTCTCAAGATGTCCCTCTTTTTTAATTTACATGAGCTATGATCTTAAACAAAGTCTGCCAAGGGGCCAAAAGAAGAGTACAACCACAGGCAATGAGAAAAAATTGTACAAATAGCTCGAGATATGGGCTAACTTTATCCAGCATTAGGTATATATTCTACATTGTCAATTCATTGACAGATCAAAATGTAAGTGATACAATTACAGAACAATTATAATCTGAAGGAGAAATATAATGAAGATTAACATGGATAAGGCGATTGTCGAATTTATTCCTGAAACAGAAGTAGAGACGGCAGAACTAGAGGCATTGTGGATAAAGATAGCCAATTGTGTCGGAGACGACAAAAAACTTTCACCGATCGGGGTGTATATACCCAGTGAGAAAAACGTTGCACGCTTTCACATCGGTGGATTATCTGAAGTCGAAGCCAACGCTGTTCCTGAATTACGAGCACCCTTTGACTGCACCGTTTACTGCTTAACTTGCAACAAAATGCAAAAAGTAGCTAAAGGTGACTTGGTGCCGATTTGCTGCGGCAAAGTTATGGAAATCATGGATTAATCATACTGAGTTAAAGGATAAAACTCAATGGACTCTACCGTCATGATAAATATGGTGGTAGAGTTTTTTCTTTTCTCTTCGAGTTTTCGTATTGACGAACCGATTGATGGTTTGATTGCTAGTTGTTTCATATCGTTCAAAACACTACCATAGTATTTAATTTTATTGTTGCTATTTATGTTTTGAAAGTTAACTGAAACAAAAAAAGTATAGAACTAATTTTTTATTTTATTTCAATAATATTCTATTTTAATTGCATTTACAAAGAAAAGTGATGTTTTTGGTTTTGTAATGACTATCTAGCAAATTAATGATCAAGACGTCAGTTGTCTCAATTAGGAGAATGCTCCCATAACTGCTACTAATCATCCAAACACTTCTCTTATCACCAAGAAAAGTATTTAAATTTTTTAACACTAACGGATAGAATCTTTGTAGTGTTCTTAGCAATTTTTGATCCGAATTTTTTATTTTATCATCTCTAGCTCTAGCCTTCTTGATATATTACTGATAAATTAATTGGTTGGAACTGTAGCTTTATTATTATTTGAGTCTACAAAATAAAAATGCGTTAATCATTTTTTTAGAGATATGGTTCTGAACGTTCTAACAGAGATTTAAACTTACTTATCACCCATTTTTTATCTTTCTGTATTAATGGTATTTTTGTCCATAATTTTTCAAAGTATTGGTATAGAACAAAAACGGCAGTTGGATCTTCTACATACAATCCATAATAGTCTTTATCTAAATAGTTAAAGCTTGAAGCAAATGCATATTGGTTATTCTCCACCACAAACACAACATTTTTGGCAACAATCTTAGGTATTTTACCTAAAAGAGTGACTTCAAAACAAGAGTTTGTTTCAAGTAGATTGATTATTTGAAAAATTTCATCACAAATCACTTTTAAGGTCACTGAAGAACTTTTGTGAGTAGTAATACTCTTACAAAGCATACTGATTAAATATTCAGTTTTATGCAAATCATAAATTAATCGTAGATTGAAAGATCTTTCATCGCGATTCATAGATGTCTTTGCCTGATCATTATTGTTGGTTATGGTGTTTGAAATGAAAGAAAATGGATGTGGACTAAAAAAATAAACCGTCTCTTTAGACATAAGTTTTTGTCTAATATAATCTTCTAACTCATGAATATTTTCAAAATATAGATGGGTATAAATAGGAAGGCTTTTATTTTCTAGTGTTTCGTATAATTGCTGGTAATAGTTTACAGTCCGTATATCTGTATGATATTCAGCATATCTTTGTATAGGAAGAGCCTCATTGTACTGACAAATCAAGGCAGCTTTATTCTTTATGATTAGAATGTCTGAAAAGTTTGTTGGTACTTGATAGGGTGGCAAATAAAAAGTTTTAACTCGGTGATTTAAATTAAGCTCAATATCACGCTCAAAAATATTGATTAAAGTATCGTGTTTTGCATTGAAAGTATGTATGATATGTAATTGATGATTTTTCAAGATTTCTGTTAAAAGTAATCTTCTTCTTTCTTGAAAATTTGTTTTGCTTTTTTTCCAAGAATCTTCTTCAAAATCATAGATCAAGAAGATTTGATTTGGAGGTAGTGACTTTAAGTATTCTAAAATCCTCACTACGGCTTTTTCACGGCCGCTATCATAATAATAAATAGAAATCTGAGCTCTGTAGCTATTACAATCTAACGTACTATTAGAAGTACCTTCAGATATGAACTCATTAGTTAACCATTTTTTCAATAAAATGTAAAGTTGATGAGAAGTAAGATTCTCAAAATTTGTAGATATGGATTGATCAGTTAACAATGCTTTAATTTTCTGATAACTATTTTTCTCATCAATTTTCATGTAGTATTCGCAAATCAAATCAGCGTAAACAGAATCTGCTTTAAGTAATCGTTTATTATTGCGCCATTTACTCACAAGAGATGCGCTTATATGCAGAACTTCGGTCAAATCTTTGATGCGTGAGTTAAAACATTCCATGAGTAAGTATAGATTTGAGTGTTTCAATTGATTCATAAATAATTTTCTTTCAAAAATTTATCAGAAGAAACTGAGTGTTTTATTTTATCAGCTGTAAAATTATTTGTCAAATTGTATTTATGACAAAGAAGTATAAATCATTGTGCACAATAAAAACACTTAGTATAATCATAAAAAGATGAAATTTCATAAAATAGCCTCCGGAGAAGCACCTAATTAGAAGAGAAATATTGTAAAATACAATAAATTAAAAAAAGGAGTGAGTTTTTTTAGATGGTTTCAAAAACAGAGTTATTTAAAGACGTATTCGAAGGAAGAGTACCAAAACGTGTACCAATTTCTGCGAAATTACCATTTGAAGCATGTATTGAGTATGCGGGTCTACCAATTGTAGAAACACAATGGAATTTCAAGGGGGTCGATAAGGCGTATGAAAGTTTATGTCAGATTATTCAAACCGATACGATACCAGTCGGAGGTGAAGAAAAAAATCCAGCTGTATTTAAAATTTTAGATTCACAGGGCTATCAAGTAACATCTTCTGGGAGCATTCAACATGCAGATTGTGTGACATTATTTCCGGAGGAATATTCTGAGTTTAGTAAGAATCCCACAAATTTTTTTGTAGAAAAAATCTTTCCAAGAATGTTTAAAGCATTAGATAGCAATGCTGCTAAACGGTCGATGGTTTTGGCTGAAGCTGCTATGGCTTTTAACGAAAGGTCAATGAATGTTGGCCAACTTATAAAAGTGCTTAGTGATAAATATGGATTCTTTGTTCCTCCTAGAGGTAGTTCGGTCGTTGTACGAGCACCTTTTGATGTAATAGGAGATTTTTTAAGAGGTTTTAAGGGGGTTTCTGCAGATTTAAGACGCTTTCCTGAAAAAATACAAGAAGCATGCGATGCACTTCTGCCATTTCAGATCAAAAGAGGTTTGCCTTCAAACAGATCTGTTCTCGGCTCGACGTTTATTCCCTTGCATTTTGCAGGATACATACGTCCAAAAGACTTTGAGAAAGTTTATTGGCCATCGTTAAAAAAGTTTGTAGATTATTTATACAGCAAAGGACAAATTTGCAACTTGTTCTGTGAGCATAATTGGATGCGTTACTTAGATTTTTTATATGAATTACCACCGGGTACTCGTTTTATATTTGAATACGGTGATCCACAGAAAATAAAAGACAAACTTGGGAAAAAACACATTATCAGTGGCTTATACCCATTAACTTACCTCAAAATGTCTAAAAAGGAAGAATGTATTGACAAAGCGAAAGAGCTTATCGATGTGTTGGCGCCTGGTGGGAATTATATCTTCAGTTTTGATAAAAATCCTTTGAGCTTAAATAGTATTAATTTTGACAATTACAAAGCCGTTATCGATTACGTTGCAGAAAATGCTTTTTATCCAAATGCAGGAGAAAAGAGCATTCATTATCAATGGAATGAAGACTGCAATTCATTAGGACCCTATGAACTTGAGTCAGATTATTATTTGGAACATTTTTCCGAAGGATATTCTCATTCCATAGATGGGTTGATGGATGAACAGTTAAAAAAATACAATTCAATGCTTTTCAATATGCTTATGAGAAGTTTATAGATTTATAAGGAGAAAATTTATGAGAGATAAAATGAGAACTCACGAAACAAAGATAAAATGGTTTTTCATTATTTTTGTGCCTCTTGTTATTCAATTAATTCCGACGAATGATACTTTTACGGTTCCGATTAGATTGTTTAGTGGTGTAACATTAGGTGTTATTCTAATGTTTGCATTCGAAGTATTGCCGAGTTTAATACCTGCATTGCTTTTGCCAGTATTTTATATATTAGCAAGGCTAGCACCACCAAACATTGTCTTTTCACCATGGCTTGGAACCATTCCTTGGATGTTTCTAGGTGGATTTTTATTTGCTAATATTCTTATTAGAATAGGTCTTTTAAAACGCGTCGCTTACTGGATTCTACAGCGAACAGGAGAATCCTACTATGGTTTGCTAGTGGGAATTATGCTTTCAGGACTTGCTATCAATTTATTAGCACCCGGTAAAGCTATTTTACCACTTGCTGGTTTAACATATGGTATTTGTATGGCTCTGAATTTAGGAAGGACTAAAGAAGCAGCGGGAATAATGATGGCCGGATTCTTTTCATCTTATATACCGTTACAGTTTATTTATAATCCGTCTTTTGCGGTTATCCCGAATATGGCCGCTTCAATCACTGACCCGTCAATATCATTTATAGATTACTTCATTCACAACATACCTTTTATTTTATGGATACCAATTGTTGTCTTTATGACTGGTAAGTTATGTAAACCAGAAAAAAAGTCTTATAAACTGGACTTTATTAGTGAAGAATTGAAAAATATGGGCAAAATGACTCTAGACGAGAAAAAGGGTGTTGTCATGAGTTTGGCGTTGTTAGTGTATTTATTAACTCAAGGTCTTCATAAGTTGGATCTTTCATGGGGATTTTTATTAGCCGGTTGCATCATGTATTTACCAGGATTCAATGTTGGTTTGAAAGAAGATATACAAAAGATTGACTTTTCTATGATTTTCTTTACTTCAGCATGTTTAACGATAGGCGCAGTTGCAAACGAACTTGGATTTGGTGGAATGATAGCTCAAACGGTGTTACCGTTCCTGACGGGGAAAAATATTTTTGTAATGCTTGGTGCAATTTGGGTGATCTGTGTAATTGCGAATTTCCCTCTTACGCCTATGGCAATTTATGCAACCTTTACACTTGCTTTCACAGAAATTGGAATGCAGCTTGGAATTAATCCTTTTGCGATTTTTTATACGATACAAGCAGGAAGCGCAGAAATACTCTTCCCATATCAATGGGCATTGCCACTTTTCTATGTTTCTTTTGGTCTCATCTCAACTAAGGATTTTATGAGAATTTGGGGTGTTAAGATGGCGATGTCAATTGTGTTCTTAATGCTTATCGTCGTTCCTTATTGGAAATTAATTGGATTAGTATAAGGAGAAAAAATGGAAAACTGTCAAATTCATAAAAACTTTTCTGATATATATGATGGAATCATTCCTAAACGGGTACCTATTGGGGCAATATTACCATTGGAATTTTGTATTCAGTATGCAGATTTAGATTTAGCGGAAACTCAATGGACCCTTGATGGTGTTTATGAGGCTGCTGATGAGCTTTGTAATATGTTGCCTTTAGAAATGGCTCCATTAGGAACACCAAGATATCCAGCTTATCTTACAATACTAAAAGCTAAAACTTACAAAATGGGTGAAAGTGGTTTCATGCAGCATCCTGAAATAGAAGGTATGCTTTCAGAAGAATATCCACTGTTCAACCAAAATCCAAGAGATTTTATCATCCAAACAGTTTTTCCAAGACTTTTTGAAAATTGGGATACAGATCCTATCAATAGAACATTGCTTTTTTCACAGGCTTTGTTAGCATATAAGGATTATCAAACACAACACCTTACCATTGTTCAAAAACTTAGAAAAAATCATGATTTTCACACACCACCAGCAGGATCTATAGGTGGAGTCACGGTACCTTTTGATTATTTGGCTGATTTCTTGCGTGGGTTTACAGGTATTACCATCGATGTAAAAAGACGTCCAGAAATGATACTAGAAGCTTGTGAAGCAGTATTACCTTTTCTTCTCGAAAAAGGATTACCAGCCAATCCAAGTAAATACGGTCAAACATTTATCCCGTTACATATGGGAACTTACTTGAGAGAAAAAGAATTCAAAAAACTTTATTGGCCATCATTTAAAAAACTTGTTCAGTTGATGGCAGATGCGGGACAACCAGCTTATATCTTTTGCGAAGATGACTGGACACGTTATTTAGATTATCTTCAAGATTTACCGGAGGGTACACGTTTTTGCTTTGAATATGGAGATCCTGTGCAAATAAAGAAGAAATTGGGTCACAAACATATTTTATCAGGTTTATATCCTATTAGATATCTAAAGACCGCGACTAAACAAGAATGTATCGATAAAGCCAAAAAATTAATGGATATTTTGGCTCCTGGTGGTAATTATATTTTCAATTTTGATAAAAATCCTTTTGTCATCGGTGATGTAGATTTGGATAATTATAAAGCTGTGTTGGAATTTGTGCTTGAATATGGGAGATATGACAATAGTGGCCAAAAATCTAGAGAAACATTGAATAGAGAATTCAGTCAAGATACTTTACAAAAAGGCTTGAAATATGAATCCAAATACGGCGAATTTGACTATAGTAATGTTGATTTTGTAGGAAAAGAATTAGGAAGTACTGTCGAGCCAATTTTAAAGAAATATCATCAGGAAGTATTTAATTTCTTGATAAGATTGGTATAGTCGCGATAAGAATTATTAAATTTATTCGATAATTAAACCTTGTTCATACAAAAGGAAAGTATACAATTTGTAAAATCACTTTGATAATAAAAAAAGCTATCTTCCTAGGGAAATGGAATTAAATCCAACGATTGGGGAGGTAGTTTTTTTATAAAACTGTACTTTAGTTATTCAGTTTTATTGTCGCAAAGCTTTTCATGAAAAAACTTTTTATCTCATGACATACTTACTTATACTTATGGTGCGCCCGATACGATTCGAACGTACGGCACATGGCTTCGGAGACCATTGCTCTATCCACCTGAGCTACGGGCGCACATCATCAATACCATGAAAATGGTACGCAAGCTATTATATCATAGCTTGTTTTTTTTGTCATAATTATTATAATAATTTTACTGGAATCGATGCTGTCTATCAAACTTCTTAATGATTAGTCCTGTATATCCATGCTCCTTTGCACTCATTGAAAGATAGTGATAGAATAGAAAAGATATGAATAGAAAATGATGATCTTAAGATACGATTTTAGAGTTAAAAGATCTTTATAGAAAGAGAGGTCAGAATAATCATATGCAAATGAAAACGAGTTATTTAATATCCAGATTCATACCCTATTATAAAAAATACTGGAAAACCTTGACGATAGATTTATGTTTTGCAGCTTTAACAACTTTATGCGATATGGCCTTACCTATGATCGTTCGCTATATAACCGATGCGGCAAGGCAAGGCTCATCTTTTTTAAGCATCCAAGATATTTTATTTGTAGGTGTGCTTTACATTTTTTTGCGCATTGTAGATGCTGTGGCTGCTTACTATATGGCGAATATCGGCCATGTCATGGGTGCCAAAATCGAAACCGATATGCGTCGTGATTTGTTTCATCACCTGCAACAGCTTTCCTTTTCCTATTATAACAACACCCAGGTTGGCCAGATTATGGCGCGTATCACTTCGGACCTTTTTGACGTAACGGAGTTTGCACACCATGTACCGGAAGAGTTTTTTATCGCAGGTTTAAAAATTACCATTGCATTTGTCATCCTTATACAGATCAATGTTCCCTTAACCCTTATGATTTTTGCCATTATTCCGTTTATGCTTTTCTTTTCGACCCGATACAATCGAAAAATGCGTCGTGCATTTAAAATGAGTCGAACACAAATAGGCGAGATCAATGCACAGGTAGAGGACTCTTTGTTGGGCATTCGTGTCGTCAAGAGCTTTGCCAACGAAGAAATGGAGTGCATGAAGTTTGAAGAAAGCAACTCCGAATTTTTAGGCATCAAAAAAATAAGCTATCGTTACATGGGCGGATTTATCACCATGATACGCTTTTTCGACTCCGCCATGTACATTACCGTTTTAATGGGTGGATCCTTCTTGCTGTTAAAGGGCCAGATATCCCCCGGTGATTTTATCGCGTATTTGTTATTTGTCACCACGTTGTTGACCAGTATTCGAAGGGTTGTTGAGTTTACGGAGCAATTCCAAAGAGGTTTAACCGGTATCGAGCGATTCATTGAAATATTGGACGAACCCTTTGAAATTATCGACGTCTCCGGCGCAAAAGTTTTAAGCGACGTACAAGGTCAGATCGATTTTGATAACGTCAGCTTTCAGTATTCCGACGGAGATAGCGAAGTGCTGTCGAATATCGATTTACATGTCGAACCCGGAGAAAACATCGCTATCATTGGGCCTTCCGGCGGAGGGAAAACAACTTTATGCAATTTGATTCCCAGGTTTTATGATGTGACCGGCGGCAGTATCAAAATAGACGGTCAAGACATACGGGATGTCACCTTAAAATCCTTAAGGTCCAATATCGGTATGGTGCAACAAGACGTATACTTATTTTCCGGTACTTTAATGGAAAACATCGCTTACGGTAAGCCTGGGGCGACTGAGGAAGAAATTATTGAAGCCGCCAAATTGGCCGGCGCCCACGATTTTATTATGGCGTTGAATGAGGGCTACCATTCCTATGTCGGTGAAAGAGGCTTAAAATTGTCGGGAGGACAGCGACAAAGAATCAGCATAGCCCGCGTATTCTTGAAAAATCCACCCATACTGATTTTGGATGAAGCTACATCCGCTTTGGACAATGAGAGCGAACGCTTGGTTCAACAATCTTTAAAACAATTGACCAAGGGACGGACAACCTTTACCATTGCCCACCGTTTAACGACGATACGTCATGCGGATATTATATTAGTTTTGACCAAAGAAGGAATTGTTGAAAGAGGTACCCACGAAAACTTACTCAGTGAAGAAGGGGTGTATCACCATATGCTAACGATGTACGAGGACAACGAAGCAGAAGAAGAGGCCATCGATGAGAAATAAAGAAAACTACTTGCAAGAAAACTTTGAAATTGCACCGGGGACCACGGCGTTTGTCGACCGAATTGCAAAGAAAAATGAAAAGATTCTCAATGCTATGGACAAGATGGCAGAGATGCACCAATACCGAGTCATCAAAGCCATGCAAAATGCTGGATTAGCAGAACACCATTTTAACGGCACCACGGGTTATGGCTATGACGATATGGGCAGAGATGCCTTGGAAGCCATTTATGCCGAAGTTTTCGGTGGGGAAGACGCCTTGGTCAGACCTCACATCGCTTCAGGAACCCATGCGATCGCCCTATGTTTATACGGCATTCTACGCCCCGGCGACGAACTATTGTCCATTACGGGTAAACCTTACGACACCATCGTATCGGTTATCGGTTCGGAGAACAATGAAAAGGATGAGGGAACTTTAAGGGATTTGGGGGTACACTACCGTCAGGTTGAATTGACCGAATCCGGCGATATCGATATCCAAGCAGCTTTGTCTCATCTCAATGAAAAAACAAAAATGGTGTACATGCAGCGCTCCAAGGGATACAGTTGGCGCAAAGCGTTGACCATTTCCGATATTGAAAAAGCAGTTGCCCTAATCAAAAAAGCAGCACCGAAGGTCAAGATTTTTATAGACAATTGTTACGGGGAGTTCTTAGATACAAAAGAACCACCCCATGTCGGTGTGGATTTAATTGCAGGCTCCCTCATCAAAAATCCGGGCGGCGGTATTGCGCCCACCGGTGGCTACGTTGTCGGCAAAAAAGATTGCGTCATGCAAGCTGCCGCACGTTTGTCGGCCCCCGGCATTGCGAAAGAAGTCGGCGCGACTTTAGGCGTCAATCGTATCTTGATGATGGGGTTATTTTTAGCCCCCACCGTTGTAGCCCAAGCCATTAAGACAGCTATTTTAATGGCAGCTTCTTACCGGGAACTGGGTTACGAAGTTTGCCCGAGTGTTGAGGATTATCGTTCCGATATCATTCAAAGTATTCAATTTGGCGTTCCGGAAGCGGTGACGACATTTTGTAAAGCCGTACAGGAAGCAGCGCCGGTGGATTCCTACGTAACGCCGGAACCCTGGGACATGCCCGGTTACACTTGCCCGGTCATTATGGCGGCAGGTGCTTTTATTCAAGGATCTTCAATAGAATTGTCAGCCGATGCCCCAATGCGAGAGCCCTATATTGCTTATTTTCAGGGAGGCTTAACCCATTACCACGGCAAACTTGGTTTACTCTTAACGCTAGAAAGGTTAAAACAAGCCGGATTATTAAAAAACAAGGAGAAATTGGAGAATGTTAAGTAAAGAAAAAATAGATCGTATCAACGAATTGGCCCGTAAGGGAAAACGAGGAGAAACCTTAACCACCGAAGAAAAGGCTGAACAACAAGCTTTAAGGCAGGAATATATAACTGTTTTCAGAGAAAGTTTGCGCAGTCAATTGGAACGAATCGAGTTCGTTGATGAAGAACCGGACTACACCGAAGAAGAAAAAGCGCACATAGCGGAAGTTTCAAAAAAATTGGAAAAAGAGTACTTGGAAGAACAGAAGAAAAAGAATGGTGGAAGTTTATGACAAAATTAAATGCCAGTGAATTACAAGAAAAATTAAGTCGCAAGGTTCCAAACGCTTGGGAAAAAGTTGATGAAACAGAAAAAGAAAAAGCCTTTGCCATCAGCGAAACCTATAGAGCATTTTTGAGCCATTGCAAAACCGAGCGTGCCTGCAATGCATATTTTGTAAAAGAAGCACGAAACAGGGGCTTTGTCGATTTATACCAATGGCCACAAGACCAACCTTTAAAACCCGGAGATAAAGTTTATGTCGATCATCAAAACAAAGCAGTGCTGCTTTTTGTCATCGGCGAACAACCCTTATCCAAGGGGTTGAACATCATCGGTGGACATATCGATTCCCCTCGATTGGACTTGAAGCCCAACCCTCTGTACGAGGAGTGCGACCTTGCATTTTTAAAAACCCATTACTACGGCGGCATTAAAAAATATCAATGGGTTACCATTCCTTTGGCACTTCACGGTGTCATCATCAAAAAAAATGGTGAAAGGGTAGATGTTGCGATTGGAGAAAACCCGGAGGATCCGGTATTCGTCATCACCGATTTATTACCCCATTTAGCGCAAGAACAAATGCAAAAAAAGATGTCTAAGGGTATCGAAGGTGAAGGGCTCAATTTACTAGTTGGGAACATTCCCTATGGGGACGACGAAATTAAAGAGCCGGTCAAACTGGCCATACTCGAGCATTTGTACCAAACCTACGGTATTGTGGAAGAAGATTTTGTTTCAGCGGAATTGGAGGCAGTTCCGGCAGGTGCAGCGCGAGATGTCGGCTTTGATAGAAGTATCATCGGCGGTTACGGACAAGATGACAGAGTCTGCTCTTACACGGCAGCATTGGCACTATTTTCAATAACAGAAATGGTAGAACGCACTGCCTGTGTGATTTTAGCGGATAAGGAAGAAATAGGATCCTACGGCAGCACGGGCATGATGTCGAAATATTTTGAATATGCAGTAGCGGAACTGGCTTACCTAAGTGGCGAAGCCTTACCCGAATCCGCCTTACGACGCGGGTTTATGCAATCCGATGCGTTGTCCGCAGATGTCAACTCAGCTTTTGACCCCAACTACACGGGAACCCACGATTTGAAAAATGCATCCTATGCGGGTAAAGGTGTGACGATTTCCAAATATGGCGGAGCAAGGGGCAAAAGCGGTTCTAACGATGCACATGCCGAATTCATGGCAAGCCTGCGCTCCTGTTTTGATGAGGCGAACGTTGCTTGGCAAACCGGAGACCTAGGTAAAGTGGATTTAGGTGGAGGCGGCACCATCGCTTGGATGATGGCGCAATATGGCATGAATGTCGTCGATTGTGGTCCTGCTTTGCTCTCCATGCATGCACCCTTCGAATTATGTGCAAAAATAGATATCTACATGACCTATAAAGCCTATCGTGCCTTCTTATTAAATTATCGTAAACTACAGATAACTACAAAGAAGTCGATGTAAATACATAAATATTATGTAACTTTATAAAAATAGATAAAATTTGGATTTTTTCCCACTTAAAATCATCATGAATGCGATTTTTCAGAGGCATTTGCGTTGAGAATTTACACTATACGTAAACGTTTCTAAATGATAAAATACATAATGGAATTTGAGTAAAGTGTTTTGGAGGTAAAGATGAAATCAAAAACTTTCCGTGGTGGGATCCACCCGCCCTATCGGAAAAAAAGAACAGCTGAGGCATCCGTGAAGGTCGCTACCGAACCGGAAATCGTGACGATTCCTATGACTCAGCATATCGGTACACCAAGTAAACCTCTAGTTAAAAGGAAAGACTATGTTTATCTCGGACAAAAAATCGGCGATTCAGATGGTTTTGTTTCGGTGCCGGCTCATGCCAGTGTCAGCGGTACGGTTGTCGCAGTAGAACCACGCCATCATCCCGGTGGAGATGACATTATGTCTGTTGTCATTGAATCCGACGGTTTGAATCAAGTAGATCCATCCATTAAACCCTACGGTAATTATCAAAACTTTGAACCTAAAGAAGTGATCAGTATCATTCAAGATGCCGGTATCGTTGGGCTGGGTGGCGCCATGTTTCCAACCCATGTCAAACTGTCGATCCCACCGGACAAGAAGGTAGATTGTATCGTGTTGAACGGTGCGGAATGCGAACCCTATATTACAGCCGATCACCATCTCATGATGGCGAGACCCAAACGCGTTTTACAGGGATTGCGCATAGCCATGTACGCAACCGGCGTTACCAAGGGCTATGTCGGAGTAGAGGATAATAAACCGGCAGCAATAGAAAAACTAAGAGAAGCTCTCACACCGGAAGACAATATCGAGATTGTTCCCTTGGAGACAAAATACCCTCAAGGGGGCGAAAAACAACTCATCAATGCCGTAACAGGTAGAGAAGTGCCCTCCGGCGGGTTACCTGCAGATGCCGGCGTCGTTGTACTGAATGTCGCAACTGCCAGTCAAATTGCAGTGACCTTTGAAACCGGAATGCCCTTGCATTCTCGACTTTTAACCTGCACAGGAGATGCTGTTAAAGAAGCGCGGACCTTTGAAGTTAGAATCGGAACACCTCTGCAAAACATCATAGACTTGTGTGACGGTTTTGTAACGGAACCCCATAAGATTATTATGGGAGGCCCCATGATGGGTCTTGCTCTGTTCGGTACAGATGTTCCGGTAATCAAAGGTACTTCCGGCATTTTGTGTCTGACAGAAAAATCGGCTTTTGTTCCGGAACCGCAAAACTGCATTCGATGCGGTAAGTGCGCCGACATTTGTCCGATCCATTTGCAGCCGCTTTATATTTCAGCATATGCTCAAAAAGGGTTATGGGCGCATTGTGAAGAATTACATGCTTTAGATTGTATAGAGTGTGGCAGCTGTTCCTATATTTGCCCTGCCAAACGAACCCTTGTTTCCTCAATCAGAGTGGCAAAACGAGAAATTAATGATTTGAGAAGAAAAGGTAAGATTTAGGAGGCACTGTGAAAAACTTATTTGTATCATCATCACCACATATCAGAAGCATTGAAACCACATCCAGTATTATGCAGAATGTGGTCATCGCTCTGTTGCCTGCATTGGCAGTTGCAGCTTATGTTTTTGGACTTCGCGTACTCATGTTGGTGGCGGTTTGTATTGCCAGTTCGGTTGCGACTGAATGGATTATTCAAAAATTATTGAAACAACCAATCACCATCGACGACTGGAGCGCTGTCGTTACCGGAATATTGTTGGCTTTTAACCTGCCAATCAATGCACCTTGGTGGTTAGGGGTATTAGGCTCTGTTTTTGCCATCGCTTTGGTTAAGCAATGCTTTGGCGGTTTAGGTCACAATTTTATGAACCCCGCATTGGCTGCCAGAGCATTCTTGGTAGCATCATGGCCAGTACGTATGACGGGAAGCGCTTATATTCCCTTAACGGATACCTTTACATCTGCTACACCCTTAGGAATGGTCGAAGCGGGGATGGATCCGTCCCTCTTGCCTTCACATTTGGATTTATTTTTAGGATTGAACGGTGTTTATGGCAGTATTGGAGAAATATCCGCTTTAGCCTTGATACTGGGTGGCGTCTATTTAATTGTGAGAGGTGTCATTTCTTACAGAATTCCGGTCACTTACATCGGAACTGTAGCCGTGCTATCCTTAATTTTTAAGCAAGATGTTTTATTTCAATTGTTGAGTGGTGGCTTGATGTTGGGTGCTTTCTTCATGGCTACCGACTATGTGTCATCACCTTCGTCACCAAAAGGACAGATTATTTTTGCAGTGGGGTGTGGTTTATTAACGGTTATCATACGCCTGTTTGGCGGTTATCCGGAGGGTGTTTCTTATTCCATTCTTTTAATGAACGTAGCTGCACCTTTAATTGAAAAATACACCAGACCGAAAATTTATGGTCTCAGACCGAAAGAAGTAAAGGAAGGAGGACAATAAAATGACAGAGAATAAATCAGGTATCGAATGGGGAAAAGTTGTCCGACTGGGTTTAATTCTTTTTGCTATTACCGCTGTCTGTTCCGCAGCATTAGCTTTTGCCAATGCAGCAACCCATACGATTATTGAAAAACGAAACGAAGAAGCCAATATTGTCGCAAGACAAGCGGTACTGTCCGAGGCGGATCGTTTTGAAAAAATCGAAAATTTAGAAGCCATTGCAAGTGAAGTCAATCCGAACGAACCGGAAGCCATCGTTGAAGCTTATGCCGGCTACAAAGGCGATGAAATTGTCGGTTATACAGTAAAAACCAATCCGAAAGGCTATGCCGGCGGCATTGAGATGTTAACGGGATTCAAACTGTCGGATAAAAGCATTGAAGGCATTACGATTATCAATCAATCTGAAACCCCGGGTTTAGGGGCAAAAGCCGCTGAGTCTAATTTTCAGGATCAATTTAAAGGCAAAGACGGTTCTCAACCCATTAAGGTCATCAAAAGTGGTGCTGCTGTGGACAACCAGGTAGACGCTATTACCGGTGCTACCATCACATCCAATGCAGTTGTCAACGGTGTGAATCTTTCTGAAATGGTGTTCTTAAAATTAATCGATGCACCACAAAAAATAGATTCTCAACCTGAAGGGGATGAAGCCGCACAACCGGCAGAAGAGAACAATGATACGACAGAGGACACCAAGACAGAACCGACGGCCAATACCAACCGGATGTTGAGCGGACTCATTGTCTCCAAAAACTTGTTTTCGAGAATCGTGGAGGTTGTAAAATGAAAAAATATTTTGGTTATCTAACCAATGGTATTATTAAGGAAAATCCGATTTTTCGACTATTACTTGGAATGTGCCCGACTTTGGCAGTTTCGACCTTAGCCATCAACGGCTTAGGTATGGGATTGGCAACGACGGCGGTTCTCATCGGTTCCAATGTGTGCATCTCTGCACTGCGTAAAATTATTCCCGATGATATTCGTATACCCGCTTTTGTCGTTGTCATTGCATCCTTTGTTACCATTGTCGGTATGCTCATGAAAGCCTATGTGCCGGCTTTAGATGCAGCATTAGGGATTTTTATTCCGCTCATCGTTGTAAACTGCATTATTTTAGGACGTGCAGAAGCTTTTGCTTTCGGCCATACTGTTTTTGAATCCTTAGCTGATGCTATCGGTATGGGGTTAGGCTTTACCATGTCCTTGACGGTATTAGGTGCTGTTCGTGAAATTATCGGCGCCGGTACAATTTTTGGTTTCAGTCTATTTGGTGCAGCGTACGAGCCGATGATTTTAATGATTTTACCACCGGGCGCCTTTTTAACCTTAGGGTTGGGGATCGGTTTAATCAACAAAATTTCCAATCTATCAAGAAAGAAAAAAGCTGAAAAAGAAAAAGACATCGAATTGTCGCAAATAGTAGAGGAGGCCGCTTAAGATGAAAAATATTTTAATCATTCTTGTCAGTGGTGTCTTTGTTCAAAACTTTATTACAAGCCGATTTTTAGGTATTTGTCCATTTCTTGGCGTATCTAAAAAGATCGAAACAGCTATGGGTATGGGAGTTGCGGTTACCTTTGTTATGGCCTTGGCATCCGCAATTACCTATGTCATCCAATACGCTGTCTTAAACCCCATGGGTTTGGCTTATTTACAAACGATTGCCTTTATCCTTGTCATTGCTACCTTGGTGCAATTTGTCGAAATGGTTATCCACAAATCAAGCCCTGGTTTATATGAGGCTTTAGGGGTTTATTTACCGCTGATTACTACCAACTGTGCGGTATTGGGTGTCGCAGTGCTCAATATACAAGAAGGCTATAATTTTATCGAAACGCTATTCAACGGTGTTGCCGGTGCCTTAGGGTTTACACTAGCCATTGTTATGTTTGCCGGCATCCGCGAGCAATTGGAAATTTCCGATATACCGGAAAGCCTTCAAGGTTTCCCGATAGCCCTTGTTTCAGCGGGCTTAATGTCAGTTGCATTTTTGGGATTCTCAGGAATGCTATAAGGAGGTATGGATAGTATGATGGATATTTTATTACCGATTCTCATCTTAGGTGGTATTGGTTTATTATTCGGAATTGGACTGGCCATTGCTTCTAAAATCTTTGAAATAGAACAGGACGAAAGAATCCCACAAGTGCGGGCGGCATTGCCCGGCGCAAATTGCGGTGGTTGTGGTTATCCGGGATGCGACGGTTTGGCATCTGCTATCGTGGCAGGTTCCGCCTTGGTGACCGCTTGTCCCGTTGCCAGTTCCGATATGGTAGAGGCCATTTCTGGAATTATGGGTGTTACCGCATCGGAAACCGAAAAAATGATTGCCAATATTCATTGCAAAGGCGATTGCACCATTGTTGAAGACCGTGCAACCTATTACGGGATACACGATTGTAAAGAGGCGGTCATTGCCAATGGCGGTACCAAAGCCTGTCGTTACGGATGCTTAGGAATGGGAACCTGTGTCAGAGCTTGCCAGTTCGATGCATTGACGATTAATGTCAACGGCCTTGCAGAAGTAGATGTCGATAAATGCACCGCTTGCGGTCAATGTATCGACGCCTGCCCCAAAGGCATTATCTCCTTAGCACCCTACGGACAAGTCATCCACGTGGATTGTAGCTCCAATGCCAAGGGCAAACAGGTACGATCGGTTTGCAGCGTTGGCTGTATTGCTTGTAGAGCCTGTGTCAGAGCTTGCGAATACGATGCCATCGAGATGGTCGACAATTTGGCCGTTATTGATTATGACAAATGTGTACAATGCGGTGCTTGCGTCGAAAAATGCCCTACAAAAGCCATTACTTTTGAGGGTAGAGAAATACCGGAAGAACATAAAAGAAAAACAGATCTGGAGAAACCAATAGCAGTCGATCTTTCCGAATTGGAAGAAAAAGCACCGGTTTCTAAATAGAATCATAGAATCGAAGAGCATCAAAGAAAAAAAAAACGAGCCCCCGCAGATGGATTTCAGCCATCTGCGGGGGCTCGTTCAATTTGTTGTAGAATTACTATTGTTTATCGAACAGGTGCTCTTCAGCGCTTATTCGTTCTTCTCCAAATGTTCATCTTTTCTGCTTCTTCTATGAGGCCATCTCTAAATTCCGGAGCGGCTAAATTGATGATACCTTCCGCTCTTTCCCAAGTGCTTTTTCCTTTACAATTAAAGATTCCGTATTCCGTTACCAAGTAGTTGGTATTGGGACGTGCTGCTGTAATAGCGGATCCGGTGTTAAAATTACCGACAATGCGGGATTCCAGTTTATTTTCTCTCTTATTGAAGAAACTGGAGGAGAGACAGATAAAACTCTTGCCGCCTTTGGACAAGTAAGCACCCAATACAAAGTCTAACTGACCACCGGCACCGGAAATATGCCTGAATCCCGAACTCTCTGAGGAGACCTGTCCCCACAAATCGACGTTGACCGCATTGTTGATGGATATAAAATTATCCAATTGGGCAATAGTTTGGGAAGCATTGGTGTAATCGACGGGAGCGGCCATAGCCATAGGGTTATCATCGAGAAAATCGTAAAGCTCTTGGCTTCCGGCTGCAAAGGCATAGGTTTGTCTAAAACGGTCGATATTCTTTTTGGCGCCGGTAATTTTACCCTTTTTGGTCATATCTACGAAGGCATCGACGTACATTTCCGTATGGACACCCAAATCCTTTAAATCGGAATCGGCTATGAGTGAGCCTACCGCATTGGGCATGCCACCGATACCCAGTTGCAAGCATGCACCGTCGGGAATTTCGTTAACGATGAGCTTGGCAACCTTTTCGTCCACTTCACCGAAACTGCCCGATGGGAGAGCGGCAATACTGGGGTTTTCACCTTCGACGACATAATCGATTTGGTCGATATGTACATCCGCTTCAAAACCGCCTAAAGCCCGCGGCATATTCTCGTTGACTTCGAGGACAACAATCTTTGCTTTTTCCAAAACCGCCATAGCATGGGAAGCAGAAGTACCAAAATTAAAAAATCCGTGTTTGTCCATGGGTGTGGTTGTTAAAAAAGCCACATCGACATCGCAATTTTCCCGATACCATTTCGGCAACTCCGAATATCTCAAAGGGCTGTAAAAAGCAGCAGGACTGGAATTGATCAGACCTCTGTCCGGGCCACCGGCATGCCACGACATCCATGTAAAATGTTCTTCCATGTTGTCCACTTTAAATATTTCCGGTTGCCATAACAAGACGCCACCACGCACTTTGACATCCGTCAGTTCCTCTGCTCTTTTGGCGAGTTCGGCATCGATGGCTTGGGTGGTATTGATACACCAACCATAATCGATCCACATGCCACTTTCCACAAAGGACGCTGCTTTTTCCGCTGAAATCAACTTATGCTGATATTTCTCTTGATAGCTCATTAATGAACCCCCTTCTTTTTTACTTAACAGATGACGACACATCAGTTTGTAAACACTCAAAGTTAAGAGTATTTACAACATCGGATCAATTCTATTATTTCAAAACTGACAAAATATATCAAGTTATATATTTTTTTACAATCATCTATTAAGCTATTGCATACAGTATAATCTAATTAATTAACAAATTCTATAGAAACTACACCGACTCCGCTTTCAATTTTTATGACATGGGGGCCGTTGTCGGGCAGAGCGATGTTTTCATAGCGCTCACCGTTAATTTTTACCGTGCCGACACCTTTGTCGATATCAAAGCGGTAGTCCTCCATGTTTCCATGAATTTTGAGGGTCACTTGTCCCATTCCGCTTTTCACTTCCGTCTCTCCGGTTAATACACCTTCGATGATGATGTCGCCAACTCCGGCTTCTAAATCCAAGTCTTGGATAATGGCGTTTTGAATGTTGACCGCTCCCACTCCGGTTTCAAATTTGGCTTCGTCACTGATAACCAAACCGTCAACTTTTAATTTGCCCACGCCACTTTTTAACTTCAGTTCCTTTGTTTTTAAATTCTCAAGATTGAAAACACCGAGACCAAATTCTATTTCAGCCTCATCTAAGGCTTGCCCATCTTTAAATACGGTGATTTTGTTTTGATTTTTTAAATCTTCGTTTTTATTTTTGATATTAACCACACCAACTAAATTATTTGGATCGGTTTCTACAACCAGCTTATCTCTATCTTTATAAGCATCGATAGTTATTTTTTCTGTAAAAACCTTTTCGTTCCAATAAATGTCGTAACCATTTTTTTCATTATCACCTGAGATGTAATTGAATTCTCCGAAAATAACTTTTACTTTCAAAGAGTTAAAATCCAAGTTTTCTTTCTTGGTGAAGATATCCCCTTCGACGACAGCAGAGTCTGAAGAACTTTCTGCTTGACTATTCGATGGTTCTTCAGTTCTATCCACATCGGTAAACATCTTCATTCCAGCTGTAAACAAAATATACGCTAAGATGACGCCTCCGGCAATCATTAGAATCTTTTTTATAAATGGATTCATATAAACCTCCTATCTGGTTCCTAGTATATCTGTAACATCTAAATCTAATCTTATGTTTCAACAAAGGCATATTTGTATCGAAAATCTTTTGATAAAGTCAGCTATCAATGATAGAATAATAAAGACTATTTTTATGGAGAAAACTAATGATTTTATCGGATAAAACAATCTCAAAATATTTGGAATCAGGCGAATTGGTCATCGAACCAATGGTTAAGGGACAAATTCAACCTGCATCGGTGGACATTCGTCTGGGAAGACATTTTTTAAAACTGGATGAAAATAAATTTGAAGCCATGACTATGACAGATGAAATTCACTATGTGGAATTCGAAAGCGATTCGATCATCATCCCGTCCAATTCTTTTTTACTGGCAACGACAATGGAATATATCAAGTTGCCCAATTATTTAACCGCTTTTGTGGAAGGTAGGAGTTCCATCGGAAGAATGGGCTTATTTATTCAAAATGCCGGCTGGGTCGATGCCGGATTTGAGGGGGAGATCACCCTGGAATTATTCAATGCCAATCGATTGCCCATTCGTTTGGAGGCCGGCAGGCGTATTTGCCAACTGGTCTTTGCAGAAATGGACGAAGTTGCTTTAAACCCATATCAAGGAAAATACTTAGGGCAACGTCGTGCGGTGGGTTCTAAAATATTTTTAGATGAGGACCGGAATGACTAAACACCCTCAGGAGATCTACTTGGATCATGCGGCAACCATGCCCCTTCATCCACAAGTCATGGAAGCGATGCTACCTTACTTCGAAGACCATTATTACAATCCCTCCGCCCTGTATTGGCCGGGTGGCGCGGTAGAGAAGGTTTTAAAACAATGCAAGGAAAGCTTTGCATTGAAGATCGGTGTTACTCCGGAGGAAGTGTTTTTTAATTCCGGCGGTACGGAAGGTAACAATACCTTGATACGCGGCGTTGTGGAAGATTTAAGACCGGCTTTAAAAAAAGATGCCAGGCTGATTACCACTATGATCGAACACCCTTCGGTGATGGAAGTTTTCAGATTTTACGAAGCGAAGGGCATGGATGTTGTCTATTTACCGGTGGACGATTGTGGCCGCGTCAAATTGGATGTCTTGAAAAAAGAAATGACCGAAAAAACCGTTTTGGTTTCTATTGTCGGTGTCAGCAATGAAATAGGCACAGCGCAGGATTTAAAAGCCATTGGCGCTATCATTAAGCGCATCAATCCAAACTGTATCTTTCACTCGGATTTTGTACAAGGCTTTTTAAAAATGCCCTTGGATATTGCCGCATCTCATTTGGATGCGGTTACTTTTTGTGCACATAAAGTGATGGGACCTAAGGGAATCGGAGCATTGTATCTAAAAAAGGGTTCTAAATGTGCACCGCTTTTGTTGGGCGGCGGGCAAGAAAATAATTTTCGTTCAGGGACTGAAAATGTTCCTTCGATTGTCGGTATGGTAGAGGCGATAAAAATTTTTTCTGAATTGCACAAACATCAAGATAGGGGCGCATCAGCCTGTCGGCGAGCATTGTTGCAAGTCTTAGAAAAAGAGCTTCAGGATTTTAAAGTTATCGAAGACCCCCAAGGCTCTCCCTATGTACTTTGTTTGTCTATCTCCGGGATTAAAGCGGAGGTGTTGCTACACGCATTGGAAAAAGAGAATATTTATCTATCCACAGGGTCAGCATGTTCTAAACACAGTAAGGAAGACCAAAGGACGTTACGTGCCTTGGGACTATCCGATGCGGAGCGGGAAGGAGCCATACGTCTGTCTTTCTCTCCTTTATCCGAGCCCGACCAAATGGAAAAAGTAGCGGAGGCGATCCTTCGTCAAACCGCTTATATACGAAAGATTATTGCTTTTAGAAAGGGGAATAAATGAACCGCATCATTCTTGTAAGATATGGAGAAATCAGTTTAAAGGGTTTAAATAGAAATTATTTTATCGATTGTTTGGTACGTAATATTCGAACGGCTTTAAAATCCGTGTGTCAAGCAAAGACAGAAAAAATCCAAGGTAGAATCATCATTCACTTAAACGAAGCCGATTTGGACCAAGCACTGGCTGCGGTGACCAAAATTTTCGGTATTGTCTCCGTTAGCCCCGGTGTGGTCATCTCTTCCGACATGGCGGATATAGAAAACCAAGTGCGCATCGAAGCGCAAAATGCGGATTTTAAAACCTTTAGGGTTTCCGTCAAAAGAAGTGACAAAAGTTTTCCAATGACATCGATGGATTTAGCCCGACACTTGGGAGCTGTTGTTTTAAGAAATTGTGATGGTATCTCCGTAGATTTACACAACCCCGACCTGCACTTATGGGTAGAAGTTAGGGGAAAAAAGCAAACTTATGTTTATCATCAAATCATCGCCGGTCGTGGTGGCATGCCGGTTGGAACAGCGGGTAGAACCGCCTTGTTACTTTCCGGAGGTATTGACAGTCCTGTAGCGGGCTACATGATGGCAAAAAGAGGGCTTGAATTGATAGGTGTTCATTTTCATTCTTTCCCCTTCACCTCGGATCGAGCCAAAGAAAAGGTGGTGGATTTAGCAAAAATATTGGCACAATATACGGGAAAACTAAAACTATACATCGTTCCTTTCACGGAGATACAGACAAAAATTGTCGAATTGTGCCCGGAGCGGCAAACCATTTTAATCATCAGGCGCTATATGATGCGCATAACGGAACGCATTGCAAAAATAGAAAATGCAAAATCATTGACCACCGGAGAAAGCTTAGGTCAAGTAGCCAGCCAAACCCAAGAAAGTCTGACAGTCACCAACGATGTGGTGGAGATGCCGGTATTCAGACCGTTAATCGGGATGGATAAAGTCGAAATTGTGGATATTGCCCAGCATATCGGAACTTTTGAAACCTCTACTTTACCCTATGAAGATTGCTGCACCGTATTTGTACCGAAACACCCGGAAACAAAGCCAAAATTGGACAGAATCAGAGAGTCAGAAAAGGAAATCGAATTGTTGGCAGAAGATCTGATAGCCACTGCTATTGAAGAAGCCGAGATTTTAGAACTTTAAAAAAATATAAAGTATTGATGTCTATACTGTTCAGAGGAGGTGTACATTATGTCTATGTATTGGGGACCGACAACATGGCTAGCCCTTAGTATTGTCTTTTTGATTGTCGAAATTGTCACAGTAGGTAACCTAATCTCTATTTGGTTTTCCATAGGTGCCGCTTTGGCTTTCCTGGTACATATACTGGGAGGTTCCTTTGGATTACAAGTGGCGGTTTTTATCATAGTTTCTGTTGCACTTGCGGTTTTAACCAGACCATTGAGCAAGAAATTAATTGGAAAAAGAGCTTTAAAAACAGATGTCAATAGAATTATCGGAAGTACGGGAGTTGTGACTAAAACCATTGATAACGTACACGGTAAAGGTACGATCGTGATCAACGGAATGGACTGGTCGGCCCGAAACGTTGACGGCGATCAAGTCATTTTAGAAAATACAGAAGTAGAAGTGATTCGACTGGATGGTGTAAAAGCCTTAGTTAGACAAAAGTAAAGGAGTTAAATATGCCCTTTGTATTGATTCTTATTATATTAGTTATTGTGCTCATTATCAGTAATTCGAGAATTGTTCCCCAAGCACACGCGCAAATCGTGGAGCGTTTAGGTGCTTACCACGCAACTTGGGGTACTGGTTTTCACATTGCGATACCTATTATCGATAAAATTTCTAAAAAAATCAGTTTAAAAGAACATGTGTTGGATTTTCCACCACAGCCGGTTATTACAAAAGACAATGTCACCATGCAAATTGACACGGTCATTTACATGCAAATTGTCGATCCCAGATATTATCGTTACGGGGTAGAGCAACCCTTAAAAGCGATCGAGAATTTGACTGCAACCACCTTGAGAAACATCATCGGTGATTTGGAGCTGGACCAAACGTTGACATCTAGGGACACCATCAACACGAAAATGCGTGCCATCTTGGACGAAGCCACAGACCCATGGGGTATTAAAATTAATCGTGTAGAGCTCAAAAATATTATGCCACCTGCGGAAATTCAAAACGCTATGGAACGTCAAATGAAGGCAGAGCGTGAACGTCGAGAAAAGATACTTCAAGCGGAAGGTGAGAAAAAATCAGCTATCCTGGTTGCGGAGGGTGAAAAAACCGCTGCAATTCTAAAAGCGGAAGCAGATAAAGAAGCTAGAATTCGCATTGCAGAAGGGGAAGGTCAAGCGATCCTTACGGTTCAAAAAGCAACGGCAGAAGGGTTAAAAATGCTCAACGAAGCCAATCCTCAGCAGAATATCGTTGCATTAAAGGGTTTGGAGGCTTTGGAAAAAGTTGCGGACGGTCAGTCCACAAAAATTATCATTCCTTCAGAACTTCAAAGCATTGCTGGTTTAGCGACAGCAGCAGCAGAAATATTCAAAGATGCAAAGAAATAGATTTTACATTCTATGCCCTCTGTAGTAAAATACAGGGGGTTTTTTGATGAACAGAAAATTGGAAATGTGCCATTGCAAATGAGGGTTATAAGGTAGGTAGGATGGGTAAAGCAGCGAGGAAAAGAGCGTATATATTAGAAAAGGCCAAGGGCGTTTTTATGGAAAAAGGTTTCATTGCCGTGACCATGAAAGACATCGTCGATGCCTGTAATATCAGTAGAGGAGGCCTATACCTGTACTTTTCTTCCACAGAAGAGGTGTTCCTAGCTTTATTTTTAAGGGAAGCGGAATACGAACAACAACGTATGGAAATTGCTATTTGGGAAAACTTACCGGCAAAAGAGATCTTGTTGGACTATTTAGAAAAAAGAAAAAAGTTGATTTTAAAAAAGAGCCCCTCCTTAACCCAAGCCGGCCACGAATTTTTAACCCGTAATTCGGATGCCCAAATGATTAAAAAGTGGCAATTTGACGGAATTGCAGAAATGCTCAGAGGCCTGATCCTTTACGGTATCCAAACAAAGGAATTTAAACAGGTGGATGCAGGCACATGGGCACGTCATATCGCCTTATTTTTATATGGGTTGGAATTAACAGCCCAGTCTTTAGATCTGCACGAAGGCATCGTCGATGAACAAATCAACTTTACCATACGCGGGTTGGTTTGATAAATCGCAATCATCCATTGATGATGAGATCTACTACCATTGGCATGCGTAGAGGTTTTCACTTTTACAATAAGCACCGTAAGAAAAAAATTAAAATATTTATCAGAGTCGCTTGTTATACTGAGAAAAAGGCATCCGGTTCTTAAAGTAAAGGAGAAAAAAATGAAATACGATGCAATTATAATAGGTTTTGGAAAAGGCGGAAAAACACTGGCCGGTTTATTGGGAAACAAAGGAAAAAAAGTCGCCGTTATTGAAGAATCCAAAAAAATGTATGGTGGTACTTGCATCAATGTAGGGTGTTTACCGACAAAATCCTTAGTAAAAAATGCAGATTTGGCAGCAGAAATCAAAGAAACCGATTTTCAAAAAAAGAAGACCCGTTACCGTGATGCCATTGCCGAAAAAAATGCTCTGACCGCCATGTTGAGAAAAAAGAATTACGATAAATTGGCGTCTATTCCCACAGTGGATATCATCGATGGAAAAGCAAGTTTTAAAGATGCACATCATGTTACCGTTCAAACTGAAGAAGATGCTTTAACTTTAAAAGGGGAAAAGATTTTTATTAATACCGGTTCGATACCCTTTGTGCCACCCATTCCGGGTGTGGAAGGAAACCCCCATGTCTTTGTCAGTGAATCTTTACTGGATTATGAAGAATTACCCCAAAAGCTAACGATTATAGGAGGCGGTTTTATTGGATTGGAATTTGCTGCCAGCTATGCAGCTTTTGGTAGCGATGTAACCGTCATAGAAGGTGCAGAAACCTTTATCGCAAGGGAAGATCGGGACCTTGCCCAAAACATTCAGGAAAGCTTAGAAAAAAAGGGCGTAAAAATTCTAGTCCATGCAAAAACTTTAAAAATTGAAGAGGACTCTGTAATCTACTCCCAGAATGGCGTAGAAGAAACGATAACGGAAACGAAAATATTGATTGCAACCGGGCGTAAACCCAATTCTGCGGAATTAAAGCTCGAAAATGCCGGTGTCAAAACCGATGAAAGAGGTTTGATTATTGTAGATGATTTAATGAAAACCAATGTGGACCATATTTGGGCAATGGGAGATGTCGCTTCCGTTCTACAATTTACCTATATTTCCTTAGATGATTATAGAATTGTAGCCTCTCAAGTGGTCGATGGGATCCAACCCTATAAGCGCACCGACAGAAAAAACGTACCCAATTCCGCTTTCTTATCTCCGACTTTTTCCAGAGTCGGATTGACAGAAGCGGAAGCTCAAGCACAAGGTTTGGACTATAGAATCTATAAGATGCCGGCAGCGGCAATTCCAAAAGCCCAAGTCCTAAAAAAACCGATCGGTATGTTAAAAGCCATGGTAGATAACAAAACAAATCACATACTGGGCTGTGTTCTCTTTTGTGAAGAATCTCACGAGATGATCAACATTGTAAAACTGGCAATGGACGCAAAGCTTGGCTTTGAAGTGTTGAGGGATAATATTTACACTCATCCAACCATGAGCGAAGGGCTTAACGATTTATTTACCGAAGCATTCCGAGTTCAATAAAACTCGTTTTAATGTATTGCTATAAAGTTCAACGACAAGTTGACCTTGCGTTTGTTGTGAAAGAATAAAAGAAAAAGATCTACATCTGAAGCGTTGATCAGATGTAGATCTTTTTTTATTTGATTGTGGTTAGTAAGTTATCCCACTTTAAAGTTATTCTATTATGTTTTGTTGTGGTGTTTTTAATTCGCGGTATAAAAAAGCCGAAATAAATGTCGTCAAGGGGATGGTAAAGAGAATGCCAAAACTACCGATCAAGGCTTGCAAACTCTCTACAATGATCAACTCCTGGTTCAGCAATGCCTCTAAGGAGCCGGAATGGACCATCATCAACAAGATTTGGGCCATAGATCCACCAATATAGGCTAAAATCAACGTGTTGGTCATGGTACCCATCATATCGCGGCCTATGGCAAATCCGGAGCGCACCAATTGTGCAAAACCGACGTTATCTTTTCCTGTCGCCTTCACTTCGTACAATGCGGAGGCAATAGACATAGCGACGTCCATTACCGCACCCATTGCACCGATAATAATACTGGCAAACACCACACCTCTTAAATCGATCTGGACATTGGGAAGCATGGTTAAGTAGTGGGCGGAATCGTCGATTAGACCTGAAATCATCAAAATTTTATTCAGCGTTAGAGTCATCAATCCTGCTACAAAAATGCCGCCAACACAGCCCAAAATAGAGACTAGATTTTTAATTGAAAATCGGTTGATGATTAAAAAAGTCATCACAATGGCATAAACACAGGTGATGATGGACCACAAATAAATATTGTGTCCGTTGATAACCGAGGGTAAAAACACAAAAAATATGGACATCACCGTCAAGGCCAAGGTAACAATGGTATTGAAACCCTTGGTACCACCGAATAACAATAGAAAGAAAAAGAATACCAAAGCTAAGATGATGATGGTATTAAAACGTTGAAATTCGTAGAAAACCCAACGTACACCGTCTATACGGGACACCCCTTGAAAAATATAAATCTTATCTCCGGTTTTTACCTGAGAGTAATGGCTTTCCATGGATTCCATGATGTGTTGCGTCGTACTGACGGTTTCACCGGCTCTATCTCCGTGGGTAAAGCGACTTTGAAACAACACCGTAACGTTTTTGCCGGTAGCGGTGTCACTTAAGGCAGCTTCTTCTTTTACGTTGATAATGTCCGTTACTTCCGCTCTTTCAATACCTAAATCTTGACCGATAAAAAAATCTCCGTCTCCTTCGACGTAGCGATTACCGATGACGATTAACAGTGTAAAGAAAATGATCAATGCAAAATAAATGAATATGTTTTTAATAGATAGGGTTGGTCTTTTCATAAATAGTTCCCCAAAAAATAAAATGGAGCGGAAGACGAGATTCGAACTCGCGACCCTCGCCTTGGCAAGGCGATGCTCTACCACTGAGCNNGCCAATTCCGCCACATCCGCTTATTTAATTTCGTACTTTGATATGATACCAACCATCATTTGAAATGTCAAGTTTAAGTTGAAGAAATTGCAGTTTTTTCCCTAATGGCTCATTTACAAAGTAGCAATCGTTATTGGATTTAAGACAATTGTAGCTTCGGGAAGAAATAAGGCAGGCGCGAATCCGGTTGTGTTGTTCGTCCATGAGTGATGAACTTAAAGAATTAGAGAATATTATTTTCTATTAGCCATTTTTTAATAAAAGCTAAAAACAGCTGAGAAGAAGCGGAAATAAAATGAGCATTGTTCGTAGCTAAAACGAGGTGACGATAGTAGCGCTCTTTAAAGGGACGTATGGCAACCTTGGCGTGATTGGGAATACTGGAAAGAAAAAAGTGTGAAAACACACTGACGCCAAATCCCGATTCAATAAACTTTAGAGCCACCATTTCGTCGTATAGCTCTAAGAAGTGTGCGGGTTCAACCTCTGCAGACTTAAAAATAGCACCAATTTCATAAGCAAACTTTTCTCCAGAAAGAATGTATTGGGTATTTTTCAAATCATAAATGGAAACGGCAGGCTTGGACGTGAGGGGATGCTCCAAAGGCAAAACAACCATGAATTCGTCTTTGATGATTCTCTCATAACTAAAGTCTAAAACCGATTGCTCGGATGTAATGGCAATGTCTATGGAACCCTGTGACAAAAGTTGAAAAATTTCTTTTTGATTTCCGATAAAAATCTTAAAATCAATTTGTGGGTATCTTTGTTTAAAAGCTTTTATCATTTGCGGAAGGTAGGCAATTGAAAAACTAAAAAACAAACCCAATCGAACCAGTCCCGTTTCTGATTTTGTTAGGGCATCGGAAATGCGTTTGAGTTTATCTTGTTCTTGGCTAATCACTCCTATAGAGTCGATAACATCTTGGGCAGCAGGAATGAGCACCACGCCGGTGTTGGTGCGCTTAAAAATAGGAAAACCCATTTCCTCTTCAAAGGATTTGATGGCTTGACTGATGGCAGATTGACTGTAATTTAAATTGAGGGCAGTTTTTGAAAAACTACCTGTTTTGCACACATCTAAGATGATGTCGTATTTGTTCATGAATGGCTCCTCCTATCAAGGATGCTTTGAATACAATCATAAAGTATTATTGTTTAGAATGTCTGAAAATGGCTAGATCTCTTGAAGACATGTAAGCAAGAGGAACAAGAAAAAGGGTTCGCGCATTGGCAGATGTCCGCAATAAGAAAACCTGATAACGACCTTTGTATAGGATGAATACAATAGCTTTTGACAGATATCAGTAAAAATGGTAACGGCTATAAGTCTTTCTCAAACGGCGTTCATGCAATTTCATAGTATCCTATGATCAGTGGATCTTATCTAGAACAGATGACGGGGGCAAAATATGAAAATTTATACCGAAGAACAAGTTAAACAAATTATTGATGAAAAAAAGCTATTCCTTCCATTAGGGAAGCCTACAAAGATTGTATCGCAGGCAAAATTTATGCAGGAGATCGGATTATCTTGCCGATTCGCGGAGAAGAAAACGTCGGACAGTGGTTAGTGGCCAATAGTTTGGACAAACCTTATTTTGGAATGAAATTTTCTTCTGTATTTCCCAAAAATCGGGAGCTGGGTCTACCGGTGACCATCTCTAAGATTTCTTTGTTTTCTGCTGAAACCGGAGTCATTCAAGCCATGCTCGATGCAGACTACTTAACGGCAATCAAAACAGGTGGTAGCGCTGCCGTTGCAACGGATTTAATGGCCAGAAAAGATGCAACCGTTTTAAGCATTATCGGTACGGGTCTCCAAGCGTATTCGCAGGTTCTCGCCATTCAAGAAGTTCGAAAAATTGAAAAACTCTATGTTTATGATCTCGATATCAGTCGTGCTCAAAACTTTGTCAAAATGATTGAAACGGCCCAAAATCGACCATACGATTTAATCGCGACAAATTCTGCCGTAGAATGCGTTACCAACGCCGATATTCTTTGCACCTGTACGGCATCGAAGGTACCTGTATTTTCCGGTAAAGATTTAAAGTCGGGTACTCACATCAACGCCATCGGTTCCTTTACACCTTTTATGCAAGAAATCGATGCAGAGACGGTACAAAGGGCCAATAAAGTCATTACAGAACACGTGGAAGGTTTGTGGGATGCTGCGGGAGATATTTTAATTCCCTACAACGAGGGTAAAATTACTAAGGATAAAGTAACAGGTTCCGTCGGAGAGGTGCTGGTTGGAAGGGTCGTTGGAAGAGAAAACGATGACGAAATAACCCTATACGAAAGTGTCGGTTCCGCAGTATTGGATATTGCTTTGGCCATTGTTGTGTACGAACAATTGTCAACGCATCAACTATAAGAGAAATGTTATCCATATTTTGGCACATTCATATCACGATATGGGTCCGTTGATGTTGCTTATAATGAAAGGAAAGAAAAATGAGTTTTAAAAGATTTATCAATTGCGTTGAAACCCACGACGGCGAGCCGATGCGCGTCGTAACGGGTGGCGTCGGTCACATTCCGGGTAATAGTGTATACGAAATGGCGGAGTATTTAAGAACACAGGACGATAGTCTCCGTAAATTTTTGTTGAGAGAGCCTAGGGGTTATCCGCCTATGTGCTGCAATATTTTAGTTCCCCCAAAACACCCCGATGCAGCTGCGGGTTTTATCATTATGGAGCAAGTGGAATATCCCATGATGTCCGGTGGCAACACTATTTCTGTAGCAACTGTTTTATTAGAAACCGGGATCATACCCTCCCATGAAGGTCTCAATGAATTTAACTTAGAAGCACCGGCAGGTTTAATCGGCATCAAAGCTATGGTAGAAAACGGTAAAGTTACCGCCGTCACCTTTAAAAATGTGCCGGCCTTTGCAGAATACTTAGACAAAGAGATTGCGGTGCCACATATTGGACACGGGGTCGAAAAAGTTGTCGTGGATGTTGCCTGGGGCGGTATGTTTTATGTGATGGCTGATGTCAATCAGTTTCCATGGGTTCAGCTGATACCGGAACATGGTAGAGAAATCGCAAGAATTTCGTCTCTTATTTTAAAAGCAGCCCAAGATCAATTACCTGTAGAAAATCCGGATTACCCAGGTGTGGGCATCACCATTTCACAATTGTTTAAATCTGTAGACGATGACCCGGAGGCGGATGTACGAAATGCAGTGACTGTGGCCAGTGGCGAAGTCGATTTCGATAACCCCGCCACTTGGATCGGTGCACTGGATAGATGTGCCTGTGATACCGGGACTTGTGCAAGATTAGCGGCCATGCACGCTAAAGGTCAAATAAAAGTGGGCGGATCTTTCCGCAACAAAGGTGTATTGGACGTGGTATATAAAGGTGAGTGTTTGGAAGAAGTAGATTTTTATGGTAAAAAAGCGGTTATTCCTGCCATTACCGGACGTTCTTGGATCTATGGCTTTAACAATCTCATCTTAGATCCCACCGATCCTTTCCAAGAAGGCTTCACTGTAGGGGATATTTGGGCGTAATTTCGTCTTTATCAACAACGAATTGTCAGCAATCAAAACAGCTGTTGCATTGAAAGAAATTTCTGCAACAGCTATTTTAGACTTGTTTAAAGCTATTGGCCGAATTCACAAAAAATGGTCTCAAGCGCTCTTGACAAGTTGGTATCAAAAAGATAAACTGATTAAACACTTTATGCGAGAGTGTTGGAATAGGCAGACAAGCACGTTTCAGAGGCGTGTGTACTTCGTACGTGTGGGTTCGACTCCCATCTCTCGCACCATTTAAAATATAAACAGGTAAAATGATCAAAGCCTGTAAAAGTTTCAACCCAAGTTTCAGATGGTTCAAAAAAGAGCCATTTTAAACTTGGGTTCTTTATTTTTTTGTCTAAGGCAACAGTTCTTCTAACTTGAGAGACATGTTATTATTACGTTTCGAAAAATAGCAAGAAAGTTTGTATCCATTGCTTTGAATTTGAATTGTAAAGCGACGCACATTCTATCTGCCTATAAAATGATTGTTTACTCCAATAAACAGTTGCAAAATTACAGTTTCACAGGTCGATCATCTTTTAAAGCGCATCACCACTTGGTAGATGGACGGTTTCCTTTTAAACCAAGCTAAGGCCATACGCAGCGACAAGGGCAAATGTTTGGTGTCGGGCAGAGCGCTGCCCAAATCGGTTATCAACTGATAGTCCTCGATGTTGGGGCTCCACTTGGCGATTTCGTAAGGATCTTTGACGATAAAATGCATTTCAGCATTGGTGATACCCTTTTTTTTGACAGATCTATTGGACATCTTAATCATGCTCGGGCATTCGTTATCGAAACTGAAAACCCCACCGGGAAAGCGGGCACCAAGCTTTTGGATCAAATCTTTGACCTGATATTTGTGTAGGTAAAAAATAACCCCGGCGCTCAATAGTAGAATGCCTTTGTCGGGATCAAATTGGACGGTGTCCATCCATCGGTCATCCAACATAGAGCAGGCTATATTTAAATTTCGTTCTGAAGTGGGTAAATAGGTTTCCCTTAAAGCAATGACCTCGGGAAAGTCTAAGCTGTAGTAGGTAATTTTACCATTATCCAAAACTTCAAATAAGGAATCCAACCCGGCACCTAAATTGACAATGGTAGCTTCCGGGTGTTTGTAGATGAACTTCCGGGCAATTTTGACATTCAGTTGGTAGCGCATACCGTAGATGAAAGCAGGGAAGATACCTTGGTCTTTTTCTTTTAACAGCTTGGTATCAAATTTTGAAATTAAATGGGCAGAATGGGGATCATTAAAATATCGAGGCCATTTTTCTTGAGCCTTAACCCTTCCTATCAAGGGCAACAAAAGAGTTTCTTGAGTTGTATTTTTTTTCATTCTTTTCTTCTTTCTATGGGAATAAATGATCGTTGAAGGTGAAACTATTCTACCATATGTTAGCCCAATAAAACAAACTGAAACAGTTATCTGCACAGCTGGTTCATGACCGGTTCATCAATCAGTTTTGTGTCGGTTCTTAGCAAGGTATTGAGTCTTGATAAAATTTTAAAATGCCAATTGTCGTTCTAAATCAATATGAAAAACGGCGATATTATGCTATACTAATTTTGATAAGTTCAATTGATTATCCTTTAACGGCAAACAAATTATGAGCTAAACAAAACAATTCTTTTGGCAGGAAGGGATCGTTTCCATTCCGGTGAGTCAGTGATGAACTGAAGAAAGAGAGGCACAACTATGGCTGATGGCATTTTAAAAAGATTTAAAGATATTATGTCTGCGAACATTAACGCTTTATTAGATAAGGCAGAAGATCCGGAAAAAATGATAGACCAATATATGCGGGATATCGAAAGCGATTTGGGCAAAGTTAAAGCGGAAACCGCTGCGGTGATGGCGGAAGAAACCCGCAATAGAAGAGAATTAAACGAAAACACCGAGCAGATTGCTAAGATGGAAAATTATGCCAAAAAAGCACTTGCCAGCGGTAACGAAGCCGATGCACGTAAATTTGTCGAAAAGAAACAATCCTTGGAACGCACACGGGCAGATTTAGAAAAATCTTTGGAAATTGCAACGCAAAATGCAGATCAAATGAAGCAAATGCACGATAAATTGATCAAAGATATTTCCAGCTTAGAATCCCGTAAAGCGGAAATCAAAGCAAAAATAAACGTCGCTAAAGCACAAGAAAAAGTAAATCAAGTTGGTGGCTCTGTTAAAGGTGTTAAAGGCAGCATGACCGCCTTTGATCGTATGGAAGACAAAGCCAATAGAATGTTGGATGAAGCCAACGCCATGGCAGAACTCAACAAAAACGCAGAAGCAGAAGATATGGACGCCCTTAAAGCAAAATACGATGAATCGGATGCTACCGAATCCGAATCTGTAGATAACGAATTGGATAAGCTGAAAAAAGAATTAGGACTCTAATGAACGGAGAAGATTATGGGCTTTTTTAGCAAACAATTTTCTAACGTCGTTGAATGGGAAGAGTACAACGACGAGATACTATTTTGGAAATGGTCCAATAAAGAGATTAAAAAAGGCAGTCGTCTCATTATTCGCCAAGGTCAAGATGCCATCTTTATGTACAATGGTAAAGTGGAGGGTATCTTTAAAGACGAAGGCAGTTACGACATCGAATCTCAAATTATACCCTTCCTTTCCACATTGAAGGGTTTTCGATTTGGCTTCAATACCGGTTTGCGGGCGGAGGTGTTGTTTATCAACACCAAGGAGCTCACCGTTAAGTGGGGGACAAAAAACGCCATCGCCATACCGGCTCCCAACTTACCCGGAGGCATGCCAATACGCGCCTTTGGTACCTTTAACTGCAGGGTTTCCGATTATATGATTTTAATCGAAAAAATTGCGGGGATTAAAAGGCAATTTACCATAGAAGATATTAAAGAGCGTGTCATTGCTATGTTGGACCAATTACTGATGAAGTGGATTGTCAGAGAAGGCAAGGATATGTTTAACCTCCAAGCCAATTCCTTTGATATCGGCGGTGGCATCAAAGAAGATCTGGATATGGAAATGGAAAAAATAGGGATAGAGATTACAGGCTTTAATATTGCCAGCTTCTCCTATCCGCCGGAAATCCAAAAAATGCAAGAAAAGGTTGCCGGTCAAAGCATGATCGGCGACATGAACCGCTATACCCAGGCAGCCATGGCCAATTCTATGGAAAACGGCAAAGGCGGTGGAACCGCATCGGATATGATGGGCATGCAAATGGGTATGATGATGGGTCAACAAATGATGAACCAAATGCAACAAGAGAAGCAACAAAATCAACAAACCGGTAGCAGTACACAGCAACCCTCCGGCACAAGCCCATCGGAAGGAGCGTTACCTAAATTCTGTCCGGAATGTGGACATAAAACCGAAGGGGGAAAGTTTTGCTCCAATTGTGGTCATAAACTCACTCCGTAACTGCATAGGAAGGTGAGCTATGTCTGAGAAAATCTATCATTGCAACAATTGTGGGGGCATTTATGAGTTTCATGTTCAATCCCAGAACTTAAAATGTCCCAATTGCGGAACGGAAGAAGAAATACCCGATTTGGGAGGTGTGAGCGAACACCCGTTGCATCTGGGTATGCAACACTATGCCAGTGATGTACAAAAAGAAACAGAATCCGTCAATATGTTGGACTGTTCCTCTTGCGGTGCCAGTATAGAAGTGGCCGACAATTCGACGGCAACCAGTTGCCCTTATTGCGGTGCCCATATTGTGTTGGCACAAAAACAGGTAGAGACCATTACGCCGGACGGGATACGCCCCTTCCAGATCGATCAGAATCAAGTCGGAAACATTTTCCGAAATTGGATCAAAGGCAAATGGTTGGCACCGAACGAGTTGAAAAACGCTTATCAACAAGACAAAGTCATGGGGATTTACGTCCCGTATTGGACATTCGATGCACAAGTGGATACACGTTATACTTGCGATGTCGGGGACAATTATCAGGAAAGTTACAGAGATAAGGAAGGCAACTTAAAAACGAGGACAAAAATTAGATGGAGTCGTTCCTCCGGTCGATTTTCACATTTTTTTAACGATGTGTTGGTACGGGCAACCAAAGCGATCAAGGACACCTTGTTAAAAGCAGTGGGAGCCTATGACACCGAGACTCTAAAAAGTTATTCCTCCGCATATCTATCGGGCTTTTCTGCTGAAAGGCACAATGTTCCCATCGATGATGCGTATCTCGAAGCGAAGGTCAGTATGGATAATGTTTTAAAGGATATGGTCAGAAATATCGAATTGCGAAGACATGACCATGTCAATAACATTAGACTTCAAGTAGACTACGCTAAGGAAACCTTTAAACATGTTATTTTGCCGATATACATTACGGCCTACTATTTTAAAGGTCAAACCTACAACGTCATCATCAACGGCGAAACCGGGAACATCTATGGAGAGTATCCGAAGAGTAAGGTTAAGATATTCTTGATCGTTTTGGCTATTCTTCTGGTGATCGCACTGGTTTACCTGTATTCAACCTACTCGCAATAAAGCAATAAAAAAGGTTGTCCAAAATTTTAACTTTTGGACAACCTTTTGTCATGTTATTCGTTGATCGTTACTTCGTATTTTTCTTTTAATTCTTCGATGCGTTTGATAAATTCTGCGTTTTGCTTTTCTCCGAGAAGGTATCGTTTCAGATTATCTTGTATCACTTCGAAGGGCAACAGTTCCGGATCCTTCGTGTCCGTTACTTTGATAATGTGATAGCCAAATTCGCTTTGAACCGGAGCGTCGGATATTTGGCCAACCTCCATAGCAAAGGCGGCTTCTTCGAAGGCGGGTACCATTCGGCCTTTGTGGAAAAAGCTTAAATCTCCGCCCTTTTCTTTAGAGGGGCAAGTGGAATACGCTTTGGCCGCCTCTTCAAAGGTTTTATCTCCGGCTTTAATTTCTGCTATAATGTCGATGGCTTGTTGCTCGGCCGGTACTAAAATATGGCTGGCGCGTATATTGGGCGCAGACATCATTTGTTCGGGATGTTTGTCGTAAAAATCTTTGACTTCTTGATCATCGATGGTGACATTTTTCATAAAATCTGCGATGACAAAACTTTTTAATAATTTCGTCTTGGCATCTTCCAACATGATTTTGAATTCTTCTTTTTCTTCAACCTTATCTTCCAAACCTTGTAAATAGAAAAGGTTTTGTGCGATCAATTCGTTCAATAACTCTTGTCGCCCTTTATCGGTTTTAAAGGGGTTTTGTTGTTCCGGTGGCAAATGTTGAATCAATTCGTTTAAATCGTGTTCATAGATTTTGAGGCCTTCTACTGAGGCTAAAACTTTACTCATGGTATCTCCTTCATCATTCTTGCATTTTAAAGTCTAATAGTTGAGGGTTCATTTGTCAACATTAACTGAAGATGCGAATCTTTTCTTCAGGAAAATAGGATGTTAATAAGGACTTCAAAACCTTGCTTTGTATCAAATCTTCACTAAAAGTGTGGGTGTTTTCTTTAAGGATGGTTGGGTGTACCAACACGGGGTTGTTCGGATCCGTTTTGACAAATTTTTTGTACTGTTTTTGGCTGATGCGAAAGCCGCCGATATTGATATCCCTTATTTGATTAAAATCCAAATATTGAGCCAATAATGAGACCATTTCTTGATAATGGGAGACTAAATTCGGAAAGGGCAGCAGGGGCTCAAAGGAAAGTCGAACACGGGCCCCACCACGTTGTGCTTGGCGGATCGCCTGAATGCGAGCGGCTAAAGAAGGTGTTCTGGGTTCATAATAATCGATGAGGGTCTGTGGTAAAAGAGACCATGCCCATATTAAATTATCAGGTACCTGTGCAAAGGGAAAGGTATTGGCTTTTGTCTTGACTTCGATCGTTAAATGGGGATTGGCCCTCAGCAAAGGAAACCACGCTTCGATGAAGTGCGTGATGCCCTCTAAGGCCAAGAGATCGGAATCGTAGGAAAGAGCTAAATACACAGGTTGGCCATCTTGCAATAAATCTTCTTTGACAGAGCAAATCAAGTCATCGTTGTTAACAAAAATAACGCAATGGGCGGAAGGGTGCAGGGCTTTCAAATAACAATAGTGGCAGTTGTATAGGCAGTTTAAAACCGGAGAACAATAATAAAATTTTTCCTGTTCAAAATCTTCACAATAGGGTGAACCGTCGTAATAAAAATGAAACTTTTTCTCTGCTAGAATACATTGCACAGCATTTTTTTGCATCATATAATTTTGGTTATTGCGATTAAAAACCTGAGCATAATCGTCGATGATTATCGAGTGTTTAGGTTTTATTTTTGAAAGGATCTTCCGTGTATTGGGATGATCGACAACACCTTTTTCAATGTAAACTCTGGAAAAATTCGGTGCATTGTAGTTTTTCGATAAGTGCATTGAATTGTGTGTTCCTCTCTAAAACAGTCAAGGTGGTGGGCAACGCGTTGAGAAGATCGCTTAAAGGCGGTAAAGCCGGATAAAGTTCTCGCCGCTTTTCATAAAGGCGCGCTTCATGGAATAATCGATGCTTTTGACTGGTCGTCAAGCGACGGCTTTGCTGATAGGGCTCCAGATGCATGCGCAAAGCATCGTCTTCTTGACACATAATCTCAAAATAATCTTCAACCATTTGCTTAAAATCAACGTACGCCTTTAAACCCCGTTCCTCTATTCCCGGTATCAAGATAAAGATGAGGTGGGGTGGTGTGCTTCTAAACAGGTTTTGAATTTTCTCACTGATGGCGCTTGGCATTAAGGTGATACTTTTTTCCGGAAAGGGATGCTTGAGCAATATATCCGGATAATACACATTGGGCTTGTCACTCTGCATCTGAATTTGGTTGACGAGGGTATACGTCGCTTCTCGATATTCCCAAAGTATTAAAAATTCGGGTTTCATTTTACTTCTTCCAATTTATGATATACTTTATACTAGCATAAAAGGAGGTAGAAATGAACAAAGCAATTATATTTGACATGGACGGCGTTATCATCGACTCCGAAACCGTTTATGCAGAAATAGAATGGCAAATTTACCAGGAGTACAACGTTCCCATGACCAGAGAAGGCGCTATGCAAAGCATGGGGCGTGGGTTATTAAACTGGTGGGAAGAAATTGTAGAACGTTATGGTATGCCCATCAGTGCGCAACAAGCGGCAGAGGAAGTAGCGAAGCGTTACATGACCTTTTTAACAGATCCTAACATCAAAAAGGAAGCTATGCCGGGCGCCCGTCAATTGATGCAAAGAATAAAAGAAGAAAAGAATTGGAGAATAGCCATTGCCTCGTCTTCGGACGCCAACGCTATCTCAGCGGTGATGGATATTTTCGATCTTCATCCTTATATCGACTTTACCATATCCGGCAATGAAATTGTCGACAGCAAACCCCATCCGGAAATCTTTGAAAAAGTTGCAAAACATTTCGACTATGCACCGCAGCAATGTTTGGTTATCGAAGACTCTCAGAGCGGTATACTCGCTGCAAAAGCGGCAAGCATGTATTGTGCAGCCTACAAAAGTGCACCGAAGGGTTTGGTAGACTATAGTTTGGCGGACTTTGCCTATGACAACCACCACAAAGTGTTGCCCATGATCGAAAAAGTACTGGAGTGAGAACACTGGTATAAATAAATAACAAAGCCAAAAATCCCTTCGCATCAAAACAACCGAGGTGTGGAGGTTTTTTTGTTGTTAGAATCAATTTAAAAAACTAGTAAGTAAAGTTCGGTTTTCAAAGTCAATAGCAAATTTCTAACGCATCCATCATTCTTTGCGACTCTTGTAACGAGTCCTGTCGGCATATTGAGAGCGACTTTATTGAACTTCTGCTCAAGGGCATTAAGGTATGTAGACAAAAGAAAGAAAATGGAAAGTAAATAACGCTTTATTGCGTGGTCTCTGTAAAAATCTGTGCCGTCAATCCAGCACGATCATAGAGCTTCATTTTACCGGAGTCATCGTATAGGGAAGACAAATTCTTTTCTATTCTACAATGGGCAATTTTTCGTTATAAGGTTATATTGAGAAGGTTAATGGATTGTGATATAATACAAAGTAACTATGTATTTTATTCTTTTGATATAAAATGTCAAAAAGAAATGAAATATATAAAATAGAGTCGATTCATAATTAAGATGATTAAAAGGAGAAGCCGTCAATGAACACAAATCGTTTAATAGCGAATAAGAGATTTCGAAAAATAGTTGCACTGGTCATCACCCTGACATTGGTGATGCAATTTGGTAGCGGATTAAAAGCTTTGGATGAAACATCCGATGCACCGGTACCGCCTTCGGTCGTTGCACCTGAAGGCACTGGTAGCGACAATGGAGATGTCAATCCGGAGGATTCTCTTGTAAAACCCGGCACAGATGGTGTGGATGACCAACCGGCAAGTGTAACGTTGCCGGAGCCAACTCAAGGCGAGGCAGCAAGCCCTTCCGGCACTCAAGTGCCTCAGTCAACCAGCAGAAGCGTTCCCTCTGTTTTTGAGATTGTTTGGCTGGAAGGGGGGCTTAATACTTCTTCTCGTCAAGAAGGGGAAATTTCCGGAGATAATCAGGAAATCATGGACATTACGCCTTACGATAACGATCGCGTAAGACCGGCAATTTACCAGATTAATTTTACCATGGGCGGAGATCGAGATGCCGCGCCGGGGGAAATAGAAATTAGGCTACCCAAAAGTATCTTCTCTGGCAGAGATGGTCAGCCGGTGGATGAGATAAAGTTGCCAATTGTTCAAGCGCCGGAAATAGGCGGAGCTACTAATTTTCACTATTGGATCGATACAGAAACCGACGAAATTGTAGTGACCAATTACGAAAACTTTTTAAGAACAGAATCCTTTACGGTTGCCATAGAAAATGACTTTTGGCCGTACCAAGTTGCCGACGGTTACAGTAACCCTAATATCCAAGCCAAAGTTTCCATCCAACAAGATGCTGGTACCGAACCCATTCAAGCAGAATCGAATACGCTAGAGGTGAACGTTCACACCACAGCGAAACTCAAACAGGTTCGAAAACAAAATTATGGGCGTTTAGAGACATGGGATCCCGCATGGGGAGAAAAACCGGAAGATGCGGACGATTACTTTTATGTTATGTGGCAACTCAGAATCGATAAACCCATGAACAATACCCAGCCTTTTGAAGTTAAGTACGTGGATGTGGCGGACCCCTTGGGTGAGATCGTAGCATTTTCCGAGACTAGAGCTCATTGGGTCATCAGCCCGCCATCTTCATGGACGTTAAACACGCAACAACCCGATGGGACAGATATTTTTAGCAATAAGGTCTTTTATAATGAAAACAAGCCTACGAACCAAAACTCAGACAATAAAATCGTTACCTATATCATTACAAAGTATCATAAAGATTTGGGTGTCGATGGCAAGGTTTTTAGAAACACCTTTACGGCGAACTTAACCGGTGTAGACGGCGCCCATGACACTAAAAGTGCCAGCACTAGTTTTACCTATAAACCACCGGCACAGTATATAGGAGACGGTATAGCACAGAATAAAAGATCTGGTAGCAGTATCCTTACTTCGGGGATGCTGGATGCGCTAGAAAAAGGGAACAATGTACGACCTTTGGGATCTTATAACGACTCATTTTATGTAACAGCACAAGCATACAGGGCAAAAGACATCAGCCAAGATGGAACGAAGGACTACACCTTGGAAATCGTAGACAACGTCATGGGCTTAAGGCAATATGACCTCAATGGCAACCCAAGAGAACCATGGTTTGAGCTGTTAACTCCTGGGACGGATTTTAATTATATCCATGCTTATGTCAATCTAACCGAATACGACTCAACATACGATATCAATAAAGGCTACACGAGTGTAGAGGCAAAGGATTACCAAAATTATAAACCCATAGAATTGTACGTTCAGCAAGATGGTGGATCGTCTTGGACGAAATTAGGAGAATTTAAACGCAACGGATCTTCAGACCAATATGATTTTACCAGACCGGACGGAACGGTTGAAAAATATACCAGTCGTTACAAACCTGTTACATTACCGAGCAATACGACGAACATTAAATTTGTCTACACGGGAAAACGTTACGGCGCAAAAGTAGAGGGGCACTTCGGAATACAAATCAATTCCACAGATACAGTGCGTGCTGCGGTTCAGCGAGCCAAAGATGCTGAAGAGAATACTTTAAATTTCTACAACATCAGTACCATGGGTGTCAAAGATAGCGAAGGGAATTATGCCAACCAAACAGACAAATTTGCTATTGATAATGGCAGCGCCTATTATCCTGAAAATGTCAAAGATGCAGTAAAAGCCCAAGCAAGAGAGATGACAGGTGTGGACGGCGCCTATTTGGAGCATACTTCCTCATATATTGGGCTCAAATGGCTACACGTATCCAGCTGGTTGGGAAAGACAAATAAAAAACCGGTATCAGACTCTGTAAATGGCAGAGAAATTGTGGATTATACCCTGACAATGAGAGAATCGGTTACCCTCGACAAAAACACGATACCGGAGGAACAAGCAGAAGAATGGGGTTTGGTTTCAGAGCAAAACAGAGGAGTTTTTTACGATTTGCTCCCACCGGGCACATGGGCGCTGAAAGACTCAATCAAAGCCTACACGGTGGATTATTATTGGAACGGATACAGTGCGACTTCCTATAGGGGGGTACCCTGTGCTCATCAAGTAGAGTTTTTCCCCGATTGGAGAGGTTCGGGCATGACGATGATGAAAATCACAGTCAAAGCGCCCATGGAGCACAATCTTGTCCGCAGGGGGATGACAGGACAAAACTACATGTTGTTTTCGGGATTTATCGTGGATTTTCAGGTTGCGAACCCTTGGGATAATATCCTCGATTCCGGAAAAACAATGTGGAATAGTGTGGCTTACCAAACCGGCGCGGACAGTTTGGCCCAGGGTTTGACCGATATCAACCCGAATACAACGATCCAAGAAAAAGCGTGGTTTGAAGATGTCAACGAAGACAACGACCCCAACGAGAAACAATTTCTATATGCAGAAAACAAACTCAACTTGACACCGTTGATTGCGACGGAAATAGGATTTACGAAAAAAGTAAAATCTGTTGACGAGCCGGTCTTTGGCTCCTTATCGGAGGTGCCGGTCGGCGGCAAATATGTGTACAGGCTTCGCTATGCGGTTAATAAAAACACTCAATCTAAAAACGTCGTCATATACGACATACTGGAAAATGCTTATGGGGATCATACGCATTGGCAAGGCACCTTTGACCGTATCGATTTAAGACATGCCATTGAAAAGAATATTGAACCGGTGGTGTACTATTCGACACGAAACGATTTGAACCCTAGGGATAACCCGGACGACGGCGATTTAACCAATGGGGAAATTTGGACCACCGAAGAACCTGCCGATAAGAGCACCATCAAAGCTATAGCTGTCGATTTATCTAAAATGAAAGGTGGCGGCGACTATATCTTCCCGGCGGAAGCCACGCTACCGCTGTACGTTTATATGGATGCGCCGAATAGCGGTGTACCGGTTACCAATCCCCCTGTGCACGCCTACAACGATGCCTACATCCGAGCTGTTAACATAGTAGGAACCGGTGTAAATGTGGATTTGAATGAAAAAACCGATGTGGTCAGGGTCTACATGAGAGAATTCGAGATGGATATCGAAAAAACGGCGAATCCAGCATCGGGAACTTTTGAAGATCCTACTGATCTCAGAGCCAATGATAACAAACTGACTTACACCCTCAACATCACAGATAAAAATAAAAAGGATACCGCTAGAAATATCGTGGTTGAAGATGTTTTACCCGACGGCCTAGTCCTTGATGGCGAGATCCAATTTAAGTTTGGTCAGGATGGCGATAGTGGACTCATATCCGAATCCAATACCATTCATTTTAATCAAGACGGTCAGAAACTAACCTTTACCATCGACAAATTATTTGCAGAAAACAATTTGGAACTGACCATTCCGGTTCGCGTCGATCCATCCACCATTGTGGGGGTCCATAGACCGGTTTTCCAAAACCAAGCGATGATTACCAGTGTGGGTGGTAGGGAATTCGATGTTGCCAGCGAAACCACCTATCATAAAACGGAGATACCTGTAGAAGTTGTTGCTAAAAAGGTTTGGGATGACGGAAACAACCTCGGAGGTGTCCGACCGGAGAACGTGAAAGTCACCTTACACGCCAACGGTACTCAAGTTGGAGAAGTTGTTACGCTATCGGAGGATAATAATTGGGAAAACAAATGGAGTGGCTTGCCCTGCTCTGACGACGAAGGAAAACCGATTGATTACAGCATAGAAGAAAAGCCGGTCAACCACTACGAAACGGTCATTGAAGAAAGTTTGGATGAAACCACCGGTGAAAAAGTATTCCGCGTTATCAACCAGTACGAAAGCACCAACCGCACGGTTAAAAAGATCTGGGAAGACGACAATAACAAGAGAGGTAAGAGACCATCAGACATCAAGGTTCAACTCTTACAAGACGGAATCCCCTATCAGGACGAGATCGATCTCAACGCATCCAATGGTTGGACCCATACTTGGGAAGGCATTCCTCTCAAAAACGAAGATACCCTTTACACCTACACCATTCGTGAGATTCCTGTGGATGGATATGAAACCACCATTAAGGAAGAAATCGATCCGGAAACCAACGGTCTGGTTTTTGAAGTGACAAACGAGTACAAAACGACCAGTAGAACGATAGAGAAAAGATGGGATGACAGAGGGAACGTACTGGAACTCCGCCCCGAAAGTGTCAAGGTACAATTAAAAGCCAACGGCACCAACCATGGCGGACCGGTCACCTTGAACGAGGATAACAACTGGCATCACCAATGGGACGATTTGGAAATACTGGATGACGATGGAAGGCCCATCGAATACAGCGTAGAAGAAGAATATCTGAAAGATTATCAACATGAAATAGAAAAGATTGTAGAGGAAGTACCCGGCGGTCATGACGAAGAAGGAAACCCAGAACCGACCTTTATAGACAAAGGATTTATCATGACCAACACCCTAGAGTTTACGGATAGATTCGTTTTCAAAATTTGGGAAGACGAAGAGGATGCAGCGGGCAAACGACCGGATTCCATTACAGTTCAACTTCTACAAGACGGAAGAGCTTACGGAGAACCCGTAGTGCTGAACGATGAAAACAACTGGGCCCATAGATGGGAGGATTTGCCGGCGACTAAGGGACAAGTTTATTATGATTACGACCTTCACGAAATTCCGGTAGAAAACTATCGAGCGGAAATTGAAACGCTCTATAATTCAGACGAAGAAAATGAACAGTCAGAAATCATCTATTTTGTCACCAACATATATGATAGGCTCGAAGTATCCGCCACTAAAAAATGGGAGGGACTACCGGTTGATGAAAACGGGTCAACACCGGATGGACCACCGGTCCTATTGCAACTCAAACAAAATGGCGAGAACTTTGGCGATGCGGTGCAAGTGGAAGATACAGGAAGCCATGAGACAACCTACACATGGAGCAATCTGATCAAACACGCACCGGATGGTTCAGAGTATACTTACACCGTGGAAGAACCGACGGTCCCCAAGGGCTATGTGAAAACTCAAGAAGGCAATACCATCACCAATACCTATAATGGAGT
>LSQX01015195.1_pt1 | contig 45740 bp, 36 predicted proteins | sample 654561 | NCBI WGS metagenome assembly LSQX01 (sample SAMN04489861, study PRJNA283612) | anaerobic digester metagenome | isolation source: 4 biogas reactors fed with cattle manure at either 37C or 55C with and... | place: Denmark: Kongens Lyngby | collected 2014 | reverse complement strand
ACCGACACCGGGAACAACCCGCCGCCCGACACCGACACCGGGCCGGACAAAAACCGCGGGCTCATCTTTGGCTGCGCCCCCGAATACCGCCCCGAGCCCACGCTCGAGCAGCTCCAGCGCCTCACCCACATCATCCCCTTCTCCTTGCAGGTCAACGAGAACGGCACGCTCAACCAAGGCACGGTGCCCCCGTGGCTCACCAGCGCCTTTGTCACCAAGGCCCACAACGCCGGCGTGCGCGTCGACATCATGGCGGGCGGCTGGGGTCGCTCCTGGGGATTTTCCAGCGCTGTCGCCAACCACCGCGCCACCTTGGTCGCCAACTTTGTCGCCTACGCCAACGGACTCAACCTGGACGGCATCAACATCGACTGGGAGTTCCCCCAGCCCAGCGAGATGAACGCCTTCGGCCAATTCCTCACCGAGCTCAAGGCCGCCATGCGTCCCGAGCAACAGCTCTCCATCGCGGTGGGCGGCTTTCACGATCCCAGCGAGTTCCCCGACAGCGTCTTCGCAGCCGTCGACTTCATCCAGCTCATGGCCTACGACATGAGCAGCCACTGGCCCAGCCACTCCGATTACAACGAGTCGATCAAGCTCATCGACCGCTGGTGGAACTACGCCCAAGACAAGGGCCTCGAGAAAACCGGCCTCGTCCTGGGCGTGCCTTTTTACACGCGGCCCAGCGAACAGCTCTGGTCCGATTTCATCGCCGCGGCTGGCGCCAACGCCTCCCAGGTCATCGCCACCGACGTGTGGAACGGCCAGGAATACAACGGCATCACCACGATGAAAAACAAAACCGCCCACTGCTACAACAACGGCTACGGCGGCATCATGTTCTGGGAGCTGGGACAGGACACCGCCGCCACCCACCAATACTCCCTCCTCAACGCCATCAGCGAAGAAACCATCGCCTTGCGCGGCTCACTCCGCTAGCCAACAGATCAGAAATATCGGGAAAGGGAAAGAATGCGGGCGGACGGCGGGGAAGCTACTTCGCGTCGGCCTTGGCCTTGGCTTCTGCCAGCTCCTTGAGCTTGCTCGCCACTTTGTCCCGAACGTGCTTCACGTGAGTGCCCTCCATTTTGTCGAGCTGCTTGCCCAGGGCTTCCAGTTGCTTAACGGTGCCCCACTTGGCGATTACGTCCACCGCCGAAGTGCGCCCCAACCAGTTGGCGTCGTTGTCCAATGCGATCTCTGTCATCACGGCCAAGTATTCGGCAGGCTTGAAATACGTAGCATTTTTCTTCCAGGCCTCGATGGTCCGATCGCTGGTGCTGCGCAGCCCACCCACCGAATTCCACGCCGGGATGTTTTCGCTGCGGGGCGTCTTCTTGAAATACGCAACCTGGGCATTGTAAGCGGCCTCGCTCAGGTTTTCGTGGAAGGGAAACTGGAACCACATGTACTCCAAACCATCGACGCAGTTGCTGTGGATTTTGTGCTCCTCGGGGTTGTCCAGGATCGCCGTGATGGTCTCGATCACTTGGTCGTCAGCCAGTTTGCCAGCGCCAGCACACGCCGCGCCGCGCACTTTTTGATCCGCGTCTTTCATGAGTTCGATAATTGCTTCGACTGCACCCTCCACTCCCTTCGACCAGGAGTTGCCAATGGCCCGGGCCGCCTCACGGCGCAAGATGGCGTCCTCGTGCTTGGCGTGTCCAAAAATGTAACCTGCCGCCTCGGGCTTTTTCATTTCATTGGACAGCAAGCGAATCGTGGCGCCAATGACGACTGGATCTTTGTCGTCTTTCACAATGTTGAGGAGTTCTTTTACGCTGTCAGCGCTCTGTCCAAAAAGGCTACCCCGGTTCATGATCAAATAAGACTTCAACTTCCCCCCAGCCGTCGGAAACAAGCGCTCGCCGATGGCTGTTCTGTTAACGCCTTGCGCCAACACGAAATCTTCTTCCTTGATTAAGTGCACCTTGCGCAACACCACCAATGCCGGACACGCCTCTTTGAGGATGTGGGTCTCCTCTGTCACGTCGCATTTGTCGATGCCCAACAACAAGGCTTCGTATTCCGTCTCGGAGATGGCCTTGGGGTCCTTAAAAATTTTGTACAGCCCTTCTTTGGTGAACTCCGCACCATCAATTAGGGCTTGCGCCGGGCTCACTTCTTTTTTGGGTGCTTTCTCCGCGCCCTCTGCGGCATCGGTTGCGGGTTCTGCCTTGCCTCCACAGGACGCCAATAAAATTGCGAACAACAACAAACCAATACGTGTCAACATCATCTTCTCCCTTTCTTGGTATGCACCATGCATCCAACAGTTTTGTATTTATGTGCGAAGAAAATACACCGATTGAAAGCCCAAATGCAATATGGCAAATCAGAAAGACTTTACCGCATTGCCGAGGAGCCCATGAAAACACTGAAAATCAGCCACATTGGCATCGCCGTGCCACGCATTGAAGAACAACTGGCCTTTTACCGCGACACCCTCTCCTTGCCCCTCGTCGGCGTTGAGGAGGTGCCGTCCCAACAGGTGCGCGTGACCTTCTTTTCCGTTGGCGAATCCAACATCGAACTCTTAGAGCCCACAACTCTAGAGAGCCCCATTCAAAAATTTCTCGACGCCAACCAGGGAAAGGCGCGCATTCACCACATCGCTTACGAAGTCGAGGACATCGAAGCCGCCCTGGCCGAAATGAAGCGCCAAGGGTTGCGACTGGTGGACGAAACACCCCGAGAGGGCGCGGGAGGCGTGCGCATCGCCTTTGTACACCCGCGGGCGGCTGGCGGCATCTTGACCGAGCTGTGCGAGCACCCCAAGGCCCCGTAACGCCCGCCCCTTTTAACGGGACGCGCCGGGGCGAAAATGCAGCGAGATGCGGTGACTGGCGCCGCTGAGGCTCTTGGCAAAAAGCCACCCCGTCGCCTTCTTGCGGATGCAGCGCGCCAGGGCCGGTGGCACATCGCCGAGCACGGTTGCCTCTCTCACGAGGCCATCCGGCAAAATCTCCAGCGCCAAGATGCCCGTGATTTCCTGCTCTGTATTGAGCGCCGCGTAACACGCCTGCACCTGGGAGCGATACTTTTGGTAGTCCTGCGCGATGAGGCCGGGGGTGAGCGTTTTGTACAGCGACACCTTCTTGGGCGCCTTTTGCATTTCAACGACGATGTCGCGGTCCGCGTCGGGCGTGAAGGAGAGTTGATACGGGCGATGGTCCGGCGCCTCCACGCGCAACTGCACCAAGACGCTGCCTTTGTGCAAGTGAAACGGGTTGTCGGCCACTGCGCTGTCGTCGATGTAAAACCGCGCCGCGTCGGGCAAGTTGTGCAGCACAACGCGCACATGGTCGGAGACATCGGCCGTCGTCGTCTTGGCTTCGGTGTCAACGCGCCACGGCGCACGGCGCCACATATATCCGCCCGCGAGCAACAGCAGGAGCAAGAGCGCCAAGGCGGCCACGCGCAGCGGACCGCGCAATCCCAACGGAGCAGCCTGTGCCGGGCCCGGCAACATGACGGTGGGTGCGTCGTGCGTCACATGGGAGGCGATCATCGGCGCGAAAGTTGGCGTCCCCAGAGACCCCGTGGCCGTGGTCAGCACCTCGATGGAGGCCCCCAACTGCGCCAGCCCAGCGTCTCGCTCTTCCCATGCGGACATCTGCGACAACGCCGCCAAAAACGCCTGCGCAGACGCGTAGCGCTCGGCGGGTTCCTTCTCGAGGGCGCGCAGCACAATGGGCACCGCTTCCGGTGGAAAGTGCGGGTTGACCGCCAAGGGCGGCTTGGGCGGCTCGGTCAAAATGCTGAGGATGAGGGCGTTGTAATTGTCGCCGCGAAAGGGCAGCGCCCCTGCCAGCATTTCATAAAAAATACACCCCACCGAAAACAGATCTGACGCCGCCGAAATCTCTCCCTTTCCCCGGGCCTGCTCCGGAGACATGTAAGCGGGTGTGCCCAGCAGCGCGCCGTCAGCCGTGAGCCGCGTCAGATGCGCCGTGTCAGTGGGCAGGGTGTGCGAGATGCCAAAGTCGATGATCTTCACCACTGGCGGTCCATCCGGGGGGCGCGTGATAAAGATGTTGTCGGGCTTGAGGTCGCGGTGAATGACGCCCTGTTCGTGCACCTGCGCCAGCGCGCTCAGCACCTGCGATAAAATGCCCACGGCCGCCGCAACGGGAATCGTCTGCAAGCGTCCCAGCATCAGCTCCAGGCTCTCTCCCTCCAAGTACTCCATCACCATGTAGGGCTCGCCCCACGGCGCCTTCCCCACGTCGCGCAGCGCGATGATGTTGGGGTGAATGATGGCCGCTGTGGTCTCGGATTCGCGTTGAAAGCGCTTCAAGATTTTCTCATCTGCCAACAGCGCCGCATGCAGCAATTTCACCGCCACCTTGTCGCCGGTTTGCAAGCAGATCCCCTGGTACACCTCCCCCATGCCGCCGGATCCCACGACACCGACAAGCTGGTACTTGCCGTCCAAAATTTCTGCGATGCGGTCTTCACTACTCATGCTTCGCGTGTCATAACAGAAAGGCGCGCCAGCGACACGCCGCTTGTGTTATTTCGAAAGCCTGGCAGCACCAAAAGTTCTCGCCCCAATGAAAATGCCCTTGTTTCCACGAGAGGAAATCGCGTCAACCATGGAAAAAGAACAGTTCAACCGCTACTTGCAAGCCTCGGCCCAACACCGCGCCTCCGACATCCACTTTCGCATTGGCTCCGCGCCTCTCTTTCGCGTGCGCGGCGTCCTGCGCCCCCTCAAGCAGCCGCCCCTCACCGAAGAGGACACCCTGGACATCGCCCGCATCGTCATCTCCGACGAAGCGGTGCTCGCCCAATTGCACAAGCTCCAAGACCACGACACGGCCTACGTGCTACCGGGCGTCGCGCGATTTCGCATCAACGTCTACCGCCAACGCGGCTCGCTGGCCTTTGTCTGCCGCGTCATCTCCGAGCAAATCCCCACCTTCGAAGATCTGCTGCTGCCGCCCCAGATGCACGAACTCGCCGACTACCAGCGCGGACTGGTGCTCATCACCGGCGCCGCCGGAACCGGCAAGTCCTCCACCCTGGCCGCCATCATCCAGCACATCAACGAGCAGCGCGCCGCCCACATCATCACCATCGAAGACCCCATCGAGTTCATCCACCACGACATACAATCGTCCATTTCGCAGCGCGAAGTCGGGCAAGACACCGAGGACTTCAACCGCGCCTTACGCGCCGCGCTCCGCCAAAACCCCGACGTCATCTTGGTGGGCGAGATGCGCGACCTCGAGACCATCGACATCGCCCTCAAGGCCGCCGAAACGGGCCACATGGTTTATTCCACCGTGCACACGCCCGATGCCACGCGCACCATCGGCCGCCTCATCGCCATGTTCCCGCAATCCGAACAGCAAATGGTCCGCGTGCGCCTCGCCGAAAACCTGCGGGCGACGATGAGCCAACGCCTAATTCAACGCAAAGACGCGCAGGGGCTGGTGCTGGCCACCGAAATCATGAAGGTCACGGGCTCCGTCGAAGACGCCATCCGCAACCCCGAGCTCACCGGCACGTTGAAAGACATCATCGAAAAGAGCCGCGAGCAGTACGGCATGCAATCCTTCGACCAGTGCCTCACCGACCTGTACCACGGCGGTCTCATCTCCTTGGATACAGCGCGGCGCGCCTCGTCCAACGCCTCCGACTTCGAACGCGCGCTGAATTTCGAATGACTCTGAACGCCTCCCCAAACAGGCTCCCCAAATCCTCCCCAAATCACTCTGAACGCCCCATTTTTTCACCGCCCAAACCGGGACAACATCTGTCTCGCGACGGGACACTTTTTGGCCGAACTTCAAAAAACGCAAAATAATGTGCAATAATTTCAAAGGGTTGCACAGTGCACATATGTGCACTGACATTTTCTCCCGCGCATCGAACGGCGCCCAGGCGGGCTTTTTTATGCATCCAAATGCCGTGAAAATCCTCCGCCCGGTACTGGAGAAGAGACCTGCATTGAACCACATCCCCGCATCCCTGTCCATTTCCGCGCGCCCCACACGGCCAATTCTTTTCTTGCACAAAGATATTCTAATCTTATAATGCCACGAAAATTGTCGTCGTCAGATGTCGCAAACCAACTGATGACCCAACCCAACACTGTTTTGCAGGAGAAACCCAACATGGCTACTATCGATTTTGGCGGCGTAAAAGAAACCGTAATTACGCGCAAAGAGTTCCCCATTAGCCGCGCTCGCAGAGTGCTGAAAAACGAAACCATCGCCATCATCGGCTATGGCGTGCAAGGCCCGGCCCAGGCCCTCAATCTCAAAGACAACGGCTTCAACGTCATCATCGGACAGTCCAAAGAGTTCATCAAAGACTGGAACCGCGCCAAGGCCGACGGCTTTGTTCCCGGCAAGACCCTCTTCGAAATCGAAGAAGCCGCCAAGCAGGCCACCGTTATCCAAGTGCTGGTCTCCGACGCCGCGCAAAAGGCCATCTGGCCCAAATTGAAAAAGTGCCTCAACCCCGGCGACGCCCTCTACTTTTCGCACGGCTTCTCCGTGGTCTACAGCGACCTCACCAAGGTCATCCCCCCAGATTTTGTCGACGTCATCATGGTCGCCCCCAAGGGTTCGGGCACCTCTGTGCGCCGCAACTTCTTAACCGGAGCGGGCATCAACTCCAGCTACGCCGTCTACCAGGATTACACCGGCCGCGCCGAAGAGCGCTGCTTGGCCCTGGGCATCGGCGTGGGCTCGGGCTACCTATTTCCCACCACCTTCGAAAAAGAAGTTTACAGCGATCTCACCGGTGAACGCGGCGTGCTCATGGGCGCCTTGGCGGGCATCATGGAAGCCCAGTACGACGTACTCCGCCAAAACGGCCACTCCCCCAGCGAGGCCTTCAACGAGACCGTCGAAGAACTCACCCAGAGCCTCATCCGCCTCGTGGACGAAAACGGCATGGACTGGATGTATTCGAACTGCAGCGCCACAGCCCAACGCGGTGCCCTCGACTGGCGTCCGAAGTTCAAAAAAGCCACGCTGCCGCTCTTTAAAGACCTCTACAAGTCCGTAAAATCCGGCGCAGAGACCCAACGCGTATTGCGGGTCTGCGGCGGCAAAAACTACAAAGAGCGCCTCGACAAAGAATTGTCTGCCATGGGCAACTCCGAAATGTGGCTCGCCGGCAAAGCGGTGCGCACGCTGCGCCCCAAGACCACCGGAAAAGGCATCACCAAAGCCACCAAGGGCGTTGCCGGTCGCAAATCCAACTAACCCCTCCACCACCACGCCCCGCCACATTGCCACGCCATGGATAGATACAGCGCACACATGGATCGTAGCTGGGATCTGTTGAACCAGGGACAAACCCACGCCGCTCGCCTCTCCGCCCAAAAGGCCCTCGAGATCAAGCGCAACGCCCCCGATGCCCACAACCTGCTGGGTTACATCTATGCCCTCGAAGGTGCGTTTGACGCGGCCCTAGAGCACTACCGCACGGCCATGGAACTCGATGAGTGGTTTCTCGATCCCATTTTGAATGCCGCCGAGCTTCTCGCGCACCCCGACGCCGATCCCAACGAGGCCATTCGGCTGTGCCGCAATGCAGCCGACAACATGGAGCTCTCTGCCGAAGAGACCGCCGATGCGGCCCTCATCGAAATCGAGGCCCTGATGAGCCTCAACAATGAAGCAGAGGCGTGCAGCCGGGTGTACGAGGCCTTGTCTCATCCCGAACCGCTGAGCGAAACCTATGTGACCATGTTCGGCCGCATCCTGTACGAGTGCGGCGACATCCTGGGCGCCACCCAATTGATACAGCGCCTCGATGATGTCACATCGCCAACAGCCGATACATGGTACTTGCGCGGACTGCTGGCACGCGAACAGGGGCACCGCATCGACGCGGTCAAGGCATTTTCGGCCACGCGCGACGCCGACCTGCTCCTCCCTCCCGTCGAGTGGGCCCCGAGCCCCGACGAATGGCTTCAATCCCTGCGCGCCGCCATTCAGTTGTTGCCAGCCCAACAACAAGACAGCCTCATCAACGCCGAGGTTCACGTCTTCCCCTACCCCACCCAAGCCATGGTCCAAGACGAACAAGACCCCCGGCAAATCCTCCGCCTGCGCCACGTTCTTCCCGAGCACAATGCCTTTGGCGAAATTCTCTTCTTCACCCGCAACGCCGAACGCATGCTCTCTCCCCTGCACCCCGAGGCTGATCTGGCGCGCTACTTGGCTGGCGAGTTGGATCCCATCGAGACCGAGCACTAATTCTCCCAGAAGCACTCTATACAAGCGCGATACAATCAAGTAATTTTGGAAGAGTATTTGCACTGTTTGCAAGGAGCGTAACGCCATGGGCACCAACCGCATGTTCTGGCCACAAGCACAAATGGATGAGTGGGTCCTCGACGAAAAAGCCGTCATCGCCGACAATGTGCTTTCCCTGCATGATGACCCGTTAAAATACGCGCTGCACCAAGCCTTGCATTTCGTCGCCGATGTAGCGGACGGCACCGATCCGCACCAGCTCGTCGGCAAGGTGAAAGAAGTCCAAACCGTATTGGAGATGGGCGCTGAGCACTACATGGACTCCGTTATTTTGGGAGATGCCGCATACCAAGTGGTGCAGGGATTCACCGGCGTGCCCATTTTCGAACCAGCCACAGCGCCGTCTGTTTCCAATATTTCACAAGCGGTCAAAAAACAAACCGGCGATGCCGAACAAGATGAACGAGAACTGTTGGCCAACTTTCTTTTAGAAAAGCTCTGACCCGAAGTTGAAGCAAGAAGTTGAAGCAATCCACATGCAGCACATCAAGGACTTGACCGATGAAAGACCGATTACTGGGCCGCGTCATTGCTGATCGCTACCGCTTAGAATCCCGCTTGGGCGTCGGCGGCATGGGCGCTGTCTACCGCGCGCGTCACCTGCTCATCGATCGCGCCGTGGCGATCAAAATTCTGCAACCCGAGAGACGCGGTGAAGAGCATTTCCGCGCCTGGTTTCTCCGAGAGGCCCGCGCCGCCAATCGCATCAACCACGCCAACATCGTCGACATCACCGACTTCGGCGAAACCGAAGATGGGCTGGCCTACCTCGTCATGGAGCTGCTGGTGGGCGAAAGCCTCTCCACCCTCATCGCGCGCGGCCCCATGCCCCTAGATGTCACCCTCGACATCATGGAACAAACCACGGCGGCCCTGGCCAGGGCGCACGACCTGGGCGTCGTCCACCGCGATCTCAAGCCCGACAACATCTACCTCATCAACCGCGCGGGCCGAAAAAATTACGTCAAGGTCATCGACTTTGGTCTGGCGCGCCTATCGCAAGATGGCCGCCTGGCCGCCAAGGGAGCGGTCTTTGGCACCCCCGAATACATGTCCCCCGAGCAGGCCCGCGGAGAAGACGCCACCCCGGCATCCGATCTCTACAGCATCGGCGTCATCATGTTCGAGATGCTCACCGGGCGCTTGCCGTTCAACGCAAAAGATCGCGACGGCTTCATCGAGAGCCACAAACACGCCAAGCCACCGCGGGCCGACATGTTCAACAAAGACCTCGACCCCAACATTGTCGAGATCATCGCGACGCTCTTGAGCAAGCCGCCCGAAGAGCGCTTTCGAGACTCCCACCACTTCCTCGAAGTGCTCAAAACCCTGCAGCGCCGCGTTGCCCCCGTATCGCCCTGGGACATCCGCCAACAGTCCGCAACCCCGCCGCCGCAATCCGCACAACCCCTGGCCTCCATGATCGCCTCCACCCTCAACGAAGTGGCGGCCTGGGCCCTGCGCGCCACCATCTTCGGGCGCATGGTGTCCACGGCTTACTCCGGTGGCGCCGGTCCTGCGCCGGTCATGGAAGCCATCGAGTCCCTCTGGCGTCTCACCGCCGCCTCCGCCAGGTTGGATGGCGAACTCCAAGCCGATGCCAAGCGCAACGAAGAACTCCTGCGGCGTGGGCGCGATTTTTCGGCCCAAGTGGGACGACGCATTGAAGACCTGTCGCGCGAACAGTCGCGCATCAAGCGCGAGGTGGCCACCGCCAAAGTCGATCTGGAGCGCCTCAGCGCCGATTACCACAGGGCCGATAAAGAGCTGCAAAACGCGCGCAAAATCATTGCCACCATCGACAAAAATCGCGACGAAATGACCGAGGAGCTCCGCCAAGCCTACGAACGTGCCGGCGCCACTGCCGCCAGACGCCAAGCGCGCTCCGAAGCCGTGTCCAAGGTCCAAGCCAAAATCACCAAGTGGAAAGAAGACATCGCGCGCATTGAAACACAGGTGGTCGAGTACCGCAGCCAACTGGAGCGCCACTCCTCAGCCATCGACGACGACTTGGGCTCTAGCCGCAAACGCCTCGACGCCAAGGTACAGGAACGAGAAGCGTACAACCACCGCCTGGAACAAGCGGCACAGTTTTTGTCCGAACACTTTCGCGGTCGCCCCGAATGCCTCGCGCTCTTTAAAGAACTCGAAGAGCTGGATCGCACCAGCGTGGTCATCGAACCGCGTTAACCCATCTGAACGCGCCGCACCCCCACAAAAAAAGAAAATGTCTTGGAGAGGGAATGCCCTCGGTCAATCGACCTTGGCATCAATGGGGCGTCGCTCACCCGGGCGAATATTGACCATGCGCAGGGTGCGCTTGCCCGCCGAAACAAATACGACTTCGTGCAGTCCCTTGTTCAGCTCCACTGTCAATGGCGCGACGCCGTGTCTCTTCTTGTCGATGAAGACTTCGATGGCGCCCGTCGCCCCTGCGGGGGCCCGCACCACCAAGGTACCGTGTTCGGTGTTCGCCCCTGTGGGCGTGTCTTCCGTCGCGGGTTTCGGGGGAGCGGGTTTTTCGGCGGGTGCGGCTGCCGGAGCCGGTGCCGGAGCCGGTGCTGGCGGTGGAGAGACGGACGCGGGTGGCGCAGCAGGCGGTGGCGGCGCGGCAGGCGGCGCTCCGGCGGCATCAGCCACAGGTTGTCTCGGCGGTGGCGGGGCGGACGGTTCCGACGCTGTGGGAACATCGGGGGATGGCCTGTCCGCTGCTGTCTTGCGCGGCGTAGGCGTCGCGGATGCCAGCTTGTTTTTGCGCGGCAATGCCTCCTTGGGCCCAGCGGCAACTTGCGGGCTTTCCACCTCAAAAACGATTTCATTGTCCGCATCGTCGACGGCGTCTGGCTCGGTCGCAATCCCCCCTGGCGCCGGAACATCCAAACGGCGCAACTTCACTTTGATGAGCTGTGTATCTTGCAAGCGCACATCTCGCGTCAGCGACTCGTAGCCATTTGCCGCGATCTCAATGCTCCGGAAAACATCATCGGCTTCGAGCTCAATGCTGGGCGGCGTTCCCTCCAGCGCCACACCATCTAGCTTTACCGCCGCATCTGGTGGAAACACATTCACGGTCAACACAATGCGACGAGACACAGCGGACGCATCGCTGGGCACCGCGGTATCTTTCAGCAGCGCAACCACCTCAAAGGACACCAGCCCCAGCAGCGCCAAAAAGAGCAACGCGAGGCCCAGGCGCTTCAACGCGCGCACCATTTTTCGGCGACGCAAATAATCGCCAATCTCCGGCATATCGATAATAACGGCGGGTTGATGCAGCTCAGCATCGGAGCCGGTCGGCGGGGGAAAATGGATGAAGGGTTCCGTTGTCATAAGGTAAAAACTGTAGTGCGGTCAGTATGAAAAGACAACCCCGACGCCACTGGAAAATTCATTGCGATGGGCGGGCATACCGGTGGCAATGCTGCGAAAGCGCCGCTGCCATTCGGCGAACCAACGCAGGGGGCCCAGGAACTGTTGACCGATGGCCAAGCCCATGAGCGCTTCCCCGGAAAAGATACCTGCGCCACCCGCGATATCCTGGCCGGCGTAAAAGCCATTCACAAACCACCGAGGGGTGGGCGTGATCGACAATTGCAGCAGCAACCAGTGCGGGCGATGTCGGTTCAAATAATCGTAGCGGATCAAAAAGTTTGTCTTGGTGCCAAAGTTCATGCGGGACTCCAGCATCAAGCCGTGTGCATTTTTCGTGTCCATCCGCGGGTTGGCGAGGTGTTCGGCAAAGGTGTTGTGCATGCCTGTCCCCTCGTCCACCGAAAACCAGTGGCGGTTGTAATCGTAAAAAGGGTTCACGAAGGCGGGGTAATAATCTTCCCCCGCATAGCGATACTCGGCCTGTGCCGACAAGCGAATGTCGCGATTCTCCGAAAGCAAAAAAGTACCCGCCAGCCCCAAATGCACACCACCGCTGCCGTCCATGACACCCCAGTCCACGTACACACTCGTAAATGCACGGGGCAAATCGACAAAGCGAAACGCCGCATCGAATCCCACGACGACCAGCGCGGTTCTACCTGTTTCCAGCGCCCGGTGGGGCACACCCCGGTCGCCAAACAACGTCATTCCCAACGCAAAGCGCTGTGCCATCGGAGCGTCCAAGAACCACGCCAGCGGTGCGGTCTCCAAACGCCCCGCAAAGAGCGCGGGCTCCACGACATTGCTCATGAAAAACGACACGCCCAAGTGCGATATCTGCACATCGACATCGAGTCCGCCTTGGTAGTAGTCCATGTCGGTAGAGTTAAAATACTGCCCGATCAACGCCCCGTGCCCCATGGACACGCCATTGAGTTCGCCCAGCTCCAACGAAATGCGCAGATCATCCCGCTGATGCTGGAAAGACAACATGCGAACAATGCGCGCCCAGTCCGATGCCTGATCCCAGTCTTGCTCGCGCAGCCCAGGTGAATCACTCGGGGCATTGTCGCGAACGCGAAAGCGAAGCGGCGCGCTGAGTTGCAACAAAAAGCCCTTGTGCGCAAAACTCTGCTCTGCGTGCAACATCAAGAAGAGGTCCTCACCGATGGCGCCAAAAGAAAAATCAGCGTGAGATTGAAAGCGCGGGTTTTGGGGCTCCGTCGCACCATCAGGGGGAGCGGAAACGGCGGTCTCCGATGCCGCAGCAGATTGCGGCTCCACCGCTACAGTCATCGCTTCAGCCGCTGTCGCTGTCAGCGAGACAGCCCCCACAAGAGCAATTGAAACGAAAAACAGCCAGCGCATGAGTATCCTGACAGTGTCTTGGGGAATCACGGATGGTGCACGGGCATCGCTGTGCGGCGACAGAGCACCACAAACACCCAGCGTCCTTGTTCGCTTTTCAATCCGCCGGCCATGAAAGGTACACCGGGGGTGGCCCGCCCCGCCAAAATCACCGGCATGCGCTCGTCGCGTTGCAACACCAGCGCGATGTTCAATTGTCCTGCGCGCATCCCTTGAAATTCAAGCGTCCCGCGGATGCCCTGTGGCAACACCAACGCCGTGGGCGCTCCCAATGCCAACGCGTATTGCCGTTGCTCCACCAAGCGAAAGGTGTCGAACTGCGAAAACGGCGCCGCGCGAAATATCGACGCCCAATCGGACAAGGCTGGGTCGATGCCCTGTGCATTGGCCGTGGCCTCAATGGTCAGCAAATCGCAGGTGGTGTCAGACGCATTGACAGCAAGGGGAAATCCCCACAGCAGCAGTGTCAAACAGGCGATGATCCGTATCAATTTCGTCACAATTACAACCTCCACACTGCGCCCGTTACTCGTCAATCCAAATCACGCCGATCGATGCCCCGTTTGCGGCAGCGATTCGATACGTTGTCGCATGGTGCTGACTGGCGTTGCTAATGGCGATTTCCGATACCGCCGCCACAGGTGCGCTCGCCGCCTGCCATGTATTTTCGGTGCTCTGCGGGCTATGCGTCTCTAAAACGCGGTGCGTCATGGGCACCATGATCAGCCATGCCGCCGCTGCCATCCCGGCAACCGAAACCGCGGGAATCCACATGCGTTTGCGGTGACGGAAAAACTCAGACAAGCCAACGGACCACCGCTCGCGTCGGGATGGGCGCATTTTTTCTTGCCGCACCATATCCATGACCGCGCTGTCGACGCCTTCAAAGGAAGCCTCCGCCACGCCATCTTCCGCCATCAACTGCATCAAACTTCCGATGCTTTTCAGGGAAGCGAGCTGCGCGGCACTGGGTGGTTCTGCCTGCAACATCCGTTCGACCCGGCGGCGCTGCGAAGGCGACAATTCTCCGTCGTAATACCGAGAGATCAATTTTTCTTTGCTTTCGTTCATCAGCGCACCACCATGTCTCCATCCAGATAAGGTTCGAGGATTCGTTGCAATTTTTGCCGGGCGTGATGCAAGCGTGACATCACGGTTCCTTTCGAGATTTTTAATGCATCGGCCATTTCGGCGTAGGACATTCCCTCCACTTCGCGCATCAAAATAACGGCGCGGTGATAAGGCGGTAAGGTTTGTATGGCCTCTTGCATCACTTGCGCCAATTCCTTTCGCCCCAAGTTTGTCGATGGATTGACACCCAAATCCGAAGAGAGCACCGCGCGTTGATGGCGATGCGGTCTTCCGTGCATTTTCTCGTCATACTCATCGTGTCCAGCCTTTCGCGACTTGCGAATGTGATCGATGCAAAGATTCACGACAATGCGATACAGCCATGTGTAAAAACTAGAAGTGCCCTGAAAGTTTCCCAAGTAACGATAAACTTTGACAAAGGCTTCTTGGGTAATGTCCATGGCGTCGTCCGGGTTTTTCAACATGCCTAGGGCAATCGCATATACCCTGCGCTGATAGCGTGTCACCAGTTCGTTGAATGCGGCGTCGTCTCCTTTTTGACAACGCGACACCAAGTCGAAATCGCTGTCTTTTTCAGCGGCCCGAGCCGATGACAAGCTTGAAGGAGTGGACTGATTTGGGGTTTTGTTATTCACTTTTGTAGGCATGGTGCGATGTGGGTTTTGTCTCCATGCGGCACTGTAGCACCAAGTCGAGACCAACCGCAATGCTGCGGCGTTGACAATCGAAAAGCCGCGCGGTAGCTTTTGCACTCACAACGCCAACAACACAAATCACATGAGCACAGATATCCGGACATTGCTGCACCAATTCACGGTCTTCACCGAAGTTCCCGAGGCGCGGTACACCCAACTGACCGAGGCCACCATCACGCTACGATTCAGCAAAGGCGACCGCATCTGGGAGGAAGGCGACAACAGCAAATACCTGTATTTTATTGTTTCAGGCTCTGTCAAAATCATCAAACATTCCGAAACTGGCAAGGATGTCATCATCGAAATTTTTGGCCCGCGCGACGCCATTGGCGTGTCCGCCATGCTCGTGAGCAAACCCTACATCACCGAAGCGGTTTGCCTCTCTCCCGTAACCGCGCTCTCCATCCCCAGCGAAATAATCCTCGAATTGCTCGGAGAGGTTCCCGGGATGGCGCTGCGCTCCCTCAAGGGTATGGCCCGACGCCAGCGCATGCTCATGCAAAAAGTCAAGGAGATGGCCGGTGGTGGTGTCGAATACCGCATCGCACATCTACTGCTGAAACTCGCCAACCGCATCGGTGCTGCCGAAGCCGAAAACCAAATCAGCATCCCCATCAACTTATCGCGGCAAGACATCGCCGACCTCGTCGGCACGACGGTTGAAACGGCCATCCGCGTTATGAGCCGCTGGCGCAAGCTCAAAATTGTCGACAACGATCGCACCGGTCTGGTGATTCTCGATCGCACCTCACTCGAAAACGTCGCCGCTGGCCTCACGCTGGATTCCGACGTGTAATCCCACGCAGCAACCGCAGCACACGCCCAAATGCTCGAAGCGATGTGCGCAAGCGCAAACGTCGTTTTGACAGCGTCGCCAAACGACAATCGGACGTGTTATTTGTTGTTTTTCACAGGTCGGAAGGGGTGCAAAAAGCTGGCAAACGCACTGGGACTGCGCGTCTGTGCGTACACCATGCCCTCGCCCGTAAACTTGGCCACCAAGCCTTCGCCGCCCAAGAAAAGCGACTTAATGCCTCCCACCTTGGTGATGGTGTACTGCACCGAGTCCTGAAAGGCCACGATGTGGTCGGTGTCCAAAATGTATTCGCCGCTGCAGCGCTTGGGATAAATCGCCCCATAGGACGAGACGAACACGGTGCCCGGTCCCGTGGCCTTGAGCAAGAAGAGGCCCAGGCCCGAAAAGAACCCCTTGGCGCCGCCCCACTTGGTGTCGAGCACAACGTCGGGCGTGGCCGCCACATAAGCGGAGGACTGAATCATGAGCGAACGCCCCGCCTCCAACTCAAAGGGAATGATGTCTCCAGGGCATCCGGGGGCAATCATCACGACGCCCTCTCCGCCCTCGGCTGTGAACGTGTTTTGAAAAATCGATTCGCCGCCGAGCAACTTTCGCTTGGCTGCCGCAAACACACCGCCGCGCGCCTCTGTCTTGATTTTGATATTTGACGACATGGCGATCATGGCGCCGGATTCGGCTACCACCGACTCGCCCGATGCCAACGTAAATTCCACCATGGCAAAATCGGGAGAACTTTTGATCTCGTATGACATTTTTTACCTCCTCAATTAATTTTCTACCGGCGGCAGTCTGGGACCAAGCAATTGGCCAAATTCATTGGGATTCCGCGTTTGGATGAACAGTTTTCCCTTGCCGGTAAAGCGGCAGACCAAACCCTCGGAGGAAAAGAATGTCGAAAACCAGGACCCCACCTTTTTAATGGTGAAGTCGAGGGTGGGCTCAAAAGCGACGATGTGCCCCGTGTCGATGATGAAGTTGCCATCGACTTCGATTTCCTTGATGGCACCAAACGCATTGAGGGCCAGTGGTCCCGTCCCATAGGCGCGGATCCAAAACATTTTCCCCTCGCCAAAAAAGCTTTTGAAGCCACCCCATTTGGCTTGAATCTCAACCGTTGTGGCCGATGCGAGATACGCTTGTTGCTGCACGATGAGCTCGCCACCGGTCATCTCGTAAACCATAATATCGCCCGGCAAACTCGGCGCGAAAGTCACTTCACCCGGCGCATTGTCCGCATGAAAGGTGTTGCGGAAAAAGGACTCGCCCAAAAGCATGGCGCGGCCAAGGCCTTTCAATAAGCCACCGACACCCTTGCCCTGAGAGGCCGAGGTCTCCATGCGAATGTGGGCGTCTTGCGACACCATGGCGCCGCTCTCCGCCATGACCTTGTCACCCACGTCGAGGCGCGCAATGGCCAGTGCAAATGTGGGACTAAATTCAACATCAAACTTCATGATGACATTCTCCTTCTTGGATCAAGACTTCAGCCTCGGCAAAATCCAACCGATGGTGGCGCCGAGATCCCGGGTTTGTATGTAGAGCTTTCCGTGTCCCAAAAATTCGCAGACCAGTCCTTCTCCCGACATCAAGGTAGCTTTAAAGCCGCCAGCGGTCTTGATTTTGTACGTCAGCGAATCCTCGTAGGCCACGATGTGTCCGGTATCCACAATGAAAGAGCCCTGCACGTCAATGGCGTGAATGGCCCCGTAGGAGTTCACCCACAGATCGCCCGACCCAGAAGCGTGAAGCCAAAATGCGCCTTCCCCAGAAAACAAGCTCTTAAAGCCACCAAACTTGGTTTTCACCCTCACCGCCCCAGCGGAGGCGAGGTAGCTCGAGGCCTGCACCATTAGGGCGCGCCCTTCGGCCATCTCGTAGTGGGTGATGTCGCCGGAAATGGCCGGTGCAAAAAGCACCTTGCCCCCTTGGCCAACCGGGGGCGTGTACGTGTTGAGGAAAAAGGATTCTTTGGCAAAAATCTTTCGAATCACAGCCATGAAGAAGCTGCTGACCCTGCTAAAGAAGCCGCCGAGATTGCTGCCAAAACCCGTCTTGATGATCATGCCATCGCTCATGCCAACCATGGAACCCGCCTCAACCGTGAGGCTCTCTCCTGGCGCCAACTCCACTGTGGCCATGGCAAAAGCTGGACTGAATTCGATCGTCTGCTGCATGAAAACCTCCTTCGCCTCAAAGCGGCAAAAAACAAAACTTCCGATATTAATCGGGGACTGTAACACAATGGATCGGCGCTTCAAGCAGAAGATTCTCGCAACCAAATGCCGATGTGCGGCGCCGAAAGCGGTGCTGTATTAATGAGAGATGAGACAACGCTATGCCTTGTCGTTGCGCGGCGCATCTTCGCCCAAAGACGCGAGAGAGGGCGGCGCGACACGTGCATCTTCCGCCTCATTCGCCGGCGTGGTGATCCAGATGTCCACCAACATTTGCAGCTCGGAAATGGCATTGGCCATTTGCCGCGTGCTGTCCTCAATGCGCTGAGAGATCGATTGGTTTTCCATGGCGCTAATATTGATTTGCTCCACCGCAGAAGCGATTTGCGACAACCCCAGGGATTGCTGATTTACCGAGCTATTAATCTCATTGGCCACCGCAGATGCCTCCATAATGGCCTCGCTCAGATCGTTGACAATGGCGCCCGCATTCGACACCGCCGTCACGCCTTCCAATGTGCGCGCTTCGCCGTTTTCGGCTGTCTCCACCATGCCTTCAATGGCCTGTCGAATTGTCGTCAATGTGTAGGTGATTTGCTCTGTGGCCTCTTTGGACTGGCCGGCAAGCTCCTTGACCTCCTGCGCCACCACCGCAAACCCTACGCCGTACTCGCCGGCCTTCGCCGCTTCAATGGACGCATTGACAGCCAAAATTTTGGACTGCTCAGCGATGGCGTTTACGGAGTTAATGATGTTGCCAATTTCCTCCACGCTGGAGAGCAGCCCCTTGCTCTTTTGGAAAATATTTTGCGAGTCCGCCTTGATGCGCACCATGATTTCGCTGGCTGTGTCCACGGCGCTCCGCCCACGGGCCGAACCTTCCGAAGACTTTTCAGCGGCTTCGACAATGCGCCCCGCAGCCAACGACACGCTCTTACCTGTCTTTTCCATCTCTTCGACGGTGGCAGCGGTTTCCGCGACGGCGGCGGCTTGCTCAGAGGCCGACACCGACAAATTGGCCATCACCTTCACCGTCTCGAGCGAGACACCGGAGACCGTGGCTGTCAGCGATTGCACCGTGGTGACCTGCTCGTGAAAGGCCCGCCCCAAATCTTGAATCGATTTTGACAGCACGAACATCTCGGTCAGGCCGGATTCCAATTGACCGAAATGTGTCAAATCGCCGTCGGCAATGCGCGCCGCAGTTTGGGTAATTCTCGTCATGGGACGCGCCGCAGAAGTGCCGATGAAGAACACCAGAATGGCCACGACGATCAGCGATACGACGAATGTGATGACCATTGAGAGCGCGAAACGAGACTGGTAGTCCTGGTACTCTTTGACCGACTCGGCATACACCAGGTAACCGAGCAGGCGCTCTTCCAGCAGCACCGGCACACCGGCCAAAACCAGATCGCCCTGAATGATGTTGGCGGTGCCCAGCATGCCGTCCTTTTTCCATTGTCCCATTTGCGCCAGCGGCACCGACATAAACAAATCGATGAGCTGCGTGTATACCGCCTGTTCGGAGGCCTGCATGCGCCCCAGCTCTTTCGGCAATATGGCAACAAAATCGCTGCGAGAGGCATCGCCGATGATGTCGTCGGGGCGCCGAAGCGCTCCGCGTTTCTTGGTTGCGGCTTCTTCCCGAACCAAAAATACAGCCACCCCCTCCATCTCGCTCCGCGAACGCATCGCGGCGGCCAACTGCTCGCGCAGCGCTTGCTGGTCATCAACGCTAGATGCGGCAATTTGCATGTCGAACCGCCATCTGTTGACAAAGGCTTCTGCGGTTGCAGCGGCGCCACGCTCAATGACATCGAAAGCGCGTGCTTGCATCCCGGGATTGAAAACGGTGAGAAACAACGCCATCGTAACGATGGCCTGCAGCACGACTACGGATAAAATGAGCGCGGTCAGGGTTTGCCCCAATGTCAGTTGGCGTTTCATGTCGTTCTGTGCTCCCCGTGCGGAAATGGCGTTTGCATCCATTTATAGCACGTCCCAAAGAATTCACCATTTGGCTATTTTTAAAATTACACTGCAAAAAAAACAACGCACAATTGACCAAACCTACTGTATCCTTCAAAGTTATAAACAGTAGCGCACCGTATTTTGTCTGTCTGGGGAGATGCCAATGACCAACAAGATCCTCATTGTGGATGACACAGAAACAATGCGAATGACGCAACAGATGATGTTGGGCGACGAGGGGTACCAAATTGAAATGGCGACCAACGGCGTTGAAGCACTCGAAATGGTGCACCGCAACAAACCCGATCTCATCCTCATGGACATCATGATGCCCTTGATGGACGGCATTGAATGCTGTCAGCGCATCAAATCCGACGAGCAGCTCAAAGACATCAAAATCGTCATGGTCACGACACGCAGTGAATACGCCCGTGTCAAAGAGGCGTTTGCGGCGGGCTGCGACGACTACATCAACAAACCCATCAACAAAGAGGAACTGCTCACCAAAGTAAAAGATCTCCTCAAGTTCGTCAGCCTTCGAAAACTTTTGCGCAACTAAACCGATGGCGCAGCGCACTCTTGCGCAAAGGGACAAGACGTGACACCAGCTTCCATCGAAAAATTGGCTGAACTGAAAGCCCGCCTCGCGGAAATTCACGCGCTGGAGCAGCAAGCCCGCGAGCTCAAAAATGCGCTCGTCAAAGAGGGGGCCCTCTCCCGTGACGAGGCCCTCGACAAGCTGGATTTTTTGCTGCTGCAATCCGCTGATCAAGTCTTGGCGCTGCCCCTGACCTACGTCACCGAAGTCATCGACATGCCCCTGCTCCGCCCCTTGCCCGCGCCCCGTCCGCCGGTGTCTGGGCTGGTGAACTACCACGGAGATTACCTGGCGGTTATCGACATCCGCCCCCTCGTGGGACAACCCGAAACAGCGGCGCGTCCCCACCAGGTCCTCGCCATCTGCGAAGTCGCCCCAAAGCGTTTCGCGCTAAAAGCCGACGATGTCCACGAGGTCATCACCGTCGCAACCGAGGCCATCTCCATCGCCGATCACGTGCTGCCGGGCGTGCTGCACCAAGCGGGCATGTTGCGCATCAACGCGCACCAAAGCGCCGTCATCCTCAATCTCCCCCACATCGCGTTGACCACCCCGCTACCCAACGATGAACCCACGGTGCCCGCAGAGACATGATGCCCTGGTCCGCCCAACGAGAAGCCCAAATCACCGACGCCGAATTGACCGAGCTGCGCGCCTGCATCTTGCAAAAAACCGGCATCTACATCTCGGAGTCAAAGTCTTTCGAGTGGCACACAAAGCTAGGACCACACCTGGCCACGCTCCCAGCCGACGAGCGAAAAAACTTTGTCTCCCGCGTGCACAGCGAGCCCGACTACCGACAAAAAATCATCAACTTGCTCACGGTGGGCGAAAGCTATTTTTACCGCAACCACCCGCACTTCGAAGCGCTGGAACACCGCATTCTCCCCGCGCTCATCGAAGACAACGCGCCGACAAAACGCCTGCGCATTTGGAGCGCCGGGTGCGCGGCCGGCGAAGAGCCCTACTCTTTGGCCATGCTCTTGGATCGCGCCTTCCCAGAGCTCAAGACTTGGCATGTCACCATTTGCGCCACCGACATCAACACCGCTTTTTTGGCGAAGGCCGAACAGGGCATTTACACCCCCTGGTCTTTTCGCGGCGTCCCCGAAGCGCTTCGCACGCGCTACTTCACCCCGATGGATGCGCAGCGCTATGCCATCGCCTCCCACATACGCAGCCAGGTACAGTTCGAGTACTTCAACCTGATCACGCACCCCATGCGCCCTCCCCGGGGCGCGCAATACGACCTCATTTTGTGCCGCAATGTGCTCATCTACTTCCCGCACGACCTCGCTGTACGCGTCACCGCCAACTTGGAAAACGCGCTCTTCCCCCGAGGGTTTTTGATCCTCGGACACTCGGAGTCTTTCTCGGCCCACACCGCCCTCGAAACCATCTACTCGCACGCCACGTTCTATTATCGAAAGCCCCCCGTCTCCGGGGCAACAGCTCCCCCGACCCGACATTCCCATTCCCTGATTCCGGGCATTCTTCCGGTTATGCCCGCGAACGACAGCGCGCCCCCGAACAAATCCAAAGACACCCCGCTGGCGCCGACGCATCCACCCGCCCGCGAAAACACCCTCTCGCTCATCCAGCTCGCCGAGGAGCACGCCATCATGGGCGAGCTCGATGCCGCCGAGCGCATTTTGGACGAGCTGGCCCTGCGCGCCTCGCGCCCACATCACCGCATCGAGTTTTTGCGCGCGGTCATCGCCGATCAACGCGACGACGCGTCCGCCTCGTTGCAACATTTGAAGCAAGCGATTTTTCTCAACAAGGACTTCACCATCGCGCATTATTATCAAGGCGTCATCGCCGAACGCGAAAACGATCGCACCGCGGCCAAGCGTGCATACCGCAACACCATCGCGCTGACGGCCACCATGCCTCCCGACGCCAAAGTCGATAGCAGCAGTGGCATCACCGCGTTGCGGTTGCACGAGATCGCCGCCGAGCGCCTCAAAGAATTGGATTTTTAATTATGGGCACCACCCTCTCTGACATCGAACGCAAATTGCTTGAAGCCAGGGCCCAACGCCTGGCCGCGCCCATCGAGCGCCAACAGCAAAAATCACATGCCCATGCGCTGCTGCTCTTCAACAGCGTCGATACCAACTTCGCCATCCAGCTCTCCCACGTAGAAGCCGTTATGCGCATCGCCGATATCTTCCCGATACCCCACACGCCCGCGCACATCTCCGGAGTCATTCGGCGCCATGGCCAAACCTTTGCGCTGGTCAATTTGCGGCGCTTCTTCTACCCGCAAACCGAAGCCCTCATCGACGAAGACTTCGCCATTGTCGCCACGATCCACCGCAAAACCATCGCGCTGCAGGTCACGGAAATTGAAGGCGTGACGCAGCTCTCCCAGGCGACGTTTTTGCCACCCCCAGAAAATCTCGACAAAGCCCTCGCGCCCTATGTCACGCACACCACAGCCCAGGGACTCCTCCTGCTCGACCTCAGCGCGCTGGTCTTAGCAGAGGGATTCGGCACAACGAAAATTGAAGGTGCACCATGAAGACCCCCGAAGGCTTTACCCGGGCGCAGATCGAGCAGCTATCCGAAATTTTTCGCACAGAGGCCATCGAACACGTGCGCAACATCGCCTCGGTGCTCTTCTCCATTGAAGACGGGAGAACCGACATCCCCGAGTCGATATCCCACGCCTTTCGCGATGCCCACAGCCTGAAGGGTTCGGCCAATACGCTCGGCTTCCTCCGCGTCGCCATCATGGCCCACCACTTCGAAGATGCCCTGGGCACCATCCGCGATCAAAGGCGCTCTCTGAGCGTTGCCGATCTCGACACGCTCCTCAACACGCTGGAGGCCATTCGCGCGTCCATCTACGCCAGTGAACCGGGCGACGACCAACTGTCAGAAAATGAAAACCAAACCCTGCAGCAGTTGAACGCGACATTCTCGTTGCAGCCCCCCCGCACCACCGCGTCTTCCCCGCCCGCGCATGTCCCCTCTCCGCCGAACGCCGCCCCGTCCGCAGATACCGCGCAAACCACCGGGGGCTTTTCCAAAGAGGACGAGGCGGGGAAACAAGATTTCGTTCGGGTTTCCGAACGGCGCATCGACAACGTCATCAATCAGTTTGGCGAGCTCTTCGAATCCAGCCTGCAGTTCGAGTCTGTCGGACACGACTTGGCCACCAATGTCCACGAGAGCGATCGCCTCGCCGAGGCCCTGCAAAAGCACCTGCAGAAGCTCTCGGGTTCTGCGCTGGAAGCCGACGTTATCGAGTTGCTGGGCATGGCCAAAAACCTCGCCATCCTCTCGCGGTCGGCGCAGCACAACTTCTTCTCCGAAGAGCGACACCTCCAAAAGCTCCTGCTGCGCACACAAGATGGGCTGCGCGCCATTCGCATCGCCCCCATCTCCAATCTACACATCACCATCCGCAACCAAGTGCGCGAGGTCGCGCGCGCCGTGGGCAAAAAAGTCGCATTGGAATTGGCCGGTGGTGAATACGCCGTGGATCGCGCCATCCTCGACGCCCTCGAAAAGCCCCTCATTCACTTGCTGCGCAACGCCGTCGATCACGGCATCGAGCCGCCCGAACAACGGCGTAAAGCGGGGAAGCGCGAAAGCGGCACCATCGCCGTCGTCGCCCGCCACATGGGAGACGCCGTGGAGCTCTCCATCGAGGATGACGGCCGCGGCATCTCTCCGGAGGGCATCAAAGAAGTGCTCCAAACCAACTTTTCCCTCTCAGAGACACAGATCGCAGAGCTCTCCACCGACCAATTGTACGACTATCTCTTCGAGTCTGGGTTCTCCACCACCACCAGGGTCTCCCAAATTTCGGGACGCGGTGTGGGCCTCGATGTGGTCAAGCACACCGTGGAACAATTCGGCGGCGAGGTCAGCCTGCGGAGCACCCCGGGAGAGGGCACGCGCATCGCCCTGCGGCTGCCGCTGACCATGTCGTCCATCCGCTGTCTTCTGTTTGGGGTTGGCTTGCAAACCATGGCCGTCCCGGCGGCCAACATCGAAAAGGTCTTGGTCCTCCTCGAAAAGGACATCCAAAAGGTGGGCGGCGGAGACGTCATCAACTATGCCGGCGGACACCTGCCACTGTCCTCGTTTCAAGAGGTGCTCCAGCTCTCCAATGCAGCTCACATGTCGGCGCAACAAAACACCGGGTTCGCAGCGGTTCTCCGCTTTGGCGAGCGCCGCTTTGCCTTTGCCTTCGACCAAATCTTCGAATACACGCAGCTCATCATCAAACCCTTGGGCGATCTACTGGAGCGCGTCCCCAATGTCTCGGGCCTCGCCCTGTTGGGCACCGGAAAGCTGGCCCTGGTGCTCAACCCCGCAGACCTCATACGCTCGGCATCTGGCCTCTCCGCCACCAAGCTACCCACCGTGCCCCCCGCCGCCATCCAGCAACGCACCGTGTTGATCGTCGACGACTCCATTGCGGTTCGCACCATGCAAAAAGCCTTGCTCGAATCCTCTGGATTCAAAGTCCTGAGCGCCTCCGACGGGCTGCAGGCGCTGCAACTGCTGGCTTACAACACTGTAGATGCGGTGTTGTCCGACGTGCAGATGCCCAACATGGACGGCTTTGAATTGACCCGCGTCATTAAGTCCCGCGACAAAACCAAGAACATCCCCGTCATTCTGGTCACGTCCTTGGGATCCGACGCCGACATTCAGGCGGGGCTGGCATCAGGCGCCGATGGACACATCATCAAAAAGGAACTCACGCGCAGCGAGTTGTTAAAGACCATCAATCAACTCATTTAACGAGGGCACGAAACAAACCATGATGCGCATTCTCATCGCCGAAGACTCCACCACTGTACAGCGAACGCTGGTGTCATTGCTGGCGCAGGAGCCCGGCATCGAAATCGTCGGCATCGCCAACAATGGACTCGAGGCCGTCGCCCAATGCCACCGCCTCAAGCCCGACCTGATCACAATGGACATCTTCATGCCCCAAATGAACGGGCTGGAGGCCACGAGAACCATTATGGCCGAATGCCCCACGCGCATTGTGATCATCAGCTCCATGGTGGGCTCGCGCAACATCACATTGGCGTTTGACGCCATGCGCGCCGGGGCCGTAGAGATCATCGAAAAACCCGGCGGGGTGCTCACGGGCAACTATGCCGAGGTGAAAAAAACACTGCTGAACGTCATCCAAAAGGCCCGCGCTTCACGTCCGACAGCGCAACTGAGCTGGCTGCCCCCTCCGGCGTCGTCCTTTCCTCCCGCCCCGCTCCCCAAACTGTCCACGCCCGCGGCGAATGCACACCGCCACCAGGGAGCGCCATCTGGCACCGAAAAGTTCCGGCTGGAAAAATTTCCCACGTCCCTGATCTGCATCGGCGGCTCCACCGGTGCCCCAACCGTCATCATGGAAATACTCGCCCAGTTGCCGGCCGACTTCAGCCTCCCCATTGTCATCGCCCAGCACATCTCCCGCGGCTTTGCCAAGGGCATGACCGCCTGGCTCGACAACGCGTGTGCGCTGCCAATTCGCTTGGCCTCACCCGATGAACGCCCCGCAAAGGGAACGGTCCTCGTGGCCCCCGACGACTGCCACACCGCGTTCAACGACGACGGGCGACTCCTGTTCCGCGCCGCCCGCAACGATGGCCACATCCCCTCCATCGACGGCCTGTTTGAAACCGCCGCCCGCACTTTTCGCGCCAAAGCCGCGGGCATCTTGCTGTCCGGCATGGGCAAGGACGGCGCCAACGGACTGTTGCAAATGCGCACCCAGGGCGGCCTCACCATTTGCCAAAGCGAGGCCACCTCAGTGGTCTACGGCATGCCACGGGTCGCCAAAGAGCTGGGAGCTGCCCACCTGGTGCTCTCCCCCCACGAAATCGCCACCACGCTATTGCAGCTCGACCAAATCACCCGGCGGCAACGCGCCCAGTGACAGCGACTGGCCAACCAATCGGCCAGACAGCCAGGGCTTCGACACGGGGCTCATCGGATGTGTGCGTTTTCGGGTGTGCGCGTTCAATGACGGCGAATGGTCAACCGCCGAACCGCTGGGCCATCGTCTTTGCCGCGGTGGACAAATTCCTCGAAGGAGAGGTCGTGGACAACGCTGATCTCTTCGTCGTCCAGATCGATTAAAAACGATATGCTGTGCGGCTTCTTTTGCCAGGTGGCGTCGCGTTTTTCATTCAACCAGGTTTTGAGGGTCGAAAAATGCACGTCGGAGAATTGTGCCCGCAACTCGTTGCGGATGCTGCGCACCATCGCAAAGACCGTCACCGCATAGCGCGACGGGTACACGCCATCCTCGGGTTCGACATCGGGCCAAGGCGCAAAACTCGCTGTCAGCACCGCCAGTTTTCGCTCCTGGCGGACAAAGCGCTCATAAGCGGACTTCACCTCGCTGGGATCGTCGCTGAAACGCAGCACCAGATCGCCAATGCAGCGGCAATCGGCGAGCTCTCGCGTCAGGTCGTCGACGTTTACGAAGTAGGTTTGCTCCTTGCTGAGTTTCGTTTTGTGAACAACTGGCAATCTTTCCATGGCACTCCCTCTCGCAAAAAAAACAAAGCAAAATGATATAATTTCTACCGGGCGAATGCGAGCGCAGAAGTGTGACGAAATGTGGCAAGACTCTTTAACTGAAGTATATTCCATTCAATATAATACACCGTATGTAAGTCACTCTACACACTAATCCACGTCACGCATTTCTCTGTGAACAAGAACAGGACCCGGCGCAGAAATTCCGCTAGGATGGCGCCATGAAAACCGCCTTTACACCATACACACTGGGCAACATCGAATTGCGAAACCGCTTCATCCGCGCGGGCTGTTTTGAGGGCATGGCGCAAGAGGGCCAGGTCACCGATGCGTTAATCGAACACCACGAGGCCCTGGCGCGCGGCGGCATGGCCATGACCACCGTGGGCTATCTCTCCGCCAGCGAGGACGGCCGCGGATTTGGGCACGAGCTGTGGGCCAATCCCGCCATCCAGCCGCGGCTGCGGCAACTCACCGACGCCGTGCACCGCCACGGCGCCCTCGCCTCGGTGCAAATCGTGCATTGTGGTTTTTTTGCCAGTCCCTGGGTGACGGGTTATCCCACCTACGGCGCCTCCAAAAAGCTCTGCCTGTTTCGCCTCTCCATTTGCCGCAAAATGACCCTCTCTGACATCCGCGAGAAGGTCGACGACTTTGTTCGCGCCGCCCAACTGGCTCGAGACAGCGGCTTCGACGCCATCGAAGTGCACGCCGGACACGGCTACTTGCTCAGCCAATTCCTCTCGCCCTGGACCAATCGCCGCGACGACGAATTTGGCGGCAGCCTCGACAACCGCCTCCGCTTTCCCGTCATGGTCATCTCCGCCCTGCGCGAGGCCCTGGGCCCCGACTTCCCCGTCCTGGTCAAAATGAACCTCGAAGACGGATTTCGCGGCGGCGTGACCCTCCCGGAGGCCGTCATCATCGCCCGCGCTTTTGCCGACGCCGGCGCCACGGCCCTCATCCCTAGCTGCGGCTTCACCGCGCGTACGCCATTTATGATGTTGCGCGGTCGGGTGCCCGCCAAAGAGATGATCCGCAACCAGCCCGAGTGGTTCATGCGCTTGGGCCTCATCTTCTTTCGCCGCCTGGTGGTGCGCACCTATCCCTTTTCGCCCCTGTTTCTGCTCAACGGCGCCCGGGAAATCCGCAACGCCGTATCGATTCCCGTCATTTACATCGGCGGCGTGCTGTCCGCGTCCCACATCGCCACCCTTATGGCCGAGGGCTTTCCCCTGTGCCAACTCGGCAGGGCCACCATCGAAAACCCCAACATCGTTCAACAACTGGGCCAAAACGCCGTGCAATCCTCCGACTGCGATCAATGCAACCGCTGCGTCGCCACCATGGATGCCCACGGCGTCTACTGCGTCACGGCCGAAGAGCGCCGCCAATCAAACGCCCGCTAATCCCGCACGCCGCAAACTTGTCGCGCGCCGCGTTTGGGTCTACAATTCCACACATGAACACGACAGGCATCAGAGAATTTCGCCTCGGAGAAACGATCATCCGGGTTTGTCCGGCATGCGGCGTGGTCAACCCGCAAGGACCGTCCAATGGCTGCCCCCACCTGCAGTTGGTGCGATTTAACGGGGTCCCCGCATCTCTCGAAACCGTATTGATGGATGTGGCGACGCTGCGCCGCGCGTATGTTGAAAAGCTCAGCTCCCTCAAACAGCGCGTGCGGGATGCCGTGCAAACCGGAGAGGGGCACATTGAGGTTCCGCGACAAATTCGCGCGCAAGATGTCGACACGCTGTACTCCAAGGCCAACGACGCCGTCTTTGCGCTGTCCAACCCCGGGATGTCATCCGCCACCCCCAAGGCCGATGCGCCGCGCGCCCGCAAAAGCGCCCCGCGCAGCAAGCCCCTCGACGACCGCCAGCTCGATCTGCTGCTCTTGGCCCACCCCAAGGGCGAGGCCTGACCGCGCGATCACGGCTGGTTTGACTCTCGCATTATCTTTTGTTTGGCGCTGCGCACTTGCACCACGAAACTCTCGAGGTGTCGCGTCGGATCGCCCTGCAGGATAATTTTTTTCCCCACTTGTTTTTCGAGCCGCTTCAGTGAAGGGGCCAATTCGCCCTTGAACACCTCAATGACCCCCGGGTGCAGCTTGACCTCAAACTCCACCCCGTCCACCTCGTCGTAGCGGCGCTGGACCTCGCGCATAATCTCGTTGGCCACCGTCAACCGAGACAGCGTGTGCCCGGTACCGTCGCAGTACAAGCAGCGCTCGTGCAGCGTGCGGCCCAAACTCTCCCGCGTTCGTTCCCGCGTCATCTCCACCAAGGAGAAGCGCGAAATCGAGTTCACCGATGTTTTGGCCCGGTCGTTGCGCAACACCTCCATGAGGCGGTCCATCACTTTTTTGCGGCTGGTGGGGCGATCCATGTCGATGAGATCAAGCACGATGAGGCCGCCGATGTTGCGGAAGCGCATTTGATACGCGATCTCTGCCACAGCCTCTAAGTTGGTGGCCAAGATGGTCTCCTCCTGGTCGCGCGCGCCAGCGCCGACAAAACGCCCCGTGTTGACATCCACGGCGGTCAGCGCTTCGCCTTGATCGATGACCAGGGAGCCCCCCGAGGGCAACTCCACCACGCGCTCCAAGGCCCGCCGAATCTCCACCTCAATGCCAAAGGCGTCGTAGATGGGCTCGTCGCCCTCGTACAGGCGAACGACATCGGAACGCCCAGGCACCAAGCGCTGCAAAAAGGATCGCAACCGCGCTGCCTCGCGGGCATCATCGATAAAAATTTCGGCGATGCTGTCGTTAAAATAATCGCGCACGACGCGCAGAATTACCGAGAGTTCCTCATAGAGCAGGGTGGGTTTTTTGTGCTTCGTGTAGGCTTTTTTGGCGTCGCTCCAGGTCTCCACCAAGTAATTGGCATCTGCGGCCAAGGCCTCTTGAGAGATCTGTTGCGCCGCCGTGCGTGCGATGAGCGCACCCTTTTCGGGAGCGATCTGGCCCAAGATGGACGACAGGCGCGCGCGCTCTTTGGCGCTGTCGATTTTGCGGCTGATGCCGCCGCGATCGGAAAAGGGCATGTAGACCAAGTGGCGCCCCGGCAGCGAGACGTCCGCAGTCACCCGACATCCCTTGGTGCCGATTTGATCTTTGGACACCTGCACAGCGATAAACTCTCCCTCGCGGATCACATCCCGGATAGAGGTTTTGGCCGACTGCCTGCCGCCTTTTTGCCGCGGTTTCGGCGCGGTGTCGCCGGTCGTGCCCTCATCGCCTCCTTGGGGTGATTCGAATTCGGCCTCGTGTTCGTCGGGGTGCAACAGATCCGATGCGTGCAAAAAAGCGTGTTTGTCGCGGCCGATATCCACAAACGCCGCCTGCATTCCCGGCAGCACGCGTGTCACGCGACCGCGGTAAATGTTGCCCACCGCCGAACGGTGGTTTTCGCGCTCGACGAGCAGCTCGACGATCATTCCATTTTCGATAATGGCCACGCGCGTTTCCGCCAAGTCAACGTTAATAACAATGATATTTTCTTGTGCCATTCATTTGCTCCGTTTCGCAGGCAACCCGCCTCGGCAGAAGGCCAAAGCAGCATCGCCACTGCGCCATTCTTCCAGTGCTTTCAATTTCCCTTTTCGGCGTTTTGCAGTATTCTCGCTTACCGAAAAGGCAGCGGTATGAAAACGAAAATACGCACGCGATATAGGGTCGGCATTGTCATTGATGCCGTACACGAGCTTTACCAAACAGAGGTGTGGCGTGGAATTTACGAGGAGGCGCGCCGCCAACAAGTGGATTTGCTCACGTTCATCGCCACCTCCCAAGATGGCATCAGCCGTTTCGAGACGCATTACGACATCGTCCGCGACTTTGCCACCCATTCCGACGTCGACGGGTATATTTTGTTTTCGGGTTCCATCGCCGAACACCAAGGCACGCCCTTCTTGTCGTCGCTTAGCCAACAGCTATCACACCGCCCCCAGGTCAGCCTCTCCATGCGCCTCCCCGGCATCCCCAGCATCCTCGTCGACAACGCCGCAGGTGTGGCCGCCATTGTCGAGCACTTTGTCAACGCGCACAATTTGCAGCGCATCGCCTTTGTCGCGGGGCCTCCCGGACACGAAGAGGCCGACATCCGCTTTGCCGCGTACCAAGATGCCCTAAAGCGCCACGGCATTCCCCTGGCCACCGAGCTCATCTTTCCCGGCACGTTTTTAAAGTCTGCCGGCGCCCACGCGGTCCAAAGTCTCATCGAGAACAACATCGCGTTTGACTCCCTCATCGCAGCCAACGATGAGATGGCCTTTGGCGCCCTCGAGGAGCTGGCGAAGCGCGCCTGGCATGTCCCGGTAGAGGTGGCGGTCGCCGGCTTCGACGATGTCGCCTCCTCCGCCATGACCAAGCCCCCGCTCACCACAGTGCGCCAGCCCCTCAACCAAATGGGGACCACCGCCCTCTCCCTCCTCATCAATCAGCTCAAGGGCATCGCGGTGGAGCCCGTACACGCGTTGCCCGCCGAGCCCACCTTTCGGCGCTCGTGCGGTTGCTTTCCCACCGAATTTTACAATGCGCGCCCCATCTCCAAGCCCCCAGAAGAGCTCGACAAAGAGGCCCTCACCCAGCAGCTCACGCGCATCATCTTGCACATGTCCGACGAAACGCACCCCGCCTTTCCCGGTGAGGACACCATCCAAAAGTACATGCACGATCTGCTCGAAAGCCTCATCCTCAACGTGCAGCGCCCCACCATTCGCTACATCTTTTTAAACGAAATCGACATGCTGCTGTTTCGCCTCGACGCTTTTGGCAACAGCATCCAAACGATGCGCATTGTCACCAACCGCATCAACACGCAGCTCTCCGTGCTCTTCACCGAATCCGCCGACATTGCGGAGGCCGGCAACATGTTGCAACAAGCCAAGTTGCTGCTCAACGAGAGCGAGAACAACCGCAACCAAAACGCCGTGCTCAATGCGTCGCAAAAGCAGCTCCACGTGGACATCATTTGCCAACGCTTGATCAGCTCATTTGAGCAGCGGGAGCTCCTGGACACCCTCCGCACCAGCCTGCCCGAAGTGGGCATTGAGAGCTTCGCCATCGCCCTGTACGGCGATCCTTTTTTGACCGGCAAAAACTGGACATTCCCCAAGACGGCCAAGCTGCTGTTGTCGCAGGAGGGTGCAAACATCGCGCCCGCATTTCCACGAGGCGACACCACCTTTTCTGCCGAGCTCATTTTGCCCAACGGGCTGCCCACCGCCCCGCACACCCCGCAAACCCATCTCTTCCTCCCCCTGTTCCACCGCGACGAACAGTTGGGATACCTCCTGCTGCAGTACGTCCCGGGAGCGCCCCTCTTCATGTACGAAGAACTCCGCATTCACGTGGCCAGCGCCTTAAAGAGCGCCTTGCTCCTGCGCGAATTCAAAACCAAATCCATGCTGGATGAGCTCACTGGCGTTTACAATCGACGCGGGTTCATGCACCAAGCCGCCGCGCAAATCCGTGCGTTTCAAGCACAAAAAAACGACGAGCTCCTTCTGCTCTATTGCGACATCAACGGCCTCAAACACGTCAACGACACCTACGGCCACCACGAAGGCGATGTCCTCATCCGCGCCGCTGCCGAAGCGCTGACCAACACATTCCGCGAAGGTGACCTCATCGCCCGCGTCGGGGGAGACGAATTTGTCATCCTGCTCCAGGCGCCGCACAACCCAACCCTCGCCAACCACGTGCTCCAGCGGCTGCGCCAGCAAGTACAACGCGCCAATATCCAACTCGAGAAACCCTTCTCGCTCTCCATCTCTGTGGGCACGGCGCGGATCGTAAGTGGAGAAGACAGCGACATCGAAACCCTGATGCGCCTAGCTGACAACCGCATGCTGCAAAACAAGAGCGACTTTTACCAAAAGCGAGAGCGCAGCTCGGTCCCCCCTGCCCCATAACGCTGCGGAGCGGCCCAGCGCCGAACCCAACAAAAAAAACGAACGAGAGAAATGCGATAAAATGGATGGGATGCGATGCGGGCGCTATTCGGCGTCAGCGTCAGCAGCGGCGGCGGCGAGGGCGTCGGCTGAGGGCAGTGATGTGAACAACGCTGAGGCGCGCGTCTTGCCCTTGATGCTGCCTTTCAATTGGGGCGACAGGCGGCCCTTGGCCTCGCGGGTCAACACCACCTTGGCCGAACAGGTTTGCGCTTCCTTGCCGCTCTTCAGGTCGAAGGCATCGGCGGACACGGTGTGGTGGCCGTTGTCGACAACGCTTTTTCCCAATGTGTCTGGGTAGTCCCAAAAGCACTCGCTTTCAATGAGCAGGTTGAGCTTGTCGCCGGTGCCGTTGTCTTTCCAGGTGACGTCAAAAGCGTCGTCGCGCGCGATGTCGACGGACTTGGGAGAGAGGAGCGAGATGGGCTCCGGCATGTTGGTGATGGTGCTCTCGTACGGGGACTCTCCCTTGCGATCAAATACGAATGCGTAGGTGTCGGCCACATCGACGGTGGCTTTGTAACGCGCGGGATTGGAGCCGCTCTTTTTCAATTGAACGCCGTTCATCAACACAACGTCGCCACACGTAAGCCGGACGTTGGTGCCCCCCGGCTTGTTGCCCACCCAGAAGACGGCCTCGGCCTTGGCAGAAGAAGCGGTTTCGACGACTTCGTACTCGACGTAAATACCTTCCGTCTTGATGTTGCATGAATCTTCTTGCGGAAAACAGGCCGCGGCCAGGAAAAGAACGACGCCCAAAGAGAGATAACTAAGTTTGTGTTTCATAACGCCTCCCATTTCGCTTCCGGTGCACAGCGCACCGGGCAGGTAGTACACAAGCCATTTTGACACCACAACGCGCCGCGTTGTTCAATAATGATTATCTCCATTGGCATTCTCCATTCAAATCATCTTTTTTTGCTGCGGTTCGACCAATGAACCGTGCTACTGTGCTGGGTTTGGTAGGTGCGCAATATGACGAAAAACAACGATGCATTCTCGCGATACCCCACAGTGGTCGAAGAAACCCAACTGCTCGAAAATGTACAGCAGCACCTGAGCACCCACGCCACACGCCTGGGCCGCGGCGCCAACTACGACACCGAGATGCTCGAATTGCGCGATGCCATGGCCGTGGCGCACCCCGAAGATCTGCCATCCCTCGTCGAGCAGATGACCCGCCTGCAAGCCATCGCCGCCCAGCGCGGCCAAGGCGACGACCTCCCCATCGACCCCAGCAGCCCTTATTTCGGTCACCTGCGGCTCAAAGAAGACGGCAAAGAGCGCGACGTCCTCATCGGCAAGCGCACCTACCTGGCGCCCGAACAAGGCGTCCGCATCGTCGATTGGCGCAACGCACCGGTCAGCCGCATTTACTATTGCTACGAAGAGGGCGACGACTACGAGGAGTCCTTTGGCGGCAAGCCCCGGCGCGGCATCGTCACAGCGCGGCGCTCCATCACCATCCAAGACGGCGACCTCAAACGCATCTCCAGCATTGAAGGGGTGTTTGTGCGGCGCAAGGGCACGTGGCTGCAGCTCGACGGCATCGGCCCGCAGCTCTCCGGCGGCCAGGGCATCTCTGTGCGCGCCGACCACATCGCTCCGGTGCGAGGACGCCTGGGCGTCGACGCCGACGGCACCGATCGCAAGGACAAACACCTGCCCGAAATTTCGGCCCTGCTCGACCGCGCGCAGTTTGAGCTCATCTCCAGCAACCCCGAAGACTTTTTGGTGGTGCAGGGCAGCGCGGGCTCGGGGAAGACCACCGTTGGCCTACACCGCATCGCCTGGCTGGCTTATCAAAAACAAAAACGCCTCGACCCGCGCAAGATGGTGGTCATCGTACAAAACAACGCGCTGAGCCACTATGTCGCAGGGGTCCTGCCCGCCCTCGGCGTACAAGGTGTCAGAGTCATTACATTTGAGCGCTGGGCGTCCACCATTCGCAAGCGCCTCGTCCCCGAGCTCCCCGACCGCTACAGCGACGACACCCCCACCATCGTGTCGCGCATCAAAAAGCACCCGGCCCTGCTCAGCATCATCGACGACATCGCAGACGCCCAAGACGAAGCCAGCACCGCCAAGCTCACCCAAGCCATGTCGAATGCCCCGGGTGGCGACCGCGTCCTCCACGCCTGGCGACACCTGCAGCGCCTCCCCCTGGCCGCGCGGTGCCGCCGCGTGCTGCAATGGCTAGATGGCGACGCGCGCATCGGGCGTTACCGCGCCGACACCGTTGACCCCCGCACACTGATTCACGCCGAGTCCCTGCTCTCCCGCATACAAGACGAAGCCAGCGACATCGTCTCCGATTGGGCGAACTTCTTTACCGATCCCGCGGCCATGCGACGCGGATTCGAGACCCACGCCCCCACCGCCTTTACCGACGAAGACATCCAGCAAGCCCACGCCTGGAATGTGTCGCTGTACAAACGTCTCGACGCCGAGGGCGACGACACCGACGACGGCCCCCCCGTGGTGGATCGCGAAGACGACGCCATCCTGCTGCGGCTGCACCAGCGCAAAAAGGGCTGGCTGCGCGACACCAGGGGCCGGGTTGAATACGACCACATGATGATCGACGAAGTGCAGGACTTCACCGCGCTGGAAGTGCGCCTCATGATGGACTGCGTGGCCCGCAACTGCCCCATCACCCTGGCCGGCGACACCGCGCAGCGCATCGTCCAAGAGGGCGGCTTCGACGACTGGGACGCCTTCTTCGACGATCTCGGCAAGACCGTCGCGCACGTGGCCCCGCTCAAAATCGCCTACCGCTCCACCGCCCAAGTGATGCGGCTGGCCACCGAGGTGCTCGGTCCCCTTGCCAAGGACGTGGCCCGGGCCAACCGCGAGGGCGCCGAGGTCGAGGTGCATCAGTTCTCCGATCCGGGGCAAGCGGTGGACTTTCTCGCCACGGCGCTGCGCGAACTCTCGGTGCGCGAGCCCGCCGCCAACGTCGCCATTGTGGCGCGGCACATGGTGCAGGCGCGGGTGTACTACGAGGGGCTGCGAAAGGCCGAAGTCCCCCAACTCGAACTCATCACCGATCAAGACTTTTCGTTTGCGCCCGGCGTGGAGGTCACCGACATCCGCCAAGTGAAGGGGCTCGAATTCGACTACGTCATCATGGTGGATTGCAACGCGGACACCTACCCCCTGTCGGATGAAGCGCGCCACCATATGCACGTGGGCATCACGCGCGCCGCCCACCAGCTCTGGCTCATCACCACCGCCAAGCCCTCGCCCCTCATCCCCGAGCGCCTCCTCGACGACTAGCGCGAGCCGCGTTCTCGGCGCTCCCCGTCACAGGTCCCCCGCTAGGATTCGGGTTCGGACAGGGCGTCCATTTTTCGATAGATGGTGCGCGTTGCGATGCCCAGCAATTGGGCCGCCAGCTTTTTGTCTCCCCGGGTGTGGCGCAGGGTTTCGCGGATGACGCGGCGTTCAATTTCTTCGAGGGGGGTGCCGATGGGAATGCGCAGTTGTTCGTCATGCCGCTCGGCGTTGACCACGCGCTCGGGCAAGTCGGCGATGTCGATAATGGGGTGACGCGCCAGCACCACCGCGCGCTCCATGGCGTTTTCCAACTCCCGCACGTTGCCCGGCCAGTCGTACCCGGAGAGTGCGTCCAGGGCGGCTTGGGAGATGCCGTCGATGGCCTTGTTGTTGCGGGCGGCGTAGCGGCGCAGAAAGAGATCGGTCAACAGAGGGACGTCCTCGAGGCGCTGCCGCAGGGGTGGCAGGTGCACAGCGATGACGTTGAGGCGGTAGTACAGATCTTCGCGGAAGGCGCCGCGGGCAATTTCATCTTCGAGGGAGCGGTTGGTGGCCGCCACGATGCGCACGTCGACGGGCGTGGTCACGCCCCCCAGGGGATCGATTTCGCCCTCTTGCAATACGCGCAGCAGCTTCACCTGCACCGACGGCGAGACCTCCGCCACCTCGTCCAAAAAGATGGTGCCCCCGCTGGCCATGGCGAAGCGGCCGTCGCGCTGCTTCACCGCACCGGTAAAGGCGCCGGGCTCGTAGCCGAAGAGCTCGGCCTCCAAGATGGATTCGGGCAGCGCCGCGCAGTTCACCGCGATAAAGGGCCCCGATGCGCGCGCAGAGTTTTCGTGTATCGCGCGGGCCACCACCTCCTTGCCCGTGCCCGACTCTCCGGTGATCAAAATCGTGGCCATGGAGGGCGCCGCCTGTTGCACCAGTTCGAGCACGCGCCGAAACGGCGGACTCACCCCCACCACCGTGCGCTCTTCGGCCTTCTTGAGGCGATAGCGCAGCGCGCGGTTTTCGGCCAGCAGCGAGCGTTTCTCGAGGGCCTTGTGCACCGTGCGAATGATGGCCTGGCGCTTGATGGGCTTCTCGACAAAATCGTAGGCGCCGTGTTTCATGGCGTCCACGGCGGTCTCCACGGTGCCGTAGGCGGTCATCAAGACCACCTCACTGTCGGGGGAGACGGTGCGCAGCGCCTCGAGCAGCGACAAGCCATCCATGCCCGGCATCATTAAATCAGTGAGCACCACGTCGACGGTGTGTTTGCGGCAGAGGGCGAGCGCGGCGGCGCCATCCGGGGCCACCAACACCCGAAACCCCTCGCGGGCGAACACCTTTTCGAGCGCGCGCAGATTGCTCTTGTCATCGTCGACAATCAAAATCGTCGCGCTTGGCGCTTCTGACATATCGCATTCCTTTCGGCGAAGACGCGTCCCCGACGCCCCACAGATGCAGGTCACAAAGTTTTGCACACGCCATCTCGAAAGTCTATTTTGCCACCGACGCCCGCAAAAAGAAGGTATGCTTTGGCCCTCATCAACAGAAAGGCACGGCAATGAAAATGGCGCGCAAAAGCCAATGGGCAAGGGTAGTGACATGGGGACTGGCATGGGGGTTGGCAGGGCTTGTGACCGCGGGGTGCGCCAGCAACGACACCGACGAGGCGCAGCAAGGCACAAACAACAACGGGACCCACACCGCAGACAGCGACTCCTCGCAGCCGCACAGCACCGGCAACACACCGCCGCACAGCACCGACAGCGCTCCGCCACATGGCACCGACAGCGTATCCACACCGCCGCCCGACTCCAGTTCGCTGCACCCCGACACGTCGCCCCCGCCACCGTTTGGCAACTGCGAGCTCACAGCGGCGCGAGTGCGCATCACCGAGATCGACGTCGGCATGACCGTCCAAAACAACGAGACCGACGGGACCGGCTCCGTGCTGCAGCCCATTATGATGGCCGCCATTCCCTCCGGCGGTTCCCGGGTGGCCTGGATGGGGCAAGACGCCCAGGTGCACGTGGCCACCCTCGACGGCGACGACCAACTCACCGGCGCTCCCATCGGGGTTCCCGCCCGCTCCTTAGCCGACATCTACGCCGACAATGCGGGGGGCGTGGTGCTCGTCACCCGCGACGCACACGGCAGCGGCGAACGGCACTGCGGCGAGCTCAACAACCTGTGCGGCGCCGCCAGCGAGCGCGATTGGCAAGGCCAGTGGAACTGCTGGGACATGTACCTGGTGCGCTTCGACGGCAGCAGCGAAACCTGGGCCACCAACCTCACCGAGTCCACGCCGACGAACCCGCCCTATCTCACGAGCCCCACCGGTTCGTCCCTGCGCTTCATCTGGGAGCCCTTTGCCCACCACGGGCGCATCGCCTCGGACGGCGAGAGCTACGCGGCCTATTTCGGCGCTGCCGTGAGCGTCTCCCAGTCCTGCCAGTCCCAGGGCAGCGTTCACGCGACGGCGGTCAACATCCACCAGGGCGACCGCATGCAGGTGGTCGACCTCGCCGGAGACCTGCTCCAGCGGCGGGGCGGATTCGATTGGGGCTGCAGCCACAGCGGCTACGAGCGCGTGGTCTGGGACGCCGCAACGTCTGAGTACGTCGCCGTGTGCAAGACGGACAACAACAACCGCCTCGCGCGGCCAGCCCCCTACCGCACCATTCGCAGCGTCGACCTGTGGTACGCCAACATGAGCGACCTCGTTCCGGCGGGGGACGGGCGCATCTGGCTCGCCACCAGCGACATCCGCCCGGGCGAAGCGGCCAATGCCAGCGGCCTGGCAGATATTCACCTGCTGGCGTTCACCGATGGAGAGGCCGTGCAAGACGTCGTCCTGGCCAGCGAGAGCGGGGTCAACCACCGCGCGCCACAACTCGCCGCCTACGGAGCCGAGCGCATGGTCGTCGCCTGGGACGCCGGCACCTCCCCCGGCGATTTCGATTTCAGCCGGGGCGAACGCCAAATGCACCTGCAGGTCGTGAGCCGAGAAACCGGAGAAGCCGAGGGCGCGGCCCTGCCCGTCGACATGCGCGGCAACCGCTACCACAAACTCGTCGGCTTCCCCGACGGCAGTGTCGCTTACGCGGGACGCGGCACCGCGGCGACGCAAATTAAAATTCTGCGCGTGTTACCCTGCCGCGAGTAAGCCCGTCCACACGCCCCTCCACCAACGCACCCGCCGCCACAAAGACAACCGCCACAGAGACAACCGCAAACGACTGAAATACGCGCCCGGGGGATAGAACAAGCGCCAAATTCGTGGTAGGGGACGCCGCATGTTGCGAAAAAAAATTTCGACATTGCGCCCCGCACTCAAGCACATCCAACGCCACATCCCCGCTAACACGCGCGCGAAATTGCCTCATAAGCACCTCCGCATCCGCAACGCGCTGCTCTCCAGCGTCCCGCAGCTTCGCCGTCTCTACAAGCGCCGCGCCCTCATCCGCATGGGCATGCGCGTGAGATGGCCCCACAAGCACCTCCGCATCTACATCACCGCGCTGCTCTTCGGCGTCGCGCTGCAGCTCTTCCTCTTCTTGCGGCCCACCCCCTTTGGCCTCCCCTACGTCATGAACCTCTCCAGCTACCTGCCCCACGCCATGTTCTACGCCTGCTACGGCGTCTCGCTGGCGTCTGCGCCCTTCTTCCTCCTGGCCGCCTTCTTAGGCCGACGCGCGCAAAAGCCCCTGCTCTGGGCCCACATCTTGCTGCTAACCGGCCTGCTCGCCCTCACCCACCTCGACAACGAAATACTCCGTTTCTTCGGCATGCACCTCTCGGTGGACGCCCTGTCCACCTACGGCATCCAAATCAATGTGCCCACCGCCATCCACCACGCTGTGCGCGACGACGCCGGCGGTCGCTACCTCTCCGCCTGGCTCTTGTTGCTGCCGCCCCTCTTCGCGCTCACGGCGGCGCTGCTCGCCTTCCGCGTCAAAATCAACGCCCCCTTGCGCGCCAAGCGCATGGCAGTGATCGCAGCGATTGTGGCGTTTCTCTTCTTGCCCTTTTTGTTTCGCACCTCGCTGTTCGGCTCCAAAAACCGGCAGCAAAAAGTGGCGCCCATCGCCCTAGTGCTGCTCAAGAGCTTTCAAGAAACCTTTCAAGCCGCGCCGGATTACAGCGACATCGGCGAGCGCATCCAGCGGGTACAAAACCGGTGGCTCCGCGCCAACACCCAAGACGGATGGCGCTTCCCCGCACCAGGCGCCTCGCTCCTGCGCACCTTTGACGGCACCTGCCCTACCTACGGAGACGCCCCCTGGAACTTCGTCGTCATCGCCGTCGAAACCTTTCGCGCCCTCAACGTCCCCCTGTTTCACGCCGGCGAAACCATCGATGCAACGCCCCACCTCTCCGCCCTCGCCCGCTCCGACGACGCCGCCTTTTACACGCGCTACATCTGCAACTCCCAGCCGACGGTGTACGCCTTCATGGCCCTGCACACCGGCATCCTGCCCCACTCGCGCAAAACCGTGGCCAAGGCCTTTGCCCACAAACACCTCGACAGCTACGCCTCCATCCTGCGCCAACACGGCTACCACGCGGCGTTCTTCGGCGGCTCCGACCCCGACTGGGACAACCAGCGGCTGTGGCTCACGCAGTGGTACGACCACGTCTACTTCGACAAGGCCGACAACGAAGAGGACCGCAAGGTCATGCGGCAGCTCGCCCAGTACTTGAAGAACCGCCCCGACGCCGACCAGCCCTTTGTCGCCACCACCTTCCTCATCTCCAACCACGTGCCCTTCAGCGTCCCCGAGGCCGCGTTCCGCGATTACGAGGGCCGCGACCTCAAGCAGCGCATCCGCAACACGCTGCGCTACGACGACGACGTGCTGCGCGAGTTCTTCGCCGCCATCCAAGACGAGCCCTGGTTTTCGCGCACCGTGTTCTTCATCACCGGCGACCACGCTATGGACTTGGGAGAGCGCGGCGCAGCCCAGGGCCCCGAGAACACGCGCCACGAAACCAACTGGGTGCCCCTCATCATCTACGGGCAGCACCCCCTGCGGCCCACCGGACAACAGGGCGCCCCCGCCAGCCACGTCGACATCGCCCCCAGCATCCTGCACATGGCCGGCATTTGCGCGGACAACCGCATCATGGGGCACTCGCTCTTCGCCACCCGCGCGGACCGCATGTCCTACAACGTCCACGCAGAGAACTACGGGCTGGAGACCGCCGCCCACTCCCTGTACCTGCCCAAGGGCGACAAGCCGCAGCTCTACCGCGCCGCCGACCAGCGCCAGGAGACCGACATCTCCGCGGCACACCCCGATGAGGTGGAGCGCCTGACGCAAATCGTCCACGACTGGTCCGCGGTGGCCGACCACGGCTACGAAGTGGAGTTCCCGTGAACCGCATCCGCGTCTGCCTGTGGGCCACCACGATGCAGGGCAATATGTTCTCGCTGGCGCGCCACCTGCAGCAGCGCCCCGAGTACGACGTCGTCGCGGTCATGCAAACACCGGACATCTACCGCCAGGAGCCCATCAACCAGTTGGCCCCCCTCCGCGTCACCGTCATGGATCGCCAGCACCCACAAACCCTGGGCGCATTGCAGCGTTGGAAACCGCACATCACGGTAATTGACAACCACCACCCACCGGTGCCGCTGTCGCCCTTGCTGGTCAATGTCTGGCACGGCTACAGTTGGAAAGGCCCGGAGGACAAAAAGCAATTCGCCGAGATTTACAAGTCGGTCAAGGCGCACACGGGCATTGCGCCGGACGCGCCGAATCCGCGCTTCATGTGGATCGCCGCCGGAGAGCCCAACCGCCGTTACCGCATCGAGGTCAGCGGCTTCCATCCCGACAACGTGCTCGCCCTGGGACAGTGCTACAACGACGACATCATCTCGCCGCCGTTCTCGAAGACCGACGCGCTCGCGCACTACCCCAAGCGCTTCCGCGATGGCCCCATCTTTCTGTTGGCCCCGACGTGGCATCACGGCACCATCTTTGCGCAGTGGGGCGATGATCTGGACATCATCGAGGCCCTCATTGGCGAGCTCAAAAAGAACGGCGCAGCGCTGGTGTTGCGCATGCACGACCGCCACCGCTTTGATGCCGCTTACGTGCAGCGACTTGAAAACATGTGTCGCGACCAAGACAGCGCCGTGCTGCTCAAGTTCAAAGACACCACGCAAGACAACCTGCTGGACATCGCGCTGGCCGATGGCCTGCTGTCCAACTACTCCTCCTTTCTCACGTTCTTTTACCCAACCCTGCGCCCGACCATTCACATCTGTCCCAACCTCGACAACACACGGGCATACAGCTACCGCATCTGGAAGCGCGGCAAGGTGCGGGAGATCAAAACCAAGGACATGGGACACGCCTGGGCCATGCCCCCCACCGAACACGGCGGACTGATGGCCGACAACCCCGACGACCTGCTCGCCCATGTGCGGCGGGCCATCGCCGAACCGGATTGTTGTCGCGCATCCGCCCAGCGCTTTTTGGATGCGCATTGTGCACCCAACGACGGGCATCGCTGCGAGGCACTGCGGCGGGCCATGGAGGAGCGCCTGCGTCTCCTGGCCCCTTCCAACGACGATTTCCCATGAAATTTGCCGCGGTTCGCGCTATGCAAATCCCATGAAAACACCTGCGAAAACACTGCGACATCATTGCCAGCACGCGCTGCTGCTGCTCGCCCTGTGCGCCGTCTGGGCCGCCCCGGCACGCGCCGAAAACGACCCCTTTGCCGCGATGCACCGCGCCGTCTCCGCCGCCGCCGCCAGCAAGCCCGGCAACACCACCGTGGGCGTGGCGGTGGTCGACGTGGTCACCGGTCACGTCATCTACGAGCAAAACGCCGACGCCCCGCTCAACCCCGCCTCCAACGCCAAGGTCATCACCGCGGCTGTGGCCCTCAAGGTGCTGGGCCCGGAGTTCCGCTTCACCACCCAGCTACACGGGCGCAGCGGCGCCGACGCCATCCAGGGCCCCCTCTACATCAAGGGGCACGCCGATCCCTCGCTGACCACCGCCCACCTCTTCGCCCTGGCGCACCAGCTCCGCACCGCAGGCATCGCGCGCATCGAGGGCGGCATCACGGTGGACGACAGCTACTTCGACGCCGAAAACGAGCCCTTCGCCTTCGACCAGCAGCCCGGCGAGGACAACGCCTTCCGCGCACCGGTGGGCGCCGTCTCCCTCAACCGCAACGCCATCGAAATCCTCATCCGGCCCGCCCCCTCGGCCATGACCCGCGCCATTGTCACGCTCGATCCCCCGGGCTACGCCGTCCTGGCCAACGACACCATCACCGTCGGCCAAGGCGCCCACGACCCGCGCATCTCCGCGCTCCCCTTCGAAAACCGCACCCGCATCCGCGTCTGGGGGCAAATCCCGCAGGGCTCGCGCCCCGTGCGTTACTACCGCCGCATCGACAACCCCTCGCTCCTCACCGGCCACGCCCTCATGGATCTCCTCAAGCAACTGGGCATCACCACCAGCGGCACCGTACAGTTCGGCAAGGTCCCGCCGGGCACGCCCCTGCTCGCCAGCCACGCGTCCGAGCCCCTCTCCGCGCTCCTGTGGGAGACCGGCAAAATGTCCAACAACTTTTACAGCGAGACCTTCTTCAAGGTGCTGGGAGCCGAAACCACTTCAGGGCCGGGCACCTGGGAGGCCGCCGAAGCCGCCGTGGCCAACGTACTCGAAGGCTGGGGCATCCCCAAGGGCACCTACAAGTTCAAAAACGGCTCGGGGCTGTTCGACGCCAACGAGGTCTCCGCCCACCAGTTTTGCCAGGTGCTGCGCGCGGCCTGGCGAGATGCCGCCATTCGCCCGGAGTTCCTCACCCAGCTCGCCACCGGCGGCGTCGACGGCACCATCAAGTCGCGCTACGCCACCCCGGAGACGCGCCGCTACGTCCGCGCCAAGACCGGCACCCTCAACAGCGTGATTACCCTAACGGGCTACGTCCTCGACAAGACCGGAGAGCGCCCCGTGGCCTTCTCCATCCTGCTCAACCGCGCCGCGGGATACGCCTCGGCAGCGCGGGCCTGGCAAGAGAAAATCGTCACCGCCATCGCCCACCAACTCAACGGCCCAGGCGCCCAGCCCTAATTCCTCCAAAGCCCAAACCCGCCCAAAACATTGCGTTCGAATGCCCCAGGAGGCCCGTGGGAAATGACGCGCTGTTTTGTCGGCATTTCGCCGGGGCAATGCTTGGTTGTCTCGGGGGCATTGGGTATAATGATTGACAACCATCAAATGAAATAAGGAGAGGAGATGCCATGCAACATTACGGTAATTTTATGAAGGTGGCGTGGTTGGCGGCGCTGCTGCTGGCCATTTCGTGCAGCAAAAACGACGATGACGCAGGAGCCGAGGTCTCCATTGGCCCGCGGGGTGGCGTGGTGACCGGACCCGATGGGGCGTCCCTCGACATTCCGAGCGGCGCCCTCGACGAGGAGGTGCGCTTCTCGATTCACCGCCACGCCAACACCCCGTCCGCAACCGCTGGCGTCACGCCCGCTGGCGCGCTCTACGAGTTTCTGCCCCACGGCGTGGTCTTTAAAAAAGATGTCGTCGTCACCCTGCCGTTTGACGAGTCCCGGGTGGCGGACGCGGCGGAGGCCCTGGCGGTGTACTGGGCAGACCAAGACGAGGGCCCCTATGCGGCGCTGCCCGGTGCCCAAGTCGACGGCTTTGCCAAGCGCGTGTCCGGCTTTACCCGGCACCTCTCCTATGGCCTGGCGGGCCTGCCAGCCGATGACACGCCCGTCGATACCGATCCCACCGACGGCACCGACGACACCGGTGACACCGACGGCACCGACACCGGTGACACCGACGACGACCTCCCCGACGTGCCCACGTTCACCAGCCTCAGTGCGGGCGGTGGCCACACCTGCGGCATTCGCGAAGACAACGGCCTGGCCCAATGCTGGGGTGGGAACGACGACGGCCAAGCCGCTCCACCAGCAGGCATCCAATTCACCAGCCTGAGCACGGGCCAGATCCACACCTGCGGGATTCGCGAAGACAACGGCGAGGCCCTGTGCTGGGGAAGCGACGCTTCTGAGCAGTCCGCCCCGCCGGCAGATGTGGTTTTTTCCAGCCTCAGCGCGGGTAGCGAGCACACCTGCGGCATCCGCGAAGACAACGGCCAAGTCCAATGCTGGGGAAACAATGATTCGGGGCAGTCCAGTCCGCCTGAAGGCGTGGCGTTCACCGGTCTCAGCGCGGGCGGAAACCACACCTGCGGCATTCTCGCCGACGACGGCCAAGCCCTGTGCTGGGGCGACCACGCATTTGACAGTGGAGCGCAGTTTGCCCCACCCGAGGGCGTGGCCTTTGCCAGTCTGAGCTCTGGCAATTTACACACCTGTGGCATTCGCGCAGACAACGACGAGGCCGAGTGCTGGGGATTCAATACCCTAGGCTCTCTCGCCCCGCCTCCAGAAGTGAAGTTCTCCAGCATCAGCGCGGGCGAAAACCACACCTGTGGCATTCGCGCCGACGACGGCCAAGTCCAATGCTGGGGCGAAAACGATTACGGCCAAACCGACCCGCCCGCAGACGTGGTGTTCGCCGACCTGAACGCGGGTGGCTGGCACACCTGCGGCAT
>LSQX01388276.1_pt1 | contig 45825 bp, 42 predicted proteins | sample 654561 | NCBI WGS metagenome assembly LSQX01 (sample SAMN04489861, study PRJNA283612) | anaerobic digester metagenome | isolation source: 4 biogas reactors fed with cattle manure at either 37C or 55C with and... | place: Denmark: Kongens Lyngby | collected 2014 | reverse complement strand
CAGCTAACGACTGGACGACGCAAAAAAGCCCGCTCGGGGCGGGCTCTTGTTCTAAAGTTTAGATTTTCGTTCTAATTTTTAGATAGTGAAAAATCATCCCATCGACAGGGTATTGATTTTTCGAGGAATTCTGGGGTGACCGATGGGGCTCGAACCCACGACAACCGGAATCACAATCCGGGACTCTACCAACTGAGCTACGGTCACCACTGAAAGAATAAATAAGTATAGCAGATAATTTGATTGTGTCAAGTTTTCTAGTACTAATACTTAAATTATTAATCAATTGCTTTACTGCTTTGATTAATAATGGCGCGCCAGGCGAGACTCGAACTCACAACCGCCCGCTTAGAAGGCGGGTGCTCTATCCAGTTGAGCTACTGGCACGGGAAAAGAATAATTCTAACTCATTTAATTCCTGCTTGTCCAAAAAATTAAACAAAATCACAAAATCATTGTGGCTTCTTAGTCAAATACGCCTAATCCTCTCCGAATTGATTCTTTAATTGATAGAGCACTTCTAAGGCTTCTCGTGGGCTCAGAGAGTCTGGGTCAATGGAAGCAAGACTCTCTTTGAGTGCTTTAAGCTCTAGATGATCGTCATTAGCTTGCTCATTTATTTCTTCCTCGGGTGCGCTAAATAAGTCTAATTGAGGGCGATCCCCAGCATTCATCTCAAGGTTGTCCAGTTCGCGTTTTGCCTGCCTGATTACGGCCATTGGGATACCCGCTCGCTGGGCTACTTGAATACCGTAACTGCGACTAGCCGGGCCTTCTTTGACTTCATGCAAAAAGACAAGTCCTTGAGGTGATTCTGCTGCACTAAGGTGGACATTGGCTACATGTTCAAACTGCTCGGGTAGGCGAGTTAGCTCAAAGTAATGTGTAGCAAATAATACCAATGCTTGGTTGTGAGTTAATAAGCGACAAGCAATGGCCCAAGCTAAAGAGAGACCATCGTAGGTTGAGGTGCCACGGCCGATTTCATCCATTAGCACAAGACTATTTGGCGTGCTGGAAGTCAGAATAGTTGCCGCTTCCGTCATTTCCACCATAAAGGTAGAGCGGCCACCGGCTAAATCGTCGGCAGCACCAATACGTGTAAAGATACGATCGATTAAGCCTATCTGTGCTGAAGCTGCTGGGACAAAGCTACCCATGCGTGCCAGTAAAACGATCAATGCGGTCTGACGCATGTAGGTTGATTTACCGCCCATGTTAGGACCGGTAATCAGAAGCATCCGTCGTAATGGATCAAGCTGACAGTCATTAGGGGTGAAGCGTTCAATTGTTCGCTCAACGATGGGGTGACGGCCTTGGATGATTTTAATCATTGGACCTTCGATTAGCTCTGGAGCGACCCATTGGTTGAGGTAAGCATGTTGAGCTAAGGCCATATAAACATCAAGCTGTGCCAGTGCATCTGATGCTTTGTGCATTGGATCAACATAGGCTTGTAACTCAGTGACCACTTGTTCAAATAACCATTTCTCGCGATTTAAGCAGCGGTCTTTAGCAGAGAGGATTTTGTCTTCCCATTCTTTCAATTCGGGTGTGATATAGCGTTCGACATTTTTTAAGGTTTGTCGACGACGATATTCGGCAGGGACCTTGTCAATTTGTCCCTTACTCACTTCAATAAAAAAACCGTGAACACGATTATATTCAACACGTAGATTGGTGATGCCGGTGGCTTCGCGCTCTCGGCTTTCGAGCTGCAGTAAAAACTCACCATTATCACTGGATAAGCTGCGCAGTTCATCTAACTCACTATCAAAACCATCAGCAATGACGCCGCCGTCACGCACCATGGTTGCGGGTTCTCCGGCAATAGCACGTTGTAAGAGCTCAGCAAGATGAGATGGTAAATTAAGGCTTTCTTGTAGTTTAAGAATGGCCTGCGTATCGCTAAAGTGCTCACGAATGACTTGACAAAGTTGTGGCAAATTACTTAAGGCATCACGTAGAGCAGCCAATTCTTTAGGGCGTACGGAGCCTAAAGCAATGCGAGTTGCAACTCGCTCAATATCAGGCGCGCTTTTTAAAAACTTTTCGAAAATGCTGATAGGATCTTCAAAACTACGTGCTGCGTGATGATCATAAAAAGCTTGTACACAGAGTTGACGCTCTAAAATCGGTGCGTTTTGGCGTAAAGGATGATGTAGAAAGCGTCTCAATAAACGGCTTCCCATCGGCGTATAGCAGTGATCTAGTAAACTAAAAAGAGTTGGACTACTTTCACCACTAATGGTCTGGGTAATCTCCAAGTTCTTGCGAGTAACCGGGTCTAATATCAAATAGTCTTGGATGTCATCTAGTTGTAGTGGTTTGATATGAGAAAGGTTGCGCTTTTGCGTATTTTCTACATAGCTTAAAAGCGCACCGGCTGCAACTGTGGCATTAGCCAAGTCTTCAATGCCAAAGGCGCTGAGGTTGTCCACACCATAATGGCTGCACAATTTATCCCTGGCAGCAGTGATTTCAAAATGCCAATCTGCAGTTTTGCTATAGGCGACATCATAATTAAGCTCAAGTTTAAAAGAGTCTGCCGTGATAATTTCTGCTGGTGCTATACGATGTACTTCAGTTTCTAATTGTTCTATAGGACATTCGTTAACCTTAAATTCACCGCTGGCTAAATTCATCCAGGCTAAACCGTATTTTTTGTTGCGACCTTTGCTGGGCTGATAAATGGCCAAAAGCGGGCGATCGCTATTACTGGGTAATAAGTTCTCATCGGTCAGTGTACCTGGGGTCACAGTACGCACGATTTGGCGCTCGACAATACCTTTAGAGGTGGCCGGATCGCCAATCTGCTCACAGATGGCGACAGATTCACCCATCGCTACGAGGCGCGCCAGGTATTGCTCCATGGCGTGTACCGGTACGCCGGCCATAGGGATTGGTTCGCCGGCGCTTGAACCTCTATTGGTTAAGGTCAGATTAAGCAAGCGAGCAGTTTTGACGGCATCATCATAAAACATCTCATAAAAATCCCCCATGCGATAGAACAGTAGCATAGTTGGCGCTTCCTGCTTTAATGTCAGGTATTGACGCATCATAGGGGTATGGGCTGATAAATCGATATTAGTCATTGAGAATAATTATTTGAGTTTGCTTTTAGGGATATGTTAAATCCTTTCGACTAGCTAGTATATGAAATAGCTATGAAATAGTCATATTGTAATGCTTACTTTAATAACATCTTCACTAATAGTGAGCTACGAGTTAGAAGCACTCGCTAAGCAAAAAGCTGATATGTCGGAAGGGTGTTTTATTGACAATGATCAAGGAGACTGATTAGATGAAGTTATACTTCTGGAGATTTGGATCTGATGAATTTAGTCTTTTGTTGAGGTTTTGAAGGTTCCAGAGTTTTCCTCTTTTTAGACAGCAGCGATCTAGCAGGATTATTAGTCCAGAAATATAGTTAGTGCAGTTTATAAATCACTTTTTTAAAAGGGTATATCATGAAACACACTATACATGAAGACTTATTTTCTAACATCAATCGTCGTAGCCTTTTTAAGGCAGCGGGAGCCGGACTGGCAGTAGCGATGACGCCACGCGTGGTATTTGCTCAAACGAGTAGTGATTCTGCTTCCTCAACCAGCGCCGCAACAGGTGGGTATCAGGCAAGCACAGACGAGGGAGCAATCAAGATTGTTAACTTGGAAGAACTTGAGGCCCTAGTCAAACCAAGGATGGAAGAGGGAGCATTTGGCTATATCCGCAGTGGTGCTGAAAATGAAATTAATTTGCGTGCCAATACCACGAGTTTTAATCGCAAATACATCATGCCCCGGATTCTTCAGGGCTTAGAGTCTACAGATATTAATTTATCAACTCAATTGCTTGGGATCGATCTGAAGACGCCAATTATTCAGGCACCGATGGCTGCGCAGGGTCTAGCGCACGTTGAGGGTGAAATTGCTACGGCTAGAGGTGTCGCAGAGGCTGGGTCGATTTTCTCATTGAGTACTTATGGTAATAAGACCATTGAGGATGTCGCAGAAGCTGGTGGCAATAACCCCTTCTTCTTCCAAATCTATATGAGTAAAAACGATGCTTTTAATGAGTTTACGCTAAAGCGTGCCAAAGACAGTGGTGCTAAGGCCATTATTTTGACGGTAGATTCGCCGGTAGGTGGTTACCGTGAAGAGGATATCCGTACTAAATTTACTTTCCCACTGGGTATGCCTAACCTTGAGCTTTTTGCTGCGCAAAATGACGACGGTACTAAAACCGGTCAAGGTTCAGGTATTACTGAGATTTATGCTCAAGCTAAACAGGCATTTACGCCAGAAGATATTGCTTATATCAAGGATTTGACTGGGCTACCGGTACTTGTTAAGGGGGTGCAGGCACCTGAAGATGCTACTGTAGCAATCAAAGCCGGCGCGGATGGTATATGGGTCTCTAATCACGGTGGTCGCCAGTTTGATAGTGGTCCGGCGTCTTTTGATGTGTTACCGCACATTGCCAAGGTTGTTAATAAGCGCGTACCGATTATTTTTGATAGTGGCGTGCGACGAGGCTCCCATGTATTCAAAGCCTTAGCCAGTGGCGCGGATATTGTCGCTGTTGGTAGACCGATTCTTTATGGACTCAATCTGGGTGGTGGTGCTGGTGTTCATTCAATTATTGAACATCTCAATAAGGAACTGCGAATCAATATGATGCTAGCCGGCGCGCGTGATATTGAAGCGATTAAGAAAACTCCCCTTTATACTGATGAGGATTTTTAAGAGTTGATTTTTGCTTGACTTCCTCTCTATTGTGAGAGGGAGTCAGGCATACTTAAATCAATAATTTTATTAAGTTCCTCAAGGCTGATGCCATCGCGTGCTTGTATGGAAATGCCATTTAGCAAGGTAGAGTAATACAGACTTAAAGACTCTGCGTCAGTTTCAGTTGAGACATTACCTGATTCAATACCCCTTTGAATGCAATCACGAAAAGCCAGTCGGGTTTGCTTGCGTTCCTCAATCATGGCTTTTTGAATATGTTGATTGTCGGGTGAGCAGTTAGTTGCGCTAAGCACCACCATACAACCCCGAGGATGGCTAGCATCAGTTTGTTCCAGTAGTGCTTGTTTAAAGGCTGTGTGGATTGCAGTGACGGTGTCTAGTTCCGGATTGCTAAGAGTAGTTCTTAGTTGCTCACCGGCAGTATTTAAATAAAGTTGAATTGTTTCATTGAAAAGTGCTTCTTTAGAGCTGAAGGCAGCATAAAAACTGGCTGCAGAAATGCCACCCATGGCTTCTCGCAACTGTGCTAAAGAGGTTGATTCATAGCCATATTGCCAAAATAGCGCCATCGCTTGGTGTAATGCTTCGTCTCTGTCAAACTGACGTGGGCGTCCTGTTCTTGCCATAATAAATCATATCCTTTTTTGATGAAATAAATTCTATACTATTCGTTCCATAAGTTCTTGTCAAGAAAGTTTTGTCATTTAAAATTATAATAATATCAATAGCTTATGATTTTCTTGACAGTTATTAATAAGACTTTTATAATTGTAGAACAATCGTTCCGTAAATATGTAGTAATGATCTACTCAAGCCTCATTTTGAGGGCTTTTATCAGAATATATACTTAAACTATCAAAGGATTATTTAGACATGACAAAACTTTTTTCAGAATTTAACCTCTCTGGTTTAAATCTAAAGAACCGTGTAGTAATGGCACCGATGACGCGTTCTCGTGCTGCTGATACGGTAGCTGATGAACTGACAGCACTCTATTATAAGCAGCGCGCAGGTGCCGGATTGATCGTGAGTGAGGGCTCACAAATTTCTACTCAAGGTGTGGGTTATCTTTTTACGCCGGGTGTGCATAGCGCTGAGCAGGTACAGGGCTGGAAGAAAACAACTGATGCGGTACATCAAGCAGGCGGCAAGATTTTTGCTCAGTTATGGCATGTAGGCCGTATCTCTCATACCTCATTACATGAGGGCGGTGCAGCGCCAGTCAGCTCTTCTAATAAGCTGGCTAAAAATACGACTTCTTTTGCTTATGATGACAATGGCAATCCTGATGCGGTTCAAACGAGTGAGCCACGTGCATTAGAGACACATGAAGTAAAAGAGATTGTTCAGGATTTTGCCAAGGCAGCGGAAAATGCTATTGAAGCAGGTTTTGATGGGGTTGAGATTCATGGTGCCAACAGTTATTTAGTTGAGCAGTTCATTAATGCGGGTGTAAACGACCGTACTGATGAATATACGGGTTCTACCGTTGAGGGTCGAATTCGTTTTGCGTTAGAAGTAGTTGATGCAGTTGTTGCCAAGATTGGCAAAGAGCGTACTGGTATTCGTTTAGCGCCATTTAACCGTATATTCGATATGCATGCTTTTGATGGTGAGGATGAAACATGGGAAGCGCTTGCTCGTGAACTTTCTAAGCGCGATTTAGCCTATGTCCATATCAGTAATAGAGACCAGTTAGTCGCTAACGAAGAGGGCAAGGCTCGTCTGCAAAGATTCCGTGATAATTATAAAGGCACTTTAATTTTGGCGGGTCTTTATACTCAAGAAGAAGCAGAAAGAGATGTTGAATCCGGTTTGGCCGATCTTGTTGCCTTTGGTCGTCCGTTTATTTCTAACCCGGACTTAGTTGAAAGAATGCAAAATGGCTGGCCTTTAGTAGAGCCTGATTTAGCTACTTTCTATGGCGGTACTGAGGTAGGTTATACAGATTACGAAAACTATAAAGCTTGAGTTTTGACATCGAGTTCAGTGCTCACGGGGAGCACTAAACTCGAGTATTAAAACAATAAAGGCATGTTCTAAAAACATGCCTTTTGTTATTGATGGATTAAAGAATTAAAGCGTCATATCAAACCACAAGATTTCAGCTTCATCTTCAGTCGTAACGACGATTTTTGGTTCTTTATAAACTTTAATCGCATCACCGGCATTGAGTTCAAGGCCGTTGACGGTGACACTGCCGCGGGCTACATGTAAATAACCATATCGTAGCTCCTCCAAATAGTACTCTAAGGTGTCATCCTCACTGAGAATAGAAGCAAAGATTAGCGCATCTTGATGAACTACAACTGATCCTTCACTGCCATCGGGGGAGGCAATAAGGCGCCACTTTCCTTTTTTGCTCTCTGCGTCAAAGTGTTTTTCCTCGTAGCTTGGTGTAATGCCGTTTTTCTTCGGCATAATCCAGATTTGTAGAAAGTGGACATCTTCAGTTTGAGAGGGATTAAACTCGCTGTGTCTCACACCAGTCCCAGCACTCATACGCTGCACATCACCGTAGTGTATGATTGAACCATTGCCCATGCTGTCTTTATGCTCTAAAGCACCATCAAGTACATAGGAGATAATCTCCATATTATTGTGACTATGCTCACCGAAACCATAGCCGGCTTTAACGCGGTCTTCATTAATGACTCGCAGTGGGCCAAAACCCATGTGCTCAGGATCGTAGTAGTTGGCAAATGAAAATGAATGACGAGAGTTTAACCAACCATGCTCACCGACTCCACGCTCGTCGCTTTTGCGAATTTCTAACATATAATTCTCCTTGAGTTGATAGATTATTGCTTTGCTACAAGCTCAAAATCAATGTCAATCTCATTAGCCACAATACCGAAGCTGCTCCAAGCGCCTTCACCGATCTTAAAGTCACCGCGCAGGAAAGTGAAGCTACCGGCAAATACACCATTATCGCCACTTTCTGTAAAGCTAAACGGCGCAGAGACTGTTTGAGTATGACCTTTAATAGAAAGATCGCCGGTCACTTGATAGTTGCCGTCACCTAATGCTTCGATATTACTTGCCGTAAACGTAGCGACTGGATGTTGCTCAATATCTAACCATTCATTTTTGGCTATTTCAACATTAGCGTCAGGGTAACCTGCATCTATGCTTGAGAGGACTACTTCGATAGCAACTTTAGCGGCTTCAGGATTAGCGGGGTCAAAGCTTAATTCTGTTGCTGTTAATTCACTAAAGCTACCGTCCATTTTGACATTCATTTGGCTGTAGCCAAAAGTAATGCTACTAGCTTCAGCATCCAGTGTTGTGTACTCCACAGCATGGGCGCTTGTGAAAACACCTAAAGTCAAAGCTGTTACTAAAGCTAATGGGCGTAATAATGTGTTTTTCATCATTGTATTCCTATAAGTTTAAATAGATATTTTTTAAAAATTGAGTCTTTGTTCAGTTATTAAGCGCGCTTGACACATGGCAGCATGCGACTCATAACCGTGTCTTTTTTAATAAAGTGGTGATGTAAGGCCGCGCCAATGTGGCCGATAAGCGTAGCAATTAAGGTGTAATTTAAAATGACATGGACATTTTTTAGTAATTCACCCATTTCAGCATTTTTAGCTACTAGATCAGGCAAAGGCAATACACCGAACCAAACAACCGGAAAACCTTGTGCCGAACTCATTAGCCAGCCACTTAGCGGAATAGCCAGCATTAAGAAATAAAGTACCCAATGACCTGCGTGAGCAGCTAAGCGAGATAATGCTCCCATCGTGTCAGGCAGTTTTGGAGCAGGATGGCTTAAGCGCCAAGCAACACGTATGACGGCTAAAACTAATAGCGTCATTCCTGCCCACTTATGCCAGGAATAAATCTGCAGTTTACTTGGGGAAAAAGGCATATCAACCATATAGAGGCCTAATCCTAAGGTGCCAATCATACCTAAGCCGACTACCCAATGTAGAAAAATAGCCGTAGGGGTATAACGCTCTGTTTTAGTCATCTAATTTCTCCGAAAAAGTGCTTAGGTTTTTGTGAGTGGTTCTGTTAAAGAATCGGGGAGTCTCTCTACCCATTTTATGCTCTATGAATTAATCTGAAAGGCTTTTTTTATCTGATCAGCCTTCTTTGTTTCAACTGATAACATAACTTTAACAAAACCAATTAAATGAATAAATAGACATTAACTGAATAATCTATTTCTACAAATGAAATAAATTACTTTGAAAATTTGGATTTGATGTGTTTTTTGTGTGTTTTTTGTTTTTGTTTTGTATGTTAATTAATCAGCTAATAATGTTTTAAAGAACTCTAAAACATTAAATAAAAATAAATTTATATCTACAATGTATGGTATCTTGCATGAAAAATAAATATAGGCAATCATAAAATCATGAAGCAAAGACAGCCAATTGCGCGCAAACATAAAAAGCAAAATATTATGTGGATACGTCCTTTGGAGAGAGAGGGTGGTGCTCGATACCAACAAATAGCTCGACAAGTTATCAATGCAGTCGACGATGGCGTGCTCAAACCTGGAGATCGTTTACCAGCTCAAAGGGAGCTTGCCAATACGATGGGAGTCGACTTGACGACGGTGACGAGGGCTTATAAAGAGCTTCGCTTAGCAGGTCTACTAGAGGCTCATGGTGCAGGCGGATCTTATATTGCTAGTTATTTAGGTAATAATGAGCAAATTATCGACCTCAGTATGAATATCCCTCCATTGCTTGGTGTAGATGGTTTTAGTCGCCGGATGGGTTCCAGCTTATCCTACATGCGAGATCATGCTGATGATGCTTCTTTGATGAGTTACCATGTCGGTGCGGGTTCGAGGTTTGACAGGGAGGCAGCTGCCAGTTGGTTGGTGCCTATTTTTGGCGAGCTAGACCCTGATCAACTTTTGATCTCTGCGGGAGCGCAACCGGCTATTAGTGCAATCATACTGGCCTATTCACGCCCTGGCGACAGCATTGTTGCTGAAAAGTTGACTTATCCAGGCTTTTTGGCAGCTTGTCGCGTTTTGCAACGTCAGGTACTGCCAGTAGAAACTGATGATGAGGGTATGCTCCCGGATGACCTGGAGCGTGTTTGTAAAGAAAATAAGCCCAAGATAATTTATGTGGTTCCTACAATTAGTAACCCAACGGCAACGACTATGTCGTTAGCAAGACGACAAGCGATTTATGACATAGCTGTTCGTTATGATATAGCAATTATTGAGGATGATCCTTATTGGTTATTGGCCGGCGATGCACCTCTCCCTATTGCAGCTTTAGCTCAAGATAGTCGTAGAGCGCCGGTGTTTTATATCTCTACTGTGTCAAAATGTCTGGCACCGGGTTTACGCACTGCTTATGTGCTTTTGCCGACGCTAGAAAGTACAGAGAAGATTCAGGAGGCCTTAAGGGCTATTATGCTGATGCCAAATCAAAGCACCGTATCAATGACCTCTCATCTAATTCGCAATGGCTCTGCAAAGGAAATTCTTCAAGGACTTAGACGTGAATTATCGCAACGACAAGAAATTGCTTCCGGAATTATTCCGGGTATTCGTCAAGCTCATCCGCACGGACTACATCTTTGGTTAGAACTGCCGGAGTATGTCGATCAATACAGATTAATTCAAAGCGCACAAGAGCAGGGCTTAGGTGTGGCCAGCTCAGAAGCTTTTTGCGTGCAGGAGCAGAGCGCTAATGCCTTGCGTATCTCCTTGGGAGGAGCGAAAGATCAACATGGCTTAACTATTGCTTTAGAAAAGCTTGCTGATATTTTGAGGGGAGTAGAAAAAAAACCACAGCGACAAATAATCGTCTAAGGAATATCTGTCACTGAGTATCTGCCACAGTCAGACTTATTATTTAAAGGCCGTCTCGATAAAGCTTCTTAGTTTTCTAGAGTGGATATGCTCTTTAGGTGTACATCTTAAGATTTCCAAAGCTCTAATACCGATTTGTAAGTGTTGAGCTACTTGAACTCGATAAAACTCGGTTGCCATGCCGGGAAGTTTTAATTCTCCATGCAAGGGCTTATCAGACACGCATAAGAGAGTGCCATAAGGGACACGGAAGCGAAAGCCATTGGCTGCAATCGTTGCTGACTCCATATCTAAAGCAATGGCTCGAGATTGAGAGAGTCGTTGCACAGGGCCTTCCTGATAGCGTAGTTCCCAGTTTCTATTGTCAATACTGGCCACGGTACCGGTACGCATAATGCGTTTTAATTCGTAATCCTTTAAGCCGGATATTTCCTCTACTGCGTGCTCAAGCGCTACCTGAATTTCAGCTAAAGCTGGAATTGGTACAAAGAGTGGCAGATCGTCATCAAGCACATGATCCTCACGCATATAAGCATGGGCCAGTACATAATCACCTAAACGTTGACTGCTGCGTAAACCGGCGCAATGTCCCACCATGATCCACGCAGTAGGCCGCAGTACAGCAATATGATCAGTGATAGTCTTGGCATTTGAAGGACCAACGCCAATATTGACTAAAGTAATTCCACTACCGTCAGGACGCTTTAAGTGGTAGGCAGGCATTTGCGGCTGCTTGATGCCAACGCTTGCTTTTTCAATGTCCGCGGTTGTTAGTCCTGCCGTAACTTGAATATTGCCCGGTAAAATTAATTCGCTATAACCTGAATTTAGATCTTGAATTTGTTCGTATGCATAATTACAAAACTCTTCAACATAAAATTGATAGTTGGTAAATAAAACATAGTGCTGAAAATGCTCGGGTTGTGTGCCGGTGTAATGCTGTAATCGTTGCAGTGAGTAGTCAATTCTGGGTGCAGTAAAAGGGGCTAATGGCATGACTCGGTCGGTCGCGATTTTGTATGTGCCATTAACTATGGAGTCATCCATCTGTGATAAATTGGGTACATCAAAGTGGTTGAGCATTTTTGCACCCACTGCATCGGTGAAAACAGCGCTTCTTTCTTCATCAATCGTGACATTTTGGTAAAAGCAGAAATGCAGAGGAATAGGGGTTTTTGATTCACCCACTTCAATTTTGACATGATGGTTCTTGATCAGCAGATCCATCTGTTCAATTAAGTACTGTTTAAATAAGTCGGGACGTGTGACCGTCGTTTCATGAATCCCTGGGCTTTCAACAAAGCCATAAGAAAGACGCGTGTCGATATCGTGGTGATGCGTTAAGCGAATGCGAATAAGTGGGTAAAAAGCTCGTATTGCTTGATTTTGCGGCAATCGCTCAGCCGTATAATTCAGAAAATGTTCGCGAATAAAATTACAATTACGCTCATAAATAGTAATTAATTGTTTCCATGCCGCTTCGCCACTGTCAAAACTCTCAAAGGGCATGGTTTGTGGGGTAAGAATATTTCTAACTTGGTTGGACATAACTATTTACCTATTATTTTAATCTCTAGCTTTTTTTTTTACTGTATACAGTATAAAGTTTGAATGTGACAATTACTGAATTTTCTTTTTTCATAAACTACAGAGGGGTCTTCATGAGCGAGCTGATTAGTCGTTACTTACCAATGCTAGAAGCATTTTTTATCAGTTTTGTTAGTGCGGTTTTTGTTTTGGTTATGGGTTGGGTGATCTCAAATATTGTTGCTAAAGCCACTCTTCGCATCGGTCAGTCTAAGTATAAGCTTGATACGACTGCTTTACCGATGATCAGTGCCTTTCTGCAATGGACCATTCGCATTTTGACTTTTGTCGTGGTCTTGTCACAATTTGGAGTGCAAACAGCCAGCTTAATTGCTGCCTTGGGTGCAGCTGGTGTGGCTATCGGTTTGGCTTTGCAGGGTACCTTGCAAAATATTGCGGCAGGGATCATGTTACTAAGCTTACGTCCTTTAAGTCAAAAGGAATATGTCAGTATTGGTGCTCAATTCGAGGGTACGGTGCTAGAAATAGGTTTGTTTTTAACGCGTTTAGAGCAAACTAACGGTATTACTTTAACCATTCCTAACAGTACCGTTTGGAATAGTACGATTATCAATTACAGCCGTAACCCTAACCGTCGAATCGACTTGCCGGTGGCTTTACAGTACGGCGAAGATACTGACAAAGCTATTAGTATTTTGACCGACCTAATTAAGAACAATGATCGTGTTATCAAGCATCTACCCTTTACAGTCTTTGTCAGCGAGTATAGGGAAACCACCTTAATCCTTAATATCAGAGCTTGGGTTCCGGCCTCAAGTTATGCCGGTGAGTTGGCTAATATTATGCTTGAGGCGCGCAAGGTACTAGAAGGAGAGGGTTTTGAATTACCTATCGCAAAAGTAGGGCATATTAAAATTGACTTGGAAAAAGCTGTTGAAGCCGACCCACAAGAGACTAAACAGCTCCCTCAAGTTTAATCCCCGTTTTTGATGTTTTTAAGGATCTGGGTGCAAACGCCTCGCATCATATCAGTTTCATTTTGCGTTAGGCGACTACGCAGCATCCAATAACGCATCTTGAGCATGGTCTTCTTTGGTTGTTGTGGATCAATAAAATCAATTGCTTCTAGTGCTTTTTGCCAATGTGTTAACAGCGCTTCTACCTGCTCTTGAGGTGCTAGCCGGTCTTGAATAGGAGGAGGAAAGTCCAGCCTTATCTCCTCTTTGCCCTTGTTGTATGGTTTTTTTTCAACTAAGGCATAACGCAGTTCCCACGCTGCCAACTGCACAGCTTGAGCTACGTTAAGTGAGCTATATTCAGGATTGGCTGGGATGTAGCAAATGTAGTGGCAGTGGCTAATTTGCTCATTGCTAAGACCTGTTCTTTCGGTTCCAAGTACGACTGCGACTTGATTATCCTCTGCCGCTGCTAAATGCTCCTGGGCTAAAAGTGCCACTTCTCGTATATTTAGGCAATTAGGACCTAGATCTCTAGGTCGAGCGGTTAAGGCGAAGCTTAGGGTAACGCCCTCCAGCGCTTTGCCGAATTCACTGAATTCGCGGCTTGCTGCCAATACGTCTTGTGCACCACTGGCAAAAGCAACGGCATCTTCGTGTTGAGTGATGTTATCAATTTTAGGTTTGACTAGACGCAGGTGTTTAAAGCCCATGGTTTTTAATGCGCGTGCGGCAGCACCAACATTGCCAGGATGGCTTGGGTTAGTCATGATGAAATGGGTTTTGTTTGTAGGATGTGTTGTCATGGTTAGAATTTTAAAAACTATTACTAAGAAAAGCTAGGCTTTAGTAGCTCAAAGCTGCGTTGTCATTTAAAATAGTGGTTTTACTAAATTTGTTCTGTAATAATTATGCACCCAATGCTTAATACTGCCATTAAGGCAGCTCGTCGTGCCGGTAATATTATCAACCGCGCCAGTTTACAACTTGACAGTGTGTCAGTATCTACCAAAGGTCCCGGCGATTATGTCACCGATATTGATCGTATTGCTGAGGATGCAATTATTCAGACCTTGAGTGAGGCCTATCCTGATCATGCCTTCGTAGCTGAGGAATCAGGTATGACAGGCGGTGACTCAGATTTTCGCTGGATCATTGATCCTCTGGATGGTACTAAAAACTTTATTCATGGCTTTCCTAATTATGCCGTATCGATTGCTTTAGCAGTCCGAGGTCAGATCGAGCAGGCGGTGATTTATGATCCTAACCGTAATGAACTGTTCACAGCGAGTCGTGGGGGCGGTGCCTTTTTAAATGACCGTCGCATACGTGTTAGTCCATGCCTTAGCTTAGATACAGCGATTGTTTGTGTTACCAGTAATTTTGGTAATCAGCATCCACAAAGTCCATTTATAAACGACCTTATCACTAAGAGCAATGGCTTCCGTCGCTTAGGTAGCACGGTTTTGGAATTGGCTTATTTAGCGAGTGGTCGTCTAGATGCCTATTGTGGTTTAAAGCAAAATGCGTGGGATACTGCAGCCGGTAGTTTACTGGTCCTCGAATCGGGTGGACTGATTGGGGACTTTCAAGGTGAGCAAACTTGGATGCGTACGGGTAACGTGATTGCCGCAAGTCCCAAGATATTTGCTCAGCTTGTCAAAACCTTGAATCCTAAGACAGGCTCCGCAGATTAATTCATCTCCCTTCTATTTAGCCAAGGGATATTCTTAAGTACCTTGGCTATTTCTTAAATTGCTAATTCAAAAATCAATTCTTATGGATTTTCTTTATCTTCTTAAAGCGGCTATTCTCGGTATTGTCGAGGGGCTGACTGAGTTCTTGCCTATATCAAGTACAGCGCACTTAATTATCTGGGGGGACTGGTTAAATTTTGATTCTGGTGATGTTAAGGTCTTCGAGATAGTCATTCAGTTTGGCTCCATTATGGCTGTAGTATGGATTTATAGATACTATATTGTTGATGTGATCAAGGGTCTTTTGCGTTGGGAGATGAAGCAGGTTCTCTTTGTGCGTAATCTGCTGTTAGCCTTTTTGCCAGCAGCTATTATTGGTTTGTTGATTATCGATCAAGTTGCTAAATTGCTTGATGGCAAGTTTATGATCTATGTCTTCACCTTAATTCTTGGTGGTTTTATTATGTTGTGGGTTGAGAGTCGCCCCCAAATGAAAAAAGCCAATCAAATGGTTGATGAAAATGCACCACCGGGAGAGGGGCTTGATTCCATTACCTGGAAACAAGCTCTAGTAGTTGGCTTTGCTCAGTGTTTAGCAATGGTGCCTGGCACATCACGTTCAGGTGCGACTATTATTTCGGGTATGATTGCAGGGATTCCACGTCGTGCTGCTACTGAGTTTTCTTTTTTCTTGGCTATGCCAACAATGCTGGCTGCCACCGTGTTGAGTTTATATAAATACGGTGATCAGCTGAGTAGTGATAATTTTTTAGCGATTGTTGTGGGCTTTGTTTTTGCCTTTATCAGTGCCTTATTTTTAGTCAAAGCAATCTTGCGTTTTGTTTCTAAGCACAGCTATAAGCCATTTGCTTATTATCGAATTGTCTTCGGTGCAGTAGTTGGTCTATGGGCCATGGGTTATTTATAGAGTGAGAGTTGCTTAGCTATCTGCCGGGTTTCAATGTTTAAATAATTGGAGCCCGTTTTTATTTATAATAGCAAAGCCGCTACGCGGTTGGCCATGATCAAGTTCCCAATCAGGTAGAACTAGGCGCCAGTAGGATTTGCCATTGAGATTAACAGAGTGTTTTGCAGGGTTGTGGGTGTGGCCATGGATTATGCCGTTGAGTTCAGGGTATTGCCTGAAAATTGCATGAACAGCACTTTCTGCAACTTCTCCTTTGCTGTTGTCATAAGAACTAGAAGCTTGCTTGTTTTTACTTTTTTTTCGCGCTTTATTGGCAATGTTGATGCGCCATTGCATCGGTAATTTAAAGAATAGCTTTTGCAGCCACACTTTGCGGGTCCAATATCTGAACAGCATAAAGCCCTTGTCATCGGTACAAAGCTCATCGCCGTGACTAAGATAGATTTGTTGACCATCGACCTCTAAAATATTCACATCATCCAATAATATTGCACCGATATAGCGGGCAAAGTCATGACCCATCAAGAAGTCACGATTACCATGAACAAAATAGAGTGATTTATGCTTGGCAAAAGTTTGCAGATGCGTAATTGCTTCGCTTAACCAAGGTTCGGGATGTTGGATCGCAATATCATCGCCTATCCAATAATGAAAAATATCCCCCACTAAAATCAGGTGATCTGCCTCTTGGGCAGCCTGTTTTAAAAAATCATAAAACGCCTGATTGGTGCGGGGAATAGAGGGCCCCAGATGAATATCTGAGGCCAAGTAGACATTAGCGGTAAGGCTAAGCTTATTCAACGATTTCAGCGCTTTCGATAACGATATCTTCGCGAGGTACGTCGCCGTGGAAACCACGAGTACCGGTTGCTACTTTTTCAATACTATCAACCACCTCAGTGCCCTCAACAACCTTACCGAAGACAGCATAACCCCAACCTTGTACTGAAGGAGCAGTGAAGTTCAGGAAGTCATTATTATTTGAGTTAATAAAGAACTGTGCTGAAGCAGAGTGAGGGTCTTGAGTGCGGGCCATTGCGATGGTGTACTTATCGTTTTTTAGACCATTGTCGGCTTCGTTTTTAATCGGTGCATTGGTGTTTTTCTCTTTCATGCCGGGTTCAAAGCCACCGCCTTGAATCATGAAATTAGGAATAACACGGTGGAAAATTACGTTAGTGTAAAAACCTTCTTTGACGTAGTTAAGAAAGTTTTCAGTAGTCACAGGCGCTTTTTCACCATCTAACTCCAGAATAATATCACCCTTGTTAGTGATTAATTTAACGCGTGTATTAGACATAGAACTTGAATCCTTTTGGTTGTCTGTTTGAGAAAAAGCCATGCCTACAGGTGTCATGGCGAGTGTTGCTGTTATTAATAAAGCAGCCAAACGGCCTGATTTTAACATCATTTACTTAATATCCTTGTAAAATTTGACGAATAGCATGAGCAGTTTGGCTTGCACCGCTTATACCTTGCTTTGCGGCAATATTAAAGTTTTGTTCAGCCTTCATGATGTGAATCATCCCTAAGTTGCGTTGAGCAGCACCATAATTAGGTCTCAGGCTAACTGCCATAGTTAATGATTCATAAGCCTCATCAAGTAGACCAAGATTCATTTGCATGGCAGCCAGGTTGTTATAAGGCTCAGGCAGTTCCGGGTATTTGCTGATTAAATCTTTGTAGCGCTCCAACGCTTGCTGAAACTGACCTAAACCGTTATAGGCGCGAGCTTCTAAAAAACGTAGCTGTACATCCTCACCGGGGTTTTCTATATAACCGGTGCTACTGAATACCTGCGCAATTTCATTTAGCGCTTTTTGGTGTTGCCCAGAGTTGATAAGGCTATTGATGCGGTTGCTTAATTGAGTTCTGGTTTCGGGGAGACTGGTATCAACTGTGGGCTCCAGCTTTTTTAAAAGCTTGGCTAAACCCTGCCACCCGCCATCAACATCCCCCTCTTTTTTGTTTGTTAATAGTGGTGGCGTCTGGGTGCCTGCATCGGGTACGATAAATGCATTGTCTGTAACGCTCATCGAATTAATAGGCGTGGCGTGAATTTGGCCGTAGGGTGCATTGCTTTGAGTTTGTTGAATGGCATTGATATCGACACTGTTAAAGACATCCAAACTGAGTTGATCATTTAGCGGGTTAGCCCCTCTTTGAGCGTGTGGTGTAACTAACTGACCACTTTCATTAATTTGAGTGGGCACTTCCGGCAAGTCGGTTAGAGGGATATATTGTGCAAAGACGGCAGTGCTGGCACAGCCTAAGGCTAGGGCAAAGGCAAATTGGATTTGAATCTTTCTCTTATTCATCGGGCAATACTCAACAGAATTGGCGCTAGATTGCTATACTTAACGATCTTAATTAATAACCTCCTATTGTATCTTTATTTCTCATAACTTATGTTGATATATAACTCTTTGACCCGTCGCAAAGATGAATTGAAGCCTGTTGAACCTAATAAAATCCGCATGTATGTTTGTGGTATGACCGTTTATGACTTCTGTCATTTGGGGCATGCGCGTATGCTGGTGAGCTTTGATGTGGTGCAGCGCTGGTTGCGTTGTTTGGGTTATGAGGTGACTTATGTGCGTAATGTCACAGATATCGATGACAAGATTATTCGTCGTGCAGTCGCGACACAAAAGCGTTTGCACCAAGTTACGAGTTTCTTTACTGATGCCATGCATGCTGACGAGCGTGTGCTCAATGTACAGTCTCCTGACCATGAGCCACGAGCTACCCGTCATGTACAGGGCATGGTTGAAATTATTCAAGCTCTCGAAGAAAATGGCTTAGCTTATCAGGGCAGCGATGGCGATGTGAATTTTCGCGTTCGCGGTTTTTCTGACTATGGCAAATTATCCGGTCGCAGCTTGGATGAGATGCGTGCAGGTGAACGTATTGCTGTTTCTGATGCCAAAGAAGATCCTTTGGATTTTGTTTTGTGGAAGGCTTCTAAAGCCGAAGACCCTGAGGATTCCAAATGGGACTCGCCTTATGGTGTGGGTCGTCCCGGTTGGCACATCGAGTGTTCGGCGATGAGTCGTGATTTGCTTGGGATGCCTTTAGATATTCATGGAGGTGGTCCGGACTTGAAGTTCCCCCATCATGAAAATGAAATTGCCCAATCCGAAGGCGCTTATGGTGGTTCTTTAGCCAATCTTTGGATGCATTGTGGTCCACTAATGGTTGACGATGACAAAATGTCAAAGTCGCTTGGCAACTTTATGACCATTCGACAGGTGGTAGGTACTGATAAGACGAATCAGGAGGTAGCTGATTACCCTTATCATGTACGAGAAGCCGAAATGCTGCGCTTCTTTATTGTACGGAACCATTATCGTAGTCAGCAAAACTTTGCACCGAACAATTTAAATGACGCACAGGTGGCCGTCGATCGTTTTTATCAAGGACTGAATAATATTGGTTTTGATGAGGTTGGGGTTGATTGGGATAGCGATCATGCACAAGCTTTTAAGGCGGCAATGAATGATGACTTTAATACGCCGGTAGCCATTGCCGTGTTATTTGATATGCTTAATCAGGCTAATCGTGAAAAGGATCGTGCTCTTATTTCACAGATGCGAGCGCTTGGTAATGTGTTAGGCATTTTGCAGCAGCAGCCGGCTGAGTATTTGCGTTCTTATTCTCGTTATACTCGTTTAGGTCAAGAGCAGGATAGTACTATAAACTTAAGCTCAGATGAGATTGAAGTACTTATCAACCAGCGTGCAGAGGCTAAGAGTGCCAAAGACTTTGTTCAGGCCGATCAGATTCGTGATCAATTAAAACAAGCAGGTATTGAGCTAGAGGATGTGGCAGGCGGTTCAACCCAGTGGCGCAGGATATAGTATGGCTAAACCAGGGTCAAAGTTGACGTATTGGGATGAGGCAGTTGAGCATTTACAAGCCAATGATCGTATTCTCAACAAGGTTATTGCCAGGTACCAGGGAGAATTTTTCCCTACTGGCAGTCATGAAGCCTTTACCACGCTGGCGAGGTCATTGATTTCAGTGCAGTCTTCTGCTGCACGCGCTAGTGAGACTTGGCGAGCTTTAGTTCGTTTCTGTGGTAAAAGGCCTACGGTCCAATGTATTTCTGCGCTGACTATAGAGCAGCTGATAGAAATTGGTATAGCCAAGCGTAAGGCAACAAATTTAGTCGATCTTGCAAAACATTTTGAAGCAAAAACCGTTAATCCTACAAAATGGTCTAAAATGTCGGATCAAGAGGTGATTAATGATCTGTGTCAGATTCGAGGAATTGGCTCTTGGACGGGGCAGATGTTTTTAATTTTTAATCTACATCGTCCCAATGTATTGCCCCTAGAGGATGCGAGACTGCTTAAAGCTGTCTCTATGCATTATTTTGGTGGTGAGCCGGTGTCACGATATGAGATTCGTGAGCTTGCTGATAATTGGGAACCGTGGCAGACAGTAGCAACTTGGTATATGTGGCGCAGTCTAGCTGACGGCAGCATTGTATAGTTAACGTGTTATCACTCACACAGAGTACAAAGGTTTAAAGCAAAAAGATGAAAAATACCTATCTGGAATTTGAAAAACCAATCGAGGAATTGGAGCAAAAAATTGATCAATTACGTCATATGTCCGGCGACTCCGCTGTAGATATTTCGGAAGAAATCACTAAGCTTCAGCAAAAGAGTGATGATTTAACTGAGTCTATTTATAAAAAGTTAAGTCCTTGGCAGACTGCCTTAGTGGCTCGTCATCCTCAGCGTCCTTATACTTTGGATTATATTGATGCACTTTTTACGGATTTTCATGAGTTACATGGCGATCGTATGTATGCTGATGATCCATCAATTGTTGGTGGTTTAGCGCGTTTTAATGGTGAACCTTGTGTGGTTTTAGGTCATCAAAAAGGTCGTGATACCAAGGAACGAGCACGTCGCAATTTTGGTATGCCGAGACCCGAAGGTTACCGCAAGGCGCTGCGTTTTATGCGTTTAGCTGAGAAGTTTGGCTTACCTATTTTTACTTTCATTGATACCCCGGGTGCTTATCCGGGTATTGGTGCAGAGGAGCGTGGTCAGTCGCAAGCGATCGGGCAAAATCTCTATACCATGGCCGAACTTAAGGTACCAATTATTGCCACCATTATCGGTGAAGGTGGTTCTGGTGGTGCCTTAGCTATTGCTGTAGGTGATGTGGTGCAGATGCTGCAGTACTCTACTTATGCGGTCATTTCACCTGAGGGCTGTGCGTCAATTTTATGGCGTAGTGCCGATAAAGCGCCAATTGCTGCTGAGGCTTTGGCTGTTACCGCCCCCAAGCTTGAGCAATTTGGTTTAATCGATAAGGTAATTGATGAGCCGGTTGGTGGTGCTCACCGTGATTCAACCATGATGTACAGAAACTTGCGACGAGCCTTGTCTGAGTCCTTACGTTCTGTTTCAGGATTGGGGGCCAGTGAATTAGTAGAGCGCCGTCTTGAGCGCCTAATGTCTTATGGCAGCTTCCTCGAAAAAGCCTAAGCAATTAAGTAGTGAGTACCATCATTACTATCCTCAATTAAATAGTTTTTATGAAGCCAAAGCAAGCAACACCTTAACTGAGCCGTTGCTCGAGCTACTGGCTTCTTTTCAAGAAATTTCAAATAAACAGGGGCTAAAAGCAAAAGTTGCCATTGGTTTAAGTGGTGGCGCAGACTCGTCCATGTTATTAGTCACTTTGGCTCCTCTAGTTCGGCAATTTAATATAGCTTTGCATATAGTTCATATTCACCATGGCTTAATGAACGATGCGGATACTTGGGCTGAACATTGTCAGGCACTAGCTGTTTATCTGGGTTTTGAATGTAAAGTCCTGAGAGTCGATGTCGAACGACAAAGCGGATTAGGTGAAGAGGCTGCTGCTCGAATAGCTCGCTATCAAGCCTATAGCCAATATTGCCAAGAGTATGATATTTGCGATTTTATCTTGGCCCATCACTTAAATGATCAAGCTGAAACCTTATTGTTGCGCCTGCTTCGTGGTACGGGAGTCAAGGGTATGGGTGGTATGTTAGCAAGGCACAGCTATGGTGGTGTGCTCTATCATCGCCCTTGGTTGGCGATTGAGCGGCAAATTATTATCGACGCAGCTGCTTTATTTACCAAGCTAAGCGGTTTTGAGATGATTCGAGACCCCAGTAATTTGGATCTGCGTTACAAAAGAGCGGCTGTGCGTCGCTTATTGATCCCTGGCTTGGATGAAGCGTGGCCACAATGGAAGCAAAACCTTGGGCGTCATGCGCACCTTATGTTAGATGCACAAGCTCTTTTAGATGAGGTGGCTGAAGCTGATTTGCAATCACTTGACCCGAGAGATGAGTCTACGGACTTTTGCTTAGCTTCTTGGCGTGAATTGTCTGCGCGCAGACAAGCTAATGTCTTGCGCTATTGGCTTAGTTTGCATGATATTCCTATGCCTACGGAGCGGCGTATTAATGATTGGCTACGTCAGTTAAGAGAAGTGCATCAATTGGGCTTTGACCGCGGCTTGCGTTTAAAGCATCAAAACTATTTTATTGTAGTGGAACGAGGTAGAGTCCGCCTGAATCTCGGTGTTGACTAAGCAAAGAGTAGCTGTAGTGCGATACCTGCCACGATTAGCCAGACAAATATCATCAATCCTAAGATAAAAGAACGTGGACCGGCGGCTTTAAAGGTTGCGAACTGGGTACTAAGTCCTAGAGCAGCCATGGCCATCATTAATAAAATATTATCAATGAATAAAATACTCTCTACTACACTTTGCGGTAAAGGCAAAATAGAGTTCAGTACAATTATGCCTAAAAACCAAACAGCAAACCAGGGTAAAAGGAAGCGTTGTGGAGTACTATCCTTGTTACTGATAGCAGAACTTTTACTACTTTTGCCATAAAATATAAAAGATATGGCAAATAAAAATGGTGCCAACATAATAACTCGTACCATTTTTGCCAAGATGGCAGTATCTGCTACATCCTCACCTAAGACCTTGCCAATTGCCACGACTTGAGCTACTTCATGTACTGAAGAGCCGATGTAGACACCAAAAGCCGATTCACTGATGTAATTGGTGAAAATAGGAAAAAGAATCGGGTAAATGAAAATTGCAAGGGTGCCAAATAACACAATCACTGTTACTGCTTGAGTGACGGCAGAAGTTTTAGCTCTTGAGATTGAGGCTGTAGCCATAATGGCAGCTGCCCCGCAAATACTACAGCCGGCGCCAGTCAAAATACAGGTGTCTTTATCCATCTTTAGTACCTTAGTGCCAAGCCAATAGGTCAACATAAAAGTAGAAATTAGCATACAGGCATCAATGAAGATAGCTTGAAGGCCCAAGGACCAGACTTGACTAATGGTTAAATGAAAACCATAAAGAATAATGCCTAAACGTAGCAATTTGCTTTTAGCAAAACTGACTCCATCAAAAGTTGCATGGATGGTTTTGTTGAAAAAAGTATTACCCACCAGCATGCCTAGTAAAATAGAGTAAATAAGCGGACTTAAACCGTAGCGTTGACCGATACCTATGGTCACCAAAATAGTCGATATGAATACAATCATGCCAATTAGCAGTAAGCCGGGCAATAAACTTTTTATATTGCTGGCAGTACTGCTTAACGTGCTCTTTTGCTTGATTTGTGTTTGATTCATGTCGGGCTTAAAACGTCAGTCGTAGGTAATTTTAATGTCATTAATATTACACGTATTGATAGCTTAATGAAAATCAGTAATATAGGTATAATCTATCAGTAAAATTGATAGATTAAGTTTTTTGTATTAAAGGACATCTGTGAAAATTACTTTAAAGCAATTGGAAGTCTTTTTGGCGGTCTACCACCAAGGTTCTACTGTGGCAGCAGCTGCGCAGGTTTTTTTGTCACAATCTGCTGTGAGTATGTCTTTAGCCGAGTTAGAAAAGCATTTGGATACTATTTTATTTCAACGAGTAGGCAAACGCTTGTTGCCTACACAGCAGGCGCATATGTTGAGTTCATTAGCTGGAGGGGCCTTAAAACAGGTAGAGCAAATCGAGTATTTGTTTAATCTTAAGGTAGCACGCTTAGTCATCGGCGCCAGCACCACCATTGGCAATTATCTGTTGCCTAAAATGATTCGCGATTTTCAAGGGCTCTATCCTGAAATTGATATTAGTTTGGCTATTTTTAATACGACAGATATTTGCCAAGGCTTGCTGAATTATGAGTATGACTTGGGCTTTATAGAAGGTGATAATCCTTTTGTGGAACTCAAAGCGAGAGTTTGGACGGAGGATGAATTAGTCTTATTTGCCGCCCAAAATAGTCGTTTCTTGGAGTCGGGCGGAGTATTATCAAATATTAGAGATTTAGAGAGAGTGCCTCTTATTCTTCGGGAAACAGGCTCTGGTACCCGAACCTTTGTTCAACAAAATTTACTGCAATATTTAGAAACTATCGATATTTTAGAGTTGGGAAACTCCGAGGCGATTAAGCAGGCTGTCATTAATGATCTTGGAGTAGGCTGTTTATCCCGTTTTGCTTTACAAGATTTACTTGAGTTGAATAAAATTCAAGTTCTGTCAATTCGTGATGCTGAAGCTCTAATTCGACCTTTATATTTTTTAGAAAATAAAAAAAGTGTGCATTCAGATGCGTATAACAAATTTGTAGATTTTGCTTTTGGCTATCGTTTTAATGGGGCGACAAAAAGTTGAATTTAATGTATATTAATATTATCTAATATATATTTAGTTTATTAAGGATAATGCCCATGAATGTACAAGAGTTTTTCCATGCCGATACCTATACTTATAGTTATGCAGTCAGCGATCCCGCAACTAAAAAAGCCGCTATCATTGATTCTGTATTAGATTATGACCATGCTGCTGGTCGTACTTCAACTACAACAGCAGATCAAATCATAGCCTATGTCAGAGAGCAGGCAATTGAAGTAGAGTGGTTATTAGAAACGCATATACATGCTGATCACCTGTCTGCTGCACCTTATTTAAAAGAGCAGCTTGGAGGGTGTATAGCGATTGGCGAATACATCACTACCGTGCAAAATGTCTTTGGTGATATATTTAATGCTGAAAGTAGCTTTCAGCGCGATGGCAGTCAGTTTGGTCAAATTTTTAAAGACGGTGATAGCTTTCAAATTGGTGGTTTAAATGCTCGAGTGATTCATACACCGGGCCATACTCCTGCCTGTCTCAGTTATCTTATTGATGATGCGGTTTTTGTCGGTGATACCTTGTTTATGCCGGATTATGGAACTGCTCGATGTGATTTCCCAGGTGGTGACGCGGCTACTCTTTATCGTTCCATACAAAAGCTTTTTCAGCTACCTGATGACACAGTGGTGTATTTATGTCATGACTACCAAGCAGAGGGGCGTGATTATTTTGAGTTTAAAACGACTATCAAAGAGCAGCGTGACAACAACATTCATGTTGGCGGTGGCATAAGCGAAGCAGAGTATGTAAAGATGCGTACTGAGCGTGATGCGACGCTTTCTATGCCTAAGTTGATTTTACCTTCAGTGCAACTCAATATGCGTGCTGGTGAGTTTCCTCCGGCTGAAGATAATGGCACGACTTATTTTAAGATTCCTATTAATAAATTTTAATAAGCGTTAAATTTTAAATTGCTCCTCAAATCAGGCTACTTTACAACACAGCTCTTTTGATGCTAAATTAAGTACCCTCGATGATTGACAAGCGACTGATTTTAAGGGTAAAATCTTTGGCTTACTCATCCTCTGGCAATTAAGTTACATGGGTTTGTAATTTACATGGCCACTCATAGTCAACTAAGAACAAGAGTGGCATGGAGCACTTTCGTTGCGTATGATGATTTGGATTTTTTGGGGTCCATAATGAATTTAATTCAAACTCTTGAGCAGGAAGAAATTCAGCGCCTTACAGATGGTAAGACGATGCCTGAATTCGGTCCTGGTGATACCGTTGTGGTAAACGTTAACGTAATTGAGGGTACTCGTAAGCGTACTCAGGCCTACGAAGGCGTGGTTATTGCCAAGCGCAACCGTGGTTTAAACTCTGCTTTTATTGTTCGCAAGATTTCATCGGGTGAAGCTGTTGAGCGTACCTTCCAGTTGTACTCTCAGCAAATCGCTTCAATCGAAGTTAAACGCCGTGGTGCAGTGCGCCGCGCTAAGCTTTACTACTTACGTAACCGTTCTGGTAAAGCTGCTCGCATTAAAGAGAAGTTAGTTCGTAAAGTTGTTGCTAAGTAATTTTTAGTTTACAAATTTCGCGATAGTTCTCTCTATAAAGCATGTTTTCGGTTTCTCTGAAAGCATGCTTTTTTAATCGAATTGTTGCTTCTGTAGCAATAATTAATCATTCCTTTCTTTTTGTTCATTGCTAATTTTTAATTGAGCTATATAATATAAGCTATTGATTTTTATTAAATATTCTAATTATTATTAATTTAATGAGCAAAACACAAGGTCTTTTGTCTAGGTCCTCTCCTGATTTTAACCCTTTGATTCAACCCTCCGAATCTGCCGGCTTCGGTTTACCCATTATTGGTGGTGAGGAATTACCCGAGTTAATTCAACGGGCCTTCTCTCCCGAATATGTCTGGCAGGAAGATCGGCTGGTTAAGCAGTGGAATTCACAAAAGGCTGTCATTAAAAGTAGTTTTATTGAAGCCGGTGTTTTAATCCCTATTGTAGTAAAAGATAATCAAGAGCAAGTCGTCTTAACTAAGCGCTCCTCAAAGCTTAGAAATCATCGAGGTCAGATTAGTTTTCCTGGTGGTCGATTTGAGGGAAATGATAAAGATCTTGAAGACGCAGCTTTACGAGAAACAGAAGAAGAAATTGGGGTAGAGCGTTCCAAGATCGATGTTTTTGGCGAGATGCCTATTTTTTATACGGGTACCGGTTATGCTATGAGTTCTTACCTGGGGCGGATGTCTGAGGTATCTAATTTTATGATTGATGTCAGAGAAGTTGAAGAGGTTTTTTTAGTACCTCTTAGTTATTTAACTGATCCAAACAATTATCGTCTTTATACAGCACCAAATTCCATCTTGCCATTTAGCTACTATGGGATTACTTGGGCTAATCATTTCATTTGGGGGGCGACTGCCTCGATTTTGCGCAATTTATATCAGCGTATTCAGCAAGCGCGCTAGCGTGCCTCTAGCCCCAGCTACAACAAACTACCATTTAGTTACGGCATCATTTTCAGCAATGATGCGCTCATAGAGTGCATAGCGTTCGGGATGTATTTGTCCATTGGCAAGAGCATCAGTAACTCCGCAGCCAGGTTCCCGCAGGTGACGGCAATTATAAAAGCGGCAGTTTTTTATGGCGTCACTAAATTCCGGAAAACCTTTCACAATTTCTGTGTCATTTAAGTGCAGTAGACCGAAATTTTGAAAACCCGGCGAATCAATCAAAGAAGCGATAATTTCATCGTTTTCTCTGACCTCATAGAGCTCAGTTTTTGTGGTGGTATGACGACCAGCTCCCAGCGCGTGTGAATGCTCTTGGGTATGAGCATTGGCAGTCGGTACTAGTACATTTAAAATACTGGATTTACCCATTGCGCTTTGACCAAGTAGTATGGCTGTTTGCCCCTTAACTTTGGGAAGTAGCTTGGCAGCAAGATCTTCAGGCTGGTGAATACTGCACTCAATGACCTCTACGCCCAAGTCCTGGTAACGTTTTAATCTATCTCGTGCTTCAGTGACGCCTTTTTCTAAATCGATTTTATTTAAAATAATATAAGGTTGAAGATCCTCACACCAGGCAGCGGTTAGGGCACGACCTAATAAATCGTCAGAAAACTTTGGCTCTACCGCAGTAATCAATAGTAGGACATCGACGTTGGCAGCAAATTGTTTACTGCGCATTTCGTCACTACGATAAAGCAGGTTTTTACGTTCCAGTACCTTTTCTATGCGAGCTTCATTATTACCTTGGGGGGAAATCTCTACGTAATCACCAACGCATATCCCTGCCTTTTTGCCACGAGTATAGCAATGCCATAACTGACCTTCTACTCGCGCCACATAATGTCTCCCGTGAGCAGAGATAATACGTCCTTGCATCATGCGCCAGCTCCCATAAGCTCTTTGAGATGTTGAATGCGGATAGTGGCAGGAGGGTGGCTATCATAATAAGCTGAAAAGGCCGGGTCCGGGGTTAGCGTACTGGCATTGTCATCGTAGAGCTTAACCAAGGCTGAGATTAAATCATTGGCATCGCTATGTTTGGCAGCAAAAGCGTCAGCTTCAAACTCGTCGCGACGTGATAGGCGGCTATTAAGCGGTGTTAGCCAGAAGGTAAAGGTTGGTAAGACCAAGGCAAATAAAACTAGGGTAAGTGCATGGTAAGTTTCATGCGCTGGAAGGGTTACACCTAAACCACCGTAAAACCAACTTTTGTCACTAACATAACCAAGTACAGCAAAGAAGATAAAGCTACCAATCACCATCGTGGCAAGACGCTTAACAATGTGTTTATGTTTGAAGTGCCCTAGCTCGTGAGCCATGATGGCCTCAATTTCGTTGGCTTTGAGTTTGCTCAATAAAGTGTCGAAAAAGACAATACGACGGTTTTTACCAAAACCTGTAAAAAAAGCATTGCCGTGGGAGCTACGCTTAGAGCTATCCATAACAAATAAACCGCTAAGTTCAAAATCGCAGCGTTCAGCTAAATGCTCTATCTTATCCTTAACATCGCCTTCTTCGAGTGGGGTAAATTTATTAAATAAAGGCATTAGCCAAGTTGGTGCTATGTACATCATCACCGCCATAAAGCCTAGAACCACTAACCAAGCCCATAACCACCAGAGTTCGGTATTTTGCATGAGGTATAAAATAGCAATAAGGACAATGCTGCCTAAAACCAACGATAACAAAAGATTGGTCACTGTGTCTTTGATAAATAACCCGGGTGTCATACGATTAAAACCGTATTTTTGCTCAAGCCTAAAGGTCCTGTAAATAGAAAAAGGCAAGCTTAAAACACTTAAGATAACTTGTACCACTATGATGAATACCAAGGATTTAATGAGAGTGGGTTCTGTGTTTAAACCGAAAGTCTGAAATAACCAATTGACACCACCTAGGATAGTGAAAGCTAATAAAATCAGCACATCATAGAAAACCTCTATTTGTCCTAATCTTAAACGCTCTAAACTGTAGCGAGCTGCACGCTGGTGGCTTTTGAGGCTGATATGGTCGGCAAACTCTTCAGGCACTGCTGTAGCGTGCTTGGAAATATGGCGGATTTGGCGGATATTTAACCAAGTGCGAATACCAAAATCCAAAATAATTAAAGTAATGAATAAAAATGTAAAATGATGTGCTTGCATAGGGCTCTGTATAAACAATATATCTGTGCGACAATACTAGGTAAACATTATATTAAATCAAAAGGAAGTAGTTATGGCGTCAAGAGACCTTCGTTTAGTTTGGTTGGATATGGAGATGAGTGGTTTAGACCCCGAAATTGAACGAGTGTTGGAGGTTGCCGTCGTGGTGACCGAGCCTGATTTGACTGTGGTGGCTGAGGGTCCGGTTATTGTTATTCATCAGCCCGATGAGGTACTGGATGCGATGGATGAGTGGAACACTACAACTCACGGGCGCACCGGATTGACTGAGCGGGTCAGAGCGTCAACCGTCACTGAGGCTGAGGCTGAGCAGCAATTGATTGATTTTTTGAGTCAGTATGTTAATAAGGGTGCATCGCCGCTCTGTGGTAACACAGTGAGCCAGGATCGCCGCTTTATGTTCAAGTATATGCCGGATTTTGAGCGTTTTTTTCATTATCGTAACTTAGACGTAAGTACTCTAAAGGAATTGGCCAAGCGTTGGCATCCTGACGTTTATCGAGGCGTGGTCAAAAAGGGACGACATGAGGCTTTAGCTGATATTTATGAGTCGATTGAGGAGCTCAGACATTATCGCGATAATTTTTTAAGATTAGCTGATGAGAGCAAGTAGTTCGCTCAATATAGAGGTTATTCAATGCTTGACCCTAAAATTTTAGACCCGCAGCATACGTCAGTTGCGGCTGCGATTGCTGGTATTGGTACTGATTTAATTTATATTAATCGAATTCAAAAGTCTTATGATCGTCATGGAGAACGTTTTTTAAAGCGTATTTTGGGACCTGGCGAGAGAGAGAAGTTTCAACGCCGTTATGACCGTGATCCGCATCGCGGCATTACATTTTTAGCAACACGTTTTGCTGCTAAAGAGGCCTTTTCCAAAGCCATAGGCTTAGGTATGCGTATGCCAATGCATTGGTCCGCTATGCAAACACTTAATGCGCCTAGTGGCAAGCCCATGGTTGTTCTTTCCGGTGAGCTAAAGAATTGGTATGAGTCGCGTTTTGGTGAAGCCCATGTATCCCTAACCGATGAATCAGATTTAGCGATGGCATTGGTGATTGTAGAGCGTAAGCAGTAAGCAAGGTTGTTATTAAAGATATTTAAAGGCAGATTATGTCATCAAATAATAAAAATTCCACAATGAGTTTAGGTCCGGTAATGGTTGATGTAGAGGGCTTGTGCCTGCAAAACCATGAGATTGAGCGTTTAAAAAATCCCTTGGTAGGGGCAGTGATTTTGTTTGCCCGCAACTATCAGGACCCTAAGCAACTCACTGAATTGTGTCGTCAAATTCACGGTGTCCGTGATGAGCCTTTGTTGATTGCGATTGACCATGAAGGGGGGCGAGTACAGCGCTGCCGTACGGACGGTTTTACTCATTTGCCAGCGATGGCTGAATTAGGTGAGTTGTGGGACGATAATCAAGAACTCGCTGTAGGGTTAGCACATGAGGTAGGTTATGTGTTAGCAGCTGAATTATTATCTTGCGGTGTGGATTTCTCCTTTACGCCCGTGTTGGACCTGGATTATGGCGTAAGTGAGGTTATCGGTAATCGTGCCTTTCATCGTGACCCTGAGGTAGTAGCAACGCTTTCTGAAGCGCTGATTGATGGTTTAGCTGAAGCCGGTATGGCTGCTTGTGGCAAGCATTTCCCGGGTCATGGTTTTGTAGAGGCAGACTCTCATGTAGCCATTCCTGTTGATAGCAGAGAGTTTGATGAAATTTGGGCTGAGGATATTCAGCCTTATGTGGCACTGGGACATTTGAAGCTACCATCGCTGATGCCAGCCCACGTGATTTATGAAAAGGTTGATCCGATGCCGGCGGGTTTTTCCAAGTTTTGGATCCAAGAGCTTTTGCGTGAGCGTATGGGCTATCAGGGAATGGTTTTTTCTGATGACTTGACCATGGAAGGTGCTTCAGTGGTTGGTGGTATTGTCGAAAGGGCTAATGCTGCTTTTACGGCAGGCTGCGATATGGTTCTGGTATGTAATAGACCGGACTTGGCTGATGAGTTATTAGGGCAGTTAGAGCATCAAAGCAGTGAGGAATCTATTCAACGTTTAAAAAATTTAGTACCTAAAGAATTTTCGATGAATTGGCAGCAATTACACAATGAGCCACGTTATGTTAAAGCGCGACAAGCGCTTGAACAATTAGGCTCCAAAACTTGTTAAGTTAAGTTATGAGTTCTGAGTCACCTTCTTTTGATATTCAAGGTTTTTTAAAAGACTTACCCAATTTGCCCGGTGTCTATCGACATATAGCGGCAGATGGGGAGGTCTTGTATGTTGGCAAAGCCAAGGATTTAAAAAAACGGGTTTCTCAATACTTTCAAAAAAATCTGCAAAGTCCACGCATAGCTCACATGGTGGCGCGCGTGGCCAGTGTCGATATCACAATTACTGATTCTGAAGCTGAAGCGCTGATATTAGAAGTTAATTTAATCAAGCGCTTACAACCTAAATACAATATTTTATTCCGTGATGACAAGTCCTATCCCTATCTGATGTTTACGGATCATGAGTCCCCACGGATGGTCTACTACCGTGGTTCGACCAATAAAAGCGGTCATTTTTTTGGTCCTTACCCTAATTCTTGGGCAGTGCGGGATACCATGCAGTTACTGCAGAAGATCTTTCGATTAAGGACCTGTGAGGATAGTGTTTTTTCTAATCGCTCTAGGCCCTGTTTGCTCTATCAAATTCAGCGTTGTTCGGCTCCCTGTGTAGGTTTAATCTCAAAGGAAGAGTATCAAGCGGATATAGAGCATGCGGTCAAGGTCTTACATGGTGAGTCTAACAAGGTTCTCGGTAATTTAGAGGACAAGATGTTGCAAGCCTCTAATGACTTGCAGTTTGAGCGTGCAGCGATGTTCCGTGATCAGATGAAATCTTTAGCGACCTTGATGCAACAGCAGGCGATGGAGTCGAGCGATGAAAGTGATGTGGATATTATTGCTGTAGAGCAGTATGATGGCAATTTCTGTGTCAACTTGGCCATGGTAAGAGCAGGGCGCCACCTGGGTGATAAACCAATTTTTCCGACCCATATCAATGGCGATGAGCCGGGCGAGGTACTCGCTGCTTTTATAGCAAGTCATTACATAGAGCATCAGTTACCGCCAGTTATTATCTCTTCTCATATCTTGCCTGAACCTGAGCTTTTACTCTTATTAAAACAAGAAACCAGGGCACGAACTCAAGTCATTACCAGACCAAGTGGGGTGCGTAAAAATTGGTTAGAGCAAGCACAACGTAATGCACAGCTTGCCTTGCAGCGTCGCTCAGCCGAAGCAGGTCAGATGCAGGAGCGAACTCAGGCGTTGGCAGAGCTGTTGGCTTTGGATTTAGACCCTGAGGCTTTGGCTAAATTGCGAATTGAGTGTTTTGATATTAGTCATAGTCATGGTGAAGCAACCCAAGCCTCCTGTGTGGTTTATCAGAATCACGATATGCAGCCTTCACTCTATCGCCGTTTTAATATTGCCGGTATTACAGGGGGCGATGATTATGCCGCGATGCGGCAGGTCTTGCAGCGTCGTTATGCTCATGGCTATGAGTCAGAGTCGATGCCTGATATTGTCTTGATTGATGGCGGCAAGGGGCAGGTCGAAGTGGCGCGACAGGTCTTTACAGATTTAGGCTTGGATATTTCAATGATTGTTGGTGTTGCCAAGGGTGAGGGTCGCAAGGTTGGCTTAGAAACTTTGATTTTTGCAGATTCCAGACCAGCAGTAGAGTTGGGTATTGCTTCTAAAGCATTATTATTAATTGCACAAATACGTGATGAAGCACACCGTTTTGCTATCACCGGCATGCGTAGTAAGCGCGCTAAAGCAAGAAATGTTTCGCGTCTAGAAGAGATTGAGGGTGTAGGTCCGAAGCGGCGCCAGCGATTATTAGCTCGTTTTGGTGGTTTTAACGGTGTGGTTAATGCGACAGTAGATGATCTAGCGTCAGTAGAGGGTATTTCTCTGCAAATGGCGCAACGTATTTATGACGCCCTGCGATAAGTACTTTTAGTGTGAATTAATCTTTTCAGTGGTAATATAGCTGCTATGAAATCAATGAACTTACCGATTATTCTTACTTGGCTCAGAATAGCCATTATTCCTCTATTCATAGGCTTGTATTACTTGCCTCTGGATGGCGCTAGTGCCTCTGTGCGGGATTGCTTTGGAGCGGCTGCTTTTGTTGTAGCAGCGATTACTGACTGGTTAGATGGTTATTTAGCGCGTCGCTGGAATCAAACCTCGGCCTTTGGTGCATTTTTAGATCCAGTGGCTGATAAGTTGATGGTTTGTGCTGCCTTATTGATCCTTTTGGACTTAGGCAGGGTTGAGTCCTATATTGCCTTAATCATTATTGGCCGCGAGCTGACAATTTCTGCTTTACGTGAGTGGATGGCAAGTGTGGGAGCACGCGACAGTGTTGCTGTGAATTGGCTTGGTAAGTTTAAGACGACGGCGCAGATGGCCGCAATTCCTTGTCTTATGGTTTATCAGACAGTACTCGGTGTTAATTTAGTACTCGTTGGTAATGTTCTGATATTTATTGCAGCATTTCTTACGTTATGGTCCATGTTTTATTATTTGAGTAAAGCTTGGCCGGCACTTAAAAACGCCGATAAAAATTAAAACTAAAAATTATAAATTTATAATTTAGCCTATATTCCGGAGGGGACAGATGGGCGTTGTTGTACAAAATAAGCTATCGGTACAGCGAGTCTTGCTTTGCGGCGGTCTGATTGTCACCTTATCGATTGGTATACGTCACGGTTTCGGTCTATGGTTATTGCCCATTAGTCAGGCGCATGGTTGGGAGCGTGAGGTATTTTCTTTTGCAATCGCTTTGCAAAATCTTGTTTGGGGGATAGTCGGTATTTTTGCCGGCATGCTGGCAGATCGCTATGGTGCTTTTAAAGTTATTGTTCCGGGGGCGATTTGCTATGCTTTAGGTCTTTTAGGGATGGCTTATACCAGCACACCATTGATGTTTATTTTAACTGCGGGTGTGGTTTTGGGGGTTGCCCAAGCAGCGACGACTTATATCATTATTTTTGGTGTGATTGGACGTCATATTAGTCCAAGTCAACGTTCATGGGCGATGGGAGTAGCATCTGCGACCGGCTCTTTTGGGCAATTTATGATGTTGCCTATTTCCAATACCTTAATCAGTCAGAGCGGTTGGCAAGGCGCACTCGTTATTTTAGCGTTATTTGCTCTAATGATTATTCCGCTTGCTTATCTGCTTAGAGAGCGTATTGTTTGGGCCTCATCAGAAAGTGCTATAAGTAATGTAGAAAGTGAACAGAGTATCAAAGCAGCTGCCAAAGAGGCGCTGACTTATCGTAGTTATATTTTGTTAATTTCGGGATATTTTGTTTGTGGCTTTCAGGTTGTTTTTATCGCAGTGCATTTGCCTGGCTATATTAAAGATAATGGCTTAGGGCCAGAGGTAGGTAGTCTGTCCTTGGCTTTAATCGGTTTGTTTAATATTTTTGGCAGCTATTTAGTTGGTTCACTAGGGCAACGCTATCAAAAACGTTATTTGTTAGTGGGGATTTATGCGCTACGTTCAGTGATTATTGTGCTTTTTCTGATGATTCCATTGAGTGCATTGAGTGTTTATTTGTTTTCGATGGCAATGGGTTTTCTTTGGCTCTCTACTGTGCCGGCAACCAATGCCATTATTGCGCAAATCTTTGGGGTTCGTCATTTGTCCATGCTAGGGGGGATCGCTTTCTTCAGTCATCAAGTAGGATCTTTTTTGGGTGTATGGATGGGCGGCGCCTTTTATGATAGATTTGGTAATTATGACCTGATGTGGATACTCTCAATTATCTTGGGGGTTCTGGCTGCTTTAGCTAACTGGCCTATTGTCGAGCGTGCTATCAGTAGAGAAAAGGCTCCGCTACTAGCCGTTAACTAATGAGTTGAGCTAACGAGATGCGTATTGTTTTGGCTTTTATCGCCATTTTTGTATTACTTCTTGTATTTTCAATGTACCTAGATCCGACGTTCTGGATGAACGTTTCGGATCTAGTATGGTCTTGCTTTTAGATTTTGCTACTAATTTATTTCAGAGTCTGAGCAAAATCAGCAACTGAAGCCGCATAAAAATAACTGTTATTGTATTTGGTAATGGCAAAAAAGTTTTGTGTAGCAATGCGGTATTCATTTCTGCCCTGAGTTTCATCCATCAAGTTAATTACCCCTAGATTACGACCTTTTTTCCAAGAGGCAGCTTGTGAGTTGCTACTAGAGCCTTGATTTTGTAGCTCTTGCCAAGTCAGCGTGGGCTCTAAACCTTTACCTTCTACCGCTGCGGGATTTGTCGGTAGGCTTGCAGGAGCAAAGACCGGCATGTCGCTTTGCCAGCCATGCTTGACCAAGAAGTTTGCCACCGAATGAATCGCGTCTTTTTCACTGTTGCGTAAGTCAATACGACCATCAGCATCGCCATCAACCGCGTAGTACATGATGCTAATAGGCATAAACTGAGGTAAACCAGTAGCTCCGGCAAAAGATCCTAGTTCAGTATTGGCATTGATTTTCCCTTGATGATCAAGTTTGATTAAGGCTGCTAATTGATTACGGAATGACTGATGACGATCAGGACGATTAGAATCTGGATGATAGAAACCCAAGGTGTAAAGAGAATCCAGTAATTTGAAACTACCCATGTAATTACCATAAACAGTTTCTACTCCGATGATACTACCAATAATTTCTGCCGGTACTCCATATTGTTGCTCTACCTCGGCTAGTGTAGAAGCATTTCTTTGCATAAAGCTTTTACCGCCACGGATGCGTATCGGATCCATGACACGTTTTCTGTAAGTAGTCCAAGAACGCTTAACTCGGCCGTTATTGCTAGGAGTCATGAGGCGTTGAGTTTGAGTATTAATTTGTGCGGAGTTTACTAACGCAGCGACATGATTTACGGGCACTTCGTAGCGTTCAGCCACTTCTTTAATAAAAGTAGATTGATCAGCACTTAAAGGACGACGTTCAAAATCAGCGCTTAAAACTTCTGGGGCATCAGTCGTCGCCGTGTTGGTTACTACTTTATGTGTGTCAGGTTGAGGATTGCGATTTGCTGTGGATTGATCAGAGCTTGTATTAGCACATGCTGTCAAGCTAAGCAGAGAGACGGTAGTTAATAGTACTTTTAAGGATTTCATAAATAGTCATTGACGAGGTAGGGTTGATTCTAAACAAGGAAACTGGTTTTTTTAATTAAAACACAGCCAGAGCCTATACAAGTATAGGGTAAATACTGGGGTTTAGAGGATATCAGTCCATATTAATATGTTACTTATAGCATGAGTTATTAATATTCAGATAGAGTGAGAGATTATATTGGTAGGCGGTACGCTTTATATCACCCATCCGGACTGTAGTTTACACAATATGCGCAGCTGGCATCCCGAGTCAGCTAAGCGTTTGGCAGCGATCCATGATCGGCTGTGCGGGACTGATTTGATTTGGTGCCTTAAGGAAATGCAGGCCCCGCAAGCCACTGAAGAGGATATTTTACGTTGCCATCAAGCAGATTATGTGGACTTTATTAAGTCAAATATTCCTTCCGAGGGCTACTTTAACATAGACAATGAAGAAACCAGTTTGAACCCTCATACTTGGGCTGCCGCTTTAAGAGCCGCAGGCTCAGGTATCTTAGCCGTCGATGAGTTGATGCAGTCTCGAGCGAAAAATGCTTTTTGCTCTGTGCGTCCACCGGGTCATCACGCTGAGCCAGATAAAAGTATGGGTTTTTGCTTCTTTAATAATGCTGCAGTGGCTGCTCGCTATGCCATTGACAAGTACGGTTTAAGCCGTGTGGCTATTATTGATTTTGATGTGCACCATGGCAATGGCACTGAGCAAATCTTTGCCAATGACCCCCATGTCAAGATGTTCAGTTTTTTTCAACATCCGTTCTTCCCATACTCCGGTGCCGAAGATGTTGCTCCTAATATGCATAATGTTCCCCTCAAGGCTTACAGTGGTCGTCAGGAGATTGAGGAGGCAGTCAAGACCGTTTGGTTGCCGATCATGGATGCATATAGGCCTGAACTAGTTATCATTTGTGCTGGTTTTGATGCTCATCGAGATGATGATATGGGTCAGATGACTCTGGTCGAGCAAGACTTTGTCTGGCTTACTAAAGAGCTTATGGCAGTGGCTGACAGGCACTGCCAGGGGCGAGTTATCAGTTTTCTTGAGGGCGGCTACAATATCAATGCCTTGGCACGAAGCGCAGTCGAACATGTAAGGGCCTTAGCAGGGTTCTGTTAGCAGATTACTGAGTTAGTGGTTATACTTTAGTCCGTTGTATAAAGCTTACACTTAAGCATGGGTTAACCCTTTACTTAACCTAACGTTAAGTTAGTCTTTTTAGAATTTGATTAGGTAAAAGTTTTTAAAATAGGTAAAATGATTGCGACACCGTGTAATATATATTGCATTTAAAAAGTAATTGTCATAGGAGAATATTTGATGAAGGTCTTAGTACCCGTCAAGCGCGTTGTTGACTATAACGTCAAGGTGCGTGTAAAAGCAGATCAGACAGACGTCGATATCGCTAACGTGAAGATGTCTATGAACCCGTTTGATGAAATTGCTATGGAAGAGGCTGTGCGTCTCAAAGAGCAGGGCAAGGTTTCAGAAGTCGTCGCGGTATCTTGCGGCATTGATAAGTGTCAAGAAACTATTCGTACAGCCATGGCGCTTGGTGCTGATCGCGGCATCTTAGTGCAGACTGATGATGAATTGCAGCCTTTAGCTGTTGCCAAGTTATTAAAAGAGATTGCTCAAAAAGAAGAAGCACAGTTAATACTCTTAGGCAAGCAAGCGATTGATGACGATGCCAACCAAACCGGTCAGATGTTAGCTGCTTTATTAGATAGACCTCAAGCTACCTTTGCCTCTAAAGTTGAGCTGGGTGATAGCAGCGTTACTGTTACTCGTGAGGTAGATGGCGGTTTAGAAACTGTTGAAATACAGTTGCCGGCAATTGTCACTACTGACTTGCGTTTAAATGAACCTCGCTACGTTAAATTACCTGACATCATGAAGGCCAAGAAGAAGCAGTTGGATGTTGTTACTCCTGCTGATTTGGGCGTTGATATCACTCCAAAAATTAAAACTTTGAAAGTATCTGAACCACCTGCACGTGAGGGCGGTATTACCGTTCCTGATGTAGAGACGTTAGTTGATAAGTTAAAAAATGAAGCGAAGGTGATTTAAGATGACGAATTTAGTAATTGCTGAACACGACAATTCTTCTTTAAAGCCGGCTACGCTAAATACTGTAGCTGCTGCTGCCAAAATAGGTGGTGATATTCATATTTTAGTTGCTGGTAAAGGTGCTCAAGCTGTTGCTGATGCTGCTGCTAAAATAGCTGGCGTAACCAAAGTTTTATTGGCTGATGGCGATAGTTTAGAGCAGTTTTTAGCAGAAAACGTGGCTGCTCAGGTGCTTGCAGTCGCTGGTGAATATAGTCATATTTTATTCCCTGCAACAGCAAATGGTAAAAATATTGCTCCTCGCGTTGCCGCTAAGTTAGATGTAGCACAAATTACTGACGTGATTGGCGTTGAGTCTGCTGATACTTTCCAGCGTCCAATTTACGCAGGTAATGCAATCGCAACAGTACAAGTTGAAGGCGATACCAAAGTTTTAACTATTCGTACAACAGGTTTTGATGCAGTAGCTGCTGAAGGTGGTTCTGCCGAGGTTGTAAGTGTTGAGGCGGTGGCTGATAGCGGTTTATCTAAGTTTGTGGGCCGTGAAGTAGTTAAAAGCGATCGTCCAGAGCTAACTGCTGCGAATATTATTGTATCGGGTGGTCGTGGTGTTGGTAGCCAAGAAAACTTCGCTATTATTGATGGCTTAGCGGGTAAATTAGGCGCAGCCGTTGGTGCATCTCGAGCTGCTGTCGATGCGGGCTATGCTCCTAACGATTTACAAGTTGGTCAAACAGGCAAGGTAGTTGCTCCTCAGCTTTATGTTGCAGTTGGTATTTCAGGCGCAATTCAGCACTTGGCAGGCATGAAGGACTCTAAGGTTATTGTGGCAATTAACAAAGACGCAGAGGCACCAATTTTTGGTGTTGCTGACTATGGATTAGTTGCAGATTTATTCCAGGCAGTACCGGAATTAACCGAGAAGTTATAGTTCTCTAAGACTAAAATCTTGTAAAATGGCCGAGATATTCCTTTATCTCGGCCATTTGCCTTTACAATTAACAACTGTTTTTGTAATTTATAATAATAATTCTTGCACTTCTGTTTTTTAATTTACCTTTCTCTAAGAAAAATAAGAGTTTCACTTCATGCGTTCTTTACTTGCGATTTCACGATTTTTTGACTTTATAAATACCAAAGTCTTACAGCTGGTTATTTGGGTGACGTTGATAATGGCCATTGTCAGTGCAGCTAATGCCGCTTACCGTAAAATTTTTAATGACAGCTCTAATGCCTGGTTAGAAATTCAATGGTATTTATTCGGTGTAGTGTTTTTATTGGCTGGAGGTTATACCTTCCTTAAAAATGCGCACGTTCGTGTGGACGTTATTAACTCCAGGCTCAAAGAGCGCACTCAAGTTATCATTGATATTCTTGGTGTTATTTTCTTTTTATTACCTGCATGTGGCTTGATTGTTTATTTGTCTTGGCCTTTCTTTGTGCAGTCTTATGTCTCTGGTGAGATGTCAAATAATACCGGTGGTTTAATTCGTTGGCCGGTAAAATTACTTATCCCTATAGGCTTTAGCTTGATGATTATGGCGGGTTTATCCCACTTAATTAAATGCATAGCTTTTTTAAAAGGCATGTCACCTAACCCTTTGCATAAGGGTAAAAGCTCTGACGAGGAGTTACTCGAAGAGCTTAAAGAGCAAAGCGAAGATTCTAATAATAACGAGAAATAGAGGATTAGGAAATGGTTGAATTTATTGTTGCTAATATGCCTCCGATCATGTTCTTAACCCTGATCGGGTTCTTGCTTTTAGGATTCCCAGTTGCTTTTTCATTGGCGGCGAATGGTATTTTTTATGCCATTTTAGGGATTTTGCTTGGTGAGTTTAATTTCCAGTTTTTACAGGCTTTACCTAATCGAATTTTCGGTATTATTCAAAATGACACCTTGTTGGCAGTGCCGTTTTTTACATTGATGGGTTTGGTGCTTGAACGTTCAGGGATGGCAGAGGATCTCTTAGATACGATTGGCGAGATATTTGGTCCAGTGCGTGGTGGTTTGGCGATCGCAGTAGTATTTGTCGGCGCCTTGCTTGCTGCGACGACCGGTGTAGTGGCCGCATCTGTGATTTCAATGGGCTTGATTTCTTTGCCTATTATGATGCGCTATGGCTATGATCGTCGATTGGCGACAGGGGTGATTGCTGCATCGGGCACTTTGTCACAAATTATTCCGCCATCATTAGTGCTGATTATTCTAGCTGACCAAGTGGGTCGTTCAGTGGGTGATGTTTACCGTGGCGCGATGATTCCTGCATTAAGCTTGGTTGGTATCTACCTTGTTTTTGTCATTATCATTTCAATTATTATGCCTAAGGCGGCCCCGGCTTTACCGGTTCATGCGCGTAAATATGTAGAAGATAATGGTCGTTCGGGTTTGCGCTCTTTGCTTGTGACTTCGGTTATTGCCGGTGCCATTTCTTATTGGCTTGATCTACAGTTTTTTGCAGATGAAAATACCGCAATGGATGAAAAAATCGTCATTAGCTTATTGCTATGGGGACTAGTTATGTTCGCCATTGCCTTGGCTGATAAGTATTTACGTTTGCGCTGGTTATCACGTATTACCTCAAAAGTGGTTTTTGTGATGGTACCTCCGTTACTACTTATTTTCTTGGTATTAGGTACCATTTTTCTAGGCATTGCTACCCCAACTGAGGGTGGGGCAATGGGTGCTGTAGGTTCTATTATTTTAGCGTTGTCGCGTGGTCGATTAAATGTTTCGTTATTAAAACAAGCGATGGAATCAACCACCGTGTTGACTAGTTTTGTCATTTTTATCTTAGTCGGTTCGACTATTTTTACTCTAACCTTTACCGGCTTTGGCGGTCAACACTGGGTTAATAGTCTATTTACTGATTTGCCTGGTGGAGTTTATGGCTTCTTAATCGTTGTCAGTATTTTTATTTTCTTATTAGCTTTCTTTTTAGATTACTTTGAATTGGCTTTTATTGTGGTGCCTTTACTAGCACCAGTGGCTGACAGTTTAGGTATTGATCTGGTTTGGTTTGCGGTGATTTTGGCCGTTAATATGCAGACTTCGTTCATGCACCCACCATTTGGCTTTGCCTTGTTCTTTTTGCGCTCTGTAGCTCCTAAAGATGCCTATATTGATAAGATCACTAAAAAGCGTGTAGAGGGTGTCAAGACGACCGAAATTTATTGGGGAGCGATTCCGTTTATCATTATTCAATTGTGCATGGTAGGTCTAGTTTTGGCTTTCCCAAATATGGTTACTCATTACAAAGGGACAGGGCCTCAAATTGATCCGGCAACGATTCAAATAGGCATTGATTCTTATGGCAGTAGCTATGGGGACGATCCTTATGCTAGCGACCCATTTAGTAGTTCCGAGGGGGACGCTTATGGTGCTGATCCCTATGCGGTCGACTCTTTTGGTAACGCAGCAAGTCCAAGTAGTGACGATCCTTATGCAGTTGATTCTTTCGGTGCAGAGGCAGAGCCTAGTACACATACTGAAGAAAGTAACTCATTACAAAATGAGCATCAACAATCAGATAGTAAAGATCCTTATGCCGTTGATTTTCAATAAGGGGTTCTGATGTTGTACCGTACACGCGTCAAGTTTTGTGGAATCACCCGCCTTGAAGATATCCAAAAGGCGGTTGAGCTAGGTGTTGATGCTTTGGGCTTTATACTGTATCCAAAAAGCAAAAGAGCTTTAAGTGTTGAAGAATTGAAGCCCTTAATTCATGCTGTGCCGGTATGGGTAAGTTCAGTTGTATTGTTAGTTAACTCCTTAGCTGATGAAGTTAATCGAGTAATTGAGGAAGTAAGACCAGATTATCTACAGTTTCATGGCGATGAGACGGTAGAGTTTTGTGAGCAGTTTAATTATCCCTATATCCGGGCAATTAGAGTGGGGGCTCCTGGCCTCTCTACTCCCGAGGAAATTGCGCACAGTGTTGCTGCTTATAAGCAGGCGAAAGCGTTTATTTTTGATGCCTATAGTCCTGAGTATGGTGGCACAGGGATTAGCTTTGATGCCGATTTATTAAATGTGGTACGTACACAGCAAGCAAGAGAAAAAATTATAATTGCTGGTGGTCTTGGACCTCAAAATATCAAGTCCTTTGTTCAAAAATATCAGCCATTTGCGGTGGATTTATGCAGTGGCATTGAGCGTAGTCCTGGCTCAAAAGATCCACTTAAAATGGAGCGTTTTATGACGGAGCTAACACTTGGACATATTAGTTAAGCTAGTCATATTGCGACTACTGTCGAGTGTTTTTATCGCGCATAAATAAACCCCCAGAAGAAGGAAATTTAAATATCCAAATTTGGGGGTTTTTATTTAGAGACTAATTTTAACAAGAGCTTAATGTTTTTAAAGAGTCTCTTTAGTTACTTAAGTGCTGAATTTGCTTTCATACGCGCTAGTTGGTATATCACCATAATAACGAAGATAATTGCACCAATAATATCTGTATAGCTGCCAGGGTACATTAAGAAGATACCGGCCACTAAAGAAATTAGTCGTAGGAGTGGATTTAATTTGAAATACCAATACCCAATTAATCCGGCGCCAATTGCGATCATCCCTGCAATCGCGGTAATCAACATCAATATAACCTCAAAAAAGTTAGTATCAATTAATAATAACTGCGGTTGGAAAACAAACATATAAGGGATAATAAATGCAGCAATTGCTAGTTTAGTGGCATTAACCGCGGTACGAATTGGCGCTCCGCCCGAAATCCCTGTGGCCGCAAAAGCAGCTAAAGCCACTGGAGGAGTAATATCCGCCACAATTCCAAAATAGAATACAAACATATGGGCTGCTAAAATAGGAATTGCTTCGTTAGCGGGTAAAACATGATTAATTGCAACGATTGCAGGTAAAGCAATTGTTGAAGTAATGATATAGTTGGCAGTCGTTGGTGAGCCCATTCCGATAATTAAAGACGTCACCATAGTAAATACTAGGGTTAATAAAATTTGGAACTGCAAATTACCAGAAGCAATGATACCAGCCATATCTAGCAGACCATTACCCATTTTTAAACCTAAACCTGTTTTAGTTACGACACCTACAATAATCCCTGCGCATGCGCATGCAGCAGCGACACCCAGTGCTGTACGAGCTCCAGAGGTTAATGCTTCAATAAATTTAGGAAAAGTGATACGTGTATCTTTAAGAAAGAGAGACACAACAATAGCTGAAACAATCCCTAATAAAGCCGCTCTTTCAATACTAAAGCCTTTAAAAAGCAATACTACGATAATAACGATGGGGAAAAGCAAATGCATACGTTTTAAAACGACTTTCATTTTTGGGATCTGATCATCCGGAAGTCCCAGTAGTCCTGTACGTTTTGCTTCAAAATGGGTCATAATCCAGATCCCTGCAAAATATAACAGGGCCGGAATAGTGGCTGCCTTAGCAATCTCCCAATAAGGTACTCCAGCAAATTCGATCATAAGAAAAGCGGCTGCCCCCATAATGGGTGGCATAATTTGTCCACCCGTAGAAGACGCTGCTTCGACTGCGCCGGCAAAATTCTTATGATAACCAAGCTTTTTCATCATAGGAATAGTGTACGAGCCCGTGGTCACCACGTTGGCAACTGAGCTACCTGAGATAGTCCCCTGCAAAGCGCTTGAGAATACAGCTACTTTGGCAGGACCACCAATTCGCTTACCCGCAATGGCTACCGCTAAATCGTTAAAGTAATTTCCTACACCAGTTTGTACTAAAAACGATCCAAAGAGTAAAAATAAGAAGATGTAGGTAGAGGAAACTTGTAATGGAGTGCCTAAAATACCTTCTGTTGTAAAGAACATGGCTTTAACAAGTTGATACTCTGTCAGCCCTCTATGAGCGAACATACCAGGCATCGATTGACCGAAATAAGCATATAACAAGAAAGCAACTGAAATAATGACTATAGGCAGTCCTACGGCGCGGCGAGTGGCTTCTAGTGTTAGCAAAATAGCGATCGAGCCGATAGCAAACTGCGCGCCTGTAATGGTGCCAATGTGTCTTACTAACGTTTCGTAATACATTGGCCAATAGCCGCAAACAAAAATCGTCAGTAAAATTAAAATTAAATCATACCAAGGGACGTGATTTTTTGCTGTGCCACGTTTTGCTGGAAACAAAAAGAAAATGAGTGACAGGGCAAAACCTAAATGCACTGTTCGTTGAATGTACGCTGTAAACTGACCAAATACGCCAGTATAAATTTGGAATAATGAAAAGCTAATTAAAACGACAAAAATAACGCCTGCCATTATTCCGGTTACATGGCGAGTACGTGATTCGACATCAAATTGCTCTAGTAAAGCGGCTTGCTGTTCAGCGCTTAACTCAGGCTCTTCGAGAGGGTCAACGTTTTGTACCTCATCAGGATCAGTGAGGTTGTTTGGATTTTTTTGAGTCATGAATTAATGGCTCCTTCCATAAAAAATAACGAGGTAATTTTTTAACCTTTATCTCTAACCAAGCGCCTGGTTTAAAGTAATCGTTAAAATACACTTGGTGCTCTTGATTGTTTTTGTCGACCCATGCAAAACGGTGTTCAGAAACTGTTTTACCATTTCGGATAATCATAGAAGGCATTATTAAATTCAAGTTTTTGATATGGTATTTGCCGTTTTCAGTGACAAACAGAGCTCCAGCTGGCGCATTGGATGGCATACCTATACCAAATTGTTCAAAAATAATGTCTGTTTGTTCAATCTCATTTTGTTCATTGATTCGGTATTTTTCAATAACATCTTTAAGGTGTATCGAATGAACAAAAATAATACTAAATCGAGTACCTGACTCAACAGGTAACAGTGCTTCTATTTCTTGCGTCTTCCAGTTTGCAAAAACTAATACGGGTTGACGAGATAATAAATTTATTATTGCTAACGTTGTGAAAATTATAAATAGGATAACTACTATTTTGATGAAAAGTTGTTTTCGTCTAAAATTGTATTGTTGCATATTATTTAAAAAGTCGACAACTAGTGCTGTCGACTTTTTAGGTAAAATAGAAGGTTTAATTATTTAACTTCTAACCCTTTTTCTTCATAATACTTTTTAGCGCCAGGATGCACATCAAAGCCAATACCATCTAATGCTTTATCTAAAGAAATTTCTTTTCCTTTAGCATGTGCAATTTTATCTGAGTTTTCATAAATTGCTTTAGTGATGTTATAAACAGCGTCCTCTGGAAGATCTTTTTGTACAACTAGCATCGCTAAAACAGCAACGGAGTTAACATCGTTAGATAAACCATAAGTGCCTTCTTTAATAGTGTCAACGCCATAGAAAGGGTACTTATCGATTAGTGTCTTAGCTTCGTTACCATCGACAGGTAAAACATTGACTTTTGACGTTGCCGTTAATTGCTCTACCGCACCTGTAGGAGTGCCTGCAGTAATAAAGGCAGCATCAATGTTGCCGTCTTGGATGCGACCAACAGACTCACCAAAATCTAAGTGTTGTGCTCTGATATCATCCATTTTTAAGCCATAAACCTCAAGGATTTGCTCAGCACTAACATAAGTAC
>LSQX01143328.1_pt1 | contig 45835 bp, 36 predicted proteins | sample 654561 | NCBI WGS metagenome assembly LSQX01 (sample SAMN04489861, study PRJNA283612) | anaerobic digester metagenome | isolation source: 4 biogas reactors fed with cattle manure at either 37C or 55C with and... | place: Denmark: Kongens Lyngby | collected 2014 | reverse complement strand
GCTTACCCCATTCAGAAAAAATCGACAGGTTTTTACAGCTTGTTGCAGTTCGATGCAGATCCTAAAGTAATCGCAACGCTGGAAACTCAATTCCGTCGCGATGAACGTGTTCTACGATTCCTTACATTCCGTTTGGATAAGTATGCTTACGAGTATGCCGAAAAGAGAAAAAACACAAAAGCTCAACCAAAAGCGGAAGAAGTAAAATCTGCCAAAGCAGAAAGTAAAGAAGAAAAAACTGAAGAAAAGGAGGATTAAACTATGGCACACGGAGAAATTAGATACCTAACTCCACCGACAGTGGATGTAAAAAAGAAAAAATATTGTCGTTTCAAAAAGAGCGGAATCAAATACATTGATTATAAAGATCCCGAGTTTTTGAAAAAATTCTTGAACGAGCAAGGTAAAATTCTGCCTCGCAGACTTACCGGAACTTCGTTGAAATACCAGCGCAAAGTTGCTCAGGCAGTTAAAAGAGCACGCCATTTGGCATTGCTACCATACGTAACCGATATGATGAAATAATCGAGAAAGGAGAAAATTATGGAAGTTATATTAAAAGAAGACGTAATCAACTTAGGTTACAAAGGCGATATAGTAAAAGTAAAAGACGGTTACGGCCGCAACTACTTAATCCCGCAAAAAAAGGCGGTAATTGCAAGTGAATCTGCCAAAAAAGTGTTGGCTGAAAACCAAAAACAACAAGCACACAAACTTGAAGCTATCAAAAACGCAGCTGTTGAGTTGGGTGAAAAAATCACTGCTGTTGGTAATTTGACCATTGGTGCAAAAACCAGTTCAACAGGTAAGATTTTTGGTGCTGTTGGTCCTATCCAAATTGCTGAAGCACTTGAAAAAGAAGGTGTGGTAGTTGACAGAAGACTTATTGCTATTAAAGCAGGAGTTAAAGAAGTTGGCACTTACACCGCGACAGCAAAACTTCATAAAGAAGTGAGTATAGAAATTCCATTCGAAGTGGTTTCTGAATAAGAATTCCTTTCGATTCAAAATCCCTAAAACCGATTTACTTCGTGAGAAGTAAGTCGGTTTTTTTGTTTTTAAATTCAGGTTTCCTGTTTCGTGCTGATAGAATATCGGCATAAAACCACTTCCCCCTCCGGAATAACCCTATTGTAACTCCATTGAATCACCTTCTTAACCCTATTGAAGCATCAACGAAATAACTAATTCTTTACTTTGCACCGAAATTTATGATAGCAAAATGAGGAAAAAATTATTCTTTCTTTTAGGTCTTTCTTTGTTTATTACAGTATCAACTTCCAAAGCTTCAAGTATTACAGGAAAAGTAACTGATGCGGAAACAGGCGAAGAATTAGTGGGTGTATCCGTTTATGTTAAAGATTTTCCGAGATTAGGCGCCGCCACCGGATTAGATGGTACTTTCATCATCCGAGGCATCAGTTCCAACACGGCAACTTTACAATTTCGCTATATCGGATATGATGAATTGGAGCAAACATTTGATGTAAATTCACACAGCGCGAATGAGATTTCCATCAAACTCTTCCCTGCCGGACTTTACCTTGAAGGGATAGAAGTTGTAGCAAACTCCCGCTCAAACGAATACAGCGCCCGCAGTACCGAAAAACTTTCTACCAATATTCTGAATGTCGTAAGTGGCAGAGCAATTGATGTCTCTCCGGATATCACAGTTGCCAATGTAATACAGCGTGTTTCAGGTGTAACTGTAGAGAGAAACAACAGCGGAGATGGACAATATGCCATCCTTCGAGGCATGGATAAACGCTACAACTACACGCTTGTAAACGGAATAAAAATCCCAAGTCCCGACAATAAAAACCGCTTCGTGCCACTTGATATTTTTCCGGCAGAACTACTTGATCGTCTTGAAGTTACAAAAGCACTTACCGCCAACATGGAAGGAGATGCGATTGGCGGCGCAGTGAATATGGTAATGAAAGATGCACCATCGCAAATGCAACTTACAGCCAATCTTTCGGGAGGATACAACGCTTCCTATTTCGACAAGGATTTCCAATATTTCAAAACAGGTGGGATTGACAGAAAATCACCTTTCGAGCGCTACGGAGAGGGATATCCAGCTAAAGTAAGCGATTTCACAAGAGAAAACATGGTCATTCACAGCAGAAACATCGTACCCAATATTTTCTCCGGAATTTCTTACGGAAACCGCTTTATTGATCAGAAGCTCGGAGTAATGCTTGCCGTGACGTATCAGAACAGTTTCAGAGGCAATAACAGCTTGTATTACAGCAATGACATTGCATCTGATGTTTCTAATCTGCCTGTGTTGACAAGCAAAAACGACCGATTTTACTACGAACAACAACAACGATACGGCATCCACACAAAGCTGGATTATGCATTGGCTACCGGACACAAACTTCAATGGTACAACGCGTATATGGATTTTACCACAAAGCAAATACGCGACATTACAAGTACCTCTTTTACGATCGGTTATGACCCTGTTGCCGGAAATTACAACCTTTCCTACGACAGCCGCTTACGGATGAATCATCAAAATATTATCAACAGCACGCTGAAAGGAGAACATTTTTTTAGTGAAAAGAAAAAGTTCGGTGTTGACTGGTCTGCTGTATTCTCAAAAGCATTCAATGAAACTCCTGATAATCTGTATATTTATTTGAGTTCCCGCGCCAATAATTTTGAACCCAATCCTCCTTCGGTAACCTCCTCATCAGGTTCGGGCGGAGTAAAACGCCGCTGGGAGCACAATTCAGATCAAGATATTGCCGGTTATCTTAATTTTACTTATAAGTTGGATTTTTCCGGTGTAAAATCAGTGCTTTCTGCCGGAGGAATGTACAGAGACAAGGCTCGAACGAGCTTTTTCAACGAGTACACATTCATGCCGTATGATCCCGATAAGGCAGAAGGAAAAAACAACCTGATAAAAGGCGTGGACTGGAATACATTTGATGAGATAAAACTCCGTATTCACAATCCACACGGGACTACCGGTGATCCGCTCAACTACGATGCTTCTGAAAAAATTTCTGCAGGATACATTCAAGCAAAAGCAAATATAGGCAATTTAGAAGTAAACACCGGACTCCGAGTTGAAAACACAAGACAAGGATACACGCTGAAGCACCCGCAAGCAGGTGTAAAGAGTGACAGCATACAACAATATACAGACCTGCTGCCGAGTATTCATTTAAAATACGCATTCACTGATGACGTTGCTGTAAAGACATCGTACTACAAATCCATCAATCGTCCGAGTTTCTATGAAATAGTCCCTTTCCGAGTTGTGAACGAAGACTATAATGAACGTGGCAATCCGGAATTGAAGCGTGCCGTGGCACATAATTTTGATGTTCGTTTTGAGTATTTCCCAAAAATGTCAGAACAATTTATGCTGGGACTATTTTACAAAGAAATTCAGAATCCGATAGAAGTCGGAATTTTCACCGGTGGACAAGGGACGTATTACATGCCTCAGAACTTCGGTACCGCGCATAATTACGGACTCGAAATTGATATTACGAAATATTTTCGTTGGTTTGGAGTGAAAACAAATTACACATTTACAAAATCACAGATAACGACCAACAAAGCCACCTACATAGACAACCCGAACTACCCTGCCGAGCCCGATCGCATCAAGCAAATAGCAGTAGATCAGACACGTCCGCTAAACAATCAGGCTGCTCACGTAGCAAACCTTTCACTGCTTGTAAAAACAGACGGCTGGGATGGTCAAATCGCATTTGCATACACAGGTGATCGACTGCAAACCATTTCAAGATTTTATGAAAACGATATTTGGCAAGCCGGGTTTCTACAAACTGACATTTCAGTAGAAAAAGGATTTGAAAACGGAATTACCATTTTCGGGAAAGCCTCCAACCTGCTCAACACACCCATGATACTCTACATCCCAAAGTACAATGAAAGTAATGAAAATGTAATTGGATATCAATCGTATAAGGGCGGAACAATGATACGAAAAGATTTTTATGGGCAGACATTTCAAGTCGGTGTGAAGTATCGATTTTAACACGTGATAAAACGACTAACTTTCACTTCAAAAGACCTTTCAATCAAAAATTAATTAAACTAAAATAAACAAATCAAAACAAGAAAACAATGAAAACTACAAAATTCATTTATGCGCTATTCATTGCTGTTTTCGCTTTTGCAATGACGGCTTGTGAAAAAGAAGACCTTTCTGTAAAAGGAATTACACTGAATAAAACTGCATTGACACTAAAAATTGATGCGGAAGAAACGCTGACATACAGTATTTTCCCATCGAATGCCTCCAATACGAATGTTACTTGGGCATCATCAGATGAAACTGTCGCTACCGTGAATAACGGATTGGTGAAAGCCTTGAAACCGGGCACGGCAACCATTACCGTAACTACACTGGAAAACAACGAAACGGCAACATGCGAACTTAACGTAACTGCAAGTGACCCTATCAGCGTTAAAGGCAATGTGGAAGGGGTTTGGAAGAAATACTCCGTAGTCAACGTAGATGGTCACATCACTATTCCAGAAGGAAAAACACTCACTATAGAAGAAGGTGTGGAAATCATTGTTACAGACACAGAATTGGATGCAAACGGAACAAAAGTAGAAATAATCGTGGATGGAAATCTGTATGTGAGAGGAACAAAAGAGGCGCCGGTGTTATTCTCGGTTGCTCCTGCAAAACGTACGGCAGAGAATGCTTATGGACGCCTTTGGGGTGGAATAATCGGTGGCAAGAACAGCGGTGAAATATTACTTGACCACGCGATAGTAGAATACACAGGAGCCATCACTACGCTAAGCTCTCCGTCTGTTGTGAACGGACTTTTCAAACCTTCCGGCGGTGATGGTATGGTAGCATTCAACACCAATAACCCAAAAGGGAAATACGTGATTATCAACTCAATTTTCAGAAATACGGGAGAAGATGCAATCTACGTACAAGGCGGAAATTGCTTGTTCGCGTACAATTTATTCCATGGCACAGGAGATACGGGTGGTGAAGCTATCAACGTAAAAGCCGGATGTACAGTTGACGCTGCATTTAACGTTATGTACGCTTCAAACACAAACTCGCTGAAACTGTCAAGCTCAGGACAAGACACCGGTGACCGATACCAGGCATTAATCAAAGCTTATAACAATACGATAATCAACGCGGGTTGGGGACGCGACCCGGACAAACCAAAAGGAGGTTCAGTTTGGATTGAGCAAGGCGCGTTGGTTGAAATTTACAACAACCTGATTGTTAATTCTATGTTTGCCGTTCGGAAGGATGGTAAAAGGCCGCACGACGAAAAGTCAGTTGTTGATTACAACTTTTATGCGTCAGGAACACAAAAAAGCACCATTCCACAACACATTGCAAACGGTACTATCACTGCTTACGATGGATTCAAGGACGGTGGCGCAACTGACCTCGTAATCGGACCAAACGACAAACGCGGCAATGCTCCCGGCGATAACGATCCGATGTTTGTGAACTTCCCATTCAACACAAATCCACTGATGAATCCAACAGGATATAAAGCCGACTGGGATTTCCATCTAAAAGCCGGATCACCGGCACTGACAGGTGCAAAAACGGATGTAAAACCTTACTTTGCTGAGACAGGAATTACTGTTGGAGGAAAAGAATACAAATCTCCAAAAGCCGCGGCACATTTTGGAGCGCTCGGCGTCAAGTAACTATTGCTTTTAACACACAGTCACTATGTCGAAACAACTCAGCATAGTGATTGTTTTATTTAATATTTTTACAAAAAACAGAATAAAACACAGACAGATGAAAAGAAATATAATAGTTTCACTTACTTACATTCTTTCCATTATATCTATTTCGGGACAAGTAGTTAACCTCACAGATAAAGATTTTGATGGATTTAACATACTAATTGCCAACGATCTGGGAAGAAACGGATATTATGAGCAAAAACCAATCGCGGAATTGATGGGCGATTGGACTGATAAAGCCGATGTTGAATTTATAGCGGCTGTAGGCGATGTACACCACTTCGGCGGTGTGGCAAGCGTGATAGATCCGCTTTGGATGACAAATTACGAACTGATTTACAAACATCCGGAATTGATGATAGACTGGTATCCTGTGCTGGGCAACCATGAATATCGAGGCAACACAAATGCTGTGCTGCAATACAGTGATGTAAGTCGCCGCTGGGTAATGCCCGATCGATATTACACATTGACTGGCGAGGCAGATGATGGAAGTACCATCCGCTACATTTTTGTGGATACTACACCGCTGATTGACAGATACAGGAACAACAACAAAGACTATCCTGACGCTGTAAAACAAGATATAGATAAGCAATTGGCATTTATTGACAGTGTTTTGACCGTTTCAAAAGAAACCTGGACAGTGGTGATGGGACACCACCCCATTTTCTCGGAAACTCCAAAGAATATCACGGAAAGAACCGATTTACAAAAACGTTTAGACCCTGTTTTGAAAAAACACAACGTTGATTTTTACATCAACGGACATATCCATAATTTTCAGCATATCAAACATCCTCAGTCACCAATCCACTATTTTACGAATAGTTCCGCTTCTCTTTCCCGGAAAGTAAAAGATACCGAAGGAACACAATTCAAAAGCGACAAAGCCGGATTTTCTATCCTTTCGGCGAATAAATCACGCCTGGCAATCTATTTTATAGATGGAAAAGGGGATTGTATTTATCGGTTTGAGAAGAAAAAATGACGTAGAGACATAGCATACGTAGAGAGATGACATGCCATGTCTCTACTGAAAGAATGCGGTTTGATGACCGCATTTTTTGTTTGATTACACACATTATTGTTACTTATAATATAATCTTTTTGATTATATTTGTATCAAAATAGTAACTCCAAATAGCTAATAACACAATGAAAACTGCTCAAAATATAATTATCAGAGATGAATACATTTCTAAAATTAGGCCGTTATTGATAAAGCAATTATTAAAGTTCTGACTGGACAACGGCGTGTTGGGAAAAGTTATTTATTGCTACAACTTATTTAGGAAATACAAAAGAATAATGAAAACGCGAATATAATCTATATAAATTGTGAGGATTTTAATTTTGATTTTCTAAAAACAGCTAAAGATTTAAATGAATATATTTTGTCGAAAAATAAATCTGACGCTAAAAACTACATATTTATTGATGAGATACAGGAAGTTGCCGAGTTTGAGAAAACCATTCGTTTGTTAGTACTGGATCAAAATAACGACATATATATAACAGGAAGCAGTGCTAACTTACTTTCAAGTGAACTTGCCACTTTGTTGAGCGGTAGATTTATAGAGTTTCGGATATATGACCTGTCTTATCTTGAATTTTTGAGATTTCATAAACTCAAAAGTAGTTTTGAAAACTACAAGCTTTTTTCAAAATACGGTGGATTGCCCTATTTAATCAATCTTTCTTTGACTGACGAAATAGCATTCGAATACCTTAAAAGCATTTATTCCACAATTATTTTCAGAGATGTGGTAAGCCAATATAATTTACGGGACAGCAATTTCTTAGAAAAACTAACTCGGTTTCTCGCTGATAATATTGGTAGTTTTTTTCTGCGCAAAGTATCAGCAAACACCTGAAATCACAACAATCAACGGTTTCTGTTAAACAAGTTCAAAACTACATTTCACATCTTGAAAGTGCGTTTATCATTTACAGGGCACAAAGATACGATTTGATAGGAAAGCGAATTTTTGATTTTGGCGAGAAATACTTTTTTGAAGATTTAGGAATAAGAAATATTATCGTTGGCTTTAAAATTCAAGACAAAGCAAAAATTCTAGAAAATATTGTCTATAATCATCTGAAATTCAAAGGGTATGAAACAACCATCGGGGCTTACGAGAAAAACGAAATTGATTTTGTTTGTTCCAAAAGCAATGAATTGCTTTATGTGCAAGTTGCCCTGGAACTCTCAAACAAAGAAACGATTGACCGGGAGTTTGGAAATTTGTTGTTGATTAAAGATAATTATCCCAAAATAGTAGTTACCGAAGAAGATTTCAGAGGAAATACGTATGAGGGAATTGAGCAAGTTTATATCTTGGATTTTTTTACAAAATACTAAATCGGAACGGTTTTCAAACCACCATGTAATCAGATAATTGCAAAAATCATCCTTTCTCTTTTAACAACTCTTCCAGCCTTATCATCTCATCCCTGTACTGTGCAGCCTCAAGGAATTCAAGCTTTTTAGCCGCTTCCTGCATCGATTTTTTGGCTTTAGCAATCGCTTTTTCAAGGGCAGGTTTGGTCATGTACTGCACCACAGGGTCGGCGGCGATAGTGATTTCTCTCTGCGGCTCTACATAGGCGTTCGGCTCCATTTTGCTGAGCGCACTTCGTTCACCTTTCACGATTGCTTTGGGTACAATGCCGTGCTTTTCGTTGTAAGCCAACTGCTTTTCTCGTCGTCGATTGGTTTCGTCAATCGTTTTTTGCATGCTATCCGTAATTTTATCGGCATACATGATCACTTTTCCGTTCAGATTTCGCGCGGCACGACCGGCAGTCTGAGTCAACGAACGGTGATTCCTCAGAAAACCCTCTTTATCCGCATCCAAAATAGCAACCAAAGAAACTTCCGGCAGATCCAATCCTTCTCTTAATAAATTGACACCCACCAACACATCGTAAATTCCTTTTCGCAAATCCTCCATAATCTGCACACGATCAAGCGTTTCCACATCCGAATGAATGTAATTACACCGAACATTCATATTCAGCAAATAATCGGTCAACTCTTCTGCCATCCGTTTTGTAAGCGTAGTTATAAGCACCCGTTCATTGGCTTCGGTTCGGAGTGTAATTTCTTCCAACAGATCATCAATCTGATTCATGCTTGGACGCACATCGATAATCGGGTCCAATAATCCGGTCGGACGAATAACCTGATCCACTACAATTCCTTCTGATTTTTGCAATTCATAATCAGCAGGCGTTGCACTCACATAAATAGTTTGCGGAATCATCGCTTCAAACTCCTCAAACTTCAACGGTCGATTATCCCGCGCTGCATCCAGACGGAAACCGTACTCAATTAAATTCGCTTTACGAGCCGCATCACCGCCGTACATCGCGTGAACTTGCGGCAAAGTAACATGACTCTCATCTACCACAAGGAGAAAATCTTTCGGGAAATAATCAAGCAGACAAAACGGACGTGTGCCCGGAGCGCGACCGTCAAAATAACGCGAATAATTCTCTATCCCGGAACAATACCCCAACTCCTTGATCATCTCAATATCATATTTTACCCTTTCGTAGAGCCGTTTTGCTTCGTAATCTCTACCTTCTGATTTGAACTGCCCCACTTGCACTTTCAAATCACTCTCTATCATTTCAAGGGCGCTTGCAATACGAGCTTTGGTCGTTACGAAAATACTTGCCGGATAGATTTTATAACTATCAAAACTTTCTAAAACACGGTAATTCGCCGGTTCAATTGTCAGAATTTCTTCGACTTCATCACCCCAAAACACAATTCGCAAAATAAAATCACTGTAAGCTAAAAATATATCGACGGTATCACCTTTTACACGAAAATTTCCACGTGTAAAGTCAATCTCATTTCGGGTATAAAGACTTTCGACCAGGGTCCGTAAAAATGCGTTCCTGACCAATTTCTGACCGCGATGAACAGCAATTACATTTTCCGTAAAATCATCCGGATTTCCAATTCCGTACAGGCATGAAACCGATGACACGACAAGCACATCTCGTCTTCCTGAAAGCAACGATGAGGTTGTGGCGAGCCTTAATTTCTCGATTTCCTGATTAATGGAAAGGTCTTTTTCAATGTAAAGATCGGTTGAAGGAAGGTATGCTTCCGGCTGATAATAATCGTAATAGGACACGAAATACTCCACAGCATTTTCCGGAAAAAAAGACTGAAACTCACTGTAAAGTTGTGCCGCAAGTGTCTTGTTGTGGCTCAACACCAGCGTAGGCTTTTGAACCTGCTCCACCACATTGGCGATAGTAAATGTTTTACCCGAACCGGTAACACCTAATAAAGTTTGATAAGGAATGCCCTGATTAACCCCATCCACCAACTGCTTGATGGCTTCGGGCTGATCTCCGGTTGGCTTATATGGAGAGACGATTTGAAAATTCATAGGAAAAAACCCCACTGAATCTCCCCGACGGGAAGACTTTTAATAGCATGAAACGGCCATTTAAGATAAAACTCAAAGCTAAGGAAATGATTAATGGCGTGTTCCATACGACCTTAATGTAAAGAATAATATTTAAACGTATGAAATTTAAAATAACATTAATCGCGTTTCTGGCAATTTTTTCTTTGGGAATGAATGCTCAGGAAAGCAAAATAGATTCAGTTCAACAATCTTCTTCTACAAAATATCGTGCTGAAATCGGTTATGGCCAGTTGTATCGGTATGGAGATTATATTGTGAAGTCACCATATCATGCCATTCAAGCCGGGTTTAAGGTAGAATTCCCGATTAAAAGCGGATTTGGAATTGAAACCGGACTGAAATATTCTTATGTCTTAGGAAAAAGAGAGCAGATTTATGCACACGCGGATACTGCTTTTTTCAACTATTCAGGACATTTGATTGATGTTCCGGTACGATTAACATACACATTGCCTATTTTTTGGGGGTTAAAAATTTTCGGATATGCAGGTCCAAATTTCAATGTTGGTCTTTCTCAAAAATCAGAAGTTGCATTTACTCCCAAAAAAACAGACCAACCAAACCCGTTGTCTTACCCAATTCCAGGCACTTATGATTTATATCAGACAGAGCTAAACCGCTTTGCAATCCAACTTGGAGCAGGTGGTGGCGTGCAATGGAAAAACTACCGGTTACGAAGCGGCTACGACTGGGGAGTAAATAATGTTGGAAAAGATAAAAACAGGCCGGAAAGAATAAGAGGCTGGCATGTCGCCTTTGAATATGAATTTTAAGCTATTAAATGAAACCCCGACACGTAATCCGTCAGCCGATGGAAAAAGACAAAGTAATGTCCCGAGCTATCGGGATGCGTGTTTCAGCTGTCTTTGATGCTAAAAAAGTAAATTTTTAAAACAGATGAAATGGCGGTTTTACATTTGTAAAACCGTTTTTTGTTAAAGTAATATGGTTTTAACCAGAGTCTTCTGAAAAATTCTCATCGTATTGACAAACAAGTCAGATAGACGTGAACATTTCAGAATAAGTGCAAGGATTTAAATAAAACTACCTAAAAGCATTGCAGTGGACTTAAAAATGGTAATGTAAAAAATAAAACTAAAATTTGTTAGTTTTACGTACGAAAAAATAATAATATCTCTTGTACGTACCGGTTTTCGGACATAAAGAATGAAAAATAAAACCCAAATAGATGACGAATTAGGCAATGAGCGTATTGGCAAACTGCTTTGGAAGTATTCCGTGCCTGCTATTGTCGGTACGATGTTATCTTCGTTGTACAACATTGTGGATAGGATTTATATTGGGCTTGGCGTAGGACCTTTAGCTATTTCCGGTCTGGCGCTTACATTTCCTTTTATGAATTTCTTAGCGGCATTCAGTATGCTGATTGGGGCGGGAGCTTCTGCCAGAATTTCTATCCGACTCGGTGAAGGCGAGCGGGAGAAAGCTGAGAAAGTACTGGGAAATGCTTTTACGCTGACTCTTCTGGTATCTGCCATAATTATTACCTTTTCTCTTGTTTTTTTGGATGAAATTCTAATCAAATTCGGTGGTAGTGAAAACACATTGCAGTATGCCAAAGAATTTATGGTTATTATCATTCCCGGTACTATCTTATCGTCGTTGTTATTCGGGTTTAACAGCATTATGCGTGCTTCCGGTTATCCGAAAAAAGCAATGATAACCATGATTATCAGCGCATTGGTTAATATCTCTTTAGCTCCGATATTTATTTTTGGCTTGGACATGGGGATTGCAGGAGCTGCCCACGCTACAAATATCGCGTTTTTTGTAGGGATGATTTGGGTGATGTCCCATTTTTTCAATAAATCTTCAAACATTCAGCTCCATCGAAAAAATTTCAAACCGGAGAAACAGATTGTAAAGTCGATTTTAAATATCGGAATTTCACCTTTCAGTATGATGATCGCGGCGAGTATTACTGTTGTGATAATGAACAGGGCATTGATCCAATACGGTGGAGATTTGGCTGTCGGAGCGCTTGGGATTCAAAATGGCATTGCGTACTTGTTTATCATGTTCATTATTGGCCTTAATCAAGGCGCGCAACCTATTCTTGGCTTTAATTACGGAGCTGCAAATTATACTCGTATGTTTTCCGCTTTGAAGAAAACGGCAATCGGAGCGACTGTTGTTTCTTCACTTGGTTTCGTTATGGGAATGTTTTTCCCCTATATGCTCACAGGGATGTTTACCAATGATGTAGAGTTGAGGGCTTTAGCTGCCAGAGCTTTGACAATTTCGATGCTGGTGTATCCGTTGATAGGTTCGCAAATTGTTTTTACCAATTTCTTCCAATCCATCGGGAAAGCCAAAATTTCGATGTTTTTGAGTCTGACAAGACAAGTGCTGTTTTTAATCCCATGTCTGCTAATTCTCCCTCCTTTTTTTGATTTGGACGGAGTATGGGCGGCAATGCCGGTATCAGATTCACTGTCAGTTATTGTCACAACATCAACGTTGATTATTTTTATAAAACGCTTTCAGAAAAAAAATCAAGCGACTTTCCCTCTTTAAATGGAGATGCAGTGTAAAACACAGCATGTAAAAACAGTAGGGATTAAATAATCTCAAGGTTAATTTACTCAATTAATTAAGTTGAAAAAAAATGATTTTTTATCAGACAGAATAGAGCGTGTAGAAAAATTATGTAGAAGTCTGAGGAAATAAATGTAATGAGGTTCAAGTAATGTACGTCTGACAAATTAAAGCAATGTGATGATTTTACGCAATCTTCCATCTTAACTTTCTATAATTTCGGCGATTTTCGTACATTTAGTCTCAAAAAATGAGTAATTTTGTATTTTTATAACTTGACTGATTAATATGTTTAAGATAAAGAAATTAGATATTTATCTCTTGAAGTCATTTCTGACCTTTTTCTTTATGACTTTCTTTATCTGTGTCCTTATCCTACTTATGCAGTTCGCTTGGAAGCAAATGCCTGATTTGATAGGAAAAGGCGTCGGGTTAAATGTGCTTGCCGAGTTTTTCTGGTATGCGGCGTTGCAAACTGTTCCTATGGCACTGCCGCTCGCTATACTGCTTGCCGCGCTGATGAGTTTTGGAAATTTGGGTGAAAACTTTGAGCTTACCGCCATGAAGTCTGCAGGAATTTCGTTGTTTAGAATAATGCGGGGATTGATCTTATTCATTAGTGCAATTGTAGTTGCAGCATTCTTCTTTTCAAATAATGTCCAGCCCATGGCCATGCAAAAACTATGGACATTAATATTCTCTCTCAGACAAAAATCACCTGAGTTTGACATTCCCGAAGGACAATTTTACAATGGCATAAGTGGTTTTAATATCTATGTGAAAGACAAAGATCCAAGGAAACGTCTGTTAAAAGATCTGATGATTTACGATTTTTCTCAAGGATTTGAAAATGCCACTGTGATGCTGGCCGATTCCGGGAAAGTTGAATTTACCGCTGACAACAAATACTTGAAACTTTCTCTTTTCAGTGGTGAGAGCTTTGAAAATATACGTCAGCAGGGCGGAAGGTACAATCGGGAAAACATTCCATATCGTCGAGAGGAGTTTCAATTAAAAGAGATGATTATCGATTTCAATACCGAGTTTAATCGGTATGACGAGTCAATTTTGAAAGACCATAATGTCAGTAAAAATGTAGTTCAACTATCTCAAACGATTGATTCGGTGAAAAAGATTGTAGTAGCAAGGGAAAATGAGCAAGCTCATGAAATGGTTTCTACTCAGTTTTATCAAATCAGAAATCCGGGATTAGATGAAATGTTAGCAAAAGATGAAATTGAGAAAGACTCGATTACGGCAAATCTGAATGTGGACTCGTTGTTTTACACGCTTACACAGAGCGAAATGCAGGAAGCCATTGCTAATTCAGTTCAGAATGCTCGGTTGATGAAAGATAAGATTGAATATAACAAGGTCATGCTTACCGATCCCACCATGACAGTTCGTCGTCATCAAATCGAGTGGCATCGGAAGTTTACACTTTCATTCGCCTGTCTTATTTTTTTCTTCATTGGAGCGCCACTGGGAGCGATTGTTCGTAAAGGAGGGTTGGGATTCCCGGTTGTGATTTCGGTTGTTTTGTTTGTGATTTATTATATCATTGACACGACCGGATATAAAATGGCGCGTGAAGGCTTTTGGCCTGCTTATCAAGGAATGTGGTTGAGCTCTTCAGTCCTTTTCCCTCTGGGCATATTTCTTACCTGGAAAGCAGTGACAGACGCGAGCCTGTTCCGCTCGGAATCCTACATAAAGCTATTAGAAAAAGGAATTCATTCTATAAGAACTATCGGACATAAAGTATTTCCGAAAATAATAAAAGTGAATAATAAATTTACGTCATCGAATGATGTTATATAATTATGGAGAATCATTTTAATACCATAGAGGAAGCTGTAGAAGCTATAAAGGACGGTCAATTTGTAATTGTAGTAGATGATGAAGATCGTGAAAATGAAGGCGATTTCATCTGTGCCGCTGAAAAGATTACTCCTGAAATGGTCAATTTCATGCTGAAAAACGGACGAGGAGTACTTTGTGCGCCTCTTACGGAAGATCTTTGTGACAAACTTGAGCTTGAGATGCAGGTAAATGTAAATACATCGTTTCATTACACTCCGTTCACAGTCAGCGTTGACAAGTTAGAAGGATGTACCACAGGTGTGTCAATTCAGGATAGAGCGGCAACTATACGGGCTTTAGCAGACCCAAATTCTGTGCCTGAGACATTTGGCCGGCCGGGACATGTTTTCCCCTTAAGAGCAAGAAATCGGGGTGTGCTCCGCCGTGCAGGCCATACAGAAGCAGCGGTAGATTTAGCAAGAATGGCTGGATTGAATCCGGCGGCGGCATTGATAGAAATAATGAATGAGGATGGCTCTATGGCGCGTTTGCCCGATTTGATTAAACTGAAAGAGAAATTTGATATGAAAATTATTTCCATAAAAGACTTAATTGCATATCGGATAAAATCAGAATCATTGATCAGCCGAGGAGAAGAGGTTGATATGCCGACTCGTTACGGACATTTTAAGTTAGTGCCTTTTAAGCAAATTTCCAATGGTCTTGATCACATCGCGATTATCAAAGGTACGTGGGAAGAAGATGAGCCGATTTTAGTCCGTGTCCACTCTTCCTGTGTCACGGGAGATATTTTTGGTTCATTACGCTGCGAATGTGGGGAACAACTTCACAAAGCATTGAGAATGATAGAGAAAGAAGGGAAAGGTGTTCTTGTTTACATGAATCAGGAAGGTAGAGGCATCGGATTGATGAATAAAATCAAGGCGTATAAACTTCAGGAAGAGGGCTTTGACACGGTTGAAGCAAATGTTCACTTGGGCTTCAAGCCGGATGAAAGGGATTATGGGATTGGTGCGCAGATACTCAGGGATGTGGGAATCAGTAAAATTCGCCTGATGTCAAATAATCCGAAAAAGCGAATCGGATTGGAAGCTTACGGACTGGAAGTAGTGGAAAATGTACCCCTTGAAATAGTACCAAACGAGTATAATCTTTTTTATATGAAAACTAAAAAAGAAAGAATGGGACATAAGCTAAAAAACATTGGAAAATAACCAATCACAAGGGGTTTTTGCACCTTGTAAAAAATAGAATAACAATGAAAAACGTAACAATTTTATCCGTTTTGATTTTTCTTTTCACGTGTTGCGGCGCTTCAAAGGAAAAAACTACCACAGAAGTTGCTGAAAACGACTTCTATTCCTATTCAGCGAAAAACATACAAGGCGATAGTGTAAGTATGGCTGACTACAAAGGTAAAGTAGTGTTGGTAGTAAATACAGCCAGCAAATGTGGTTACACGCCTCAATTTGGTGGATTGGAAGAGCTTTACGCGAAGTATAAGAATGATGGTTTGGTGATTTTAGGCTTTCCGAGCAATCAATTTGGAAACCAGGATCCGGGTTCGAATGAGGAGATATTGGAGTTTTGCCAAATGAATTATGGTGTGAAATTTCCAATGTTTTCAAAAATCGATGTAAATGGCGAAAATGAGCATCCGCTTTTTACTTATTTGAAAAATAATGTACCCGAAACCGAGTATGCCGACATTAAATGGAATTTTACGAAGTTTCTTATCGGGAAAGAGGGTAAACCTCTGAAACGCTACGAATCCAAAGTGAAACCAGCTGATATTGAAGATGATATAAAAGAGTTGCTGAAAGCAGATTGAATAAATGAGTTTTTACGATTTTAAAGCAATAGCCATTTCCGGAGATGAGGTAAGTATGAAATCTTTTGAAGGGAAAACGATACTTGTTGTAAACACGGCAAGTAAATGTGGTTTCACGCCTCAATTTGAAGGATTGGAAAAATTGTACGAAAAATACAAAGATCGTGATTTTGTGATTCTCGGTTTTCCGTGCAATCAATTTGGTAAGCAAGATCCGGGAAATGAAGATGAAATACTGGATTTTTGCCAACGTAATTACGGAGTCTCTTTCCCGATGTTTTCAAAAATTGATGTTAATGGTAAAACAGCACATCCAATTTATAAATACTTAAAATCAGAACTTTCAGGAACATTAGGGCGTAAGATTAAATGGAATTTCACAAAATTCTTAATTTCTAAAGAAGGGAAGCCGCTCAAAAGATACGGGCCGACTGTAAAACCTGAAAATATCGAAGAAGATATTTTGAGAGAAGTACAACAAAATTCTTAGGTGAAGAAATAAAGAAAGCACAGTCTATTACTTTCAGCGTGTCGGTCGGTCTGTTGGCTGTTTAAGCACAAATAAAAAACATTTAACATGATTTTTTTTGCTATCTGAATTTCTCTCTTTACCTTTGCACCTAATTAAAAATGTGGATAGATTTGGACTGCTTGCAACCACGAAAAAAAATGCTAAACTTGTAACTAACTATCCTTTTTTTTCCTTATACAGTCCTCCTTCTTTCCCTTAAATATTTATATTAATCATTTTGATTTCGAAGTTACGACTATCTATCTGTTAATCGTAATTTGTATGTCAATTTAATCGTAAGTTAAATATTATGGGTTATTTATTTTCTTCCGAATCGGTGTCTGAAGGGCATCCCGACAAAGTATCGGATCAAATCTCCGATGCAATCTTAGATAATTTTCTGGCACAAGATCCCAAGTCCAAAGTAGCTTGTGAAACGCTTGTGACAACCGGGCAAGTAGTAATTGCCGGTGAAGTTCGTTCCAATGTGTATGTTGATGTACAGACCATTGCGCGTCAAATGATAAATAAGATCGGTTACACCAAAAGCGAATATATGTTTGATGGAAATTCATGTGGAATTCTAACGGCTCTGCATGAGCAATCCAGCGATATCAATCAAGGTGTAGAACGCGATAATCCGATGGAACAAGGAGCAGGTGACCAGGGAATGATGTTTGGCTATGCATGTAATGAGACGGATAATTATATACCTGTATCGTTGGACTTATCGCACGCTTTAGTGAAAGAACTGGCGGAAATTCGTAAAAAAGGTGAAGTGATGACTTATCTTCGTCCCGATTCAAAATCGCAGGTAACGATTGAATATGATGAGAATTTTGTCCCAAAACGAGTTCACACCATTGTAATTTCTACACAGCATGATGAATTTATTAAAGCAGGCAATGGGAAAAGTCAGAAACAAGCCGATGACGAAATGCTTGCTATCATCAAGGAAGATGTAAGGAATATTTTGATTCCAAATGTAAAATCTCAGGTAAAGCAGTTTGAAACGCTGATAAATGATGACTATGTTCTTCACGTTAACCCCACAGGAAAGTTTGTTATCGGAGGCCCGCACGGTGATACAGGCCTGACAGGCAGAAAAATTATTGTGGATACATACGGAGGAAAAGGAGCTCACGGAGGTGGCGCGTTTTCAGGAAAAGACCCTTCAAAAGTGGACAGATCAGCAGCTTATGCTGCCCGACACATTGCAAAAAATCTTGTTGTGGCCGGAGTATCAGACGAAGTGTTAGTCCAAGTCGCGTATGCTATCGGGATAGCCGAGCCAATGAATATCTTTGTGAATACCTACGGTAAAGCTAAAGTAAACTTATCTGACCTGGAGATAGCGAAAAAGGTAGAAAAACTTTTCGATATGCGACCCAAAGCAATTGAGGACAGATTGAAACTTCGCAATCCGATCTATGAAGAAACGGCAAGATACGGGCACGTGGGACGTACAAATAAAGTGACCAAAAAGACATTTATCGATTCATCCGGAAAAGAATTTGAGAAGTCTGTAGAACTTTTTACTTGGGAAAAAACCGACAAAGTAAATGAAATCAAAAAAGAATTCGGAATTTCATAAAAGCTCGAAAGTAAAACTTTAGTATAGAAGTCGTCTTGACTTATTAATAATCTGTTCTATTTGGTTGTTTTAGGCATCAGAGAAGCCTAATATTTGTAGCAAAATGAATGTTTTTTAGGTAAGACTCCGATTGAGGACGAATATTTGATGCTGAAATTAGCCGCAAGTATTAAACTCCGCCGGATTTTTCCTTAAAAATCAAAAGTCAAGATAACTTCATTAGGACAATCACTCTGCTGATACATTAATGTGTTAGCAGAGTCTATTTTATGTCTATTCAGTATTAATCATCAAATGGATTAAAAAAGTACGGTCTCTGATAATCCAATTTATTTTAATCCCTGTTCGGATATGTAAAAGTTTTCCACTATTTTTGCATTAAATATCTTTATGTAGATGAATTTGGAAAAGGTAAGCGCTTTTTTTTTAGTAGTTTTCGATATTCTTAAAAAACGGTTTTTTAATTTCATCGAATGGCGTGAACGACGAGTTGTACGATTCCGCAACCTTCCTATGTGGCGACAAGTCTTAAACGCCACAATTACAGCTATTTGGATGTTTGTACTTTACCTGATTTTAGTTGATGTGAATTTCTTAGGACTTTTCGGAAAATCACCCACGCTCAAAGCCTTGTCAAACCCTCCACACTCAATTTCTTCCGAGATAATAAGTGCCGACAACAAACTTATCGGAAAATACTATACTGAGAATAGAAAATTAGTGACTTTCGAAGAAATATCTTCTGAAATGATAAATACCCTAATAAGTACCGAAGACAGAAGGTATTACAGGCATTTTGGTGTTGATTTCAGAGGAATATTTTCTGCTTTCAGGGATGTGTTGCAAGGAAATCCCCGAGGTGCGAGTACCATTACGCAACAACTCGTTAAAAATATGTTCAAGACCCGAAGCCATTATTCAACGGGGCTGTTAGGCTCTTTGCCGGGATTAAGAATGTTTGTTTATAAAACAAAAGAATGGTCTGCCGCGATAAAGTTAGAGATGTTTTACACCAAAAAAGAAATTCTGGAAATGTATCTGAATACTGTGAGTTTTGGAAGTAATGCTTTTGGAATTCACACCGCTTCGCAGACCTATTTTAACACAACGCCGGATCAATTAAACTATGAGCAATCTGCCGTATTAGTCGGGCTTTTGAAGGCAATTACCGCCTATAATCCATACTTAAATCCGGAGAGATCAAAGGGCAGGAGAAACGTTGTGCTCGGACAACTTGCTACCAACAATTACATTACGAGAAGCCATGCAGATTCGCTCAAATCTTTGCCGCTGACAATTAGCTATAAAGCGGAAAAACCAAATGAAGGTATTGCTCCCTATTTTAGAAATTACCTGACAAATTTCCTTGAAAGGTGGGGAGATGCCAATGGATATGACATATATGCCGATGGGCTGAAAATCCATGTAACCATTGACTCTAAAATGCAGCAATATGCGGAGGAGGCTGTACAAAAACAGATGAGCCGTTTGCAAAAAAGCTTCTTTGCACACTGGTCAGGACAAAATCCGTGGCGTGACGATAAAGGAAGAGAATTAAAAAACTTTATACCTGAAATTACGAAACGAACTGAAGTATATCGAAATCTCTCACGGCAGTTTGATGGCGATCAGGACTCTATTCAAAAATACCTGAATTTACCAAAGAAAATACGAGTATTTGATTACAATGGAGGTTCGAAAGAATTTATGATGAGCTCCATGGATTCGATTCGTTATTTAAACCACTTTTTACATTGTGGTTTTGTAGCTATGGAGCCTGATACCAAAGAAGTGAAAGCGTGGGTTGGAGATATTAACTACGATTTTTGGCATTATGATAAAGTAGCTCAAAGCCGTCGTCAACCCGGCTCTACATTCAAACTATTTGTTTTTACAGCCGGGATGTTAGCCGGAAAATCACCATGTGATCACATACAAGATATGCCTTTTACCTGGGGAAAAGGGAGATATGCCTGGTCACCAAAAAATGCAAACGGAACTTTCAGCTATTCAAGTATGACATTAAAAAGTGCATTTGCCAGATCCGTGAACTCCATAGCCGTGCAATTGGCAAAAGAAGTGAGCATCCGTAATGTTGCCGAAACAGCAAGATTATTGGGAATAAAATCCAAACTGGATGAAGTGCCGACCTTAAGTCTGGGCGCATCAGATGTAAATCTACTTGAAATGGTCAACTCGTACAGCACGATAGTCGGTGAAGGGATGATGATGGATCCGGTGATAGTTACAAAAATTGTAGATCGAGATGGTTATACGATTTATGAAAACAAAGCAAAGCCAAAACGTGTGATTTCGTATGAGAATGCTTTCCTGATGACAGAGCTTCTGAAAGGTGGAATCACCGAACCCGGCGGAACTTCACGAGCATTGTGGAATTATGATTTAATGCGTTGGGATACCGATTTTGGAGGAAAAACCGGAACATCTTCCAACTATTCCGATGCTTGGTATATCGGAGTGACACCGAAGTTAGTTGCCGGCTCCTGGGTAGGCGCTGAGCACAGGAGTATCCACTTCAGAACCGGCAGCATGGGGCAAGGTAGCCGGACTGCTCTCCCCGTTTATGCCTACTTTATGGAAAAAGTATTGGCGGATAAAGACTTAGGTTACCGTGGTAAATTTCCTTCCGAACCCAAACAGCCTATTTCAAGAGATTACAAATGCGAATCGTATTACGCACCTGAAAACTTCAATGAACCAGATACCGTATTTGAACGAGTTCGGATAGAAGCAATGCCGGTTCCCGATATCCGTGTCGGGACAAACAACGAACCTGAGATAACAGGAGATGAATAACTACACGAATAAAGAGGGTGAAAGACAATTTCATGGTTATTACATTGTAACTCATTAGATTCATCAACCCTTTTGAACTCTCTGAACCAATAAAAAATAACAATACCAACACAATGAATAAAATCATCAGTAAAGAATATTTCTCTGAGCGAGTAATTAAGTTTGTCGTAGAAGCTCCGCTCATCGCAAAATCTCGCAAAGCCGGACATTTCGTCATGGTACGTGTAGGTAAAAAAGGCGAAAGATTTCCTCTGACTATAGCTGCTGCAGATGTGGAAAGAGGAACAATCACCTTGGTTGTACAGCGTATGGGTGTCTCTTCTTCCAAGCTTTGCGCCCTCGAAGTAGGAGATTCTATCACAGATTTAGTCGGACCATTAGGACAAGCTACTCATATTGAGAATTTTGGGACTGTAGTATGTGCGTGTGGCGGAGTGGGAACTGCTCCAATGATGCCGATAGTAACTGCATTGAAAAAAGCCGGTAACAGAGTGATCACGGTTTTGGCCGCCCGGAATAAGGATTTGGTTATTCTTGAAGAACAAATGCGAGAAAATTCTGATGAGGTAATCGTGATGACCGATGATGGTTCGTATGGTTCGAAAGGATTGGTAACCAATGGAGTAGAGATGGTAATAAATCGAGAAAAAGTAGATCTCTGCATTACGATTGGTCCCGCGATAATGATGAAATTTGTAAGTCAGCTTACTAAAAAATACGATGTTCCTACAGTTGCTTCACTCAATACAATTATGGTAGATGGAACCGGGATGTGTGGCGCATGTAGAGTGACGGTGGGAGGAAAAACTAAATTTGTATGTGTTGACGGACCGGAGTTTGATGCGCATCAGGTTGACTTTGATGAGATGCTGATGCGTCTGGGCGGATACCGGGAAATGGAAAGAGAAGCTATGGAGAGGAGTATTGATAAGACGGGAGTTTAGAGTTTTAAAATCTGAACAGAAAACTTGTAATCCGCAATTTTTATAGTGAATTTTTATTAAACAATTAATAGTAAAAAAACAGCAATTAAAAATCCCTTCCTGAGGATTTGGATATAAATATATGACACAACGAAACGAACCTTGGCGAGTCGAATTACGCTCGCAAATAAAAGCGAAAGAGCGATCAAATATGGAGCGTGTTCACATGCCCGAACTCGATGCAGTTTATCGTTCGAGTGTGCGAGATGAAGAAGTGAATTTGGGTTTGACACCTGAATTAGCAATGCGTGAAGCACAGCGATGTCTTGACTGTGTTAATCCGACCTGCATGGAAGGATGCCCCGTGAGTATTCGGATTCCTGATTTTATCAAAAACATAGAAGTAGGAAACTTCTTGGAAGCTGCCCGTGTTCTTAAAATGACTTCAGCTTTACCGGCAGTTTGCGGACGAGTTTGTCCGCAGGAAAGACAGTGTGAGGCAGTTTGTATTCACACGAAAATGAAAAAAGATTCGGTAGCAATCGGACATTTGGAGCGATTTGCTGCAGATTATGAACGTGAAAGCGGACAAATTTCCGTTCCCGAAACGAACGCGCCGAATGGATTGAAAGTAGCGGTTGTAGGTTCAGGTCCGGCAGGATTGTCTTTTGCCGGAGATATGGTGAAGATGGGCTACGAAGTTCATGTTTTTGAAGCGCTGCATGAAATAGGCGGTGTGTTGAAATACGGAATACCTGAGTTTCGCTTGCCGAATGCAGTGGTAGATGTAGAAATAGACAATCTTCGAGCTATGGGTGTGAAGTTTTTCAATAATGTTATTATCGGTAAAACCATAACAATCCGGGAATTGGAAGAAGACGGATTCAAAGGAATATTCGTAGCAAGCGGTGCTGGATTGCCAAGATTCATGAATATAAAAGGCGAAAATTTAGTTGGTATAATGTCATCAAACGAATACTTGACTCGTGTAAACTTGATGGATGCGGCAAACCCCGAATCGGATACTCCTGTATATAAGGGAAAAAAAGTAGCTGTAATCGGCGGAGGAAATACTGCCATGGACTCCATTCGTACGGCATTGAGATTAGGTGCCGAAAAAGCGATGATTGTTTACCGCAGAACCGAGCAAGAAATGCCTGCGCGTGTAGAAGAGGTGAAACACGCCAAAGAAGAAGGAATAGAATTTTTGACGTTACATAATCCGATTGAATATATTGGCGATGAGTTTGGGCGTGTCACGCATATGGTTTTACAAATTATGACACTTGGAGAGCCGGATGAATCCGGGCGAAGATCACCTATACCTGTGGAGGGGAAAACCAGAACCGTGGAAGTAGATGAAGTGATAGTAAGTGTTGGAGTTTCACCCAATCCTCTGATTTCTCAGTCCACTCCCGAATTAGAAACCACAAAATGGGGGACACTCGTTGTAAACAAAGAAACCATGCAATCTTCATCAATGCCGATTATTTTTGCGGGAGGCGATATTGTGCGTGGCGGCGCCACCGTAATTTTAGCAATGGGGGATGGACGAAGAGCAGCGGCAGCTATGGATAGCTGGATCAAGGAGCAAATTTGAAAATAAGATAATGGCAGTCAAGAGCGAAAAGTAATGTTTCATTCTGAAGGATATAGGAATATTTGATGTGGAATTTCTGATGAGAATTGTTTTTTGTGTTTCATGCCGATTAAAGTAACCGATTGAATTATTCGTAATAATTGTAAAAAAACCACTCCTTTCTAAATATTTACATTACCTTTGATAGACTTATATAATCAAAAGACTAATAGACCGATTTTCTGTATAATGAGCCATTAAACATATCATCGGCCTTTCAACTCAAATATAATTATTAACAATTAAATAAAATATAGGCTATGAAAGAAGATAACGATTTGTTGGTTTATGATGAGGATGAAGCGATTAAGTATATCCTAAAGTTGATTCCTGCAGAATTAAAATCTAAAATAAACCAAGATGCCATTAATTATGTATTGGATGTAGTTTATGATTACTATGAAGAAAAAGGATTGTTGGACGATGACGCCGTAGATGAAACCAGTATTGATGAAGAAGAAATGCTGAAGTATGCGTTAGAAGCGGCCAAGAAAGACAAAATGAATCTTGATGAAGATGATATCCAACTGATTCTTGACTGCGAATACGAGTACGGGAAATCACTCGGTATTTATACCGAGGAGGACGAAGAATAATTTTCGGAATAAACAAAATGATAAATAAAGAAACACCCTGGCAATCAGTTGTCCGGGTGTTTTTTCCTTGATGATGTATTACATTGTTCTGTTTTTTGTAAAACTCGTTTCGCTTTTACCTTTCCGTTTGCTTTACGGATTGTCTGATTTTATGTATCTGATATTTTATCGTATCATAAAATACAGAAAGAATGTTGTGAGAAAAAACCTCACCTTATCATTCCCTGAAAAAACTGCCAGTGAGATTGAGCAAATTGAGAAAAAATTTTATCATCATTTCTGTGATTTGATTGTTGAAGGGATAAAATTAAAATCAATCAGCGGCAAAGAATTGGAAAAGCGGATGAAGTTTTATGAAAGCGAGCAGCTTATCGAGCATTATCATGAAGGCAGAAGTGTGATGCTAATGGCTTCCCACTATGGAAACTGGGAATGGACTTCATTATTCTCAAAATATTTACCTAAAGATAAGCCTGTGTATCAGGTTTATAAAAAACAATCGGGTAAAATAGTTGATCGGATGATTGGTGATATTCGCCAACGATTTGGCGCGCGAAATGTAGATATGAAGCATATTTTACGCACCATAATCGAAATGAAAAGAGAGAATAAGATGGGAATGTTCGGAATGATTTCAGACCAGCGGCCGCGTTTGGACAGTATCCATTATTGGACTACTTTCTTAAACCAGGAAACTGCAATAATTGATGGAACCGAACAAATTGCCAAAAAATTTAATTTTCCCGTGTACTATTGCTCATTTAATAAAGTAAAGCGAGGCTATTACACATGTACTTTTGTATGCTTGAGCACTGATCCGCAAAATACCGGTGAGCATGAAATAACTGAAAAATACGCACGTTTGCTCGAAGCGGACATCAAGCAGGCACCCGAGTTTTGGCTTTGGACCCATAATCGATGGAAGCACGGAACAAGAGGGAAAAAAGTTTAGTGTCTTTAATAACAAGTAGTTTAAAGTCGTTTTGTGTGTAGAAATTTAATAATCTTGGTTTAGAATAATAGATGTCAGTTTCTGTTGTAATATTGAATTGGAATGGCGAGAAATATTTAGATATGTTTCTTCCGTTTCTCAAAGAAAGTGTCAGGGAACTTCCTGATGCCGAGATTGTTGTGGCTGACAATGGATCCACTGATGGTTCACTGAAGTTGCTGAATGAGAAGTACCCCGATATTTCCGTTATCGAATTCAAAAAAAACTATGGGTTTTCAGGAGGCTACAACAGAGCGCTGAAGAAGCTGAAATCTGAATATTACGTACTTTTAAATTCTGATGTTGAAGTAACAAAGGACTGGTTGAAGGTGCTGTACGATTATATGCAAGTGAATCTTACTGTAGCGGCTTGTCAGCCCAAAATCCTTTCTTACCATAATCGGAATTACTTTGAATATGCCGGTGCTGCCGGAGGTTTTATAGATAAGTACGGTTATCCTTTTTGTCGTGGTCGTATTTTTGGAGAAATCGAAGAAGATAAAGGGCAATATGATGCTATAAAAGATGTGTTCTGGGCTTCAGGCGCTTGTTTAATGATTCGTTCAAAGGATTATTGGGAAGCCGGAGGATTGGATGAAGCGTTTTTTGCTCATCAGGAAGAAATTGACCTTTGCTGGCGATTGAAAAGCCGCGGAAGACGGATTGTGTGTAATCCGCAAAGCGTAATTTATCATATCGGAGGAGGTACACTCGAGGCCGAACATCCACGAAAAACTTTCCTTAATTTCAGGAATAATTTATTGATGCTCTATAAAAACTTACCGCACAAGAATCTTCATTCTATTTTCAGAACACGGTTTTATTTAGATAATTTAGCCGCCGCGCATTTTGCGCTCCAAGGTAAGTTTAAGAATATGAGGGCGATAACTGATGCCAGAACCGAGTTTAGAAACTTACAGGAAAGTTTTACTGAAAAACGAAATGAAAATATATTAAAATCTGTCCGTTCCACTTTCAAAGAAGTTTCACAAAATAGTCTTCTGTATGAATTTTATGTGAAAAGAAACAGGAAATTCAGTGATTTGCCAAGAACTGAGCTTGCAGTTGAGGACTTTGAAGAGTAATCTGCACAGAAGAATCCAACTCGATTAAAAAAAAATATTGCAAACTGCCGCTACAAGCGGCAGTTTGCATTTTTTATCCACAACGGGTCAATGTCGCTTGGAGTGGTAAGACCTTAAAAAAACCTCAATCATTTTTTCTAAATTTTCTGAAAACGTGACTGAGGTTTTATTTTTTGATTTTGGCGTTTCTCAATTTTCCCGACGCACTAAAGTGAACGGGGAGACATCATTATCCGCATTTCGAGTGCCCACAGCTCTTACAAGTCAAGCATCCTTCCTGATACATGAGTGTTTTTTCCCCACATTGCGGACAAGCCTGTTCGGCAATCTGTGTCCCATCAGGAATATACTTCTTCAAAGCGCGCTCTACACCCACTTTCCAGGTGTTGATCGATTCACTGTCTAACTGTAAACTTGATATCAGCTTGATTACCTGATCAATTGGCATTCCGTAACGAAGAACTCCCGAAATCAATTTCGCATAATTCCAATACTCTTTGTCAAATTTGTGTGAAAGACCTTCTACGGTTGTTTTGAATCCACGCTTGTTGGTGAATTGGAAGTCATAACGTTTCCCGTTGTCATCCACTACCTTGATAATTTTTCCTGAAACTACATTTTTCGGCAATGCAATCCCTTCTTCATCATCGGCTATTCCGGTGAAAATCTCATACGGTCTTCCATCTTTCAGCCCAACGAATGCAATCCATTTGTCTTTGTTATTTTGGAAACGAACCACATCGCACTCCAACTCAATGGGACGAACAAGTGTCTCGAATGGGTCAAAGCATACGCAATCCTTATCTTTGCCTGATTTGTTTTCGTCTTTTTTATCATCAACGGCAATCAAAACACCCGAGCGGGAACCGTCACGGTAAACAGTCACACCTTTACATCCGCTTTTCCAGGCTTCTTCGTAAAGTTCGCCCACTAATTCTTCTGAAACATCAGAAGGCAAATTGATTGTAACACTGATCGAGTGGTCGATCCACTTTTGAACACGACCTTGCATTTGTACTTTTTTCAGCCAGTCCACATCGTTGGAAGTAGCTTTGTAGTAAGGTGATTTTGCTACCAACTCATCGATCTCTTCTTTCGTATATTTTTTAGAAGTTGAATAATTATTAGCTTCCATCCAGGTTACGAACTTATGATGGAAAACTACGTATTCTTCCCAGGAGTCTCCATTTTCATCTATAAAGTCAACCGTCACGTTTTTATCATTCGGATTCACCTTCCGGCGGCGAGTATAAACAGGCATGAATACCGGCTCGATTCCCGATGTAGTTTGGGTCATGATACTTGTGGTTCCTGTAGGAGCGATAGTCAGACAAGCAATATTTCTTCGTCCGTATTTCACCATATCCTTGTAAAGTTTCGGATCGGCTTCACGAATCCTCGCAATATAAGGATTGTTTTCCTCGCGTTTTGCATCATATACTTTGAAAGCACCACGTTCTTTCGCTAAATTTACAGAAGAACGGTAAGCCGCCAACGCAACTGCTTTGTGTACTTTTTCTGAGAAATCGATTGCTTCGTCTGTCCCATATCTCAAACCTAACGCTGCGAGCATATCTCCTTCGGCTGTTGTTCCTACTCCTGTACGACGTCCTTGTGAGGTTTTGGCTTTGATTTTTTCCCAAAGTTGATTTTCAGTGTTTTTAATGTCATCATCTTCCGGATCGGATTGAATTTTTTCAAGAATTTTGTCGATTTTCTCCATCTCCAAGTCGATGATATCGTCCATTATGCGTTGTGCGAGTTGCACATGTTTATCGAAAAGCTCGAAATCAAATGTTGCTTCTTTTGTGAAAGGACGATTTACGTAAGAATATAAATTGATAGCTAAAAGTCGGCAGCTGTCGTAGGGACACAATGGAATTTCACCGCACGGATTGGTAGAGACTGTCCGATATCCCAAGTCTGCATAACAATCAGGTACAGACTCACGTGTAATAGTGTCCCAGAAAAGTACGCCCGGTTCAGCTGATTTCCACGCGTTATGAATGATTTTTTTCCATAATGTGTTCGCATCAATTTCTTTTTCAATCCATGGACTTTTGCTGTAAATCGGATATTGCTGCGTGTAGGGCTTGTTGTTTATCGCGGCTTTCATGAAGTCATCATCGATTTTCACAGAAACATTCGCCCCGGTTACTTTACCGGATTCCATTTTTGCATCGATGAATGATTCAGAATCAGGGTGTTTGATAGAAACAGAAAGCATTAACGCTCCTCTTCTTCCATCTTGTGCCACCTCGCGGGTGGAATTGGAGTAACGCTCCATAAACGGAACAATCCCCGTAGAAGTAAGCGCAGAGTTTTTTACCGGAGATCCTTTTGGACGAATGTGAGAGAGGTCGTGACCTACTCCGCCACGGCGTTTCATTAGTTGCACCTGCTCTTCATCTATTTTTATGATAGCTCCGTATGAGTCGGAATCACCATCAAATCCGATTACAAAGCAATTAGACAATGACGCGACTTGGTACTCATTCCCGATTCCGGTCATGGGGCTACCTTGCGGTACAATGTATCTGAAATTTCTGAAAAGTTCGAATAACTCTTCTTTCGACAACGGGTTGGGGTACTTTTTCTCAATTCGGGCAACTTCAGAAGCAAGTCTCCAATGCATATCGTCCGGAGTTTTTTCATAAATATTTCCAAATGAGTCTTTTAGCGCATATTTGGTTGCCCAAACTTTTGCAGCAAGATCATCTCCGCGAAAATACTCCAATGAAGCTGCTTCCACTTCAGTCTGCTCGTAGATTTTCTTTTCAGCGATAACGTCAACATCATTTGCCGAATTTTCGAAAGCACTTCCGAATAAATCGTCTGATGTCGGTTTGTTTGAGTTCACTTTTACAGCAATGTCTTCGCTATCGGAAAATTCCAAAGTAGAATTTCCTACGTCAGTTTGAATGTAATTTTCTTTTTTCACTTTCTAAATTTGTATTTTAATATGTTTAATTGAAGATTTTGTTCTGAAAAGTTCGGACTACAATGTTAGTAATTATTTTTGATATTTCACAAAAAAATAACACTTAATTTGCCGTTATTATTTTAAAGTTTTCCAAAACAAAAACTAATATCCAGAAAATCAGATGGATAAATATATTGAAGGCGAGAAAAGTTTTCCAAAAAATAATTTATTTTGTTTTTCTAAAATTATTTTGTGATAAATATTGAAATTTATCAGTCCAAATTGTTCACTATCTTGAGGCTTAGCTATTTACTAAAGTAAAACGATTTGTGAGCCGAAAATTTCCTGAGATTCTGATGAAAAGTTATTGCTTTGATATGTTTTAAATAGAAAACAGCATCATGAATTTTAATTCGATTAAGCAGTTTTGTTTTGTAAAGCTGATATGATTTTGGACTGTCGGGAATGAAAAATGAATTTCTTATTTGTAATTTTTTATTAGCACATTTATATTAACTCACTTTTTTTCGTAAATTTGCCCCCATAAAAATTTTTTAAGGTATGAGTGTAAAAATAAGAGCCGCGATTGTAGGTTATGGCAACATTGGAAAATCGGTATTTGAAGCCATTGAGTCGTCTCCGGATTTTGAGTTAGCCGGGATTGTAAGACGAACCGTAAGTGTAGATAATGTTCCAAAAGAGCTTTCAGGAGTGACCGTTACTGATGATATCGGTAAGTTGGAGCATGTGGATGTAGCGATACTTTGCGCCCCAACTCGAAAGATAGCCGAAACGGCAAAGAAAATACTTGCTTTAGGAATCAATACGGTAGATAGCTATGATATTCACGGCTCGATTTGGGAGTTGCGAGAAGAGCTCGGAGCTGCTGCAAAATCAGGAAATGCCGTTTCTATAATTTCTGCCGGCTGGGATCCGGGAAGTGACTCGATTGTTCGCGCATTGCTTGAATCTATTGCCCCGAAAGGGATTACTTATACGAATTTTGGACCGGGAATGAGCATGGNNTTTTGAGTTCATGGCGCCGGCGGGAATAACCTATACCAATTTTGGCCCGGGAATGAGCATGGGTCATACTGTGGCTGTAAAAGCTATTGAAGGCGTGAAGAATGCGCTTTCAATGACGATTCCGCTTGGAACCGGAATTCACAGAAGAATGGTTTATGTTGAAATAGAGAAAGGCGCTGATTTCAAAAAGGTGGAAAATGATATCAAGACCGATGCTTATTTTGTGAAAGATGAAACTCACGTTTTTCTGGTGGAAAGTGTTGATAACCTGAAAGATATGGGGCATGGAGTCCAATTGATTCGTAAGGGTGTTTCCGGAAAGACTCAAAATCAACTCTTTGAATTTAACATGAAAATCAACAATCCGGCACTTACAGCTCAGATTTTAGTGGCTTGTGCAAGAGCTACTTTCAAACAAAATCCGGGTGCTTATACCATGATTGAGATTCCGATGATTGACATGCTGTATGGCGAGAAAGAGGATTTGATAAGAAGGTTGGTGTAAGGGGAGGTGTGATGTTGGATGTTGGATGTTTGGTGTTGGATGCTGGATGCTGGATGTTGGATGTTTGGATGTTGGATGTATGGTGTTGGTAAAATTATATAACGTTCAAAATAGAAACGTGACTAAGGCTGAAGTTTAATTGTATTTTGTTTATTATATTTTTGAGAAATGTCTGAATTTGATTTGAAAAAAAAGGAATATCGTGTGATTTTGCTTGTGCTGTTATTATCTACCGGGTTGATAATTTTCAAGCAGATGCGGCCTTATTTTGGTGGTTTTTTGGGAGCGTTTACATTGTATATTGTTTTGCGAAGGCAGATGAAATACCTTGTTGAGAAAAAAGGCTGGAGTAAAGGCTTGAGCGCGACTTTGCTTTTGATAGAGGCGCTTTTATTTTTCCTGCTGCCAATTACGGGAATCGGCGCTATCGTTGTCGATAGACTTTCGGGCATAAATATAGATTTTGACACATTAAAATTGAGTTTTAGTAAGTTTATCAACAATATTGAGACTCGTTTTGGGTTTGATTTTGGTGATTTTGATTTCCTTTCGTTTCTCCCAAAGCTGGGAACGGATATTGTACAAATTCTGGCATCTAACTCTTACTCCTTCGTTATCAATCTGTTCGTGATTATTTTCGTTCTTTATTTTATGCTTTTCAGCTATAAAGATTTTGAAATAATGATTCGAGAGATTTTGCCATTTTCAAAACAAAATAAAATTACATTTATCAAGGAAACAAAATCTATCATTAAAGCAAACGCCATAGGAATACCGCTTTTGGCGCTTGTGCAAGGTTCTTTTGCCTATATCGGTTACCTGCTGTTTGGAGTATCCAGTCCGGTTTTATACGCTATTCTTACCGCTTTTGCTACCATTTTACCAATTGTTGGAACGGCTATTATCTATGTCCCGCTTTCTATAGCTTTATTTTTAGATACAAAATACGGCCTTGCCCTCGGACTTTTGGTTTATGGGATAGTGATAATCGGTAGTGTCGATAATATTGTGCGATTTTTATTGCAGAAAAAATTAGCAGATATTCACCCCCTGATTACAGTTTTTGGGGTGTTGATCGGTTTACCGTTATTTGGATTTTGGGGAGTCATTTTCGGGCCGCTGATTTTGTCGCTCTTTATGCTGTTTTTCAATATGTATCGATATGATTTTATAGAAGGTACTGTAGCTCAACCGCATATTACTACCGATTTCAAGAAGCGTGACTATAATAAAATACGAAGTATAAAACTACCAAAGAAAAAAAACAAACAAACCCCTAATCTCACAGATGAATAATGCCCATATTTATAGTTATGATAAAACAAGAAGTGCTGTTTTTTTATAGTTCTGATTTTTTAATTACTCACAACTAAGCTGTTTCATTTGTTAAAACTCGAAAACCTATTAATCCACCCCTTCAAGGGTTGCTGGTTTATATACTATGCGAAGAATATTTATACTTACCGGAAAATTCATTAGTGATATCATTGATTTTTTTTATCCCCCTTTTCGGAAATATTTTTCGCTGCATTTTTTCCGATACAGTGTTTCCGGCGCATCCAACATGGGATTTGACTGGGTGCTTTATTTCATCACATACAATTTTATCGTTCAAAAACAACTGGTTCATCTCGGGTTCGTGACGTTGAGTCCGCACATTGCATCGCTTCTATTCACTTTCCCAATCACGTTTTTTACCGGATTTTTGCTCCAAAAGTACGTCACTTTCACCGCTTCACAAATGCGCGGGAAAGACCAGCTTGTTCGTTATATGGCTGTGGTAATGGCTAATTTGCTGATAAATTACTTTGGGTTGAAACTTTTCGTTGAAGTAATAGGAATTTATCCCACTCCATCAAAAATGTTAGTGACAATAATTACGACAGCTTTCAGCTATTTTTCACAAAAAAAATTCACATTCCGAATTCAAAATGAACCAGAACAAAAATAAGATTTTCGTGATAGTTAAATGGATTGTAATGCTGGCAGCATACAGTTTTCTGATTGTCAAATTAGCTCGAATCGAATATTGGAACGAACTAAAGGACACTTTTCAGCACGTTGACATTAATCGAATTTCTTTACTGATTTTAATTCTGGTTTTATTGCCCATAAACTGGTGGTTGGAGTCAGTAAAATGGCAGTATTTGATGAAGAATTCGCTTAGTCTCTCAATTCGGTCTGCTGTGAAATCGGTGTTAGCAGGTATCAGCACGGGCTACATTACGCCAAATCGGGTTGGAGATTTTGCCGGTAGGATTCTCTACCTTCCGAAGGAGTGTCGGGTTACAGGCGTTGTAATGAGTGTGCTAAACAGTATCACTCAGAATATAATAATTACGGTTTTTGGTGTAGTTGGGGCAACTCTCTTTTTGTCTGAAAACTACAAAGATAATGGTTTCTCACATTTTTTGTTTTGGATACAATTGTGGATTTTTGCCACTGTTCTTTTTATTGTATTATTGCCCTACTTGTCTAAAAAGCTGAAACTTGGCAAATGGAGTAAAAAAATCAACGAGTCAGTCCAATCTCTCTCCTCTTTCAGATTCAACGATCTTTTTCGGATTTTGTTGATTTCTACACTTCGATACGGAGTGTATTGTATCCAGTATTTTCTGATGCTCCAGTTTTTTCAGATTGAAGTTAGCGTTCTTCAGGCGTTAATTGCTATCCCGGCCATGTATTTATTCATAACTTTCACTCCTTCACTTGCGGCATCCGAACCGGCAATTCGTGGATCATATGCCGTGCTGATTTTCAGCTCATTTTCTACGAATAACATTGGAATAATGTTGACCGGAATTATGATCTGGTTGATAAATTTTGTTGTGCCGATGTTGCTGGGAACAGTAGTAATTGGGAGAACTAAGGTTGAATAAACCGGAAATCTATAGCACAAAGGGTATGAAGGAAGTTCACAAGTGTTTTAGTTCCGGTATAATATCGTGTTTTTTTCTAAATCACCCTCATAGAATGAGTTTCAGGAATTGTAATAATCTCTAAATATCGGACAAAACTAATGATGCATTAATTTTTTAAATTACTTTATATGGTGTTGATATTCATGCATATACAGGCAAACTTTGATTTTACGACTTGATTTTAGAATAGATAATTTTGCAGTTATTTAGTAATAAAGCACCAACAAAGATCGCAAACGATTAAATCCTGCAAAACCAGCCTATATGTTTCAAAATAACACTAAGTGTCTAAAATATTTTTCGGCTTAGGAATAATCCCTGTTGCTCCATTAAAATTAAGAAGCTGTCTCAACACAAATTTGAGACAGCTTCATATAAGATTTCACTCGCTTAAATACGCTTCAAACACAAAACCATTACTGATTTTTAAGTGATTAATGTGAAGTCGTATTGTTTACCATCGCTGAGATGATGGGTGTTTCCTTTACAACACCAATTTTGTCGGTTTAATCATTTGCTTAGGATCGAGTATTTTGTCTAATTCTTTTTTGCTTAGCAGTTTTTTATCAAGCACAAGCTGATATACGCTTCCGCCGGTTTGCAGCGCCTCTCTTGCCACCTCTGAACAGTTTGCATACCCGATAAACGGTTTCAGCGCGGTTACAATTCCGATCGAATGTTCCACCATGTTACGGCAATGATCGGCGTTTGCGGTGATTCCGTCAATACACTCCACACGAAGTGTATTGCAAGCTCGCACTAACCACTTACAAGACTCAATAATACATTGTACAAGCACAGGTTCCATAACATTTAGCTCCAATTGTGCCGCTTCGGATGCCATAGAGACCGTTAAATCATTGCCGATAATTTTAAAGCAGACCTGATTTACAACTTCAGGAATTACGGGATTTACTTTTCCGGGCATGATGGAAGATCCCGGTTGTTTCGGAGGCAGGTTTATTTCGGATAAACCGGTGCGTGGTCCGGATGACATCAAACGCAGGTCGTTACAAATCTTTGATAAGCGAAGTGCAAGAATTTTCAACGCTGATGAATAAGCTACCATGTCGGATGTATCGTGCGTAGCGGCAATCAAATTATCGGCAAGCGTAATATTCCATCCGGTAATTTCTTTGATGTGTTGCGTGCATATTTCTGCGTAGCCGGGTTCGGCTGTAATTCCCGTACCAATGGCTGTTGCACCCATATTGATTATCAAATAGTCTTCTGCTATACGATTCAGCCGATTCAATTCGCTCCGTATCGCATCTGCAAAAGCGCTGAAGGATTGTCCAAGAGTCATTGGGACAGCGTCTTGAAGCTGCGTACGACCCATTTTAATGATGTTGTCAAACTCTTTTTCTTTCTTTTCGAAAGATTCGATTAGTTTTTCAAGAGCTTGCGAGACTTCACCGTGCAGCATATACAGTCCCAATTGCATCGCGGTTGGGTATGCATCGTTGGTAGATTGCGCCATGTTTATGTGGTCATTCGGATGGCAGAATTTATATTCTCCACGCTTTTTACCCATGATTTCCAACGCGCGATTGGCAATCACTTCATTGGCGTTCATATTCACGCTTGTGCCGGCACCGCCTTGTACCAAGTCGATTGGGAAATGCTCGACATGCTTTCCTTCTTTCAATTCTTGACAAGCTTTAACTACCGCATCTTTTATTTCATCAGAAATTAAACCTAACTCGTGATTGGCAAGTATTGCCCCCATTTTTACGATTCCCAATGCTTTAATCAGCGATGGATAATCGGATAATAACTGACGACTGATGTCGAAATTTTCAATGCAACGTAAGGTCTGAATCCCAAACAGGGCTTCTTCGGGAACTTCTTTATCGCCCAGCAAATCATGCTCCATGCGCGTTTTCCCACTTGTTTCGAATTTGTAAGAAATCATAATTGTTGAGTACTTTTTTTTGATTTTTTCACAAAGTTACTACTTACTTTTATAATTAGCTTATAGTTTGGCAGATATATTTCATTTTTTTGTGTAATTTGTCGCGAAAAATTGTTTTAAAACAAGAATTCGAGATGTAATGTGATTGAAAAGGTCTCCGATAAAATTGTATGCTCTCGGAAAAAATGAATTATACTCGTATTGATTACCTGTTTTCTTCTTTATTGAAAAATAACGCGGCAATCAGAATAAAGCCAATCCCGGTCAGGGTAGGTGGGAGAATTCCCGCTTTTATTCCTAAATAAATCATGTAAACGGCAAGAATTAACAGAAGGATGACGAGAAGTAAGTTGAAATTTTTCATGGTATAAATTTGTTTTTGTGAATTATTTGAGTGGTGAAGATAGGTGATTGGGGCGGAAAAATAAAATTGTCAATACATTTAACTAATTCCGCAAGCACGTTTATAAAACACAAGTAGTCAGTAGATTGTTTTGTGTAAATTGTGTGGTTAATAGATTAAACTTTCACTTTCTCCTTCTTCCCAAACTCCTTATCAATCTTCAAAAACGGGATTAGCAGCAGTGTTGGGATAGTGCAGATCATTACAAAAATAAAGAAGTGGGAATATCCGATTAGCTCTTGAATCCATCCTGCAATCATTCCCGGAAGCATCATGCCGAGCGCCATAAAGCCTGTACAAATGGCGTAATGCGCTGTTTTGTGTTCGCCATCGGAGAAATAAATCAAGTAGAGCATATAAGCCGTAAACCCGAATCCATAACCAAACTGTTCGATAGCAACTGCTAAATTAACGTAAAACATATTGTCGGGTGTGAACCAAGAGAGGTAAACATAAGCCAGATTGGGCAATGTTATAGCGAGCGCCATGGGCCAAATCCAGTACTTCAATCCTTGACGAGACGCCACAATTCCACCGACAATTCCGCCAATAGTGAGCGAAACTACACCCACCGTTCCATACACAAATCCGACTTGACCGGTGGTAAGTCCAAGTCCGCCTGCTTCGTGGGTGTCAAGCAGAAACGGAGAGGCTAACTTTACCAGCATAGCTTCAGCCAATCGGTATAAAAGCATAAATGCAATGGCAAGTCCGATCCCTTTTTTTGAGAAAAACGACTTGAATGTCAAACCAAACTCCTTCACAATTTCGCTTGGCGAATGGTTTTTTGGTGAATCTGATGCCGGTATTGGCAATACAAATCGGTGATACACAAAGACTAACAGGAAAAATCCGGCTAAAATATAAAAGGTAATGCTCCATGCTAACGGAAGATTTCCCGATGCGGCTGTAAACGTACCGGTAACTTCATCGGTCAGTTTCTTGTCTAACTGAACCACTAAATAGGCCGGTTTGTCCCAGTTTTTCTCATTGAAAACCAACCTTTCGCCGCTAACAAGCGAAATGCTTTTGTCGCCACCCGAAAAGCGTGAATTGAGCACCATCTCTTTCCCGGGGTCGGGCTTTTTGCTAAGCGTAACAGCGATTATTCCGGCATTTCCAACCTTTTCTCCGGAGGTCAATTGTAAGTCGATAGCTTTCTTTTCACCGAAGTTTCTCTTGATAAAGTTGGCAAGCGGATCAGCCACCTGATTCGTCCACCAGGATGATTTGTCGTCGGTTTCTTGCGTTGTCTTTGTGTTTTCAATCAATGTAAACCCATTTTTCTCATTTTCGCTTTTTGCAAAATTTTTCATTTCGGCGAGTTCTTCTGGCGAAATATTAACAGTAGATAGCACAAGATTGGAAGGGTAGGCTATGAAAGTAGCTTTATTCTGATTGGAGTCTCGTATAAATGGGATATTTTTCACAAATTCGGTATTCGTAGTGTTGGAAGATAAGACATTGAATTTCAGCGGTTCAGTTCCGGTTGCAACTTCCAAACTTCCGGCAAGAATAATCAAAACTCCTTGTCCCATTATCATTGCTAATCGGTAGAAAGTGCTCCGAATTCCCACAAAAAACGACTGTTGTCCGGTATCCAATGCAAGCATGTAAAAGCCATCGGCGGCTATATCATGCGTAGCCGAACTGAATGCCAAGAGCCAAAGTACAGCTAATGTGGCTTGAAAGAAAAACGGTACGGGAATAAGAAACGCCACGCCGGCAAGTCCCGCTCCAATCAGCAACTGCATAGAAACAATCCACCATCTTTTGGTCTTAATCAGATCGACAAACGGACTCCAAAACGGCTTGATGACCCACGGCAGATACAGCCAACTTGTGTAAAGCGCGATGTCGGTATTCGAAATGCCGAGACGTTTGTACATGATAACCGATACAGTCATGGCGACTACGTACGGAATACCTTCCGCGAAATAAAGTGTGGGAATCCAAGACCAGGGTGAGCGAGTTTTTGAGTTGTTCATATGTGGTAGATGTGTTGATTGGGTTAATAAATCTCGATGAGACTCCGCTTGTCAGCATGCTAAAGTACTGCTGTTTCATAAAACAGCAATAAATAATATTTATCAAAACTGACCGACAAAAATATTAATACACAATTTATATTGTTGATATTCTGTTGTTTATAGCATTTGAGCAACTTATGGGGCCGCTTTTTAAACTTCGTAAAAGTTTACTTTGCATAATCCGTCAAAGGTCGGACAAACTCTCCAATTTTAATTGGGAGTGGATGCCGTAAGTTAGGAATCAAACACTGTATGTGTTTCCCGGCGCTGATTTTTGGGTAAACTCCTACAGAGTTTTGCCATATCTTTGACCTTTCACTCCCGGATAAATCCGGGGGGGATGCAAAAAATTGTCTGTAGGACAATTTTTTAGTCGGTTAATAGTGATTATTTATATCATTCGAGTTGAGAATGGGTATGAACGGTAAAATTGTTAAGATTCCCTCATATCGCTGCAAATATAAGAAAACTCACTAATTTTTGAGTTCATTTTGTTAATTTTTAATGTCAGCTTCTTTAGATTCGGATCATATGACATTGTGATTTATGAGGTGGTCTTGGCTTTTTCTTGCGATTGCAAATTGAAAATTCCGATTTATCGGAGCTGACGCTTGTAGCGGTATTTTGCATTTTTAATTCGCAACGGTCAGTGCCGCTGAAAGCGTCAGCGGCCTATTAACTAACAAAATTATAGGAGTCAAGACGTTATAACTCGTTATCATGATATTTTGAAATTGGTTTTTCAAACAACGGCTTCATTAGATAGTTGAAGAGCGATGTGAACAAGCCTGTTTTTTCAGCATTATCATCCTTCTTAAGCGACGTTTTCTCAAGTACACTGCTTCGGTCTTCCTTTTTCCTGCTTTTTTTAACCTTTCTTTCTAAAGATTTGAATTTAGAATAAATCTAAATAGTTATCTTTGCAGATATTTTTGAGAAGAGTACAAAATTAATGAAATTATCAGAGCTGAAAAACGGTGAAAAGGCGTCTATCGTAAAAGTTACCGGACACGGTGGTTTCCGTAAGCGAATTATCGAAATGGGATTTGTGAAAGGGAAAGTTGTGCATTCGCTTCAGGACGCGCCGCTTAGCGATCCTGTGAAGTACCGCGTGATGGGTTACGAAGTTTCGTTGCGAAAAAGCGAGGCAGATTTGATAGAGGTGATTAGTGAAGAGCAAGCATTGAAAACATTGGAAATAGAGAAGAATACCAATGTTATCATAGAGGAAGAGGTTCGGAAATTAGCCTTAAAAAAGCGGAAAGAGATAGTTGTGGCATTGGTTGGAAATCCTAATTGTGGTAAAACAACACTTTTTAATGTCGCTTCGGGGAGTCGTGAGCACGTCGGAAATTACAGTGGCGTGACCGTCGATTCAAAAGAGGGTCATTTCGAGCAGGATGGTTATCGTTTCAAAATAGTTGACTTGCCCGGAACTTATTCCATTTCAGCTTATTCACCGGAAGAAAAATATGTCAGAGATTATATTTCGACCGAACATCCGGACGTTATTATCAATGTCGTGGATGCTTCCAATCTTGAGCGCAACCTTTATCTAACTACGCAACTGATTGATATGCACCAGCATACGATAGTTGCGCTGAATATGTATGATGAACTCCAGAAAAGCGGTGATAAGCTTGATTACAAGTTGCTCGGAAAAATGCTCGGGATGCCGTTTGTGCCGATTATTGCCAAAACCGGTTTTGGGATAATCCAACTGTTTAGAAGCGTGATTAAAATGTACGAAAGCACCCATTTTATGAGCGATGAGGGGGTTTTGATTCATTCCGTAAAAGATGATAAACTGATTGATGACTACTATCACGAAAGTGGGATTGAGCATAAGCACGATGTGAAAAAGACAGTTTCAGATTTGATAAATACCAACTCTTCCAATGGAAATTCGCAGTCTCATCACCGTCATATTCATATTCATTATGGAAAAAACATAGAGCCGAGCATCCGAAGACTGAGAGATAAGCTCGTTACAGAAAATCACCATCTGCAAGCCCAATATTCATTCCGGTATCTTTCTATCAAGCTACTTGAAAATGATGAGGAAATAGCTGATTTTATTCTCAATGAGCATAACGGAGAGGAGGTTTTGACAATAAGAGATGAAGAGGTAAGACAGATTCATTCGCTTATGAAGGAAGATGTAGAAACCGCTTTCACAAATGCAAAGTACGGATTCATAGAAGGAGCACTTAGAGAAACCTACACCGAAAACAGTAGAAAACCAAAAAACACGCTAACTTCAAAACTTGATTCTGTTTTTATCAATAAGATCTGGGGATTCCCCATTTTTATATTGTTCATGTACATTATGTTTCAGGCTACTTTTTCATTGGGAGAAATTCCGATGGGCTGGATAGAAAGTGGAATAGCGTGGCTTGGGAGTGTGATTGGGAGTAATATGAATCCCGGTCCGCTGAAGGATTTGCTAATTGATGGTGTACTGGGAGGAGTAGGAGGGGTGATTGTGTTTTTACCCAATATTTTAATTCTCTATTTCTTCATTTCTATGATGGAAGATACGGGATATATGGCTCGAGCTGCGTTTATCATGGACAAACTGATGCAGAAAATGGGACTACACGGCAAATCGTTTATTCCTTTGATAATGGGATTTGGATGTAATGTGCCGGCTATAATGTCAACCCGGACGATTGAAAACAGAAACAGCCGAATTATTACGATATTGATTAATCCGTTGATGTCATGCAGTGCCAGACTGCCGGTTTATTTGTTGCTTGCCGGTACTTTTTTCCCGAGAAACGCAGGTTTGGTTTTGTTTGGAGTCTATGCTACGGGAATATTATTAGCTGTTTTGATTGCTCGTCTTTTTAAGCGATATTTGTTCCGGAAAGATTCGACTCCTTCCGTTATGGAATTACCGCCATATCGCTTCCCTACGGGAAAATCGATTTGGAATCATACGTGGGATAGAGGTTCGCAGTATCTCAAAAAAATGGGTACAATAATTTTAGTAGGCTCATTGATTATTTGGTTTTTAGGTTACTTCCCAAGGCCAAAAGAAGAAGTAATTACAGCAGAGCAGAGAACCGAACAGCTTGAAAATTCATATATCGGAAGAGTAGGAATGTCAATCGAACCGATTATTAAGCCATTAGGATTTGACTGGAAAATTGGAATCGCACTTATGTCGGGTGTCGCGGCAAAAGAAATTGTGGTTAGCACACTCGGCGTTATTTATTCGGGTAATCCGGAAGAGGAATCAACGTTGCTTTCGCAAGAGCTAAAAACGGCTGAATGGCCTGATGGAAGCCGGGTTTATACTCCGGCTGTGGCGTTGGGTTTTATGCTTTTTGTGCTGATTTATTTCCCGTGTTTAGCTACATTTGTAGCCATTAAAAACGAAACGGGGCAATGGAGATGGGCGTTTTTCGCTGTAGGGTATTCGTTGGTGCTGGCTTATTTGATAGCGTTTTTGGTCAGAGTTGTTACAACTGTACCTTTGCTATAAATCGTTTTCGAAAAGCTATTTCTTGACGTTTTTCGCAATCCCAAACGTCAGTGCCTTGTTAACTAACAAGATTTTAAAAGTTAGACGACTTTACTAAATATAATTTTAAACGCACTTACATACTTACTGAACTTTTTTTTCATATCATTGTTATTAAAATAAACGAATTGATGCAACAACTCATTGTCATAATAATTGGTGTCGCGGTTTTTAGTTATACACTATATAAAATCTATAAAACTGTAGTCAAATCCAACTCCAACGGAACAAAATGCGGAGGATGTGATGGTTGTTCGCCAATAAGTGAAGTTTAAGTGTGTGTGAATTAAAAAACGGGAAAATGAGAATTTTCCCGTTTTTTTTGGTGTTTATCTATTTTGTCCTATTGCAATTCTACACATTCGAACACTATATTTTGCATTCTCTCGTACGCTTCTTCCTGCTTTTTCAGCAGTTCAAATTGAGCTAAAGCGCGTTTCCAATTGTGCTCGGGTGATTTTGTTTTGTAGTAAGTACTGTCGTTGAGGTAGGCGGTAAAAAAACGGACTGTCTGCATATAGCTCTGCAGTTTCACTCCAAATGCAAGATTCCCCAATTCGGTCGGAACAAGAAAACCTTTAGCTTTTTCCATGTATCCTTTCGTGTAAGCCTCAAAAATGGAGAAATTCACACCGATATTCTCGAGATTTTCGTCATCTTCAGCTCCGGTATTAGCAGCCGAACGCATAAAATCACCATAATCCGACAAAACATATCCGGGCATCACAGTGTCTAAATCGACAATACAAATCGGCTCGTCATTTTCATCGAAAAGTATGTTACTCAACTTCGTATCATAATGAATAATCCGTTTTGGAAGTTTCCCTTCACGATGGAGACGCTCCGGAATACACATGTCATCAGCGCGACTTTCCAGCTCTTTCACCATCCAATGTACATTTTTCATTCTGTCGGCAGCATCATTTTTCACTGCTTCTCTGAACTCTTCCAATCGAAATTCCATGTTGTGGAAATTTGGAATGATTTCAATCATCATATCTGAAGGCAAATCAGCAAGCATACTCTGGAAGTCGCCAAAAGCCAGTCCGGCTTTATAGGCTAATTCAGGAGTTATAGTATCGAAGCTTTTGGTGTTTCGTATAAAGACGTAAACTCGCCAGAAATTACCTTCGTCATCTTTGTAAAATAAACTTCCATCTTTGGCAGGAATCAGCTGAAGCACACGTCTTTCCAAGTCGGCATATCCACGTTCAGCTAATTTTTTTCTAAGGTGGTCGGTCACTAATCGGATGTTATTTTGCAATCCTGTTATATTTTTGAAAAATTTGTGATTGATTTTTTGTAGGAAATACCATTCGCTCCCGGGGTCTTTACTTTCTACAATGAAAGACTCATTCGCAAAACCTTTTTTCAGCGGTTTTATAGCTCCCGGCTCTGATTTAATTTGAAATTTTTCAACAATATGTCTCATGGATAGTTATTTTTTTATGCGTTGAGAAAATAGAACTTCGATAGCATGATGAGCACTTTCGTTCGAAAAAGCTTTACGGTTAACGCCTCGTCGATAGAGTTTTCAATCTTGAAGTAGAGAGTAAAATGTGTTTTTTCAGCGGTTCGAAGTCTTTTAAAACGGGAATATCAATGGAATCACAAACACCATCACCACCATATATAGCAGTTGCAAGGGGAGTCCGATTTTCAGATAATCCTTAAATGTGTATCGTCCGGCGGACATAACCAACGCGTTCGGCGGTGTAGAAAATGGGCTTGCAAAACACATGCTCGCCGCTACAGCTACAGTAAAGAGAAACGGATAAGGACTCAATCCCAAACTCAAAGCCGACTGCAGTGCAATAGGCGCGAAAAGAACTGCCGTAGCCGTGTTGCTGATAAACATAGTTAGTATTGAAGTTGCCAAATAAATTCCGGCCATTACCGCATATGCCCCGTATTGATCCAATCCGTCAACAATTCCTTGTGAAATTATCTTTGTCGCACCGGTATTATTCATTGCGGTCGCCATCGGAATCATGGCGGCAAAAAGAACGATACTTTCCCAGTTGATAGTTTTGTATGCCGCTTCCACATTGCGGAAACAGCCTGTTAAAATCATTGCCACTGCCGAAACCATTACAGCAATTACAGGCGGAACGATGTTGATAACCATTGCTACAACCATCAAAATCATTATCGCGGCTGCAATAGGCGCTTTGCTTGTAAGCGGAACTTTCGCGGCTTCCAATGCAGGTTGACCAATCACTACGACATCAGCTTCCTGCTGATTCAAATGCTCAATGTCATTCCAGCTACCCTGAATCAAGAGCGCATCGCCGCTATGGATTTTTTCATCCTTTACATTATGAATTATGTATTGCTTCCGCCTTTTAATCCCCAAAATATTCACGTTGTAATTTGAACGAAAATTTGATTCCTTTACTAACTTATTCTCTAACTTGGAGTTAGAGAGTACAATCACCTCAGCAATTCCAATCTCGTCAAACTTAATGTTGCCTGAAAACTCAGGACGTTGATTTGATTCAGAAACACTTTTATCCAAGAATTCGAGTTTGTTTTCGGTTACAAACTTTTCGGCATCTTCAAAATTTCCCAGAACATACAGCAGGTCTTCCGCGTGTAACTCGGAGTCTGCGCCAACCAATCGGCTGTTTAGCTTATTCATAACGGGTTTGAAGAATTTGCTTGCCGGAGAGTCTTTTCTCCTGACCACAAGAATCGAAACATTGTATTTCGCGGTAATATTTAATTCGATTAGCTTTTTGTTGAGAATGAGCGAGTCGCTATTTACACGAATACGAAATAAATTGTCTGCTAATTGATACTCCTTACTTAATTCTGTAGGTGTTTTTACATTCGATTTTTTCGCGGCTCTTTCTTTTTTGTTTGTCAATATTTTTGACATTGGAATAAGATATATAATTCCTACAGCAGTAATAATCAGTCCGATAGGCAAAAAAGAAAAGAACGATAAGCTCTCAAATCCGGCTTCGATAAGCGCGTCGTTGATAATCAAGTTCGGAGGTGTCCCGATAAGCGTCATCATGCCGCCCATGCTGCTGGCATAGGCCATAGGCATAAGAAAACGGCGTGAGTTGGTGTTTGCTTCGGTTGCCATGCTTACTACAATGGGCAATAGCAATGCGACTGTTCCGGTGTTGCTAACAAATGAACCAAAAATAACAGTGACTAAAAAGATTAGCAAAAGAAGTTTCAAATTGCTCTTCCCGGCTAACGCTAACATTTTCAGGCTAATGGATTTTGCCAATCCGGTCTGAAAAATTGCACCACCCACTATGAAAAGGCCGACCATCATAATGACAACCGAATTTGAGAAACCCGCGAGCGCTTCTGTGGGATTGAGTATGCCAAAGAGCACTAATGCAAGTAATGAGCACAAGGCGACAATGTCGGATCGGATCTTTCCCCAAACAAAAAAAACAGCCGTAATCGTTAAAATAATAAGTACAAGAGTAATTGGTGACATAATAAAATTCCTACCCAAAAAAGTGTTGTAGGATGTAGTTTGTTTTTAATGAATAGCCGCGTTTACTTCTAAAAGATTCTGAGAATATGTTGAAATACCTGACTTGTAGCCCACTTATATTGAAAAAAAATTATTATGCAGAGGGCAAAAAAAATACCAGTCTGCAGAGCCATAAAAAATCATCTGTTAAGTTAACCTGTTGCAAATGAGTGAATTCTGTAAAACCAGTATAGCATGTTTTGAGATTATGCATTTTTTTGTGACAAGTGGTACATCTTGATTGTTTGTCAGAAATATTATTTTTTAGGAGTTATTACGGATAATCATGTTTGTTTTAATTAAAAATGAATGTGTGTAAATCTTTAATATGCAAATTTAACAAAAACTTAGCAGGACAAAAAATCATTAGGTTTTATTATGAAACAGCCATATAAGATAAGGCTTAAACCTAAGGAAATGATTAATGGCGTGTTCTATACGACCTTGATTTATAAAATAGAAATTAATCGTATGAATTCATAAAAAATTAGGTTCTACTGGATTTCGTGTGA
>LSQX01085576.1_pt1 | contig 45879 bp, 42 predicted proteins | sample 654561 | NCBI WGS metagenome assembly LSQX01 (sample SAMN04489861, study PRJNA283612) | anaerobic digester metagenome | isolation source: 4 biogas reactors fed with cattle manure at either 37C or 55C with and... | place: Denmark: Kongens Lyngby | collected 2014 | reverse complement strand
GAAGAGACAGCTTCCGCGTCCTAATGGACGCGGAAGCCTCTTTTTGATCCGAAAATCAGGAATTGCGCTGGACACATGGAAAACTCCGGTATATGCTTATAAGACTAGGATATATTAATGACAACAGGCTAAGTTACATATATAGGATCAAAGTATGTTCCATTTTTGAGGAGCGTATAGATTAAGCAAAGAATCTTCCTGGATACAGCAATAATCGCCTTTTTTCTTCCGAGCTTTCCCTGACGAGACCAAAACCAATGTGAAAAAGAAGATTTTCTAGAACGAACCGCAGCCCATGCCACCTGGCACGGAATTGACTTAATATATGGGTTGCCATGCATGACCCTTTTCGATTTCACTTTTCCGGCGCTTTCATCATTCCGAGGCGATAAACCAGCACACGAAGAGAGTTTCTCGGCTGTACTGAATTTATCATGGGGTGATGCGCTGATTTCAGAAACTATTGCTAATGCAGCGGTAGCGTCAATACCGGGAATTGAATCGAGCTGTTCAACGGCTGTTGAATAGGGTTCAGACAATTCCGGCATGAGCGATTGTATTTCAGCAACATCAATTTTCCTGAGGATGAGGGATAGAAGCTTGCGTTCGTGTGTGTTGAGTGACCCACATACCGCAGCTTCTATTTCTTCTATAGGCTTTTTAATTCGTTTGCCCACTGAGGCAATAACATTATCGGTATTAATGCAGCCTTTCGTGATCAAGACATTCAATAAATTTCTGCCGCTTTGGCCCGTGATGTTACTTAGGGCTGATGGCAGTTTAAAGCCATGTTCTACACCGGAGTTCTTCTCCATACCGTCCCTCGGCTCTCCTGCGTCCCCAGTACACCATTGTTTTCATCCCTTTGCTGTGTCGTGCATGTCATGTTTTTTTGAATGCTATTGTAATAACAGCGGATATTTGATAAAATACAATGAGTTTTCCCGTTACGAAATTAGATGAGGTTTGAGCATTTGAGCATACTTGAACAGATAAACAACTCCGCCGATCTGAAGAATCTGACACTGATGGAACTCAGACAGTTGTGCGAGGAAGTCCGTTCGTTTCTAATCGAGAACGTATCGAAAAGCGGCGGTCATCTTGCGTCTAATCTCGGAGTAGTTGAACTGACCGTCGCCTTGCACAGGGTTTTGGATATCGAGACCGACAGGCTTATCTTCGATGTCGGACATCAATGTTATGTCCACAAGATGCTTACCGGAAGACTCGGCGGCTTTTCCTCCCTTCGCAGCTTCGGCGGCATGTCAGGCTTCCCGAAACCGTCGGAGTCGTTATGTGATGCCTTCATAGCCGGCCATGCGAGTAATTCCATATCTGTTGCGCTGGGCATGGCCAGGGCGAGGACACTGAGTAAACAAAACCACAAAATTGCCTGTCTGATCGGTGATGGCGCGCTGACAGGCGGGCTTGCCTATGAGGCGATGAACGACGCGGGCCAGAGCGGTGAGCCGCTGGTTATCATACTCAACGACAACGGGATGTCTATCACGAAAAATGTCGGTTCGGTCGCAAAATCTCTGGCCAATCAGAGAGTAAAGCCTGCGTATTATTCATTTAAAAAAGGCTACCGCAAGCTGATGAATAAGATTCCGGGCGGGCGGTATTTTTATAAATTTACGCATAATCTGAAAACAGGTATAAAAAATGCGCTTTTGCACTGCAGCATTTTTGAGGAGCTTGGATTTCGATATGTCGGTCCGGTGGACGGGCACGACATCGAAAAATTAGTGTACTTCATAAAATATGCTGTAAAAACGCAGGAACCCGTAATCGTTCATGTGGTTACAAAAAAAGGCAAAGGGTATGTTCCGGCAGAGAAAGAACCGGATGAATACCATGGTGTAGGAAAATTTGATCCCGAAATCGGCTTGCTTTGCGATCATAAGGATACATTTTCAACAGTATTCGGCAAGACGATTTTGAAGCTGGCGGAAAAAGACGCGAGAATATGCGCCATTACCGCCGCGATGACCGCCAGCACAGGCCTTGAAGCTTTTGCCCGGCGGTTTCCCGACCGATTTTTTGATGTCGGCATAGCCGAAGGTCATGCCGCGGCGATGGCCGCCGGAATGGCAAATCAAGGTATTATACCCGTTTTTGCCGTTTATTCGTCATTTTTACAGCGGGCCTACGACATGCTTGCGCACGATGTTGCGATATCTGACCTGCATGTCGTATTTGCGGTAGACAGGGCGGGTCTGGTCGGTGAAGACGGTGAAACACATCACGGTACGTTAGATATTGGGTTTCTAACACAGATTCCGAATATGACCGTGCTTTGCCCGGCAAGTTATAACGAACTGAGGGACATGCTGTCATATGCAATAAGCATAAACGGTCCGACAGCGATCCGCTATCCGCGCGGATGCCAAGGCGCATACAGGGATGGAGGCGTAACAGCTGCAAAGGTATTGCTGGAAGGAACCGATGTGACAATCATTTCATATGGCATTTTGATCAATGAGGCTCTGGACGCGGCAGAGCTTTTGCGTCATAAAGGAATATCTGCGGAAATCATTAAGCTAGGCATCGTTTCTCCGCTGGATACAGCAGATATTAAGGTGTCCGTTAAAAAAACCGGGCGGCTTGTCGTCCTTGAGGATGCGGTATGTGCCGGAAGCATCGGAGAAAAGATAACCTCAGAGCTATTATTAGCCGGGATTCCGGTAAAAAACACACTTCTGAAAAATCTCGGCGCTTCTTTCGTTACACATGGAAGCATAAAGGCCCTTATGAAGCATCTGAGGCTCGATAAGGACGGTATTGCCGAAGACATTGCAAAAATCATGTTTGGCGGTTCAAAATGAAAAAAGAAAGATTGGATATGCTGGTGTTCAGCCGGGGACTTACAGAAAGCAGGGAACGTGCAAAAACGGAGATCATGAGCGGAAATGTTTATGTAGACGGGCAAAGACAGCTCAAGCCCGGTGTGGCGGTATCACCGGATGCGGATATCACCCTTAAAGACATGTCCGTTCCCTATGTCAGCCGGGGCGGATTGAAGCTGGATAAAGCTCTCGCCGTTTTCCGTATTGACCCGACCGGGAAAGTCTGTCTGGATTGCGGCGCTTCCACCGGCGGTTTTACGGATTGCCTGTTGAAAAACGGGGCGAAGAAGGTTTATGCTGTGGATGTAGGATACGGGCAGCTTGCCTGGAGTCTGAGGAGCGATCACAAAGTCATTGTGCTGGAGCGCACGAACATCAGATACGTGACCAAAAGTGAAATACCTGAACCTATTGACCTTGCCGTAATCGATGTGTCATTCATTTCACTCAAACTGGTTCTCCCTGCTGTTATAGCGCTTATGCACGATAAAAGCGAAGCAGTCTGCCTGATCAAACCGCAATTTGAGGCTGGTAAGGAAAAAGTAGGAAAAAAGGGCGTTGTCCGCGATGAAAAAACGCATAGGCAGGTTTTGACGGAATTCATTGGATATGCGAAAGAATCCGGTTTCTCGCCTAAAGCTTTAAGCTTCTCGCCGATAAGAGGTCCCGAGGGCAATATTGAATATCTCGGATACTTGACGCGAAAGCGTGCGGAGGCGTACGATATTGATGTAGCTGAAGTGGTATCAAAGTCCCATGAAGCGTTTATTCAATAATAGAACACCGGGCGCAGCGGACGACCATGGCCGACGAACAAATGGCGATCGCCGCGACCGATGACAGCGCCGGGATAAATGGAGGGTCCAAATGAAAAAGGTTGTCATTTGCGCAAATCCTCAACGTGACAAGGGGCTGCTTATTACTGCCCGGATAAAAAAGCATTTTGAAGATAATGGCGTTCCGACTCCCGTATGCCTCCTGTTTGAAAACAACGGATCTTACGAATCGGCGAATATGAGCGGTTGCTCAAACCTTAAAGAGGAGGTTCCCGGTGCGGATATGTTAATCTGCCTTGGCGGAGACGGCACAATCTTGCATTTATCGAAGACGGCAGCCATTTACGGGGTACCGATTCTCGGCGTCAATCTTGGAACATTGGGATTTATCACCGATCTTGAACCCGAAGAATCCTTCAGGATCGCAGATGTTCTGCGCGGTGAGTATTTCATTGAGGACCGTATGATGATCGATGTTGCCGTTGTACGCAATAAGAAGACCATATTCAATGATTTCGGGCTAAACGAGGCGGTGGTTGGCAAGGGTGTGCCATCCCGTCCGCTTAAAATGGTCGTATATGGAGATGAGAGAAAAATATCCGGTTTTTCCGGAGACGGTGTGATTATTGCAACACCTACAGGCTCTACGGCGTACTCAATGTCCGCGGGCGGCCCGATTGTCGAGCCCTCGGCTGAGAACATCGTTCTCACGCCAATCTGCGCACACTCGCTGACGGCGAAAGCTTTTGTACTGGCAGGAGACAGAAGGATTATGGTTGAACTCGGCGATATTGATGGAAGAGCGGCAAATCTGTTCATAGACGGCGGCTGCACCATAGAGTTAAAACGCGGTGACCAGATCAAAATCATGAAATCCCAATACAAAACGAAATTGGTCAGGGTGATCAACCGCAGCTTTTATGAAGTTGTTAACAGTAAGTTAAATACAGATATTTGAAAGCGGAGAACTAGGTTATGAAGACAGCCAGACAGTACAAAATACTTGAAATCATTGCGTCAAAAGACATTGAAACACAAAACCAACTGATTGATGAATTGCGCGAATACGGGTTTTTCAGCACCCAGGCGACCGTATCACGGGATATCCGAGAACTCCGACTTGTGAAGGAACTTGGGGAAAATGGAAGATCAAAATATGTCGTCCCTTTGGAGACCACCACAATTGATTTCAGCGACAGATTGAAATCAATATTTCGCGAAAGTGTCACCACCTGTGCCTGCGCACAGAATTTGATTGTGATCAAAACGCTACCCGGTCTTGCCAATGCCGCCTGCGCAGCTATCGATTCCATGGAGATCAAGCATCTGGTAGGTTCTCTTGCAGGAGACGATACAGTCTTTCTGGCGATGGCGGATAACTCGGCAGCGGAAGCATTTTGCCACGACATTAAATCTATGATATAGGGTATATCCGTAACTGGGCTGTTCTGCGGCGGAATAGGAGGCTTGCATCGTGATTTCGCTGAATTTACTTCATATCGAAAACATAGCGGTCATCGAGAAGGCGGATATTGAATTCGGTCCCGGCCTCAATGTTTTGACCGGGGAGACAGGAGCCGGCAAATCGATTGTGATTGATGCGATCGGCGCGCTGCTGGGCGGCAGAGTATCAAGGGACCTGGTTAGGTCGGGGGCGAACGGCGCGCTGATAACCGCCGAGTTTACCGTTGACGAAATGATTAAAAAGTGGTTGCTGGATAACGATCTGGGAGATTTGGAAGACGGAGAACTTCTTCTTTTACGCAAGATATCATCAGAGGGAAAAAGCTCCTGCCGTGTAAACGGTGTCCCGCTGAGCGTATCGCAGCTTCGGGAACTCGGTGAGCTTCTGATTGATATTCACGGGCAAAACGACGGACGTAAATTGCTCAGTGAAACTAATCACAGGATATATTTGGATAATTATGCGGGTCTGGGAGAACAGGTCAGAGATTATGCCGATACATACCGTAAATATATCGCATCCAAAAACGAGCTTACCAAGCTCAATCAGCTTTCACAAAATAAAAACAGGATTATAGAGGAGCTCAAAAGCAAAATAGAGGAAATATCATCAGCCGGAGCAAAGCCACTTGAGCAGGAAGCGCTGCTCGAAAGAAGGGCAATCGTCAAAAATGCCGGAAAACTGACCGAATCTGTCCGAAACGCATATCGGGCGCTATACGGAGATGAAGAAAACGATGGCGCGCTTTCACTGATAATCAGCGCCGCTTCTTCTCTTTCGTCCGTATCCGGGGTCATCGGGAGCATTCAGGCGCTGTCGGACGGGATAAATGACATCAGATATAGGGTCGAGGACATTACCGAGCAGATTGATCGCCTATATGAAAGCTTGGATTTTTCACCGAACGAGCTGGAGGCGATTGAAAGCCGACTCGCTCTATTACAAAAGCTGGAAAGGCGATACGGCAGCATCGACGAAATGCTTTTGATTTTAGAGAATGCAAAATCAGAACTTGAAAACATGGAGTTATTAACGGATTCAATCAGTGCGCTTGAGGAAAGGACGAAAAAGCTTTATGACGAAGCCTTAAAATCCGCACAATGCTTATCGGATAACCGGAAGGTTAAGGCGGCTGAACTGGAAAGACGCATTACATCCGAACTGTCACAGCTGAACATGCCCGGAGTCCGTTTTAAGGTTGAGGTTTCCGCTAAAGCCGGTAAAAGCGAATTCGATGAAACCGGCTGCGATGAAATCAGGTTTCTGATGTCCGCAAATGCCGGAGAGCCTGTAGGGCGGATCAGCAAGATCGCATCCGGCGGCGAGTTATCGCGAATCATGCTGGCAATGAAAAGCGTATTGTCCTCTGCCGATGAGGTTGGTATACAGATATTTGATGAGATTGATACCGGCGTCAGCGGGGTTGCGGCGCAGAAGGTAGGGGAAAAGCTCAATGACCTCGCGCTTTTAAAACAGACGCTGTGCGTGACCCATTTACCTCAGATCGCAGTAATGGCCGACAGGCATTTTTCCATAGAAAAGAAACAAAATAACAACAGAACATATACGAACGTCAGCGTACTCGATAATGAGGGGCGAAAGTGCGAACTGGCCCGCATGGTCGGCGGCGAAAACATAACCGAAGGCACCTTGTTAAGCGCCGGAGAGCTTTTGAATGCGGCCTTGCGATATAAGGAGAGGAAAAAAAGTAATGACAGTTTATGAAGAACTCAAGGCAAGAGGTCTGATTGCCCAGGTGACCGACGAAGAAGAGATCAGTGAGCTTATCAATAACGGAAAAGCAACGTTTTATATAGGCTTTGACCCTACTGCGGACAGCCTTCATGTCGGACATTTCATGGCGCTTTGTTTAATGAAGCGCCTTCAGATGGCAGGCAACCGTCCGATAGCGCTGGTCGGCGGCGGGACGGGTATGATCGGCGATCCCAGCGGGCGGACCGATATGCGTACCATGATGACGACTGAAACCCTTAATCATAACTGCGAATGTTTTAAACGTCAGATGAGTAAATTCATCGATTTTTCGGACGGAAAAGCCCTGATGGTTAACAATGCGGACTGGCTGCTTTCGCTAAACTATGTAGATATGCTCAGAGATGTCGGTTCCTGCTTTTCCGTAAACCGTATGCTGTCCGCGGAATGCTATAAGCAGAGGATGGAAAAAGGTCTGACTTTTCTTGAGTTTAACTATATGATCATGCAGAGCTACGATTTTTATGTCTTGTTTCAGAAATACGGCTGCGTTTTGCAATGCGGCGGAGACGATCAGTGGTCCAATATGCTTGGGGGTACCGATCTGATCAGGAAGAAGCTTCAAAAAAACGCGTATGCCATGACTATCACGCTGCTGCTGACATCTGAGGGAAAGAAGATGGGCAAGACACAGGCCGGCGCCGTATGGCTTGATCCCGAAAAAACCTCGCCTTATGATTTTTTTCAATATTGGCGGAATGTCGACGACAGCGATGTCATCAATTGCTTAAAGCTGTTGACATTTATTCCGCTTCATGAGATCGAAGCGATGTCCGATTTAGCGGGAAGCGAACTGAACAAGGCAAAAGAAATGCTCGCATTTGAGCTGACAAAAATGGTGCACTCCGAAAAGGATGCAAAAGATGCGCTTAAAACAGCAAGAGGTCTGTTTGCCGCCGGCGGAGATATTGCAAACATGCCTTCCGCTGAGATAACTAAAGAACAAATGCCGGACGACATTATTACCGTCACAGAGCTTCTTTTGCTTTCCAGCCTGTGTTCATCCAAGTCAGATGCGCGCAGAAACATTGAACAGGGCGGCGTTGAAGCTGAAGGCAGAAAGATAATCGATTCGGGCGAGACAATCACAAAACAACAACTGACCGGTGACGGCATTGTACTCAAAAAGGGAAAGAAACGCTTTTGCAGAGTATATCTGGTTGAATAAACGGCTTAATATGGTAAAATAATGCATAATAAATTTTAATTATGAAGGGAAGCAAAGGCGATGGAAATGAATGAATTGGACCTGTTCCGGCTTTATGTGAAAATAGCATGTCCGGGCAATGAAATCATTACGGACGATACAGGCAAACCCTCAGTCATGGTCTATATCCCGAAATTTACCATTAATCAGGTTATTGCAGGAGGCAGCGATGCCGTTCATCCGGCATTTATCGTCAATGGTGTTGAAAGAGATGGTTTTTACATTTCGAAGTACGAAAATATCACAATTGACGAGCTGGGTTATTCGCTGCCCGCTGAGATACCGACCAATACGATCGGTATCGAACGTGCGCGCAGCAGTTGCTTCAAAAAAGGAAAAGGCTGGCATCTGACGACATTCCAGGAATGGGGAGCCGTGGCGCTTTGGTGTAAGAAAAACGGTTTCCTGCCGCATGGCAACACCGATTACGGCAGGGACAAAAGGGAGCAGATATACAAGGCTATTCCCGCTCCTTACGACAAAAATGAAGGTATCAAAAGAGTTTTAACAGGCACCGGGCCGCTTACCTGGTCGCATGATCAGTCTGTTGCGGGAATCTGGGATCTTGTCGGCAATTTATCGGAATGGGTCGGCGGGGTTCGTGTCGTCTACGGTGAGCTTCAGGTACTTAAGGATAATGACGCATCCGACATATTAAATGCTCAGGGGCCGGATTCCGAAGCCTGGTGCGCCATCGACGCTTTAACCGGAGAATACATCAAACCTGACGGGAATGGGACGACAACAAACTCGGTAAAAGCAGACTATATCGGTGAAGGCTGGGGCGGACACTGGCGTATAACCACATCAATCAAATCAAAAGAGAACGCAATCCGACGCTGCGACATGTCGCATATAACCATTGACGATTGCGTTTGCGCAAAGGCGAGAGAGCTGCTTTATTGTTACGGCTTTTTACAAGATGATCCGCTTTTTGATTATCAGGAACAGCATGTATATATGAACAACGGCGCTCCCGAATGCTATATGTACAGAGGCGGTTATTGGGGAAGCGGCGCATTCGCTGGCGTTTTCTGCTGGTCGCTCAGCTGGGGAAGAAACCTCTCTTATGAAGGAAACGGCTTCAGAGCATCTTATATTCCACTGGATTAAATAATGCATCTGAACAAACGCGTATGATCACTGAACATATGCGTTTTGTTCAGTGATCATTAATTAACAAAAATGCCGTCACTTAACTTAGAAGGCCATGTGAGCGCGCCGGCGCCCACATGGCCATAATAGTGTATTTAAGCAGGCTGAAAAGCAGTATTACCGGAATTACAGTTTAAATATTAGATCACATTCACTTAAGCTAAAAGTTGCTATATTAATATTAATGTGATAAAATTTTACCGTAAAAGTGCTTAGCGTTTGATTATACTATTCTGTTAAAAATAAAAAATATGCGTCAAATATGGTTTAAAAGCACAGATAAAGGTGGTGTATAAGTTGGTGGTTTTGGGTTTGGATCCGGGTATCGCAACGGTCGGCTTCGGACTGATCGATATTAAGGACACGGTACCGACAGCCATTCGATACGGTGTGATCAAGACCTCTGCCGGCTTACCTTTATCAGCCCGGTTAGCGGCGATTTATGAGGATGTTAATTCACTCATCAGGCAGTTTAAACCCGATGTCGTCACTGTGGAAGAGTTGTTTTTCAATACAAATCTGAAAACCGGTATCTCTGTCGCCCACGGCAGGGGTGTTCTTCTGCTTGCTGCCTATGAAAACGGAATCCCGGTGCATGAATATACGCCCCTGCAGGTCAAGCAGTCTGTTGTCGGATATGGCAGAGCTGACAAGAAGCAGGTTATGGAGATGGTAAAAAGACTGTTAAAACTGGAGAAGATCCCCAGACCCGACGATGCTGCCGATGCACTGGCTATCGCACTTTGCCACGCAAGAGCGGCAACTTCTCTTTTGTATAAAGAATGGAGCAAAAACGAATGTTCTACTACATAAACGGTATTGTATCGGAAATCGAACCCAATCTGGCCGTAATAGACTGCGGCGGCGTCGGGTATGCCTGCCATACGACGAGCCGGACCTTGAGCTTACTGAACAAAGGAGAAAAAGCGAAGCTGTTTACCTACTGTCATATCCGCGAAGACGCTTTCGATATCTATGGGTTTTTTAAGAAAAGCGAGCATATTTGCTTCAAAATGCTCATCGGCATTTCCGGCGTCGGGCCGAAGGCCGCATTGTCCATTTTATCGGCCGGCTCACCCGAGGATCTGGCCGTAGCGGTTATGTCAGGCAATGAAAAAGCATTGACCATAGCGCCAGGTATCGGTAAGAAGATCGCACAGAGGATCATTCTTGAGCTTAAGGATAAAATGGGTAAGGAAATCAGCGAACTCGCTGAAAACGGTGTTTCCTTTCAGCCGGATCCCGGAAACGCTCAGGGCGGTAAGGCGGCAGATGCTGCGGCAGCGCTGTCTGTATTGGGTTATTCGCCATCTGAGATCAATTCCGGATTGCGTAACATAGATGTGGAAAACCTGTCAACGGAGCAGATCATCCGTGAAGTGCTGAAAAAATCATTGAAGTAGGTCAGACACATGAGCATAAATTTTTCGGAAGATATTCAGTTAACTGAAAATATCACAAACCCTTCTTATAGTTCCCTGGACGACGGAGAAACGAACCTGCGCCCTCAGTTTCTTTCGGATTTTTACGGTCAGGAAAAAGCAAAGGGAAATTTGGCCGTCTTTATCGAGGCGGCAAGAATGCGCAAGGAACCTTTGGACCATGTGCTGCTGCACGGACCTCCGGGCCTTGGCAAAACCAGCCTTGCTACGATTATTGCCAATGAAATGGGTGTAAACATCAGGAAAACATCCGGTCCGGCCATAGAAAAACCAAAAGATCTTGCCGCTTTATTAACAAATCTCAACGACAACGATATACTGTTTGTAGACGAGATTCATCGAATGAATCGCACCGTTGAGGAAATTCTATACCCGGCAATGGAAGATAATGAGATTGATATCATCATCGGGCAAGGTCCTTCCGCAAATTCGATCAGGCTGGAACTTAAAAAGTTTACTCTCGTCGGGGCAACCACAAGATCAGGTCAGCTTTCGGCTCCTTTGCGGGACAGATTCGGCGTGATCTTGAAACTTGAACTGTATACGCATGAAGAGCTGTTAACCATTGTCGAGCGCAGCGCGTCGATTTTGGGTATTGCTTTGGACAAGGGCGGTGCTGAGGAAATTGCACAACGGTCAAGAGGCACGCCGCGTATCGCAAACAGGCTGTTGCGCAGAGTCAGGGATTTTGCGCAGGTTTGCGCTGACGGTATTATCACAAAGCCTGTTGCCGATGACGCGCTGACGAAGCTGGAAATCGATTCACTGGGTCTTGATGCGGTAGACAGAAAGCTTCTTATGAGCATCATCAACAATTACGCCGGCGGACCGGTCGGGCTGGATACGCTTGCTTCCACGATAAATGAGGAAACTGTTACAATTGAGGATGTCTACGAGCCGTTTTTGCTGCAACAGGGCTTTCTGACCAGAACACCCCGGGGACGATGCGCAACCAGACAGGCCTACGAGCATCTTCATATTGAATTTATGGGACAGCAAAGGCTGGATATGTAGGCGATAACGTAAAATCGCGAAATCGCTGTTGCAAAATTATTATAGCGCCGTTTTTGTGGCGGAATGAGAGGTTAGCGTGGGTCAATTATTTGGAACCGACGGTATCAGGGGCATTGCCAATGTCGATCTGAAAGTGGAGCTGGCTTTTAAGGTCGGCCAGGCGGCTGCTGTTGTTCTTGCAAAGGGTAAAAAATCGAAACCTGTAATTATAATCGGAAAGGATACCCGCATTTCATCGGATATGCTGGAGGCCGCGTTGATTGCGGGGATTTGCTCCTCGGGAGCGGATGTCATACCGCTCGGTGTCGCCCCGACGCCGACTGTCGCTTTCATTACCGCAAAAGCGAAAGCCGATGCGGGCATCGTAATCTCGGCTTCTCATAATCCTTATGAATACAACGGTATTAAAATCTTCAATGGGCAGGGTTATAAGCTGTCGGATAATCTGGAAAATGAGATAGAAACGCTGGTTCTCTCCGGGCATGAGCTCCCGTTGAAAATAAACGGAGAAATGGGTTTAGTCCTGTCAGGCGGGGAAGACTACGTTGAAATGTACATAAACAGCATTGCGGCTGCTTCCGAAAACATATCGGGACTGAAGGTTGTTTTCGATTGTGCCAACGGTGCTTCTTCTCGAACCGCGAAAAGAATATTTGAAAAGCTTCCCATCGAAATTGTGATGATCAACGATAAACCGAACGGTTCCAATATTAACGACTGCTGCGGTTCGACAAATACCGAATTGCTCGGCAATACGGTGGTAAAGCTGGGCTATGATATCGGCGTCGCATTTGACGGAGACGCGGACAGATGCATTATTGTTGATGAAGAAGGTAACGAGGTGGACGGTGACACGATGATGGCCGTCTGCGGGGAGGCAATGAAAAAAGCGGGAAAGCTGAAAAAAGATACAATCGTTGCGACCGTGATGTCAAATATAGGATTTAAGCTGTTTGCACTGGAAAAGGGAATCAAGCTTCTATATTCTGCCGTTGGAGACAGAAATGTACTGGAATTGATGCTGCAGTCCGGGGCCAGTCTTGGCGGGGAGAAATCGGGGCACTTAATTTTCCTTGATGAGTCCACAACAGGCGACGGTCAGCTGGCCGCCGCCAAATTCCTGAGCATTGTATCGGGAACCGGAAAAACGGTGTCAGAGCTAACCGGCCAAATCAAGCATTTTCCGCAGCTTATTCTAAATGTTCCGATTGAGGGCGGAAATGCCGGGAAAAATGTCATAATGGCCGATGCTGTGGTTTGTGCGCATATCGCACAGGCGGAACAGGAACTGGGAGAAACCGGTAGGGTACTTGTACGCCCCTCGGGGACAGAGGATCTGATACGTGTTATGGTCGAAGCCCAGAACATTTCTCAGGTGGAGGAGATCGCCAACCGATTGGCTCAGATTATCAGAACAAGAATGAAAATATGCTAAGATTGTGTAAAATATTGTTAAGAAATATGGAATATACCCTTGACATCTTCCTGCTCATTTTGTATAATCTGTATAATCGATATAGAGTGGGAAATAATTTCGATTATGAATTACCTGGAACATAATGATGAACTGCTTCATAAGATGGCGATTTCCGGTGATGCCGAAGCAGAAGATTCGCTGATACGAAAGTATAGCAGAGTTGTCAAATCCTGCGCAAGACCTTATTTCCTTTCGGGCGGAGACAGCGAAGATCTTATACAGGAGGGAATGCTGGGACTTCTTTCCGCGATCAGAGAATATAATCCGGATGGTGGCGCATCTTTTAGAACATATGCCGAGCTTTGCATTAGAAGACGGCTTTTTACAGCGATTAAGAAAACAACCGCGAAAAAGAATGTATCGCTCAATGATTGCTTATCTTTAGAATCCCCTGTTTATGACAAAAATCGAGCCCATGCAGTCTACGTTTTGCGTGATGCTTTCCAACGAGGACCTGAAGAAATGGTCATTGATAGAGAAGGTTCGGATGAGTTTTTCGCATCTCTTCTCCTTTATCTTTCAAAATTTGAAGCTGAAGTGCTGGGGTTTTATTTAAAAGGATTATCATACCAAGAAATAGCTTCAGAAGTAAACAGGTCATCAAAATCAGTGGACAACGCCGTCCAGCGCATCAGGCGAAAATTGGCGCATCTCAACCATGGCGATATCAGCAGACGCTGACGCATATATACCCCAAAGGGTAAGATTTTTTGTCAAAAGAGAGGATTTACAATGTACGAAGACAAGACACTGGTATGCAAGGAATGCGGAGCGGAATTTGTATTTTCGGCAGGAGAGCAGGAGTTTTACGCTGAAAGAGGTTTTCAGAATGAGCCTCAGCGTTGCAAACCTTGCCGTGATTTGCGGAAAAACGCTTCCAGGGGACCCAGAGAGTACTTTACAGCTGTTTGTGCCAGCTGTGGAGGCGAAGCGAAGGTTCCTTTCGAACCGAAGTCGGATAGACCCGTATACTGCAGCGATTGTTTCGCTCGCATCAGGGAAAACGGCTGAATACAAACGATTGAGCAAAGACGCCCTTTAGGGCGTCTTTGTTTCTTCTGCTTCTTTTCGGCAAAATTTCGATTATTGGTATTGAAATTAATCAAAAGCCGGGTTATAATAATCGTACAATCCTTGACATTCATGATCTTGATATAAATGGAGGGTAAAAATGTCGAAAATAACAAGAGATACAATGATCACCGATATTCTGGAATTTGCACCGGAAACGGCGCCGCTTTTCCGGGAGATCGGAATGCACTGCCTGGGTTGCGCAATGGCCAGTGAGGAAACCGTCGCAGAGGCGTGTATGGCGCACGGCGTTGACGCTGACGATTTTGTTAATAAGGCAAACAAACTCATCGAAGATTTTAAGAGCTAATGCCATCTTTGACGGCACGATGCTGATGCAGGTACGCGATGAGACAAAAACGAGGGCTGTTGCAAAGTGCTATGCATTTTGCAACAGCCCTATTGTAGTGCGAAAATAAGCTTCGCACAATCGATTTTACCTGACTATTTGTGCTGCCGCTTTGCGGCAGAATGGAGATTAGCGTGAAATTGTCTGACAGGCTCTATGCGATCGCTACTTTTGTTCCGAAGGGCGGCAGAGTCGCCGATATCGGCACGGATCATGGTTACCTTCCGGTATGGCTGATGAAAAACGGCGCAGCAAAATGCGTAACAGCAACCGACATTCGGGAGGAGCCGCTCAAACGCGCTATGTCGGCGGCACTTATGGCAGGGGAGACCGGAATTGCTTTTATGCGCTCAGACGGGTTAAAAGAACTTCGCGCAGAGGATTACGACACTTTGGTTATTGCCGGGATGGGCGGAGAAACGATTACCAAAATCATTTCGGAATCAGGCTGGGATTGGGCGGACAGCCACAGACTTGTCCTGCAGCCGATGTCGAAGATACCGGAACTTATCGAATATCTGTATGAAAACAGTTTTTTTATTATTGACGAAAAGCTGGTACGGGACAAAAATGCGTTCTACAGGGTTCTTCTTGCGGGGCGAGGGAAATATGAAATGCCCGATCTTATTTATCGGCATATCGGGCAGGCGTTAATAAATCGTCGGGACCCGTTGCTTATCCCATATCTAAGCGAGCTGATCAGCAAAACGGAAAAAGCATTAGCCGGAATTCAAAACAGCAAAGACATTTGTAAAGAGAAGCAAAATGCATTAAACAACCTGCTTCACGGGTTTTTGGCGATGAAAGAGAGGTTAAGCGATGGTAAAACTGAGCGAAATCAGTAATATAATAGAAAATTACGCTCCGAGCAGCTTGAAGATGGATTTCGATAATGTCGGGCTTCTGATCGGCGACAGGGACAGGAACATCAATAGGGTTTTAATTGCATTGGAAATTACTGAGCAGGTTATCGACGAAGCGGTGGAAATAAATGCGGAACTGATTGTTACGCACCATCCTGTGCTTTTTTCACTTAAATCCATTACACCTGAAACACCCCAGGGAAAGCGTGTGATGAAGCTGCTGGAACATAAAATCTCGGCGATTTGCATGCACACCAATCTTGACATCGTTTCCGGCGGTGTGAACGACGCACTGGCGGCCATTGCGGGGCTCAGCGTTATTGGGCCTCTGGCCGATGGTGGAATAGATCAATCCGGTAAAATCTACGGTATCGGGCGCACCGGAAAACTCGGCCGAAAAATGCCGATGTCCGAATTTCTCGCTTTTTTGAAAAATGCTTTGCACACGAACGGTTTGCGTTATTATGATTCAGGAAGACCGGTTTATCACGTCGCTGTGGGCGGCGGCTCCTGCGGCGAATACCTGGAAGAGGCGGTAAAGCTCGGATGCGATACTTTCCTCACGGCGGATATAAAATACGATTCATTTCTGGACGCGCGGTATTATCAACTCAACCTGATAGACGGGGATCATTTCTGCACGGAAAATGTCGTGACGCCTGTGCTTCTTCGCTGGCTGTCTAAGGCCTTTCCCGATCTGAATGTCCAAATTTCCAAATCGCACGGACAGACCGTTCAGTTTTTTTAATACAAGCGATTATCTGCAAAAATCTTTAATGTAGTTGTCCAGACAATGCCGGATTACCTCGATTGCCTTCGCTTTGTCCTCAACTTCGTTGACAACGGTTTCCTTATCTTCAAGCATCTTGTAGACCGAAAAGAAATGACACATTTCATCAAAGATATGTTTGGGAAGCTCTGAAATCTCGCCGAATGTATTGTAGTTGGGATCACTGAATGGAATCGCTATGATCTTCTCATCAAGCTTGCCGCAATCCTTCATTGTTATGACACCGATGGGATAACAGCGAACCAGCGTCATCGGCTCCAGCTCCTCGCTGCAGACCACCAGAACATCCAGCGGGTCACCGTCGTCGCCGTAGGTGCGCGGGATAAAACCGTAGTTTGACGGGTAGTGTGTGGATGTATGCAAAATCCTGTCAAGAATGATCAGGCCTGTTTCCTTATCCAGTTCATACTTTTTCTTACTGCCCTTGGTTATCTCGATAACCGCAATGAAATCTTCGGGTGTAATGCGCTTCGGATTTATATTGTGCCATATGTTTGACATTTCTGGTTCCATTCCGCCGGATTGCGTTTTTTTCCGGCAACCGTAATGGCCATGTGGGCAAAAAGCACGCACGGCTTTAAACATTGCAGCTTTTGACAAAAGACCGGGGTTACAGAGGTAAGGCATGTTCAAAGCCTGATTCGTTTCCATTTTCCCTGATTGTAACGAAAGATAAACAGCATTGTTCGCATTATCTGATCGACAGCTATGGCAACCCAGGCTCCGACGAGTCCATAATCTAAAACAGTAACAAAAAGGTAACCCAACGAGGTCCTGATAATGACCGTAGTGATCAGAACATAAAATGCCGTGACCTTTGTATCGCCCGCACCGCGCAAAATGCCGCCGAGTACGAACTGAGAACTCTGGATCGGCTGCAGCATCGCCACAATGAGCATCACAATGCCGCCGGTGCTGACGATCAGCGGATCCTTGTTATACAGCATGACAAGCTGTTCCCTGAAAATGACAAACACAAGAGCAAGGAATAAAGAAACATACAAAGCAAGCTGCCGGCATCTTCTGCCGTAATGCTCAGCCATATCTACCCTGAGTTTTCCGAGGCTTTGGCCGATCAAGGAGGTTGCGGAAACAGCGAAAGACTGACCGTTCATCATGGTAAGGGACTGAATATTCATGCATATCTGGTATGTCGCCATACTGATTTCTCCGAGCGTTGCAACAGTGCGGCTGTAAATCACAAGCCCGGTCCGCATGATCAGCTGTTCTATCATAGCCGGTATGCCGACCTTTCCCATTCCGGAAACAATATCCTTATCGAACTTAAATAGGGTTTTGAGGTTGATTTTCAACTTCAAATAATACTTCCCGCTGGCAACGCTGTAAAACGCCATAATTGTTCCGACAGTCTGACCGATGACGGTCGAAATGGATGCGCCCGCGACGCCGAGCTTCGGAAAGCCGAGATTACCGTTAATCAGCAGCCAGTTGCCGACTATATTCACCAGGTTTGCGACAATATTATACACCATGCAGGGTTTTGCGTTCCCCGTTCCACGCAAAGCAGCGGTTATGCAGAAGGACCAGGATGGAATCATAAAGGTAATACTTTGAATTTTAAAATAGGTCACACCGAGTTCAATGGTCTCTTTTTCCATACCATCCGCAGCCATGAAGGTAACCATCCAGTCGGCGAAAGCGGTTCCGAACACAGCGCACACAAACGAAATTGCGGTGGCCAGAACAAGCGACTGACGTAATATATTATTTGCTCTTTCCTGATTTTGGGCGCCGCGCGCGCGGGCTATCAAGGCGGTAGCTCCCGTATTAAGTGACATGATCGTGGTCATAAGCAAAAAGCGCGGTTGAAGGACCAGTCCGACGGCGGCTATCGCGCCGGCTCCGAGACTGCCGACCATCATCATATCGACCATATTGACCAGAGAAGACAACAGAAGCTCGGCCAGAGAAGGCCAGGCAATACCCATTATATCGTTATACAAAGACCGTGAAGTGATGTTTTCCGGTAGCTTTTTACGCTGGCGGCGGTCCTTTTTAAACTCCAATTCCATGCTTTCGATCGTACCGTATTCCAATGCGTCGAGCGTTGTCGAAACGCCTTTTATGGCGGCCGCATCTTGCGCAGGAATCGTTTGTACGTTAGTTGTTGTTTCGTTATCAGACATAAGTAGGATCAATCCGAAGAAAGACCCGAAACGCCTCCTTTAAATAATGCCGGCTGAACAATTCAGTCAGACAATCAATGCAAATGCGTTTTGCAAAACGCATTTGTTCCACTGAACAAACGCGTTTGCTCAGTGGATATTTTAAACAGGGACATTGATTTTTCTTTAGTAGTAGTTTATCATAAATTAGTTGTGTTTGCAACTAATAGAAGCGAAACTGTATACTTTTGGTATTACAGTTATCCATAAGAGATACAGAGAAAGCCAAGAAATGTTATGAATGGAGGGTCCGATGTGAACATGGAAATGGAAAACCTCAAGAAGCAGCTGGACAGTCAAAATTATATTCATGATGACGAACTTGTGGTAACGCTGTTTGTTTCATTGAAATTGGGCAGGCCTTTATTGATTGAAGGCGCGGCGGGCGTCGGGAAAACCGAAGTCGCCAAAGCGATGGCGGGTGCGCTTGAGCGGCCGCTGGTCAGGTTGCAGTGCTACGAAGGTCTTGATGAGACAAAGGCTCTGTATGAATGGAACTATCAAAAGCAATTGCTTTCGATTCAGGTGCATATGAATTCGGAACAGAATAACCCTGAGGCATTCACGCATTCGCTTTTCGGTGACGAATACCTACTGGAACGCCCGCTTTTGCGATCGATCAGAAGTCATGAACCTGTCGTTTTACTCATTGACGAGATCGATAAGGCAGATGAGGAGTTCGAGGCATTTTTACTCGAGCTGTTGTCGGATTTTCAGGTATCGATTCCGGAGCTCGGCACCATTACCGCAAAAACCCGGCCCTTTGTGGTGCTGACCAGCAACAATACAAGGCCCCTGTCCGATGCGCTGAAACGCCGGTGTGCTTATTTGTACATCGGCTACCCAACGGTAGAAAAGGAAGTCAAAATTATCGGGGCAAGGCTTCCCGGCGTCAATGACGCATTGGCCCTTCAAGTAGCGGAAGCGGTCAGGTATCTGCGTTCCAGTGAAGCGGTGGTAAAAAAACCGTCCATCGCCGAGACGCTTGACTGGATCAGCGCACTTGAGACACTCGGTATATCCGAACTCGACAGGAAAGCTGCCGCAAATACGATCGGCTTTGTATTAAAAAACAACGAGGATATCGAGGGGATATTGGATGACGACGGATTCGACCGGCTTTTTGATTGAAAACCTGGCGCAGTTTTCTAATATATTGAGGGAAAAAGGCATCCGGGTCGGAATTGCTGAGACGATGGATGCTGCCCGCATAATCAATATTTTGGGATTATCGGACAAAAATGCCGTAAAAGCCGCACTCAGTTCGCTTTTTGCCAAGAGCAAAAGCGAACAAAACGTGTTTAACGAAGCGTTTAACAGCTTTTTTGCCGGGGAAAATGCACGCAGAAAACAAGATGAACAGATAAGCAAAGCGGAAGAAGAAAAAGCAAAACAAAGGCGAGAGGCGGAAGAGGAGCTTAAATATGACGGCAAGCCGCTGAAAATAGATGAAGGACTCAAAGAGGCTTACGCGAACCTTTCAATAACTGAACGTGAGCAGCTTAGGAGATATTTTGATTTTTCAATGGATAATTTGCGTTCATCGCCGTTTCATGAGCGGTTCATGCAAAAAATTATTGAGCAAAGGGTATTCCTTGACGATATTCCGGCGGCGGCCGGCAGCAGCATGGCGCAAATCGACACGGACAAGCTCGAACTCTTAAACAAAAACATTTCGGATATCACGGAAAAGGAGATCCCGCACGCGGTGGCGTTGATTCAGCTTCTGGTCAGGCATATAAACGGAGAACTATCCCGCAGCGATAAAAGAAGCGGCAAATCGGGAAGGCTGGATTTTAGAAGAACAATACACAACAGCCTGAAAACAGGCGGATTATTCTATCATCTGCGATACAAAAAACGACGCAGGAGCAAAAAAAGAATCATTTTACTATGCGATGTTTCCGCATCCATGCTGAAATTTACGCAATTCGCAGTCCGGTTTATTCAGTCCATGAGCAAGGCAGCGGAAAGATCGGAGGTCCTGCTGTTTTCGGAAGGTATCATGCGAGTGAATCCTTTTGTATTAAGGCAAATGAAGACCTTTGAAGCCTATGTCATGAAAAGCAGTTTATGGGGAAAAGGAACCGATATCGGTCGGGCGTTCGAGGAGCTTTTGGCGCTGCGGCCCTCTCCGCTGGGCGGAACATCCGTATTAATCGTACTTAGCGATACCAAAACCGTAAGCACAAAAACAGCCGAAGCGCAGCTGAAGACAATAAGGAAAAAGGTGAGCCGGATTCTGTGGATGAACCCCGTACCGGAAGTAAAATGGGTAAATATGAAAAGTGTTGCGGCATTCAAGCCGTATTGCAATATGCTGGATTGCAGCACATTAAAAAACCTTGCCGATGCCTGCGCCGAAATAGCGGGCAGCAGAAAATAGGGGCTTATTCCTTCGGGTGTGACGGCAAAAAGAGCAGTTATTGCTCTTTTTTCGAATACGTTTCGCAAAACGCATTATTCAAACAAGTGAGGCGGAAATATTGAAGTATGAGTGTCACGGGCACATCATTTTAGACGCAAAAAGTTATAAAGCGTCTATGGAAAGACATAAAAACGGCGTCAATACGGCTTTTGTACGCAATCAGCTGAAGATATGCGCCGAACACAAGATTTCGTTTTATCGGGACGGCGGAGACAAGTATAATGTTTCGGCTGCCGCTAAAACGATTGCAGCCGAATTCGGCATCGACTACAGAACGCCGGTTTTCATTATCCACAGAAAAGGCTATTATGGATCGATGTTCGGGCGCGCTTATGAGAACATGAAGGAATATCTGGGCCTTATACGCGAAGCGAAGAGGCTGGGTGCTGATTTTATCAAGCTCGCTGTGTCCGGTATCATGGATTTCGCCTCAGAAGGGAAGGTAACCGGACAGGCTATATCGTACCCGGAGCTAAAACAGGTGGTTTACATCGCAAACGAAGAGGGATTTAGTGTAATGGCGCATGCAAACGGCGCGGAAAACATCAAAAACGCGCTCTGTGCCGGTGTGAGCAGCATAGAGCACGGTTTCTGGCCGGACAAAGAGACTGCGGAGCTGTTTTCCCAGACGCAAACGGCGTGGGTTCCGACGCGTTCAACGGTCAGGAATCTAATCGGGACAGGCCTTTTCGACGACGGCGTTTTGATGAATATTTTGGAGAAGCAGAAAGAGCATTTATTATCGGCAAAGAAACTTGGCGCAAAGATCGCGGCAGGCAGCGACTGCGGCGCGGTAAATGTTCTGCAGGGGGAGGGTACCGACGATGAGTATGGGGAGCTCTCTGAGCTTGGAATCGATCCCGGAGAAGGGAACAAGTTTATTTCCGAAACATTTAAACGAAGGTAACACTGTTAATAAACGGTAGGAACGGTTTTAGCGTATTATTTTAGATGCGCAGTCTTTTCTTCCGCTTGTTCGTCAATTGCCTCCGCTTCATCCGGAAGTTGAGCGCTTTTCCGGCTTTTTTTGCTGGCAAGAATAGTGACGCCCAGAATCAAAAGGAGCAGAATACCTTGAATTGACTGTGAATACTGGGTTTGTGAAAGACCGATATGGTTGAGCCCGTTTACAATAATGGTGATGGAAAATGAACCCAATAGAACCTTATAAAGCTTTGCCGAGGTGCCTCCGGTGACCAGCACGCCGCCAAAGAAGATTGCCATAGCTACCTTCATTTCAAAGAATAAACCTATTTGCTGACTTGTACCCCCGTTTGAGCTCAGCGAAAAAAGCGAGCCAAGGCCGACAGTCAGACCGCAGATTGCAAAAGCGACGATCTTCATAAACGTTACCGGAACGCCGACAAATCGAGCTGTTGTTTCATTCTCACCTATGGCCTTGCAGTATTTTCCGACCTTTGTGAACTCAAATACATAAGCAAGAACGATGATGATGAGTAAGAAAGCCGGGTACTTAACATACGGTTCGCTCAAAATCATCATAGATTCGGGTATTGCCTGTGTGGATATGAAGGATTGTATATAGTTGACTATCCCGCGCATACCGATGAGCATCGCTATTGTCACCATGAAGGAAGGAACCTTGAATCGGCTGACAACCGTACCGGTAAAAGCGCCGACGAGTGTTCCGACAATAAGCGCAACGGGTATAAGCAGCCAGTCGCCCGCAGCGTTCGCAGCCCAGGTGGCGACGACGCTTGTAAACGCCAGATTAACGCCTACCGAGAGGTCAATACTGCCCTGCGCGACAACAAAAAGCGCACCGCAGCCGACAATAATTGTCATGACGGACTGATCTAAAAGGATGCTCAAATTAAACGCGGAAAGAACGCTTCCCTTGCTTGCAATAGCAAAGAATGAAAAGATTATAATAAAAGCCGCAAAAGGCACCACATCCTGCAAACTTATTCTTATCTTTTTCATCTTCATCATATCATCACCTTTATAACGGATTGCTCTGTGAAGTCCTCGTCCCGATGGATGACATCGTTAACTCTGCCGTCTTTCATAACAATCAACCGGTCAGACATGCCCAGAACCTCAGTCAGCTCATCGGAGATCAAAATTGTAGCCGTGCCGTTTTTCTTTGCTTCCTTTATCAGGGAATATATGTACGCCTTCACGCCCACATCGACACCTCGTGTCGGGCAGTCGAGAATGAGCAGCTTTATATCCTTTGCCAGCCATCGGCCGAGATTGACTTTCTGCTTGTTGCCGCCGGAGAGCGCATCCATGGTCTGATAAATGTCGGTGCACTTGACAGAGAGCTTGTTTGTCATCTCAAGAGCCAGCTTTTTCAACTTGCCCGGCGAAAGGTAGCCGATACTGCCCTGAAGCTCCGTAAGAGAGGGCAGGTTAAAATTATCGTGGATGCTTGCATGAATCATCAGCGCCTCGTTATCTCTGTCCTTTGGAACGTATGCCATGTTATTCCGCAGTGCTTTTGAAGCTTTTTTAATGACAAGTTCCTTTGAATTGAGATAAACTTGCCCGCCGGACGGTTTCAACAAACCGTAAACCGCCTTACCCACTGTGTGGATGCCGGAGTCGGACAGACCGCAAAAACCCAGAATTTCCGACTCATGAACATCGAAACTGACATCTTCAATTTCTCCGGGAACAGTCAGGTTTCTTACACTGACAACAACATCATCGCCATATTCCGGTTTCATATCGTCTCTGTAATAATCGCCGCTGATCTCACGGCCTACCATCATGCGCTTGATATCGTCGGCTGATGTATCGTTCGAGATGACATCGCCCACGACTTCACCGTCCCGAAGGACTGTGATAGAATCGGTGATATGAATCAGTTCCTCCACATCATGGCTGATGACGATGACCGAACGCCCCATCGACTTGAGTTTATTAATCAATTCGTACAGCTTATTCCTGTTGTTCATTGACAGCGATTGCGTAATCTCGTCCAGAAGCAAAAGCTGCGGTTCAACGGATAAGGCGCGCGCAAGCTCGATGATTTTACGCGTTTCTATCATCATGCCATCAGTGAGTTTATTCAGAGGGACATATGGAAGATCCCACTTTTTAAACTGCTCTGCCGCGGCTTTGTTCAAGCTCTTCAGGTTGACAATGCCGTTTTTCGTAAACTGTTTCGTTCTTCCCAAAAAAACATTTACGCCTGCCGGCAGGCTTCCGATAACGCCCAACTCCTGCATGACGATGGAGATGGCATGGTTATTGGCATCCACCGGGCTCGAGGGGCTATATGGTTCGCCGTTCAGCAGCATCGTGCCGGAATCACTGGCGTATAGGCCGGCAATCTGAGAAATAAGGGTGGATTTACCTGAGCCGTTTTCGCCGATTAAACCCTTGATTTCACCTTTTTTAATTGTAAAGCTTATATCTTTGTTGGCATGCGTCGGTCCGAAGTATTTGTTGAGCTCTTTGATCTCTAGCATAATATCCGCACTCATTTTACGACCCCCTTGCTTCCTCTCTGCCCTATGATGCCAAATGCAATAAGGAATGCACCTAAGAAGGCTTCTTGAAGGGTGCCCGAGGGTACGCGCACCAGTGTCAGCAGATTGAAGATTGCGTATATAATAATTGAACAGATTGGAACAGCGATGATAATATTAAGCCGTTTCTGCAGAACCTGTGCCAGAAGAACGATTGCCAGCGGATGAAACATCATATTAATGCTGGTTAAACCGGTCTTGACCAGTGTCCGGCCGGCAATGCTCTGTTGTATGACTGAAGCCAGACCGATAAACAGTCCGGAAATTAAACCCACCATCAAAAGTGTTTTTGTAATGTTGATACCGAGAGCTTTGGAAACCTCCTTGTTGCCGCCCAGCGCACGAATATTAAGGCCAACAGAGGTTCTGTTATAGACTATGTATGCGCAAACGAGCCCAATGGCGAGGACAATAACACTCCACGGTAGCTTGCCAAGGAGCCGGAGGCTCTTGTCCATTTCCACATAAATGAGAGCCTCCGTCGTTTTATTGACCTTAAGGAATACCGCAAGAGCTTCATAGATCATAGCAAGGCTGATACCTGCTATCCATGAGGGTATCTTCGTAAAGGCAAAGACGTTGAAGTTGAGAAAGGTCAGCAATGTGCCGACAAAAATACCGCCGAGGATAACCCCGGGGTATCCCAGCCAGTTTCCGAAAATTGTGGTCGCAAACGAACCGAGCACAATGATTGCGCCAATGGACAGATCGGTATATCCGCAGGCGAATAAAAAGCAAAACCCCCAGGCGACAAAGGTAGGCCAGACAATGTGGGATAATACAATAACAATATTTGTGCTATCCAGAAACTCGCCGCCGGTAATTATATTGAATACAATTGCGGCGATAATGATAACAGCAATCAAAATCAGAGCAAAAATGGCCTGGTTTTGATTCTTTTCTTGCGGAGGATTTTGTTTCGATTTTAATGTCTGCATAATGCGTTACCTCTTTTTGCAGATATTGTTGTTTATGGTTATGATTGAATGGGTCGTGACTTTGTTTTTTGCGATCTTGTTATTAGTTTCCACATTTACCCTTTGTCTGAAACAGCCCGCCGAAGGGGCAGGCTGTTTCAGACGCTATTCTAAGGTGTTTTGTGATAAGACATCAACCAGCTTCGGGCAGACCGTGTGCCTTCAAAAGCGCATTCAGCGAAAGACCGTTTTCTACCAGATCAACATAAGTCTGATACGTCACATCGGGATTATACCGCCAGCAAAGGTTCCTGAGCGTTTCGTCCGTAATAGGCTGAACGCCGTCGGTTCCGAAAATGGAGATATATCCATCGATATTTGATGCGTCAACTTTAAATGGTTTTGTAAAAAACTCGGGTGCTTTGCCGTTTTCGTCTAAAATAGGATGTCCGTCAAGGTAGTTTATGAGCAGTGTAGGCGCGATAAACGAAGCCAGGAAAAGGCCGTCGGCGCCTGCTTTGACGGAGCCGTCTTTAATATATCCGGCTGAGTGTTTATCAACGCCGGCCATATAGAGATTAATCTGGTCCTTAAGACCTACCGTGTCGATAGCGGAAAGTGAAGCGGGGATATAGTCACCGACCATAGCAAACATGCAGTCGGCATTCTTATTTGCTGAGAGCATATCCTGAGCCTTTGTGGGCGCTTCGGAGGCGTCAGTGCAGCGGGCTATGCTGAGTATCTCTCCTCCGCCTGCTTCAAAGACCTCCTGAAAGCCTTGAATCCGCAGATCCTGTGTGCTGTCACCGATGTTTCCGCCAATGATGACCGCCGACAGGCATCCGTCGTCAAGAGCCATTTGAGCAACTGCCCTTCCGTCTCCAATCAAGTCGTTATCCACGCAGCCCAGGTAGTAGGGGTTCGATTCGCGAAGCTCTGCGCGCACCTCATCTGCGCCTATGAAGGTGAACAGCACAAAGGGAACCTTTCCGTTCTGCATAATTTCAGCCATCTTTGGCAGATTCGTTACGCCTGCAGCCTGAAGTGCGACGCCGTCGACGCCTGTTGCAACAAAGTTCTGGACATTCTCTGTCTCTTTATCCGGTGTAAAATCGTCACTGACTCGCATGATTGTGCTGCCTAAAAGCTGGGCAACATATGTGGCATTGTCTCCGAAGGCATCCAGAACCGGAACGCCGGACCCCCAGGTGTTGACGCCTATTTTATACGACGTTGTGACAGATGGTGCATTTCCCGATGCTGCCGGATCGTATGTGGCGTCGGGGTTTTTCTTACCGGCACAGCCTGTCAAGAGCAGCGAAAAGATTGTTATAACTGCGATCAAAATTGAAATGTTTCTCTTAAGACTTTTTGACATTTTTATTCTCCTTCCATTATATTCCGAATAAATGATATGTCTTTATACTTATTTTACGATGCTCAGCAGACCCCCTTTTATCATTTCTTAATATACACTAGATATGGGAAAAAGACAAGGCAATTTGCGAAAATATGCACAACGGAAAGTGATGCATTGGTTTATTCCGTTTGTAACGCATTCCTTTCGTTTAAAAGGTCCTATAAACATAATGATCTTACTGTTTTTATATTTTAAAAGAGAATTGTATGACAGAGTCCATGCTGATCATATGTCGGTAGTTCCTTACAGGTTCAACAGCAGCTTATTGATACGTGCGCTTGTTTTTGCTCTTTCCGCATATACCCAGCCCGGATCAAAATCAATGCGGAAGCACTTTGAGAAAGAATAATACAGGTTCAATTTTTGGTAGTATTTTTCCTGATCGGACAGCAATCTTCCGGACGGGACGGGTTTTGAGATTTCTTTCTGCCCTTTCATGAAATACGCCTCAACATAGCCGATGAAACAGTTGAGCAGTTCGATATCGTTGACGTCAAACGGCAGCTTCATCAACTGATACGCAATGGCTTCCGGCAATTTATAAGAATCGATGTTTTCCAATATCAGCAGGTAATCCCTGACGTCCATTTTGCGGTAATAATTGAGCTTTTCCTGCGCTGTGCTCCAGAGCGCCAGTTTTTCCTTGAGCGGAAGGCCTGCGATATTGAGTATCGCTTCGCTCGGACCCAAAACAGCCTGAGTGAGCGGTTCGTCTTCGGTTTCGAGGTTTTCCGTCAAAAACTGCTGCTCGATGCCCGAGACGCCCACATAGCCGATGTCATAGATCCCTTTGCGACCGGCGCGTCCGCCGATCTGCTTAACCTCCTGAGAGGTAATATACCTGATTTCTTCGCCGTCGAATTTCTGCAGTGTCATAAATATAATACGCCTGATTGGAAGATTGACCCCCATTCCGATCGCATCGGTTGTGATGAGAATTTTGCTGTCTCCGCTGATGAACGCCCTATACTGCATCCGGCGAACCTCCGGCGGCAGGTCGCCGTAGATGACGCTGCTTTTGATACCCCTGTCTTGAAAATATTTAGACAGATCAAGAACATGTTTTTTGGAAAAAGCCACAAGCGCGTCGCCCTTCACCGCTTCCCTCAGCGAAAAGGGCTCGGGGATAATCTCGAGCGGTGTTTGCCTTTTATACTCTATGATTTTGAAAGTATCGCCGCAGTCGGTTAATATTCCGGTGATCAATTCCTTTGCGTTAATGGCTCCGCATATATGAATTTCTTTGCATTGAAGGCTCAATACAGCCCTCGTCCAGGCCTGTCCGCGCTGCGCATTGGCAATCATCTGGATTTCATCTATGACGGCAACTTCATAGACATGATCGGAGTTCAGCTTTTCGATTGTAGAACAAACATGCCCCGCGTCTTCAACAAGAATTTCTTCTTCTCCGGTTATTAGATGGCAGGGGACACCTTCATGATTAAGCTTTTCATAATTTTCAAGCGCCAAAATGCGCAAAGGTGCCAGATAAACGCCTGTTTTTGCTTGCTTTAGCCGCTCTATGGCCTGATATGTTTTTCCCGTATTGGTTTCACCCAGATGCAAAATCACATTTCGCTGCAAGCCCCTGGCAATTTTATATTCGTCTTTTGGGTTTTCCGGAAAATTTTTCGAAAACTCTTCCGCCATCAGTTTGGGGATGTGGCTGGTTACCAGTACCGATATCAAACCCGACGAGATATATCCGTTTATGTCTCTGCCGATAATCTCATCGAAACGATAATCTGTACCTTTTTTTTTGTTGTATTGCCTCAACAGGCGAAGAGATATCTCGTCGAGAAGCGCAAGATATCCGCTGAGTACGGCGTCATATTCCTTCAGCTGCTTGTCCTTATAGTTTTTGAGTTCTTTTATTTTTTTCCTGACCGAAGCTTCGTGATTCCAAAGATTAGAATCCTTTGATTGTCTGGCAATATATGAAATCTGCGATAATTGCTGCCGAAGCTTATCAAAATCCCGGCGGATTCTTTGCTCTTTTTTCATATTTGCTGCCGCTCCCGTAAATCATATGCTTAGCTTATTGTATATCTATGCATAAAAGATATTCTCTTGCTTATGCCGCCGCTTTGTGACGGAATGACGGTTAATATGGTAATATTAGGTAAATTGTGGACGGTTTTGTGGATATTGTGGATAACATGAGGATTTATCAAATTAAATACAGAACTGAGTCGGCATATGATAGGTAAAGGATGGCCATTATACAAATACTCAGTATAAATAAAGATCAGCAATAGACTGATTATTATGCATTTGTTAAAAAGAAACTTGACGAGAATGCTTCTTTTTGTGATATTATCAAAGTAGAAGGAGAGATAAAAATGAATTACATATCTGAGCCCGGCATGATTTATGATTCAATCTGTTATAGTACGATATATTTTAACCGGCAAGTCATATCGGCAGGGCTGAAGCTGAATAACGATGAGGATCTTTTCTTTTTCTACGAAAGGTTCAGAATGGGTAAGAGAAAAGTCGATCCTTCGGAAAAGTTATATCCGTTTTTTTGTTGTGACGGTAAATCTTTATGCCTTCTGGCTGTTTATTTCTTCATGAACTTTAATTTCAAGGCCGACAGTTTCGAGAGCTTTATTGAAAATATAAACCAACACGCGTTTAAAAGATTTTGTTTTACGCATTATCTGGCAAAAAAAGAACAGGAAGTCGATATTGAGACCGTATTGTCCGGCGATGTGGACAGCGTTATAAAAGCAGTAGCGTTGATGAGCGCCCATAAGGAAAATCTGATCTATTTCGTCGATTTTTTTCGGCATTTTGATGTTTTAGTGGGCGAGCTGACAGACTACCTGACCGATCTTTACGGGAAGATGAAATCGTTTCATTCCAAATATGTACCGACCGTATTCAATGAGATATATGAAGACTACATTCAAAATGAGGAATTTCTCAAAAGGATGTATCAGATTGAAAGCCAATATACATTTAGAGGTGATGCGTTCAGCGTATTGCTGATGCAGCATCTGGCGATTATCGAAACAATAGTCAGAGAGAATAATATCCTGTTCTTTTTTGGGGCCAACAGCATTAAAAGCATTAGCAAATGGCTTGGAGATTACAGCAAAGTCAATGTGATTTCCTTCGGCAAAGCGTTTGGAAACGAAGTGAAATTCGATATCGTTCAGGAACTCAGAAAAGGTGAGAAAACAGTATCTCAGTTATCGAAAAAGCTGTTTATCTCGCGATCCACCGTTGACAGGTATCTTCTTTCGCTTTGTGATGAGCTGGTTGTCCATGTGGTAAAACGGGCGGGAACAGAGATATACTATTCGTTGAACCCCTACTATTTCATAGCGGCAAAGGAAGAGATCATCAGATATATCGATGGCATATGGCAAGACCATGAAAACAGCTGAGCCGGTTCTGCATGATTCACCGGCAAAAACGAGAAATCCGGTATCCCAGATAGAATGCCGGATTTTTCGTTTTTTTCGTCAGGCGCGGAAAGCACACAACGGCTTTGCTGCGATCCCCTGTATGGGTAAAGTCGCGTTAATTCCTCGGTTTCAGGACAAAACCGGCCAGTATAACCGCCAGTTGATCCGGCGTTTGATCAATCTCTTCTTCCAGCCATCTCTTGGTCATACCTATGCCGCCCATGAGCAAAAAGGTGTACCTAAGCTTCGTCGCGTCGTCACAGGTTTCCGGCGTAAGGCCCTTCTTGGTCAGATAATCACCGTAACACAAGTCGATAATTTTTTTGCATATGTCAGCGTTTCCGTTTTTGCCCAGTAAGCTGCGCCACAGAAACTCCTTTTCACTGATATATCTATATAAGTTGCGGCAGGCTTTTTTCACGCCTTCTTCGCTGTTTTCTGCGGGTATTGCCATGATAAATCGGCTGATTTCCTCAATTGCCGTATTTTCTGTATGAACAAACAGATCATATTGATCGGTGAAATGGGAGTAAAATGTGCCGCGGTTAATGTCCGCGCCTTCACACAATTCCGTGACCGTCATTTTATGGACAGGCTTTTGCCGAAGATGGGTTATCATGCTTTCACGGAGCAGCTTTTTGGTAAACTGCACGCGTCTGTCGTCTCTGCGTCCTGCCATATTGCACCTCCATTCTTGCAACGGCCCGTTTACATAATTTATACCATTCCAGACGTTTGCATTTTCGCATAGCTTCTCAATGATCTGCTTGACAAAGGTTTTCCCGGTCAAGCCTTGCGAAAAAGTCCCCTCGGATTTATATATAAAAATGTAACAAGCCACTGATCATTTAACCTATTCTGTTTTACAATATAACAAGGGGCTGTGAAACATGTCAAGCATTGCCGGTTATTTCCATGAACATATTATAATTAAATTGTAGGATAATGTACTGATGTCGTGACTAATGTGCAATAAGTTGCAATGCGCATGAATCTGACTATTGTCCATTTGGATTTTGATTTGTATAATATGAGTAACATTTAAAGAGGGGGAAATTAAGAAATGAAAAGAAGCGTTGCACTGTTGCTGTCTTTGCTGTTGGTTCTGTGCCTGTTTTCAGGTTGCAGCAAAAGCGGCGCCGAAACAAAAGACCCGGAAAACAGTGAATCATCAAATTTGACAGAAGTACCGGAACCTGATTATTATTTTGCAGCAGGTAATTATGAAACAGATGAAGACGGTTGGCCCGTCGGGCATTATGAATACGAAACACCGTTTTGCAAAACAGGTGAAACTTTAACGTTCTGGACGATCAACTATATTCCCGAGACCTTACCCGAAGAAGGGCTTGACGGAATCGATTTTTGCGTCGAAGAACAAAAACGAACCGGTGTGGATATCGAGTATATCTGCGCGACAATGCAAAACCGGAATGAGCAATTCCAAACGCTCTTAGCCGCGGACGATCTGGCGGACCTGATGGCCGGCGCGATATCCTTTTATCCCGGTTCGCCGACACAAGCATTGGAAGACGGATTTTTTGTCAATATTTACGAATATAAGGATTACTGTCCGAACTATATGTATCTGATAAAAAAATACATGGAGAATGATATCAACCTGTACGATAATTGCTTCCTTGACGATACGACAATGGTCAAGTTTCAAGAACTTGACTCGAGAGGCGGTCTGATCAGCGGTACGGTAGGCGTCAGGCTGGACTGGATTGAGGAACTCGGAATGACGATCGATGATGTCATCACGATGGATGATTACGAAGATCTGGCGAAATGGATGAAGACAGAAAAAGGCGCAAGCTATCCGATCGGAACCCTCACCGGGGATCTGGACAGACAAAGCTTCTTTGGCTGTTACGATACCTACACAACGCTGAGCATCGACGGAAATCCAAGCTATCCAAAGCCTTATGTAAAGGATGGCAAGGTCATCTTCAGCTACACCAACGACGACAATGCGAAAGCTTTTGTTCAAAGAATGAACAGCTGGGTTTCTCAGGAACTGGTCAACCCCGACTGGATGAGCCCGGCCATGCCGCCGGCAGAGCATACAAGTGAAGGTTTGACCGGCATAGCGATCCTGCCCGCAAATATGGTGGAAAACTATAATGCCAATAACAGCGACCCCAACTGCCGTTGGGGAATTACCAAAATGGTCAGGCTGTATGACGATCAGGTTCTTCATCTTGGCGCTTACAGAGGCCATGCGGGATGGGGCAATACGGAAATTAACGCTAAATGCGAGAATATTCCGCTGGCTGTAACCTGGTGTGACTGGCGGTACAGTGAGGAAGGCGCTTTCCTGGGCAGTTACGGAATAGAAGGTACGACTTATGTTCTGGACGAGAACGGAAAACCGACCGCAACGGAGTTTATGTACAACAATCCGGACGGACAGCTGTTTGCGTTCCTGAAAAGTACATTCGCGGCAAACTTCCTGTCTGAACACATTCACCATCTCGTCGATTCCAACTATATGTATCCGGGTGGAGACATAACGCTGCAGGATATCGAATACTTCTATGATATCCCATATGACGGCGCATATGAATGGCCTCAGGGTATCCAGCTAACCACCGAGCAATCGCAAAGGTTTGCATCCTATCAGGACATAAGTACCTATATGATGGAGAACATTCTTCTTTTTGTGAACGGCGAAAAACCCATGAGCGAGTGGGACGCCTATGTGAACGGGCTGATCGAAATCGGGCTTCTGGAAGCCGAAGCGATCTATCAGGAAGCCTATGACGCCTACATAGCCAAGGTGGCTGCAAGAAATACATAAACGCGAAGCCAAATCATCAGGCGGGTTCTTGAAAAAGGACCCGCCTGGTATAATTAATGTCCACTGAACAAATGCGTTTTGCGAAACGCATTTGCAAAAAGAGCAAAAACTGCTCTTTTTGACGGCAAAACAAGCCTGTTTTGCCGTTTCAGATGCATTGATTGTCTGCCTGCATGGATTTGCGGATACACGCCGCAAATCCATGGTGCAAGGTTTTTTGCTGTAAACAGCAAAGAACTTTGCACCTGAACAATTCAAAAAACGCTGTCAAAGTATAACAGTTGTTGCGTTTTTGAATTGTTCAGCAGACATTAATTAACATAGGAAAACATGAAAGGTTGGACGTCCGTTAAGCTGACGCGCTCTACCGGCGCAGCGCGCCGCACACATACCAAAGTCCCGCTGTCTTGAACGCGTTCAAATAATGCATGTGAATTCGCTTCTTGGGGTTGGAAATTTTATATGAATGGTGTATACTGTTGTTGGCAGATTGAGACGGAAACTCGGTATAGCCGCGCTCTTTAATCGGGCAAAGCAGAGATCAATCTCATCTCTGACGTTTTTTGTGACGATTCTAATGAACAATTAACTTAACAATTTGAAAAGAGGAGATTTTATGAAATACGCAAGACATGAGTATCTGGCTCCCGGCGTTAAGACCACGGATTACAAAATGATGTTTGGCTCCGGATCGATAAAAGTGCCCGTGCCGGATCGACCAATCTCCATCAGGGAAAACTTCAAACGCGCCTATAAGCACCAAAATCCGATCTGGGTGCCCAACAGCATGACAGACATAACCTCAGAGATGATCGCCAATCTGACAGGAGCGGGCGAGGCCGATTGGTCCAGAAAAGACAGGTACGACTGGCAGGACTGGTTTGGTGTCGATTGGACCTTTGTTCCGGAAGCGGGCGGCCCTATGCTCAAGGTAGGAACGCAATATTTAGACGATATCGTCAATTGGGAAACCGGCGTTAAGTTCCCGAATCTGGACGATTATGATATAGAAACACGCTGCAAGAAATTCATGGAGACCTTCGACAAAGAGAAGATTCTGCATGTCAACATTGGCCTTGGATGCACAGAGCGTCTGGTTGCGCTGATGGGCGGATACACCGAGGCTATGATCGCACTCGCCATGGAACCCGAAGCGGTCAGAGATTTTCTTTTTGCCTTTGTGGATTTTGAAATTAAAGTGGTTGATAAGCTTTGCCAATACCTGCCGATTGATATGATTACTTACCACGATGACTGGGGTACCGAGCGCGATACGTTCTTCGGCGAGAAGATGATGGAAGATATCGTTTTCGACCCAACAAAGAAGCTGTTTGACCATATCAAATCAAAGGATATTTGCATTGAACTGCACAGCTGCGGACATATTGAAAGATTTGTACCCTATATGATTAAGCTTGGCGTCGATTTTCTGCAGATCCAAGCAAGAGCCAACGATATTCCCGCGTTTAAGAAAAAGTGGGGGGATAAAATCGGCTTCGATCTGTACGCCGTACCCGAAGGCAACACAAAGGAAGATGTCATAAAAGCGGTACATGATTATGTGGATACATACGCTGCCGGCGGCGGACTCTTCGGATCCGTTATGACCCATGATCCCGAGCTGGTATGGACCGGCATCATGGAGCTGTATTGCTACAGCCGTGAAAAATACGATGCCGAACGGGGGTTGTAAGGCAGCGTTCTCGGCTCTATGCAGACCCTTAAAGCATATATGAAATTCGGCAGCGTACAGCCATCTGTACGCTGCCATTTTGCTATCCTCCATAAAAACAGGGCATTCCCCGCATACCTTGTTTCATTTTGTCATGAACCCATGAAATAATTGACTTTACATACTGGAAATAATACATTAATATAATGATAATATTCGGTCATACACAGCATGATAGGCTTAGTTTTCGGAAAGGATGGCTTTACATATGTCGCAAAAATTAGTTCCTGTCACGGAAGAGGACAAGAAGAAATCCTATTTCAAGTATTATCTGGAAGATATGGTTGACGCACCTCCCGAGCATTACGAGAAGGTTCTCAGAGGTCCCATTGATCCTTCAAAAGCGCTGCCCATACAGGAGCGGAACAGACTTTTTGAGCCCGGCTATTTTGAAGAAGAAATCGGTTACTGTGTCATGCCGGACGGTACGGGTTATATCTCCAACCTTGTAAAGATGCCGGGTGTAACAGGGGAGATGTTTGACTGGTGGTTCGCCTGGCATGGGCTTGACGACCTTCGTTACACCATTTGGGACAGAGAGGATCACTACCGTGCGGTATCCATGCAAAAAGAAAAGGGAAGAAACCCGCTCCTAAGCTATAAGGAAAAATATTGGGACACAACTCATCTGGTATATGAGGATGTAGGCAACGGCCCCGAGAACATTGTAATAAACTTTAAGAATCCTGCCGACATGGGCTTTGACGTATCAAAGATCGGAACACCCGCCTGTTCAACCATCGTTTGCGCCAATGCGGTTATGTGTCACTTCTTAAGGGATATCGAAGGCGGCTCAGAGTTGCGCACAAGGTTTTGGATGGGCTGGGCATTTAATAAAGGCAGGCTTATTAAGACCATACCGGACGGAGTAAAAATGCCTGAGTTCCCCCTGAGAGCTCTCAATCTGCACAATATAAAGGAATTTACAAACCTGGCAGCTCTTCTACCGAGAATATTTCCCGAAGAGCGGGATAATTTTTAAAGTGAGGTTAGAAGCATGATAGATACCAATCACAAAATCCTGTTTGACGCCGCAAAATGTGTAGGCTGCAAGCTTTGTTATAAGGCCTGCTTTGTAGATGTTATCCGTTGGGATGATAAAGAAAGGAAACCTGTTTTCAAATATGTTGAAGATTGTGAGCACTGCTTTTACTGTGCGTCTGTCTGCAAAAAAGACTGCATAACAGTTATCCCAGACTACAGCAGTGAAAAGCTTCTGCAGACCTTTGATCGCTACTTATAAACGGAGGGATTAAAAATTGGAATTAAAATACGGCCGTGAAAACCACAGCGCTGATGTTTTAGTAATAGGCGGCGGAATAGGCGGTTTAACCGCAGCTGTTTCCATAAAAGAAAAGTATCCTGAGCTGAATGTTTTAATTGTCGAAAAACAGACAACAGGTTATTCGGGAAAAGCCAATAAGGGCGGCGGCGTACTGCAGTATTTTGACCTGAAACGCATTAAGCCCGAGGACTTTGTGGCTTATCATGTCAATACTATCGGCTGCTTTTTAGGCGATCAGGATTTGATGGCAACCTATGTTTCAATGAATAACCATATGTTTGACAAGCTCGTCGAGTGGGGCGCAAAGATTCCAAAGCGTGAGGATGGGAGCTATGCTGTTATACCCACCGGTCCGATGACAGCGATTATTGGCGTCGATCTCGACATTACGCTTAAAATGCGTCAGACTGCCGAAAAAATGGGCGTCAAAATTCTGGACAAAATTTCAATCACCGACCTTTTAACTTCTGACGGGAAGATAGCCGGCGCTGTTGGTTTCAGCCTTCTTAACGGAAAGTTTTATACCTTCAATGCCGGGGCAGTCGTCCTTGCTACCGGCAGCCAGAACTTCCGCATAGGGCCTATGTGGAGCAGCGGACGCGGAGACGGAATAGCCGCAGCTTACAGAGCCGGTGCGGAGATGCGCAATGCCGAGTTCGGCAACTTCGCTCAGCTTGTGAAGGTGCGCAGTCACGAGGAAGTTGTATACGGCGAAAATGCCATGTATAACAAGATGGATGTGCATGTGACCAAAAACTTCCGAACAGGCCCCGAGCCGGATATAAGCAGCACCGCTATTGAAGAGTGGTACCGTCAGATGAGCAGCAACATGGGGCCCATCACCTTAAAGATAGAGCGCCCCAGCGGCGGCGGTCTTTCCGGCATGTGGGACAGACCCTACGGTCAGAAATTCTGGCAGCTGAACAGCGAAGCCGCCGATAAAGTGGATACTGACATGGAAGTCTGCCCGATGCTCATCGGCGAACAGTCCCCTGTTAAGACAGATCATAGCATGATGACGACAATTCCCGGCCTTTATGCAGTCGGCGATGTCAGTTATTGCGGTTCGGCGGCTCCCGGCGCTGTTCCGGCTCCTCCGGGACGCAACCGCGGCTCCGGTATACTTAACGCTGTATTTGCAGGTATCATGTGTTCTGAAAGTGCTGCTGAAACAGCCAAAAAGGCAGAGCTCCTTGCCATTGACGATAAACAGCTTGATGCTTTGGCGGAAAGACTATATGCGCCCCTGTCCAGAGAAAAGGGCGTCAAGGCAAAGGATGTTGTACGCTATGTGCAGAAGGCTGTGGGGCCTATGGAGCAGTCCGTTTACATGAATAAATACCGCATGGAAATCGCACTTCGCTACATCGATATTGCCAAAGGACTGGTGCCCAAGCTTCAGGCAGATGACTTCCATGAACTGCTTAACTGTCATGAGGCTGAAGCGGCTGTGCTATCCGCTGAAATGCTATTCAAAGCGGCACTGTTACGCAAGGAATCCCGAGGCTGGTTCCTCCGTGAGGATTATCCCGAAACCGATAACAAAAACTGGCTTAAATGGATTATCGTAAAAAAGCAGGGGGACAATATGATATTAACCACCGAAGATGTCCCGTATGAAAAATGGGCGGTTAAGCCCGACCTTTAAAAGAATCGGCTAAAACCTGCAAAACGAACGAAATCAGCCGCAATCCTGATGTAACGGGTGGCGGCTGATCGTATTCAGGCGGTTGTAAGGGCTGAATTATGACTTGATATCTTTGATAAAACCTTCCAACACCATCTTCAGATCCGGCTTTCCGATTTCCTGAAGCTGATACTCCACCTTTGCACACGGTTTATTAATATCGATGATGCGCTTCAAATCGATTGGCGTTGCAATGATAACGCTGTCGCATTGACAAGTGTTAATGGTTGCCGCAAGGTCCTTTATCTGCTCGTCGCCATATCCCATTGCCGGCAGCAGCTTGCCTATTTCGGGGTAGGTTTCAAAGGTTTTCTTGAGTTTGCCCACAGCATAAGGGCGAGGATCCACCATCTCGGCCGCGCCGAACCGCTGCGCCGCAACCACACCGGCGCCAATTTTCATTTCACCGTGGGTCAGTGTCGGCCCGTCCTCCACCACAAGAACACGCTTGCCGCGTATGGCGGATATGTCGTCAACAGAAATCGTGCTTGCCGCGTCAATGATAATCGCATTCGGATTCACATTTCTTGTGTTTTCACGAACCATATTGATATTTTTATAATCGGCGCTGTCGATTTTATTGATCACCACAACGTCAGCCGTTCTCAGCGCCACCTCGCCGGGGTAGTATGAAACTTCGTGGCCGGGGCGAAGGGGGTCTGCAACCGTGAACAACAGATCAGGCGTATAAAAAGAAACGTCGTTGTTGCCGCCGTCCCAGAGTATGACGTCACAGCCCGCCGGGTCGTTTTCGGCGGCGCGGAGAATGGCCTCATAATCGACACCGGCATAAATAACGTTGCCGCGAACGATATGGGGTTCATACTCCTCCATTTCTTCAATGGTGCAGGCATGTTTTTTCAGATCGTCTATGGCAGCAAAGCGCTGAACCTTTTGATCGCTCAGGTTACCGTAGGGCATGGGATGGCGCACGGCGACGACCTTCAGGCCATTTTCGATGAGAATCTCGGCAATTTTGCGGGAGGTTTGGCTTTTCCCGCAGCCTGTCCGCACTGCGCAGACGGCAATGACAGGCTTGCAGCTTTTAATCATGGTTGCTCTGGGGCTCAAAAGGGTAAAGCCGGCGCCGGCGGCGTTTACAAGAGCGCCGAGGTTCATGAGGTCATGATAATGAATGTCGCTGTATGAAAAAACGCATTCATCAATGTTTTCACTTTTTATCAGCTCGGCAAGCCCGCTTTGCTCGACAATGGGAATACCGTTTGGATATAAGGCGCCGGCCAGGTCTGCCGGATACCTGCGCCCGGCTATGTCGGGAATTTGGGCTGCGGTGAATGCTACGACGGTAAAGCTGGGGTCGTTTTTGTAAACTGTGTTAAAATTGTGAAAATCACGACCCGCTGCGCCGATTATTACGATCCTCTTTGACATCTAACCACTCCTATATATGTAAAATCTATCTGTATTATAAGATACCGAATACATGCAGCGCAAGAGCATATTTAATAAACCATTCAGATTCGGTATCAGGATAAAGGTCTGCAGCATTTTTACCTATGATTTCTTCCTTGGCTATGCCATGAATTCTGCAATTTGCACGCCTCACGGAATATTGTCAAATGCGAGCCGATGGTAGTCATTGATTTGAGCGGATTCATTAATTATATCCACTAATGTTCCGCCGTATTTATAATGATGTCGATTTAATATCTTCTACGATTTTATCAAAAACCCGCTCTCGTTCTGTAGACGTATCATAAATTGTAAAGCCGAATTTCATTAAATAATCCGTCATAAATTGATTGGATGGAATGAGATCCCGGTTGATTAGTTCTCTTAGTTCATTATCGTTGAAGCTATATGTCCACTCATCATCCGTATCGTATTTCCTTATATCGTTGAAAAAGTCATCGGCTGTTTTTTTGTTTTGCACTAACCCAACCAGTATAAAATGGTCTTTTAACGCTTCTATCCCATACATTTTCAAAATAGGCATTATCTTTTCGAAGTCAAAATGCCCGCCTTCCAATACAAACCTATTTCCTTTTACGACGTGCTTTTGCAGGTTTAAATCATTTGCCATGCCATGGTTTGAAGTAAATATACCAAGAAAATGACCGAGGAACGGTGCTACATTGGCTGTGGCTTTATCATAATCCCATGCAATTCTTACATCCAGCTGCGGATATGCCTTGTCAAAAACGGTCATAAGTTTGTCAAGATTAATGACAAAGTAATCCAGCTCTTCGTTTATTTTTCTCGCTAATGCTGTTTTGCCGTTTCTGCCCGGGCCTGCAATGATTATGTTTTTCAATAAGAACACCTCTCATTTAGGATTGCGGGTCGCGTCCGTAATGACAGCAGGTTCGAACAATATCCATATTCTGCGACACTATTTTACCACTAAACAAACCCGCCATCAACGATTTAATGAGTTGATGGCGGGTTTCGCGAGCGCAGTTTGCCATATTGCTTTTTTAACCAGAGTATAGTAGTATAAAATCAGAAATTTTGTGTAAAAGGGTATGATTTGCAATGCTTTTTCCTGAAAACACGGAACAGGTACAGGAGATTATAAGAAACGCACGGGAGGCTGGACGGGGACTTGTGCCGCTAAGCTCTGAGCCGTCTCATTTTCACGGCGCTTCGGTGAATCCCAATGCCGAGACCGTCTGTTTTTCCCGCATGAATCGAGTAATGAAGATCGACCGCCGCAGCCGTTATGCTCGTGTTGAGGCAGGCGTTACATTTGGTGCGCTGATACCGCTGCTCGCAGAGCAGGGGTTGCGTCTTAATCTGCCGTTTCTTGCCCGCGCCGGTAAGTCCGCTGCCGCAAGCGCGCTTGAGCGTGAAGCGGTGCTCATTCCGAAGTATCAGTACGATTATCCGGATCCGCTGCTGACGGTTGAGACCGTTTTCGGTACGGGCGATATGTTCCGTACCGGTTCCGCCGCAGGCCCCGGCTCATATGAGGCGTCAAAAGCCGATAAGATCCTGCCCTGGGGACCGGGCTCAATAGACTATCTCCGTTTTCTTTCCGGCGCACAGGGAACTATCGGATTTGTGACGTGGGCAACGCTCAAAGCCGAGGTTTTACCATCTGCAAGCCGCCTGTTCTTTATCGCCGCTGAAAATGCCGAGACGCTTACCGATCTGGCTAATACGCTTTTGCGCAAACGCATTCCGGACGAGTGCATCATTATGAACCGCGAGGATTTCGCTGCCGCTTTCGGCGACAATGAGGCTGAGGAGCAGACTCTGCGCGGCGTATCACCGTGGATTATGCTCTGCCGTGTTTGCGGATATGATCGCTATCCCGAGGAGCGCGTTGATATTTACGATGGTTATGTAAGAGACGCCTGCAGCGAAGTCGGATTAAATGCTGAGACGTCATGTTCGCTACTTCCCGGACTTGAGGAGCGAATTGAAAGAATGCTTACGGACTGCGACCGCAGAGAGAAATCATGGAAGCTGCGTCTCGGAGCAGAGCAGGAGCTTCTCCTGCTTGCCGCACCGAGCAAAGCATCGGAGCTTATCGCGCTTATTGAGAGCGAGCTTCCCGATGCGGGAATTATCGTTCAACCTCAGGTGCAGGGCAGAGCGTTCCGCATCGAGTGCAATCTGAGATTTGAAGACAAGCCGGGTGAAACCGAAAAATATGAGGCGGTGCTCTTTGAGCTCGCAAAGAAGCTCGCGGACAAAGGGGCATATTTTGATCGCCCGTACGGCCGCCTTACAGAGCTTGTTTACAACGAACCTCTTTCGGTCGATGCGATGAAGCGGCTTAAAACCATTTTCGATCCGGACGGAATTCTCAATCCGGGCAAGCTTTGCTTTTAAGGGAGGGAGTTAACACCATGGCTGATTTGAAAGCATTAAAGTACACCATTGAATCATGCAACCACTGCGGACAGTGCAAGTGGCTCCTCCCCGCAAGAATGAGCGGTTGGGATTTCGCGTCTGTCTGTCCGATAAATGCCTACTTCCATTTTGACGCATATTCCGGACAGGGAATGCTGAATATCGCCGGAGAGGTTATGCAAAGTACGATTTCCCACAGCGATGACCTTGCCAAAATGCTGCAGACCTGTACGGCATGCGGCGCGTGCGATATTAACTGCAAGAACGTCCGCGATATGGAGGTGCTTGACACCATTTACGAGCTTCGTCGCAGCTCGGTAGAGGCAGGCTTTTTGCCTGAAAGCCGCAGAAAAACAGCGGAAAACGTACAGAAGGAGCACAATATCTACGGACTTCCGCACAAAGACCGCTTTTCATTCCTGCCCGAAGATTTTGAAGACGATCCCGACGCGGATACAGTGCTTTTCGCCGGATGCAGCGTCTACCGTCATCCCGAAACTCTGCTTGCCGCTATTCGTATCCTTAAAGCGGGCGGCGTAAAATTCCGCATTCTGCGCGAGGATGAGTGGTGCTGCGGAGCTTCGATGTGGCGAATGGGCGATTATAAGGCGGCGGATGCGCTCGTCAGAAGAAACAATGAGCTTTTTGCGTCTCTCGGGATCAAGACCGTTATCACCGCCTGCGCTGAGTGCTTCGGTGCATTCCTCTCCGGTTATCCGCGTTTTGTTCAGCCGGAGTTTAAAACTCTGCACATTACGCAGGTCGCAGCGGAGCTTGTGAAACAGGGAAAGCTCACTTTCCGCGAGGACGGCGAGCCGATGATCGCGACTTATCACGATCCCTGTATGCTCGGCCGGCTGTCTGAGGAATATGTGCCGTGGGAAGGCGAGATACGCTCGTACGGTCTCCACGTTCCCGATAAGCAGTGGCGCAGAGGCGAAAATGGCGTATATGAGCAGCCGCGTGAGCTTCTTCGCGCTATCCCGGGTGTAACCATTAAGGAAATGCCGCGCAGCTATGAGGAGGCGTGGTGCTGCGGCGCGAATGCATCGGACGTCGATCCTGAGTTTTCGGCGTTTACGGCGGAAGAACGCAGACGCGAGGCTGCATCCGTCGGAGCCGATACGATCGTATCGTGCTGTCCGTTCTGCCGCGAGGCACTGGATGCCGATGATGAGTATCGGCTTGATTATAAGGATCTGACTGAGCTTATTGCAGACAGACTTTCGGAGGAGGGACAGAAGTGAGTTTTTCCGAACAGGTATATCAGGAGCTTGCCGCAGTAGTCGGCGAGCGAAACATAAGCCGGGAGGAGTACGTTCTTGCAGGCAACCGTGCAAAAACTCCGGAGATTCCGTTTGCCCATCCAAGTCCGGAGGCGATCGTGCTTCCCGGCAGCACCGAGGAGGTCGCTGAGATCGTCCGTATCTGCAATCGCTGCGGCATAAAATATGTAGCTGTCGTGACGGGCTGCATCCCTTCGGCATATGCAACCGGAGAGGATACGATCATAATCCACCTGAAACGCATGAACCGCATCGTCGAGATAAACGATAAGGATCGATATGCGCTTATTGAGCCCGGCGTTCGCCATGTGCAGCTCTATCCCGAGGTTCGTAAACGCGGCCTGAGCTATGCCGCAGCGGCAGTCGGCCCCGGCGGCTCTCCGCTGGTTACATATTCCTGCACAGGCGGCGATAACCATGTGCAGTACGGCACATCGCGCCCGAGCCGTTATCTCCTTGGCGTTGAGCTTGTTACGCCCGAGGGCGAGATCCTGCGTACAGGCTCGCTCCAGACTGATTCCGGCTGGTTCTGCCCCGAAAGCCCGGGTCCGAGTCTGCGCGGCGTTGTAAGAGGATACAGCGGAAACTCCGGAAAAGTCGGCATCGTCACGAAATGCGCCATCGCGCTCGACATGTGCAAGGGGCCTGCGGAGATACGCCGCGAGGGCATAACTCCGCACCACAAAATGATAATGGACAGCGACTGCAGTCGCGTCTATGTTTTCAACTATGAGAACATTCAGGACGTCTGCGATGCGATTATTGCACTCGGCGAGAACGAGATCGGTGCGACAGTACAGAAATATTTCTATCTTCCGCTTACTCTTATGATGACGAATTCCGCGAACGAGTTCTGGGAGAAGTGGGACACCTACAAGGAAGTCATGTCGATGCCGCTTGTTGTACATCTTGCAGCTCATTCAGTCAGAGAGCGCGAATATGAGGAGAAGATACTCTTCGATATAATCAACGAAACGCACGGCACCCGTATACCGCGTGAGTATGAGCAGTGGTGGGAGGATCACATGGATTACTTTATGATCGTCTCTCGTCTGCAGAGCGTTCTGCGTCTCGGCGGAAGCTGGCTTCCCATCAAGACCGGTGCGGAGTCCGTTCAGCATATGTGCGACGTCGGCGAGTCGATCGGCGAATTTATCCACGATTTCACCAACACGGGCAAAATTTTCAACGCGCCTGAGAATTATCAGATCATACCGATGGAGTACGGTCATTTCGCCTCTATCGAGCTTCTGTTCATGTGGGACAGATTCGATCCCGACGGATTTAAGAACATGGCCGAATTCTGCGCGGCTTCAAGGGAGTCAGATCTCAAAAAACACTATCATGCTTCTCCGATCATGGGCTACGGAAAAAGAGCGGAAAAACAGGGCGTACTCTATAGTAACTGTCACATCTGGGCGCAGTTGATATACGAAGCCTATAATCCCTATATCGGTCAATAAACAGAATAGAAAAAATAACCGGCCGCAGGAAAAACCGCGACCGGCTATTTTTTTCAGTTAAGACCTTAAACTCGCTTGCACAATTTGGAACACGCCTTACCCGATGTATGCGATAATCAGACCGATGGCTATGAAGCATATACACATTGAAAGCGAGTATAGCATCGGTTTGAACGGGTCGTCTTCTTGCCGTACCGGGCAGAAACGATACCAATGACAACGAAAGTGATGAGGTCGGCGGGGGGATTCCCTGTATGCTTTGTATCTTTCATAACGCCTGTCGATGAAAATTGTATCTGCAGGTATCGGAATCTTAAATGTCACAACTTAACTTGCGTTAATGGCAGGATAACTAATACCAAGGTCTGGGGTAGTTACAAAGAGGTCTGGCAGTGTAATGAAAAATACAAACGGCTCGGCAGCCCCGAAAAAGGATGCCAGACGCCGCATATCACCGAGGAAGAGATAAAAGCAAGGTTTTTAACAGCGTTCAACCACATGATGCATGACCGCGATGGGCTGATTGAAGATTGCCGTCTTGCTCAAAATGTCCTTTGTGACANNCCACGGCAATTGATACAGAACTTGCGGAATAGTTTCATATGCAAAACAGCACTTGACAAAATCAGTAATATATTACTGATTTGGAGGAGACTAAGAATTATAACAATTAACGGGAACCAGTTTAGAAGCTTTAAAAACATGGATCCAGGTCAGTTCCTGTTAAGGCAACATAGCGCGTTTGAAAACAGACATCCGGCCAGTGTGGATTCATTTTACAAAGTTATTTCCTGGAAGCAGTATTTTGCTATCATCTGCATCAAACTGTGCGGTGGCAATCCGACAATTAATCAGCTGTCTGAGGTAATGGGCAGCTCGCACCAGAACGTGAATCAAATTCTCCTGAAGCTGGAGAAGAAGGGATTTGTTCATATTGAGGATGACGTTTGCGATAGACGTAAGCAGCGGATCAGCATTACATAGACATGCGAGGATTTCTGCAGTTCTAACGAGGAAATAAACAGGGAGATAATCAATGATCTCTTCGAAAGAATCCCTCGGGAATCACTTTTAGAAACTATCAAGGTAATAAGCATGATGGAGAAAAACCTGAGAAGCATTGATGAAAGGAGATAAAATGAAGGGAATCATTATTTATTCGTCAAAATACGGCTCGACAAAGCGCTATGCTGACTGGCTTGCCGAGGAAACCGGATTCGATTGCATCGAAACAAAAAAGGCAAAAATCGAAGATGTAAAGCAGTATGACACAGTTATTCTTGGAGGAGGAATCTATGCATCAGGTATAGCGGGGTTTTCTTTTCTTAGGAAAAATATCAGTCAGCTTCAGGAGAAAAAACTAATCATCTTCTGCTGCGGTGCATCACCTTATGATGAAACTGCATTTCAGCAAATCGTTGCTCACAACTTGAAAGATTCTTTGGCCGGTCTGCCGTGTTTCTATTGCAGGGGTGCCTGGGATATGGAACGTATGAGTTTTGCCGATAGGAATCTTTGTAAGTTGCTGCAAAAGACTGTTGCGAAGAAAAAACCGGAAGATTATGAAATATGGGAAAAAGCGCTTATGGAAGCCGGAAATCAAAAGTGTGATTGGACCAATAAGTCATATATTGAACCGATTCTGGAGGCTGTAAGATAAAACCGCGTAAACCGCGGGGACGGTTCTTCCGGTTTATGGTTTT
>LSQX01143278.1_pt1 | contig 45890 bp, 46 predicted proteins | sample 654561 | NCBI WGS metagenome assembly LSQX01 (sample SAMN04489861, study PRJNA283612) | anaerobic digester metagenome | isolation source: 4 biogas reactors fed with cattle manure at either 37C or 55C with and... | place: Denmark: Kongens Lyngby | collected 2014 | reverse complement strand
CCTTACTGCTATTGAAATGGTAAGACGGGATATTCTCCCGGCTGTAATGCGATATATCGGGGTGTTATCTGCTGATTACAACCAGATGAAATCCACAGGGGTTCACCAGGCTTTGGATATGCAGAAGGAACTGCTGGAGGAAATATCAACCCTTGCAGCATCAGCCTATAACTACGTTAAAAAACTGGAAAAGGTGGTTGCTGAAACTGCTGAGATTAAAGATGTAACCATGCAGGGGACCAGTTATAGAGACCAGGTTATACCGGTCATGGAAGAGCTTAGGAGAAATATTGACAGGCTTGAAACGATCGTCGATTCAAAATACTGGCCAATGCCCACATATGGAGATTTACTTTTTGGAATTCAGTAACGGTTTGTCCCCCGCCTATTCGTGTTTCTTTGCCCTCGCGGCTAAAAATACAAGTATGTGATTGCCATAGGTATTCATGAAGAAGGCATGTTTACTGGCGATATCGCGTTGGAAAGGACTGTTATAATGGCTGAATTACGCTGGCATCCATTTCTGAAGGATTGGGTTATGATTGCATCGCACAGGCAAAATAGGCCCCAGATGCCGAAAGACTGGTGCCCCTTTTGTCCCGTCTCCGGAAACGTTCCGGATTATGATGTATTAAAGTATGATAATGATTTTCCCGCCCTGTCTTCAAGCCCACCCGAGCCGGATCCGGTCGGCAGTGATTTTTTCAAAACAGCAGAAGCTTATGGCCGTTGTGAGGTTATTCTATATTCACCGGAGCACACGGTAACATTGCCCGAACTATCTGAAACTCATGTTGTAAAACTGGTGGAGCTATGGACAGACAGGTTTACTGCGCTTTCCCGTGATGATAGAATAAAATATGTTTTTATTTTTGAGAATCGCGGTGAGGTTGTGGGTGTCACAATGCCTCATCCACACGGCCAGATATACGGGTATCCATTTATTCCGAAAAAAATCCAACTGGAGCTGGAAGCTTCCAGAGAGCACTATGAAGCGCATGGTGAATGTCTGATGTGCCGCTTTATGCATGAAGAGCTGCGTTTTGGCAAAAGGGTTATTTTTGACAATGAAGACTTCCTCGTGGTGTTGCCATTCTTTGTTGAATATCCGTATGGTGTATACATTCTGTCGAAAAATCATAAGCAAAACCTTACACAAATGTGTGAGCGGGAAAAGAAGAATCTGGCCATAGTGATCCGGGAAACTGTCGGTATGCTGGATTCTCTTTTTGATACGCCCTTTCCCTATATGATGTGCATGCACCAAAACCCAGTGAATTCAGAGGATACCAGTGACTATTACCATTTTCATATAGAATTCTTCCCACCGATGCGATCCAAGGAGAAGCAGAAGTTTAATGCTTCCAGTGAAACGGGTGTATGGGCTCACTGCAATACTACCGCGCCCGAAGAAAAGGCTGGGGAACTGAGGAAAGCACACATACGGTTCCAGCAGAAGGACAGAACTGCACGCTAACACGCGAATACTGCAGGTATGTCTCAGCACACAGGATTGATCGATTGGTAAATGATGTCCTTCACCGATTATAGAGGTTGGAGTGCGTCATTGGCTAACCACCCTTACGCTTTGTGACTCAAGGCAGGGCAGCCTATACTGGTCAAGTAAAAAGTTGGGGCTTGACAATTTGACGAAAACAAGGAGGATTCGATCATGGTTCAATCTCTGAAAGATACCTTTATTCATTTTTTTGGTGGAGACAACGCCGGTATAAGAATATTTACCTCGCCGGGCAGGGTTAACCTAATTGGAGAGCATACGGATTATAATGGGGGTTTTGTATTTCCCGCTGCTTTGACCATGGCGACAACCGTTTTGGCCAGGCCAAGAAACGATCGGCAGATCAACCTGATCGCCACAGATCTGAAGCAGATGGTCCGTGCAAACCTGGATGAGCTGGAACGGTTTAAGAGCCTGAAATGGGGCAATTATCAACTGGGAGTAGCTGATGAACTGCAAAAGTCTGGGTACAGGTTATGTGGCTGTGACCTTTTATTCGAGGACAAGGTTCCGCTGGGCAGCGGGCTATCGTCCTCAGCTGCCATTGAGATAGCTACCGCAATAGCGCTGGTGTCTTTGGGGAATACCGCATTTGGCATTCAGCAGGATATAGATATGGTGGAGATGGCAAAAATTTCACAAAAAGCTGAACACAATTATGTGGGCGTGAAGTGTGGCATCATGGATCAGTTTGCATCGGCAATGGGGAAAAAAGACATGGCTATTTTTCTGGACTGCAGGGATCTGACCTGGGAGCTGGTCCCCCTAAAAATGGAAGGCTATGTACTGGTGCTGGCGAATACCAACAAAAAGAGAAGCCTCGCAGACCAAAAATACAACGAGCGAAGAAATGAATGTGAAACGGGACTTGCCCTGCTTCAGAAAGCAATACCTGAAGCCACATGCCTGAGGGAAGTCACCGTTGAGGATTTTTTAACGCATAAAAGCTTGATAGCCGATACGGTGATTCAAAAGCGAGTACAACATGTGGTTTATGAAAACGAAAGAGTGCTTAAATCGGTCAGGGCACTGAAAGAGAACAGACTTGAAGAATTTGGGCAACTTATGAACGCTTCCCATGATTCCCTGAGAGATTTGTATGATGTCACCGGAAAAGAGTTGGATACGTTGGTTGATGAGGCCAGAAAAATAGATGGTGTTTTGGGATCCAGAATGACTGGAGCGGGTTTTGGAGGCTGTACTGTAAGCCTGGTAAGGGAAGACAGGGTACAGGAATTTATCGCTCTTGTCGCAAAAGCATACGAAGACAGAATCGGATATTCCGCCTCCTTTTATGTATCTGAGATAGGCGACGGGGGACGGGAGATCAGAGACGATTGCAGATTCTGATCGGTTATGCTTGCCATGCAATTTTTATTGTGTTATAATTACACTCGGCACTTTTTTAGAAGTTCCTGCGTCATGCATAGTGAATAGAGAACGTGCTACTAAGCGAGGTGAAAAAAATGAAGGACGGTATACATCCAAACTACGGAAAAGCTGTTGTGAAATGCGCTTGTGGAGAAACATTTGAAACGGGATCAACAAAGAAGGAACTCCGCGTTGAAATATGTTCGCAGTGCCATCCTTTCTTTACTGGCAAACAGAAGCTGGTAGATACCGGAGGGCGTGTTGACAGATTCAAGAAGAAATATGGGCTGGAATAAAACCGGGCAACCCCGGTTTTTTTCATTTTGGTCTTTCCAACGCGGATATTCTCTCTTAACCGTATACATATGGGTCTTTTTGTTGAATATATTAAAGATGTTGAACATTTTTGAAGCACTCTATTTCCCACAATACCTTAGGAGTATTTGATAAACCTGGATTAGAATGAAGGGTAGATCCTTTCAAAACAGTGATGAGGTGGATTTGTGAAAAGGATGATGAAGCATACACTTTCATTGCTCCAAATATTATTCGGATCGATTATTCTTGCCTTGGCGATGAATCTCTTCCTGATCCCATATAAGATAGCACCTGGAGGTGTTTCCGGGATCGCAACGGTGCTGTTCCATTTGTCCGATGGGAAGATACCGGTGGGTGTTACAATGCTGGTCATTAATATCCCGTTGTTTCTGTCCGGACTGAGAGCTCGGGGAAAGTATTTCGTTATCAAATCGATTGTTGGAGCCGTTCTGTTATCTGCCTTGATTGACTTGAGCGAGCCATGGTTATCGGATTTTGCTGTAAGATTTCTTTCAAGCACTAATGGTACCGAACCCCAGGACTTGCTGCTGTATGCGATTGCAGGAGGTGTAGCTTCCGGCCTTGGCCTTGGGTTCGTTTTCAAAGAGGAGGCTACGACAGGTGGAACCGATATGGCAGCCGCTTTATTGCATAAAGTGTTTCCCTGGATCCCGGTTGGGAAAATGCTGATCGTTTTGGATGGATTGGTGGTTCTGTTTGCAACCATTGTTTTCAAAAGCTTTCGGTTGGGGTTGTATTCCACTATAGCCCTATATCTATCCGCCAAAACGCTGGATGCCTTTCTCGAGGGCATAAACTTTTCCAAATCCTTAATGATCATTTCATCAAAAGCGGATATTATTGCAAAGACCCTTATGGAGGAAATAGACAGGGGGGTTACCGGGCTTTATGGCAAAGGTATGTATACTGATAATCCCTATACGGTTCTGTTATGTGTTGTTAAGAAGGAAGAAATCCATAAAGTGAAAAATATCGTCAGGGAAATCGATCCCAATGCCTTTGTTTTGCTTACCGATGTCCGTGAAGTTTTGGGAGAGGGATTTTCACCCCATCATAAAGGCTGAAAGGCTTGATGTCGATCAGGTTTTCCGATATAATTTTGTTGGTTCATCTTTGGAAAAGGGTACTAAGAGACAGGGTTCATTACATGATTTACTTACAGGAAAAGCCTGCTCTTTTTCTGTTTTTATTGAATTATACCCTATCTTGAAGTAAAATAAAGGATAATCAACACATTCGCTTTATCATACGCACCAAACAAGACTGTTTTGATATAGTGCACGGAAGATAAACCGGATAATAGGTGGGAAGCACCTTGAGCACTGGGATTTTAAAAGAACAAAGAAAGGATAGAAAGGGTTGTACTTATGGATCAAAAAGAGATACTGTCTTTGAAAAAAACCGCTGCAAACATCCGTAAAGGGATTATTGCGGCAACCTCCGCTGCAGGTAGCGGACATCCGGGTGGGTCTTTGTCTATTACGGATGTTATGACTTATTTGTACTTCAAGGAAATGAATATTGATGTGAAGCAGCCAAAGAAACCCGACAGAGATCGCTTTGTCATGTCAAAAGGGCATTGTGCTCCCGTTCTTTATTCAACATTGGCAGAAAGAGGGTTTTTCCCCAAGGAGGATTTGCTCACACTGCGAAAGGTCGACAGCTATCTGGAAGGGCACCCCAACATGCATACGGTTCCAGGGGTTGATATGTCCACCGGTTCGCTGGCGCAGGGAATTTCCGCTGCAGTTGGAATGGCTCTGGCCGGAAAGCTTGATAAAAAGGATTATCGTGTTTTTGTTGGAATGGGCGATGGCGAGCTGGAAGAAGGACAGGTGTGGGAAGCTTCAATGGCTGCTGCACACTACAAGTTGGACAACATGGTCTGCTTTGTAGACTATAACGGGTTACAGATCGATGGTAAAATAACCGAAGTTATGAATCCTGAGCCTATTGCAGACAAATTCGTAGCTTTTGGCTGGTATGTCCAGTCTATTGATGCCCATGACTTTGAGCAGATTCACCAGGCTGTTGAGAATGCAAAGCAGCAAAAGGGAAAGCCGAATATGATTGTATGCCATTCCATTAAAGGAAAGGGCGTTTCCTTTATGGAAGGTCAGGCAGGTTGGCATGGAGTAGCTCCAAAACCGGAGGAACGGGATCGTGCGATTGCTGAACTGGACGAATATATCGCTTCACTGAATGCATAGGCCAACATGGCGCTGCATGAATTTCAATATTCAGGCAGATAAAGCGATGTATGGGCAGATCCTGAATTGAAAATTAGTTTCGAATAAACAAACGAGAGGGGAGTATTTATGGCGGATAAAATTGCAACCCGTGCGGCTTATGGTGAAGCTTTGGCTGCGATGGGATCGGATGAAAAAATAGTGGTACTGGATTCTGACCTTTCCAAATCCACAAAAACAGACATGTTTCAGAAAAAATACCCGGAACGGCATATCAATATGGGAATCGCAGAAGGGAACATGATGGCAGTTGCAGCGGGGCTTGCTACCTGTGGGAAAACCGTATTTGCCAGCTCTTTTGCGATATTTGCATCAGGAAGAGCATTTGAACAGGTACGAAATTCTATAGCCTATCCGAACTTAAATGTTAAGATCGGTGCTACCCATGCAGGCATATCGGTTGGAGAGGATGGGGCGTCCCATCAGGCTATTGAAGATATCGCATTGATGCGTGCCATCCCGAACATGACGGTAATCAGCCCCTGTGATTCCTATAGTACTAAATTTGCGGTAAAAGCCGCTATTGAAAATGAGGGGCCGTATTATTTACGTTTAGGTCGCCTTAATGTGCCTGTTATTTATAATGAAAACACAAAGTTTGAGCTGGGCAAGGGAGTTCTACTGAAGGACGGTACAGACGTTAGTATCATTGCTAACGGGCTGATGGTGCAATATGCGCTGGAAGCTGCAAAACAGCTTGAAGAAGATGGCATAAACGCCAGGGTGATCGACATCCATACCATCAAACCCATCGACAGGGACATTATCCTGAAGGCTGCAAAAGAAACCGGATGCATTGTCACTGCAGAAGAGCATACGGTCATGGGTGGTCTGGGCAGTGCTGTAGCGGAAGTTGTATGCAGCGAATACCCTGTTCCGATAAAAATGGTTGGCATTGAAGATAAGTTCGGGAAATCCGGAAACCCATATGAGCTTCTGAAGTTATACGGATTAACCGCTGAAAATATCGCGGCGAAAGCGTTGGAAACCATGCAGATGCTGTAGACTGAAGGCAGCTTCTGTTCTGTATCAGAATGAAGAATATAAATAGCATTAGATAACATGCGCCCCACCTTTTTAAGCGGGGCGCATGCTGCGTTTTCGCTCTTTTTGGAATCCACTGTCGATGCGACAGTGTGAAATTTCTACAATCTAAATTCATGAGTGCTTGCGATCGTTGAGATCGGTCTTTCTTAGAACTTAATTCATCCCTTTTACTGTGAGCTAAAAAAGTTGGTGCTTTTACGAATTACATGGTGTAAAATAAAGGTAATGGTACAGTTTGCTAGAAAATTACGAATAGAATTTGAGTGGGGTTTTATTATGAATATTGAAATTCGCAAGTTGACACCAGAACTAGTAGAGGATTATGTACACTTTTTTGATACTACGCCACACTCCACTAATAAAGACGAACATAGATGTTATTGTGTGTGTTGGTGTAACGATGACTATAAAAACAAAGACTTTTCTACTGCTGAGAAAAGAAGAGAGATTGCCATTGAATATGTAAAAGGAAATAATATTCAAGGATATCTCGCATTTTGTGATAACAAGGTTATTGGGTGGTGCAATGCAAATACGAAATCAGATTGTTTCGAATGCATTTCATGGCATATGTTTATGCAATCAGTTGATAAAGACGAATCTTCACCAGGCATAAAAGTAAAATCTGTATTCTGCTTTGCAATTGCAACAGAAATGAGGGGTAAAGGTATTGCGGAGCTATTATTGTGCAGAGTTTGCGAGGATGCGAAGAATGACGGATTTGATTATGTGGAGGCATACCCTAACAAAGAATTTATAAACACAGAGGAAGACTTTATGGGGCCCGTTAAATTGTATGAAAAATTAGGTTTTGCAATTTGTTATGAATTTGACAACAAATATGTTATGCGGAAAAAGTTTAAATAAACTAAGTCAGCTTTATATAATGCATCACAATTGCAGAAAAATGTGAATCAATAAAAAAGGTAATCTTTTGGAGAGAATAGCCAGTAAGATAATTTCAGTTCTAATATGGTGATGATGAGATATAAAACAATCGATTGGTACGACTCACCGAAATTTGATATTAGGAGCTTCATATGAAAAAGACATTGATACCAATACTTTTAATATTATTGTTTTTGGCGGCCTGCAATAATGACAGGGTTAATAGTAGTGACACCCAGTCTGATGACTCCGGTAAGTCCGCTATAAACCACGGGAATGCAAATAATGCCATTCAGCCCGATCTTATGCAGATTTCGAAGATTCGAATAAAAGATTTGTATGACGATAGCGAAGCTGAGTATACGGATAGCAATTTTATTAGTGAATTCTGCACTTTGCTTGCCGGACAGACTTTTTCACAAACCGACAGTAAATGGGATAGTGACTACCAGGTTGAACTGTTTGGTGCGGATGACAATATAGCAGCCACGATGACCACATATGGTTCAGAGGTGACTTTCGATAGTGATATAACGATAAATGGAAGGCTCATTAAGAAAGGGAGTTATAATGCCAGCCAGTGGATATCTGGCTATGTGAGAAAGTATTTTGAAGGAATGGTTATTGATCCTGTTTACATACAATATCCGGCTGTCATAAGCATTCCAGATAACATATATTATCTGGAATTAGTGGATAAGGGAAGAAGCAAGGTCAATACTTATGAAACCATTGAGCAGATATACGAGTTGTTTTATCGTTCCTTTGCCAATAACGAATTTAACATTCTGAATGTCAGGAGACTGTTCGACAATGAAGAAATGGAGGCTGAGGCAGAAAAATCAAAAGCAGACTGCAGATGTATATCGATTGAGTTTGATACCAGTGAAACCTATCTGGAAATAAAATCTGAAAACAGCAACAGGCAGTGTGCGAAAACATATATTGCTACTCTTGCCGCCAACTCTGACAAGCCTGGTACATATAAGCTGATTACGAATTCAATGATATTCGAAATAGAAGCCGACAGGGAATTTAATACAAAATTTGATAACATTTTCGAAGGCAACAGAAGCATTTTAAAAGACTTAACCCCTGACGACATCAAAAAGTTATACGAAGAGAATAAAAAATTCTATGAAGAGAATAAACCTTCCTATATGGAGTATGTGTGCAAAAATCTTGGTATCGAGAGGTGGTCAGGAAAACCGCCAGATAAGATTGAAATTACCAGACAGAAGCTTGGCGAAGGTGGAGAAATGTGTACAGTAGTGGCCCTCAGTAATCCCTATAATATCAGGTTGCATGTATTCAAAGGAGGAAATGGCCAATCCTGGGACTTTATCGATTACATCAGCTTTGGCGGAAGGTCAGCAGGTACAGAATACCGCATGGAATCCTGGGGTGATCATTTATGGATAGTAGGAAACAGCTGCAGGGGATATGGAACGGGTGAAGCCAGGTATTATCAAGACTGGTATGAGTTAACGAGTGAAGGTAAAAAACTTGTTTTAAGCTTTCCCTATGATGAGCATATCGAGAATTATTTATTTGGTGGGTATTCTGTCAGCGCTGACACTATAAACATTGAAACCAATGGAAAAATGATGGTTTCAGTTGATTATACAATTACAAAAATATATCCATTGAATCTTGATATTGCAGATGAATATGGCAGGGTTTGCATAAACACGAATAAGCATGTGGAGTTTATATGGGATGAAGAACTGGAGAAATTTGTGTCGGAATATAATGTTGATGAGTCAGGGTTGACCGTGGTAGAGGCAGATAGTCCGGAAATAATAAGGCAGTGCGATGATATACTGGAGAAGTATTATGATGAGCTGCTAAAGGTGTTGACCGAGGCAGAAACTGAGAAAAATGAATTCGTCAGAGATTCTAAGGTCGAAGGCTTAATGAGGTTTTTGGGAGATTGCAGCGATGGTGGAAAGAAAAATAAGCTAACAAATATTGCGGAGAGCATGACAAAATAAGGTTGCGGTAATTTATTATTCAGCCAAATTACTTTTTTAAGTGTCAGCGGTCAGTCGGTGATGGTATACTCTTTCACCAACCTTGCCCGCGGATAGCCCCTGTCATGAGTGACAGAGTCTACATAAAAGCCTCTCCCGTAGTAGAAACGCATCAGTGCACCATACCGTGAAGCCGTATGTAGGGAAACCTCCCGCACTTTCTTTGAAACAAGATATTTGTCCACAAGGTTCATCAGTGATTTTCCAATACCGATGTTCCTGTGGGAGGAATTTACTGCAAACCGGCTGATATAAGCCTTATCACCAGAAACATCCACGCGAACCGTGCCAACAATAACCTTATCAATTATGGCAATATATACAACCTTATTACGAATCTCTCTTTCGATATCAGTTGCTGTTTCCTTTAAGGCTTCTATCTGGGTTAAGTTTGCAGCTTTTGCATACTCGCGGAAGGCTTTCTGAAGAATTTCATATACAGCGGGCGCATCTGAAGCTTCAGCGCGCCGGATGATGAATGAATAGTCCATGATAAATCCCCCTAAGCAATACCCATCAGCTTGACCATAACAGCCTTTTGGGCATGCAAGCGGTTTTCAGCCTCATCGAAAACAACTGAATTTGGGCCATCAATAATGTCTTCGGTAACCTCAAAGCCTCTGTAGGCTGGGAGACAGTGCATGAAGATGGCTTCTGGTTTTGCCAGCTTAAACAACTTGCTGTTCACCTGGTATGGCGAGAATATTTTCATTCGCTCCTCTTTTTCCTTCTCCATCCCCATACTAATCCAAGTATCGGTATAAACAACATCGGCGTTCTGAACCGCCTGTTTCGGATCGGTTGTTAATTGAACAGTGCACCCTGTTCCTTTTGCAATCTCAATGGCCATATCGGTATATTTTTTCATGCAGGAATATTTTTCGGGAGAAGCAACCGTTATGTCCATGCCTGTTTTTGCACAACCAATGAGAAGTGAATGGGCAACGTTGTTCCCATCACCGACATAAGCGAGCTTTAATCTCCTCAGAGCACCTTTCTTTTCCCGAATCGTCATTAAGTCCGCCAGAACCTGGCAGGGATGCAGTTCATCGGTTAGACCATTAATGATGGGGATAGTACCGCATGCAGCCAAACCCTCCACGTCTTTTTGATTGAAGGTACGAATCATAATACCGTCCAGATACCGCGAAAGGGTTTTTGCCGTATCATGCACCGTTTCGCCCCTGCCAAGCTGGATGTCGGCAGAGCTTAGGAACAGGGCATATCCGCCCAACTGTTGCATGCCGACTTCAAAAGAAACACGGGTGCGTGTGGAGGATTTTGAAAAAATCATTCCCATGGTTTTTTTCTTGAGATGGTGGCCATGATGTATACCGTTTTTGTTTTCATATTTAAGCTTATCGGCCAGGTCCAGCACATTTATTATTTCATCTGAAGTCCAGTCATTCAAACATAATAGATGTTTCATAAGCACCTCCAATAATATTGGTAAAGCATAATTATACATCTGAATGTATAAAAATGCAATAACTTTTTTCAACGATTAGGTAAGCTTGTCACGATAGTCGTAAGAACCGTGGAAGCCTAAAGGTTTTACCACCGAAAAAGCTAAGGTCATGGTAAAGTAAAAGACAAAATATTACGATATAACCATAGAGAAGATGCGTTGGTATACAGCATGGTGAATTGAGCAATACAATGGCTTATAAGCTATTGTAATACGGGTAGTAAGCGACGAAAAATTCTGATAGTGTCCTTTGACAGGACGCTAATCTTTGAACAGGAGAATGGATTATGGATCTTGCCAGTTTGATAGGCTTGCTTTTAGGAATTGGTTGCCTGGTGTATGGTATGCTGGACGGAGGAGGTGAGCTTTCGTCGTTTTTGAGCTTAAGCTCTATCGCAGTTACCATGGGGGGAGGTATTGCTTCCACAATCATAAGCACGACGATGGAGGATTTGAAAAAGTTAGGCAAGGTATTGCCTTTAATTTTTAAGAAGTATGATGATTCTCCGTTTCAAACCATTCAAATGCTCGTCGAGATGTCGCAGAAAGCCAGAAGAGAAGGGCTACTGGCCTTGGAATCAAACCAGGAAAATATCAATAACGATTATTTACGGAAAGCATTGGAACTGGTTGTAGATGGTGTAGAACCAGAAATTATTCGGGACTCAATGCAGCTTGAGCTGGACAATATGAGTGTAAGGCACGGAAAGTCTGTGTCAATCTTTAAAACAGCTGCAGCAGAATTCCCTGCCTGGGGAATGATAGGAACCATGCTGGGGTTGATCAACCTATTGAAATCTTTGGATGAGCCTTCCAAAATCGGACCGGCCATGTCTCTTGCACTGGTAACAACCTTCTATGGCAGTGTGCTGGCGAATTTTGTCTGCATTCCTATTGCTGCTAAACTGGAACAGAACAGTGAAGAAGAGATCAGGATTAAGGAAATGATAATTGAAGGTGTGTTGTCCATACAGTCCGGAGAAAACCCCAGAATTATGGAACATAAACTGAAAACATTTTTGTCCCCAGACCAACGGGTCGAATATGAGAAACTTGTTGCTGGTGAGGAACAGAATGCGGGGGGAAACAATGCATAAAGAGATAAGCGGTGATAATACAGAGGGGTGAGAGAATGGCACTAATGAAGAGAAAAGAGAAATCAGAGATAGATGGGTCGGCGTGGTTAACAACATACGGTGACTTAGTAACAAATCTCCTTTGTTTTTTTATTCTGCTTTTTTCAATGGCAACCTTGGACGTTCAGAAATATGAAGAGATAGCAAAATCTCTCAGGAGTAGTTTTTCACGCAAATCTGGCGGAAATGATTTAGGAAGCAATATGGGAAAAAGTATTCTTACGGTAAACTTCGTAAACCCTGATGATACCGGGGAAAGGCGAGTAGACAATGAACGCTATATCGAAGCAGCAGAAGATATTATCCTTGATGACACCGAAAAAATACGGAAAGAAAAACTGCAGAAGGCAAAGTGGCAATTGCAGGCTGATATTATTGATTTAGGGCTGGCTGAGTACGTGGAAGTACTGGATCAGAAGGAATACCTTCTCGTCAGGCTGAATGAACAGGTCTTGTTTGAGTCGGGCAGTGCTGAAATACTCGAAGAGGGCAAAAACACCCTTAATGTATTGGGTAAATCCCTGAGTTTACTGGACAATGAAATCATGGTCATTGGACATACAGACACAATTCCGATCAATACACCGCTATTCCCATCAAACTGGGAGCTTTCTACGAAAAGAGCAACCAATGTTGTTCTTTATATGGTAAGAACTTTGGGGTTGGATCCCACAAAACTGACTCCAGCTGGAAATGGAGAGTTCAGACCGATAGGAGATAATAAAACAGTTGAAGGGCGGCAAAAGAATCGGAGGATAGAGATGATGATACTCAAGAATTAATCTCTGTAGGAATTCGTGTGCGGGCATTTCGTTGCGTATGAATATTAATTTTCCAAAGGAAAAAGAAGTGGCAACCCTGTATTATGGTTGCTCTTTTGTTCTTTCGGGAAATATTGTAAGATCAGAGAGCGAAGGATTGATGAAGTCCAATGTTTTCAGAATTTGTAATGAGGAGCTCAACGATGGAACCATTAGTTGTTGATTTGCTACAAAAAAAACTGGAAAAAGAAATTAACGAGGTATTAAAGCAGCTGGAATTGCAGGTTGACAAAGTGGAATTTCGTTCTAACGAGAAGTTGGCTCTTGTAATTAATCTTAGGTCGAATTCATGGTGACAAAAAAATACAGAAAAATGTGACATGCACTATGAAAATCATGATTCGGATGAATTAAATAAAAATGTAGGAGCGTGGCTAAAGGCGCATTCGCATAGGGATGCGCCTTTATTACCTGGAGCTGAACCCCAAAATTCAATTGCGGGACGTGGCATGAATTATTCCGATGCAGGTACTTCTCTGAAGAGAAGGCTGATACTGTAAACCCCTGCGATTCCTACCAGGGTGTATACGATTCGGCTGCCGAGAGCATCAACGCCCCCGAAAATGTTGGCTACAAGATCAAAGCTAAAAAGCCCGACCAACAGCCAATTGATTGATCCCACAATCATGAGCAGAACTGCCAGTCTGTCAATAGGTGTTCTCATAATGACAACTCCTTTTCTTTAGAGTCGAAGGCCTCGCTTTTCTTCAGCTAAAACCTTTTTGAAACCCTGTTCACTTCTTTACAGGTTCTGCAACTAGTATGACCAACTTTCGCAAAAAAATACTGGTTGCGTTTTTACCATAACATCCTGCCGAAACCATTTCACAATGAAAAACCATTATTTGCAGCGTTATTATTTGTTATGATATAATCGCAAATAGACAAAATATTATTGAGCTCGTATGGGCGCTACGCCCGAAAAAGAACGAATGAAAGTTAAGGAGAGAATAACCGATGGCAGCATTTTGGGACAAGGAAGAAATGCTCGGAAAGATAACAAAAAACAACCGCGAAGAAATCCAGATCAAACAAGTTTCCAAAAGCGGGAAAGATTATGTAGACATCAGGACCTTTTGGTATGACAGCAATGAAGACGCCTATAAGCCCAGTCAAAAAGGTGTAGCAATCCCGATGGATGCCCTGTCCGAGTTGAAAGACATCCTGAACAAAGTTGAGTAAGCAGGTTTGGGGCCCTGGTCATACAGGCCCTCTCTAAAGATGAATGCCGCATCCCGGGGGATGCGGCGCTCTATGTGAAAAGCCAGAAGGTTCCGGGCCCTGAAAACCTTCGGCTGTAAACATCATATGCCGATAAACAGGAAGGTGTGCATGATGGGGTTCATCAATCAGACCTTGTTCCCCGAAAAGAAGGTTTCTCTGCTTGCAGTAGATGCACGGCTGGAATCGAATATGAAGCATAATTTGCGGGTGCGTGGGCTGGAACTTCTCGAGATTCCTTCCAATAACGGGCTTCAAAACCCAGTTTCAGGGCATCCGGATATGCAGATGCTACACATCCGGGATGATATCCTGGTATGTCAGCCACAAATGCCCGAGACGCTTATGGAGAGACTGCTGAAAATTGGGTTTTCCCTTCACCCCGGAGTTACTCAGCTGAAGCCAGCATATCCTTTTGATATTGCTTACAATGTTGCTATCATTGGGAAGGTTGCATTTCACAACACAAAACACACCGATCCGGTAGCAAAGGAATTGCTGGAGAAATGCTCCATACAGTTGCTGCATGTGAATCAGGGATACACCAAATGCTCGATTCTGCCTGTCACACCAGAAAGCTTTATTACGGCAGATTTATCTATCGCGCGAGTGGCTTCAGGGAACGGCTTTGACGTTCTGCTTCTTCCCCCGCAGACCAATATACGGCTGAAAAGCCTGAATTATGGTTTTATTGGAGGAACAGCAGGCTTTATTAATAAAAACCTTCTTGCTTTCTCGGGGAAACTGGAGGCACTAAATGATGCAGAAACCGTTAAGGCATTTCTAATGAAACATGGTGTGCAGTGGGTTGATCTTGGAAAAGAATGGATCCAGGATTATGGTGGTTTAATTCCGCTATATGAATAAATGGTCTCAGTGAAGGCTTAATGATGGGCTTTGAATGAACGCTTCCCATCTTGGGCGATGGAAAGTATCGGGTTCAGGAAACTGAAAATTGTATGAGGGGGTTTGATGAGGTGGATAATAAGCAGCCGAATGAAATGAATCAGAATCAGAACAGTTTGGAACAGCAATTGGAGTCTCAGCTTATGTCACAGCCCGAAGAAACGAATGCAGGAATGGAATTACCGGACAAAGCGGGTACAGCGGTGAAGAATAAATTGCCTGAAATGCCCGTTGAAGATGCTCGGACACTTGGTGTAGGCGAATGGATGATCACCATCCTGTTTTTCTTGCTCCCGCTCATTAACATTGTTGTGATGGCCATCTGGTCATTCTCATCGAAAGGGAACATTCACAGGAAGAATCTGTCCAGAGCTTGCCTTTTATGGTTGATCATACTCCTTATTGGTTATGTTGTTGCGATGACTGTCGCGGGGTATACGATTCTTGACATCTTCAGGGATGCATGATAAAGCCATTTCTATGGAGCTAGCAAAGTAAAAGGATATAGGGGAATATTTCTCAGAACCCAAAATGAAAAAAGTATGATGACAATCATCCACCCCAGCCATGATGGCAATTTAACAAACCGTGTCCATGTAAGAAACGGATTTTTCCCGGTAATGAGCCAATAAAACCACATCAGGAATGATACTGCAATAAAAAAAACAATGCCTGGCCACAAGAGGTTATAGGAGAAAGCCATACCAAACCGGCCGTGCAAGGCATTATGCAAGGCTCGTGTCATGCCACATCCGGGGCAATAGAGGCCGGTAAAATGATAGAAAGAGCAGGCAGGTGTCAATGGTTTTTGCGAAGGATCAACCCAGTAAACAATATAGACTGCAACCATTAGCACCAGACAGGTTAATATGAAAAAGACAATCCGAAAAGATGGCTTGCCCAGCAGTACAAGCCATCTTTTGATCCAAGTGAATCCAGAGCGTATCATCACTAATAATCAAAATCGTAATTGAAATCGTATGGTAAATCGGTAAACTCTCTTAAAACCTCATCATATACACCGCTTGAGAAAGCGATAATAAAAATAATCGCAAGCACCAGGCTGACCATTAATATGCCGAAGCTTATCCAGCACCACATTTTTGTCTTCTTGGAAGTTTCCATAGCCAGATCGATGTTACCTACGCTGATATGGGTCTTGATCTTGTTGGAAGTTACAAGAGCGACGATTGCAAAGGCAAGGGAAACAATACTTAAACAACTAATGCAGCACAAAACTGCGCTGAATACAATCAGCAGAATAGATTGTACCTTATAATCTGGTATGACACCATTAGGTGGCTGCTGATAATTGTAGTTGTTTGGTTGAGGCTGCTGATAGCTGAAGTCATTTGCCTGGGGCTGCTGATAGCTGTCATAATTTGGCTCAGGTTGCTGATAACTGTTGTCTTCAGCCTGTGGATTTTGGCTGTTGGTTGGTGTGTTTTGCAGCAATTCTCCGCATGCAGGGCAGATACGGGTGTAATCACCAACCTCTTGGCTACACTGTGGGCAATACATAATAAACCCTCCTTGGAATTATGCCTTTCCGGTACTGGGTGATCCGGCAAAGCTTAACATGCCCGGCAAAAGCGAAGTATGAGAACTGTCACTTCTATCCTGAATAAAATGCGGTTCAGAAAAGATAAATAATACCGGGAAAACCAGTCTCATTATACAGTATATTTTTCCAGCACGCAATACATGCTGTTTTTACACCTTTGCACTGTCTACTTTTTGTTCTTCACCAAAAATGTGGATTGAGTGCTTTTTTCTATTGTGGGTTTAGGCGATATGTCTCCCTGTAAAGCACCTGATCAAAGGGGGCTCGTCTACCTGGGCATCTCTCTCTTTTACATAGCTGGCAATTCTCAAACCCTGTATCAGCAGGGAATATAATACCCGAAACTGTTTTCGTCGGAAGCATCAGAAAGCTTTCGGTGAGTACCACCCCAATTTCTTGCTGTATGTCCTTCAAGAGAGAAAACAGCTTTTTCTGTTCACTTATGGGCCAGTCTTCGAGTGAACCAGGGTTCATCGAGGACGTTTTCCCCAAACGATAGTTGCTTTCAAGATGCTCTTTCAGATAACTGACAGCCTGCTTCAGGATTACTTGTTTTATGGTATCTGCCCAGAAACTTTCAAGGGGATCGGTCAACGAATTTGACCACGCTTCAAGCTCTGTGCCGCATGTGGCGACATAGGGGTATACCTTGTATACTTGATCCAGATTGATGCGCATAACCTTGCTTAGAAAGGTTACAGGCCCCACACGGACCGAATGCTCATCTTTTTCATCGATGTACCATTCAGCGTATATTCCTTTTGGGTTGCCTATCCTTAAGGCCTCATCGAGAAGTACATGAACTCTGGCCCTGTCCTCATCATCATGAATATGCATCCGTTGCACGATGTTATCTTTATTCAGCTCGAAGGGAATATTCTTTATAACAGTCGTTTCCATATCAGCCTATCTCCTTTGTATAAATTATATCATATTTTTATTGGTTGAAACACAAGGATTTGATAGCGTGTGTTAACCATCATGTGAACGGTGTTACTGTTAACAATTATGCCTGTACAGAATTGATTGCCAACTATACCCTTGCAGCTTTTACAGCGTATGGGTATAATAATGATATTCATTATCCCTGCACGGGTTGCTGCAAGTAATCTTGCTTCCAGCCCATGCAAATGGGATACCCGTTTTAATCGGAAAGGGCAAGTTGTACACAAGCATATGGGTTGTTTGTGATTTAGCTTGTTTAGAGCACGGATGACACTTCAGGGAGAGGTGGATAATGTTGAGCAGAAGAGCTTCCCGTGAACTTGCAATGAAGCTCCTTTACCAGTTTCAGCTACGCGATGATGACATTGATGAACAGGTAATGCTTTTTTTATCGGAAGAAAAGCTTGAAGGCACTGAAACAGAATATTTTTTGGATGTTGTTCATGGCGTGATGGAAAAAAAGGATGAGATCGATAGCCTAATCGAAAACCATGCACGTGGTTGGTCTTTGGAAAGGATGCCCAAGGTGGATCTGGCCATTATGCGTCTGGCGATATATGAGCTGCGGTTTCGGGAAGATATTCCATGGAATGTTTCCATCAATGAAGCCGTGGAGCTTGCTAAAAAATATGGTGGTGACCAGTCAAAATCCTTCATCAATGGTGTATTGGGCAAGATAGTGGCCTCACTGCAAGCCGTGGAAGGATGAGCTTATGCAGGACAGGTTAAGTGTAAGCCAGCTTACAAGATATATCAAACGATTATTTTCATATGACAGCGTTCTGTCTAATGTTTGTGTTACCGGTGAGATTTCAAACTTCAAGCTACATTCCTCAGGTCATATGTACTTTACGCTGAAGGATGAACAGAGCATCATTAAATGTGTTATGTTCAAATCTCAGAATCGAAGGCTGCGGTTTAAGCCCGAAGACGGTTTGAAGGTGATTATCAGAGGATATGTTTCCATTTATGAGGCGGGCGGTTCGTACCAGCTTTATCCCGAGATGATGGAACCCGACGGTCTTGGAAACCTATATCTGGCTTTTGAACAGCTAAAGCAAAAGCTGGACAGGGAAGGGCTGTTTCTTCCAGAACGAAAGAAAAAGTTGCCTTTCCTGCCTAAAAGCATCGGGGTTATCACCTCACCCACAGGAGCAGTCATTCAGGATATAATGAATGTTCTTTTTCGAAGATATCCCAATACAGTCCTTAAGATTTTTCCGGTAAAGGTCCAGGGCGAAGACGCGGCCAAACAAATTGCCGATGCCCTTGATTTTATCAACCGGTACCGTGCTGCTGAGGTCATCATCATCGCCCGGGGTGGCGGCTCGCTGGAGGAGTTATGGCCATTCAATGAAGAGATTGTGGCCAGAGGCATCTATAATTCTGAAATACCGGTTATATCTGCAGTAGGGCATGAAACCGACTATTCAATTGCCGATTTTGTTGCCGATCTTAGGGCCCCTACACCTTCGGCAGCTGCAGAACTGGTTATACCTGAGAAAGAGAATCTGGTAAAAAGACTTCTTGAGTTGAAGTTGCAATTGAAAAGGGCTTTGGTGGGACGAATACAACAGGACAGGCAATTCCTTTTACAGCTGATGAAAAGCCCGTCCATGCGGCATCCAGTGGATAGGATAAACGAAAAGAAGATGGACCTGGAGCTTTTGAAAAGGAATCTGGAAAACGGTATTGAAAAGAAATTGGAAACCGAAAAGGGGAAATTGTCACTTATATGCGGGAAGATGGATGCACTAAGTCCCCTCATGGTTTTGTCCCGTGGCTATAGCATTACGCGCGACATACAGGAGAATATTGTTAAGTCTGTTGCGCAGTTGCAGGCCGGGGATGAGCTGGATATTGTTTTTTCGGATGGTACGGCACGGTGTGTTACAAAGCAGATATGTAGCAGGTAAAGGAGCAGGTAATATGGAACTGGAACAGGATTTAAAGCTGGAACAGAATTTAAAGTATGAAGATGCTGTTAAACAACTGGAGGAGATTGTCGCTCTACTTGAAAAAGGTGATATCCCGCTGGAAAAGTCTCTGGAGCTCTTCCAAAGAGGGGTTGCTCTTTCAGCTTTCTGCACCAGAAAGTTGGATGAAACCGAAAAACAGATTGTTAGGCTACTTGAAGACGATGGAGAATGCAAGGAAGAGGACTGGACGATGGAGGCGCAAAAATGAATTTCAATGAAGAAATGGCGAACCTGGCTTCCCAAGTGGAGGCTTACTTGGAAGGCTACTTTGAAAGGTTGCTTGAAACATCTGAGAAAAGCCTTATACAATCCATGCGTTATAGTGTGATGGCAGGTGGAAAAAGGATACGGCCTGTTTTGGTACTGGCTGTTGCCAAGGTGCTGGATGTGGGGACAAAAGAAATCCTGCCTTTTGCAGCAGCGATTGAAATGATTCACACCTATTCCCTGATTCACGATGATCTGCCTGCCATGGATGATGATGAATACCGCCGTGGCAAGCTAACAAACCATATGGTTTACGGGCAAGCCTTGGCGATTCTTGCAGGCGATGCTCTTTTGAACGAAGCCCTTGAATTGCTGATGAAGAACGCTCTTGATGCAAGAGATAAAATGAAAAATGCTTTGGCGGCGGCATATATTGTTGCTAACGCCGCAGGAAAGGATGGCATGATAGCAGGTCAGGTCATCGATATGGAGTCTGAAGGGAAAACGATAGAAGCCGAGACATTGAAACGGATGCACCGGAAGAAAACCGGTGCCCTGTTGAAAGCAAGTGTTCTTGCACCAGCAGTCTATGCTTCCGCTCCAGACCAGATACTGAATGCTCTTACTGAATACGCAGACTCAATCGGCATTGCTTTTCAAATCAAGGATGACATTCTTGACGTGGAAAGCTCAACCGAGGCGTTAGGAAAGTCGGTGGGAAGCGATGCAAGAAATCATAAAACTACATATGTATCGCTGTTTGGCCTGGAGAAAGCGAAAATGTTGCTCCATGAGGTTACCCAAAATGCTGTCAGCACCTTGTTGCCCTTTGGTGAAAAAGCTTGGTTTTTGAAGGAAACTGCTCAGTATATCGCCTCCAGGATAAATTAAGTTAGAGGTGACTATGTTTCAGGTATTATTGGATATTATAACGAATAAGGCGTTTACAACGCCTGTGTTATCATGGTTTATAGCTCAAAGCATCAAATTTGCGCACCATTATTACAAAAAAAGGAGATTTGATTTCAAAAAATTCATCGACTCTGGTGGAATGCCAAGTTCTCATACCGCATTTACCGTATCTCTGGCAACCATTTTAGGTATACACAATGGTTTTTCTTCAGACATATTTGCGTTATCAGCTATTTTTTCGCTGGTAGTCATGGCAGATGCAGCTGGTTTGCGCCGCGCAGCCGGCAAGCAGGCCGAGGTTTTGAACAAGCTTGTGAATTCCAGTGAGCATGTACAGCTGGACAAGGAGCTTAAGGTACTGTTGGGTCATACACCTGTAGAAGTGTTAGCAGGGGCAGCATTGGGTATTATGACAGGGATTTTGATACATTGATGTGGCTATTTGAGTATCAGCTGCTTTAGCCGTTGCTATTTGGCTGTTTTTTGTCCTTTCCTGCCCTTCAGATATATGATATAATAAGCTCAAACATATTCGGATGGCGCAGTATTCTAGTTGGTACTGTCTGCTTCGAAGGCGGGCCTAAAAATCCGCTAAAGGGCACATCGATGAAGTTCCTGGTGTCGGCTTGTTACGCCCAGTGATGGGCTGATGCTGGGAGTTAAGGTTTTGGGGCAGCCTGCAATGGCATGCAGGTCATGACCCCTTTACCGCGGAGACCCGTAAGATGTGGAAGACAGGTTGCACCAGTTTCGGTTATATACCTTGACTACGTTGCGGGCAAGAACCTGCTTTGCGGTACCTCGCTTAGGTGCTGTGAGTAGTGTAGCCTGCCTTGAGTGGAGTTTTGTGAGGGATAATGGATCAGATGCCCTTGGTGTGTTGGCCAGCACCAGAGCATTATTGCCATTTGAAATCCGCTCTGCAAAAGAGGCTAGAAGTAGATAAGACTTTCGGGGAAAACCCCTAGACTGTACATCAGATATACATGGGATTGCAGTGTGGACTAAGTGGTGATCAGGCTTCGATATGGGCAACCATTCGACAAGTGATTAATTGGTAACAGCCGTTTTGGCGACAGAACGGTATCATTTGGGGAAATCCTGCCTGACCTAAGCCGCAAAATTTACTTTGTGTATCGCCATCCGATATGAATATATGCAATATCGTTTCCTAAAAGGAAGCGTTCAGGAGAAAATGGATAATCACCATAAATTAAATTACAAACAATTCCGAAAGAAATTCAAACTTCCAGAAGTCAAGCGCATACCGGTCAAAAAGGTTACCAACAAGTCTGGGAGGAACCAAAGCCTTTGGGCTGTTTCGGTCACAGTTATTTCATTCGTACTGTCTTTAAGTATATTGTATGTTTCAACAGGGCTATTTGAGAGGATTTCTCCTTATTGGTCTTTTTTTGTCGTTCTCATCATTATCCTATTGGGCGTTTTTTTCGATGTTATTGGGGTAGCTGTCACAGCTAGCGATGAAAAGCCTTTCCATGCGATGGCTTCGAAAAAATATCCAGGCGCACGACAGGCAATCAGGCTTATTCGCAATGCTGACAAGGTCTCAAGTGTCTGCAATGATGTTGTCGGGGATATCTGCGGTGTTGTAAGCGGTACAGCCGGGGCTGCCATTGTGTTCAGGGTTTTTCTTAATCACGCGCAATCCAGTTGGATTGAAGCTGTTATCGGTGGACTGATTGCTGCGCTAACTGTTGGAGGAAAAGCCTTTGCAAAAAAGTTTGGAATTAATAATTCCCACTTCATAGTCTACAAGGTGGGCTTGGTACTTTCTTTGTTTTCATCATCCAATGGAAAAAAATAATTGATTTTGCAGGCCCATTTTAGTAAAATATAATAATGGTCCTTTTGGCGGATTACTTAACCGCAATCAATACCATCCGAAATTGGGAAAGTAGGAGCTTATTTTGAAAAGACGGGATTGTCTGTGTTCAACCGGTGTATTGGAGCATATTGTTGAACCTGCAGACTTGAAAGAGTTAAGACCATGTTGTCTTCAAAAACTCGCTGATGAAATCCGAACCTTTCTGATAGAGAAGATATCCCGAACCGGAGGCCACATTGCTTCCAATCTTGGGGTTGTTGAATTGACGATCGCTTTACATACAGTGTTCAGCTCTCCGAAAGATAAACTTGTATGGGATGTTGGGCACCAAACCTATGTGCACAAAATTTTAACGGGCCGGAAGGATGAGCTGGTAAATATCCGGCAAATGGGGGGCATTTCGGGTTTCCCCAAAATATCTGAAAGCATCTATGATAGCTTTAATACAGGGCACAGCTCAACTTCTTTGTCTGCAGCCCTGGGAATGGCCAGAGCCCGTGATCTCCTGGGAGAAGACCATCACGTTGTAGCGATTATCGGGGATGGGGCGCTTACAGGCGGCATGGCTTATGAAGCCCTGAATGATGCCGGAAACTGTAAGACAAATCTGATTGTCATTCTCAACGACAATGGTATGTCCATATCAAAAAACGTGGGTGGAATGTCACGCTATCTCAGCCGCATTCGTACAGAGCCCATCTACTTTAAGGTTCGGGACGATTTCCAGACACTGATGGAGAAAATACCTGCCATCGGAAAATCAGCCAATAAGGTTCTTCACAGGGTCAAGGGATCTATCAAATGCCTGTTGCTGCCCGGCATGCTTTTTGAGGAATTGGGGTTCCGCTATTATGGCCCTTTGGACGGACATAATATTCCGCAAATGCAGGAAGTGATGAAAAAAGTGAAAAGCATGAAAGGACCGGTGCTAATTCATGTATCTACCAAAAAAGGATGCGGATATACCCCTGCAGAGGAAAAACCTCAACAGTACCATGGCATTACACCTTTTGATGTAGAGACAGGCAAGGTGAAAAAGCTTAGCAACGGTAGTTTTTCCAATGTATTCGGGCACAAACTGGTGGATTTGGCCAATAAGAACAAAAAAATCGTTGCAATCACTGCAGCAATGCCTGAGGGTACAGGTCTGGAACCTTTCAGCCAAAGGTTTCCGAATCGTTTCTTCGATGTAGGCATCGCAGAACAGCATGCCGTTACCATGGCAGCGGGCATGGCGACGAAAGGGCTGAAACCGGTGGTCGCCATATACTCATCGTTTTTCCAGAGAGCCTACGATCAGATCATTCATGACGTATCCCTGATGAACCTGAATGTAACGTTCGGTATAGACCGGGCTGGCGTGGTTGGAGAAGATGGAGAGACGCATCAGGGGATTTACGATATAGCACTTTTTTCAACCCTGCCCAATATCACATTGATCACTCCGGCGGATTATGATGAGCTGGAAAAGATGCTGGAGTACGCAATCGAGCAGGACGGCCCTGTTGCAATCCGATATCCAAGGGGTCAGGGACGAAGAGGGCTTATTCCCCAAATGCCCTTTATCCCGGGCAAGGCGGTGCGGCTTACCGAAGGGTTGGATGCAACCATTGCTGTTACAGGACATATGTTGCAAAAAGTTCTTGAAGCGGTGAAATTATTACATGAAAAGGGAATCAATTGCGAGGTTCTCTATTACCGCTTTATCAGGCCCTTTGATGTTGATACTCTGGTGCAATCCGTTTGCAAAACAGGTCAATTAATGACCGTAGAGGATCATATTATCACTGGTGGCTTCGGCAGTATCGCACTGAGTAAGCTAAATGAACATGATGTTCATGTTCCCTGTGAAATAGCCGCTTTCCCTGATGAGCCCATCGAGCATGGTGAGCCGAAGCAGTTGTATGAGAAGTATGGCCTGGAACCGGCTGGTTTAGCAAATCGATTGATGAACAGGTTAAGCACCGGGAAGAAATTCAGAAGAACCATATGAACAACGGTTTGACCTTAGAAAAGAGGTTGAAAAGTGTCTAAAGTACGATTGGATATCCGCCTTACGCAGGCCGGGTTTTTTGACAGCCGTGAAAAAGCACGCAGGGCTGTTATGGCCGGGCTTGTTTTTGTTAATGGAGAATGCGTTGATAAGCCTGGGAGCCCGGTGGGCTCCGATGCAGAGATAGAAATAAAAGGCAATCCCCTCCCGTATGTCAGCAGAGGCGGGCTGAAGCTGGAAAAAGCTCTGAAAGAGTTTGATATTAATCTGACAGGCAAAACCTGTATGGATATAGGTGCATCAACAGGTGGCTTTACCGACTGTATGCTTAAAAATGGCGCAAAGCGGGTGTATTCGATTGATGTCGGTTATGGTCAGCTCGCATGGAAGCTTCGGTGTGACAGCAGGGTCGTGGTAATGGAACGAACCAATTTCCGTTATGTCAAGCCTGAAGAAATTGAAGAAACCATCGATTTTGCCTCAGTTGATGTTTCTTTTATCTCTCTAAGAAAAATACTGCTTCCGGCAAAAGCGTTGTTAGCCTCGGATGGTGCCATTGTCTGCCTGGTAAAGCCTCAGTTCGAGGCAGGGCGCGACAAGGTAGGCAAGAAGGGTGTTGTACGCGAGCCATCAGTGCATATTGCTGTTGTTGAGGAGATCATACAATTCGCCTTAAGAGAAGGCTTCTTTGTTTATGGTCTGTCTTTTTCGCCAATAAAAGGTCCCGAAGGGAACATCGAATATCTTTTATATCTTGGGCTTGCGCCTTCCGGTTCGCTGCCTTGTCAGGCCGATAAAGTTGTTGATGCTGCTCATAGAGAGCTGTAAAATTTGGTTGTATTATTATGCACTTTCACTGTATAATAGGAATAACCCGTTCACCCAGCGTTTTTACAAAGCGTAATACGCTTATGATGTTTTTGCGAAGTAAACGATAGGGTGCTTTTATAAAGAAATACTCAATGGGTTTTGAATAGGATCCCCTACTACGTATTGATAACCCGATGGGTAAAAATGCTTGATTGTAACCTGAAAGCCATAACCGCTTGCGGTACAGATCATTTATAGAAATGGGGTCCATTCGTTATGATAAACAACCGGAGGTACAGGGTCTTATGAATCCAGTTAATATTGGATTGTCTGTCAATGTAAAGAGAGATAGAGAGCTTCTGGTTACGAAAAAGGTACTCGCCTGTCTCCGGAAACATCATATGACTCCTGTTTTGGCCAAACCCATCGCAGCAGAATTGGGGTTGTCTGAAGGCTACGATGAAACGACGTTTTATGAGAAATCTGAATTTATCGTTTCTTTAGGCGGTGATGGAACCCTTCTTTCTACAGCCCGCTCCTCGTATGCGCATGATGTGCCTGTATTCGGCATTAATCTGGGAACGGTGGGCTTTTTGGCCGAAGTTGAAATCAATGATATCGAGAATGCGTTTGAACGCTTGGCTCAAGGGAATTATGCATTGGTGGAACGCATGGTTTTATTGGCACAGGTTCACCGTAACGGGAAATGTGTTTTTGACAGTATTGCACTGAATGATGTTGTTGTCAGCAGAGGCGGGTTATCCCGCGTTATCCGTTTGAAGGTTTTCGTCGATAACCAGTTTATTGATTCTTTCCCCGGAGATGGGGTAATCGTTTCAACACCAACAGGCTCAACGGCTTATACGCTGTCAGCCGGCGGGCCCATTGTTCAACCGGATATGCGGATGATGATTACAACCCCTATCTGCCCACACATTCTATACTCCCGTTCCTTTATCACCTGCCCGGAGCGTGTTATAAACATTCGTATCAATGATGATTATCCGGACAGCGCAATCCTTACAATGGATGGGCAGGAAGGCTTCGAGGTGCTGGCGGGGGACAAGATATCAATAAAATGCATGGATAAGGGCGTTCGCTTCGTTACTATCAACGATATCAACTTCTACGATGTGCTTCGTGCAAAAATTCACAGCAGGGATACTGAATAAAGTATAAATCTGAAATGGGAAAGGTGGCAGGCAATGAAATATAACCGGCATGCTAAAATTTTGGAAATCATTGAAAGCCATGATATTGTTACCCAGGATGAATTGGCAGAAAGGCTGAGGAGCTTGGGGATGGATGTCACACAGGCGACCATATCCCGTGACATCAAGGAATTAAGGCTGGTCAAGGTGATGACACCCGAGGGGAAAGCAAAATATATGGCGATGAACAATGATTCTGGAATGCTCAGTGAGAAACTCCTAACAATCCTTAGGGGGGGCTATGTTTCCAGCGATTATGCCAATAACATCCTTGTGGTAAAAACTCTTCCGGGCATGGCCTCAGCGGTGGCTTCAGCCATCGATGCTCTGGGGTGGACCGAAGTTGTCGGGACCATAGCTGGCGATGACACCATTTTTATCGTTACCCGCGCCGAGCGTATCGCTGAGGAAATGCAGGAGAGGTTCAATACGCTTTTAAAGGGGGATTAATCCATGCTCATCCATTTGTCGGTGGAAAACATCGCCATCATCGAAAGGCTGACGATGGAACTGGAGGAAGGCCTGAATATTCTTACAGGGGAAACCGGAGCCGGGAAATCCATTCTGATCGATGCGGTGAATGCTCTGCTGGGTGGGAGAATATCCAGAGAGATTATCCGGACCGGGGAAGAGAAGGCAAAGGTAGAAGCTGTTTTTCATTGCCCTGAAAAGCTTGCTGGTGTTTTGGAACGGATGAGTATCGAGAACCAGGAGGATCGGATGCTCGTCCTGTCCCGGCAGTTCTCACTATCCGGAAAAAACATTTGTAGAATTAACGGAAGCCTTGTTACCGTATCTCAGCTGAGAGAAATTGGTGAATATCTGATCGATATTCATGGGCAGAATGATAATCAGTCCCTGTTAAGAAACAAAGCACAGGCGGATTATCTCGATATGTTTTCCGGAGACAGCCTTTTGGCGGAGAAAGAAAGCTACCAGAAGGCATTGGGCCGGTTTTTGGAGATTAAAACAAAAATAGACGAGCTAAAGGCGATGGATAAGGAAAGGGCACGATTGCAGGATCTATATCAATTTCAGGTAGAGGAAATCGCTGCTGCCGCACTTAAAAAGGATGAAGACATCGAGCTTGTCAGGCAAAGCAACATTCTTTCCAATGCAGAAGGGATTATGGAGGCTTTTCAGTCTGCTTATGCCGCATTGGCTGGTGAGGATGACTTTCACATCGGCGCACTGGAGCAAATCCAAAGAGCTCAAGCATCGATAGAGACGATCGTCAAGCTGGATCCCGAGTTTGAGATGATTCAGGAAAGCATGATTGAAATTGTAGACAGGCTGGAAGAACTGATGCGAGAAATACGCCTGAAAAGGGAGGGGATCCAATACGATCCTCAGCTTCAGCAGGAAGTGGAGGAAAGGCTGGCCCTGATTGAAGCATTGAAAAGAAAATACGGAAATACGGTTGAAGAGATCCTTGATTATGCAAAGATGGCGCAAAAAAAACTGGAAGAAGTTACGGATACCGAAGCAATATTAAGTAAATTGGTACGTCAGCGGGATGAACTGGAGGGCATACTCTATGACAAGGCCCTTCGGATGCATCAGATGAGGGCTGAAGCAGCCTTGCAGCTAAAAGAAAAGATCACCGGGCAGCTGAAGGAGCTGGAGATGCCAAATGCCGAATTTGAAGTGGAGCTTCGCTTCGATCAAACCCGGAAATATACAGAAGCGGGCCTGGATAGCATTGAATTTTTAATCTCGCCGAATCCGGGAGAAGGCTTGAAACCATTAAACCGAATTGCATCCGGTGGTGAGATGTCCAGGGTTATGTTGGCGATTAAAACCATACTGGCTGATGTAGATGACATTGGCGTGCTGATATTTGATGAAATAGACACTGGTGTTAGCGGAAAAGCTGCGTTAAAGGTTGGGGAAAAGCTTGTCGATGTTTCGCGAAAGCATCAGGTAATCTGTATTACCCATCATGCGCAGATCGCCAGCCTGGCCGAAGCGCACTTTTTCATCCGCAAAGATACGGAACATGACAGAACCATCGCACAGGTCCGGAAACTAACTTGCAAAGAACGTGAAACGGAGATTGCCAGGCTGTTAAGCGGAGATACTGGTGAAAGCACCACAAAGCTTGCAAGGGAAATGCTTCAAAAGGGAACTGAACTTCGAAATGGGCTTGGATAAAAGACATTACAACATGTTGGATGGTTCTGATGGATAGTTGTGGAATATGACAACGATCGGAGGATGAAAACTTGAACTTCAAATGGTCAAAACATGTTACATCAGCTGTAGATCCGGAAGGATATCCGCAAAGTGATTTGCCCGAAATTGCCATGGTGGGCAGATCGAATGTCGGGAAATCCTCCGTTATCAATTTCTTAACCGGAAGAAAAAGTTTGGCGAGGGTGGGGAATACACCCGGAAAAACAAGGCTTATCAATTTTTTCAACCTGGAAGACAAGATGATGCTGGTTGATCTTCCGGGCTATGGGTATGCAAAGGTTTCGAAAGAAGAGCGGAAACGGTGGGGAACGACCGTTGAAACTTATCTCAATCGGCGTGAGCAGCTGAAACTGGTTTTGATGCTGGTAGATATCAGGCATAAGCCAACCTCAGATGACAAGCTGATGATTGAATGGCTTGGTGCCATGGGCAAACCCCATTTAATTGCAGCGACGAAGGCTGATAAGATATCCAGGGCGCATTATAAGGCGCATGTTGACGAGATACGAAAAACCCTGAACCTGGTGCCAGGTATTCCGGTGGTACCGGTATCTGTTACCAAAAAAACGGGCTTTACTGAATTGTGGGACAGGATCAGCGAATTTCTGCAGGGAGCAGAACATCCTGAATCGTGATAAGCATAAGCAGCCTTAGTCACCAGAATTGTTGCCGGGTTTTCCGGATATTATTGAATCGATGGGTTGGTGTTTTATGATAGCTGAAATTCTTGCTGTAGGAACAGAGTTGTTAATGGGCCAAATCGCAAACACGAATGCTCAACACATTTCAAAGAAGCTTGCGGAGCTTGGAATAAACGTTTATTTTCACACGGTTGTCGGGGACAACCCCGCCAGGCTTGAAGAAACCGTGAAAAGGGCTCTGGTTCGTTCTGATATCGTCATTACCACAGGTGGTCTTGGTCCCACGAAGGATGATCTGACAAAGGAGACCATTGCAAAGGCAATGGGCAGAAACCTTGTATTTCATGAGGATGTCATGGAGAAAATCCGTGACTTTTTTATCAAAAAGCACCGGCGGATGGTGAAGAATAATGAAAAGCAGGCCTATCAGCCTGAAAACAGTATCCTCATACCAAACCCGAACGGAACAGCACCGGGGTGTATCATTGAAGAAGCTGAAAAGATCGTGATAATGCTGCCCGGTCCGCCAAGAGAAATGATACCAATGGTTGATGGAATGGTGTTTTCTTATCTGCAGCAAAAGGCAGACCTGATCTTGGTATCCAGAATGTTGAAGGTTTTTGGCATTGGTGAGTCAGAATTGGAAACCAGGCTGATAGATCTGATAGACAATCAGGACAACCCTACGATAGCACCCTACGCTTCCCAGGGAGAAGTGACTGTTCGGGTGACCGCCCGATGCACAACAGCAAAGGAAGCACAGCGGCTTTTGGAACCGGTTGTAAAGGAAATAGAAAAAAGATTGGGTACAACGGTTTATGCCCATGATGGTGAATCTCTGGAACAAGTAGTATTTAAGCTCCTTAAGCAGAATAGCCTTGTCATGGCAACCGCTGAATCTTGTACGGGAGGCCTTCTCGCTGAAAAAATGACCCGCATGCCTGGAGCCTCCAATGTTTTTGATCGCGGGTATGTCACCTATGCCAACCGGGCCAAAACCGACGATCTGGGTGTGCAGGAAAGCACATTGGCCACTTATGGTGCTGTCAGCCGTGAAACCGCGCTTGAAATGGTACGGGGATTGACAGAGCGGACGGGTGCTTCGGTGGGAGCTGCGATAACAGGAATTGCCGGTCCGGACGGAGGAACTGCAGAAAAACCTGTTGGGTTGGTATACATAGCTGTTACCGTACAGGATAAAACAATATGCAAATCCCTTGACCTGATGGGAAACAGGGATAGGATCCGCAATGACGCTTGTCTGCATGCATTGGACATGATACGCCGACTAATCCTGAACCTGGATTTATGATCATTTGACCGGCTGAAACCAGAACAGACCTTAGCAACCGGGCCGCTGCCCATGAATCTCAGACCGGGCATCTCTGTAGACAGATAATTTGTAAACATATTCATTGGTTTAAATGATGAACTCAGGAGGACAGAGGAATTGGGTTTAGGTGAAGAAAAACGCTTGTCGGGGACCGCAGCAATGGTGATGTTCGCGACATTATTAAGCAGAATAACTGGTTTTTTGCGCAATGTGGCGATCAGAAATATTATGTTGCCAAAAGGTTATTCTGACGAGTTTATTCTGGCTTTTTCCCTTCCAGATTTAGTTTTTGAGCTGCTGGTTGGTGGCGCAATTGCCGCCGCGATTATTCCCATACTGGCCTCCAGCATTTCAAAAAATGATGAAAAAGAAGGCTGGAAGGCGATTGGAACTTTTATCAACATCACAATCCTTGCTGTTATTTTTTTGGAACTCGTGTTCTTTATTTGGACACCCTCATTTCTAAGGCTTACAGCAAAGGGGTTTAAGCCCACTACCGATGAATTTTTGCTGACTGTAAAGCTAACGCGTATTCTTTTACCATCGGCTTTCTTCATGATCCTTGCTGGTCTGTTCAATGGTGTTTTGAATGCATATCAAAAATTCGCAGCCGTCGCTTTCGGGCCTGTTATCTATAACTTGTGTGTGGTGTCCAGTATTTTTCTGTTTGGTGGAAAGAGCGTCGAAGTCACAGCCTTTGGTGTCATGTTCAGTTCCATGATATACTTTTCCATTCAATTCATAGCCGCATTCAAGTATCTAAAGCTTTACCGTCTTCGCATGTATATAAGTAACCGGACGTTTAAAAAGCTTCTTCGATTAGCACTTCCCGCCCTCGCAGCCTCTGCAATTGTCTATGTGAATCAGATTGTAGGCGGGAGCTTTTCATCCGAATTCGCTGAAAACAGTGTAACGATGATGAATAATGCCAACCGGACCTGGCAGCTGCCGCTGGGTGTATTTGCGCAGGCTATGGGGGTTGCCATTCTGCCCACATTATCCACACATTATGCTTCGAAAAGGGCAGAGGAATATAAACACGTGCTGTATAAAGGATTACGCACGGTGATGCTGTTATGTATCCCCAGTACAATGATTTTAATCATGTTGAACAGGGAAATCATGCAAATCTTATTTAAATGGGGTCCAATGACTGCCCATGAAAGCGGTATGTATGGTCTTGCCTTGTTGGCTTATGCGCCCGCACTACTTTTCCAGTCCATCGTTGTGATCTTGAATCGAGCGTTTTATTCCATTCAAAATACGCGTACTCCTCTTATGATATCCGCATGCACGATAGGGCTGAATATCCTGGCGAATATATATTTTGTGAGAAATACAGACCTCGGTGCGATTGGCACGGCACTGGCCTTTGTTATTACAGATATGCTGTATGTATTTGCATTGGTGTTTTTATTCACCTGGAAAACCGGATTGGATTTAATCCCTGACAATTTTCATTTTCTTGCGAAGGTTTCTGTTTGTACAATAGCGGCGGGGTTTGTGCTGTGGGTTTCAACATTGATTATTCCGTTTCCCTGGGAGGAAAGTTTTACTGTAGGCAAAAAAGTTACCGAGATCCTTTCGGTTGGTGCCAGGCTGATTTTTCCACTTGCAGCCTTTATAGCAACCGCACTGGCTTTGAAGCTGGATGAAATGAGAGAGTTCATCAGCTCATTGCTGGTCAGGTTCCGGGGACATACCGCTAAATGAACCGAAGCCGGCTATGACAGCCGATCAACGGTTTTCGCTGCCGGGAAATAAAACACAGTTTTCGATAGTATAAAGTCACGCCCAATAAAAGCTAGCGGGTGGCTCGGGTGGTTTCAATGACGCAGGCAATATTTGACAGTCACTTGACTTGCAGTAAAGAATTCTATATAATATAGAACAGATGTTCGAAGACAACCCCTTGCGGGTTTGCGTATGGAGGGTATATTATGGCAAATCATGATGAAAGAAAAAAGGCGCTGGAAATGGTATTTAACCAAATTGAAAAGCAGTTTGGGAAGGGTGCAGTTATGAAGTTGGGGGAAGCCGCCCACATGAACATTGATACCATTTCAACCGGGGCTTTGGGTTTAGATATTGCTCTCGGGGTTGGAGGCCTGCCACGGGGGCGTATTATTGAGATTTATGGCCCTGAGTCATCTGGTAAAACCACGGTTGCGCTACATGTTGTTGCAGAAGCACAGAAGGCTGGCGGCGAAGCAGCTTTTATCGACGCAGAGCATGCGCTGGATCCGGTCTATGCCAAGGCCCTGGGGGTGAATATCGAAAACCTGATTGTTTCCCAGCCAGACACGGGTGAGCAGGCACTGGAAATCGCTGAAGCACTGGTCCGAAGCGGAGCGATCGATATCATTGTCATCGACTCAGTGGCAGCACTGGTTCCAAAAGCTGAAATTGACGGGGAGATGGGTGACGCCCATGTGGGTCTCCAAGCAAGGCTGATGTCCCAGGCATTACGGAAGCTCTCTGGTGTTATCAGCAAATCCAGAACGGTGGCTATTTTTATCAACCAGCTACGTGAAAAGGTCGGTGTTATGTTTGGAAACCCGGAAGTAACGCCTGGTGGAAGGGCTCTCAAGTTTTATTCCTCGGTACGGTTGGATGTGCGCCGTATTGAAACCCTAAAAGACGCAGGTGACGCGGTAGGCAACAGAACCAAGGTGAAGGTTGTAAAAAACAAGGTTGCACCTCCATTCAAAGAAGCAGAGTTTGATATCATTTACGGGGAAGGCATTTCCAAGGAAGGTAGCGTTCTGGATATTGGGGTTCAACTGGACATCGTTAAAAAGAGTGGTGCCTGGTACTCCTACAATGATCAACGATTGGGGCAGGGGCGAGAGAATGTGAAAAAATTCTTCAAGGAAAACCCAGATTTGTGCAATGAAATTGAAAGTAAGATTCGAGCCCAATATGATAAAGCATTCCTTCAGAGCATGGAAGCACATGTTGCTGATGATGAGATGGAGTAAAGTTGATGCAGACCGCTTATTGTTGTTTATATCCCATTTATAGAATTGATTTATGGCGGTAGCGGCTATGGTGCCTCTCCTTGATGTTCGTGTTTGCAGGGATATGCCGAAATGTGATATAATCTTACTGAAATAATGCGGATATAGCCCCATTGTTAAGGTTTTATAAGGGTTACCGCGGCATATATGATTACATAAAAAAGTAGGTGAGGACACACAGATGGTGATAACATCCACCATGAAACAGAAGAATAACCCCGATATGCTCCGTATCTATATTGATAATGCCTATGCTTTTTCCATGCCAGAGGAAGAATACTACCGAATGAACCTTTATGAGCGTGCTGAACTCACACAGGAAGATATTGACACCATACGCGAAGAAATAAATATCAAGCTGGCAAAACAAAGGGGTCTGCGGTTACTGGCTGTCAAAGACAGATCGGAGCATGAGATCCGGGAAAGGCTTAAGAGGCTGGGGTTTGACATGGATGTTATAGAGGATGCCATTTTGCAGCTTAAATCCATGGGCTATATCAATGACAGCCTGTATGCCCATAAATATGTTTCGGAACGGCTGAAACTGAAACCAAAGTCAAAAAAGGCCCTTGCTTATGAATTGCAAAAGAAAGGAATAGGATCGGAACTTATCGACGAAGTAATAAGTGAATTCGAATTGGATGAGCATTCAATCGCCTTTCGCATAGCGAAAAAAAAGTTTGGTAAATACGATGTTTCAGATCCGAAGGTTCAGCAAAAAATTATTTCCTTTTTGGCATTTCGTGGGTTTTCCTATGAAATCATACGTACCGTATTGGATCAGATGTAGGCGTAAAGGATGATTAAAAAATACAAATTAGCACAAGATTTTTATTGAATATCACAATGATCTCAACTATAATGTTTACAGAATAATACAGGGTCTCTCGAGGAGCAGAGTAGATATTTGTGCGTTAAGTGCCGGACGGACGGGGAGTTGACGTCTGGACGAAAAGCTTTGGCTTGCGGTACAAATATTGCATCCCGCTGTTGCATGAGGGAGGATTCCTCTTCATGTAGCACGTATTATTACCGGTTAGTTAACGCATATGCGTTAAGAACCGGGAAACAAAATGCATGAGGGGGTTTTTTCATGAAGCAGAAAGGGTTGTTTTCGTTTCTGAAGGATGTCCGGCATCTCGTGCTGGTATCTTTTTTTATTGCGCTGTATGTTGTGCTGTCCATGTTTTCTATCTATATCACCAAGGAGCTTAGGTTTAGCCTGACATTTGTACCGGTGGCGTGGTCATCCGCAGCGTTTGGGCCGATGGCTGGAGCGCTGACCGGTGCTTTTGGGGATGTTATGGCATGGGTTGTCAAGCCCGCAGGGCCTTACCATCCCGGGTTTACGATCAGCGGTATTTCTTCAGGAATTATCTACGGTATATTTCTGTACAGAAAGGAAATTACCCTTTTCAGGGTGTTTCTTACGGCGCTGACGATGATCGTGGTAGTGGAACTTGGCTTGAATACCTTTTGGTTGATGACCCTTTATGGAAGCCCGTTCAAAGTACTAATTGCTGGAAGGCTTCTGAAAGCGCCAATAACACTGCTATTGCAGATGACTGTACTATACGGCACAGGTTATTTTTTAAAACAGATTGCACCCAATCGCATAAAGGGGATCTAATCCTATCGAGAGGCAGTCTTTTTGTTGGTGTGTGGCTTGGTTTCAATGAGCGCTTACGCGTTTTGTGTGTATCACACGTTTTTGCTTGCAAAATACGCTATACGCTGCGAGCATTTTATCAAATACTGCTTCAGTAACGGGTCGAGGCTTGTGGTGCGTTCCAGTTGGTACGCACCGCTAGTGTTGGATTGAAACCTGTAACTGAAGCATCGGTTAACTCCCGTCAATTCGTGTATTTTAGCCCCTGCGGCAAAATACACTTCATCTATTCGTAACCTGTAAGCTACGGGGGGTCTTAGGAGCATTTGATATACTGTTACAGAAAGGAAACGACATATGAAAAACAAGAAACATAAAGGTTTGCTTATTGCAGGTATCGCGGGGCTCATTATTCTGGTGATCGGTCTGTGGACGATTTTTAATGCATCAGCGAACAAACAAAAACCCGATTCCACATTGGCGGAGAATATCTCCCCGTTTCCTTCCTTAAAACCTACCCAACCAAATGGTTCCTCAGAAGACAAAAAACGAAGCGTGAATGGCACTGAACAAGCGTCACAGGCGGATTCAAACCTATCGGGGATCTTTGATGGTATTGGATCCGAACCGGTTAAACCAACCAGTAAAGCAGATGATTTTCCAAGCCCGACAACTGCTCCGGTTGAGCAGCTCCCTGATATGATGGAACCGGACTTTGATGAAAAAGCCGCATCGGATAATGCCACTTCTCTCATACGAATTTCACGTGAAGAAGCAGGGCTGGACACAATTCAACAGTTAAACTTTGATCGGTTCACTCTTCATGAGCGAATACAGGAACTGCTTGATGGGAAACCCTATACCCATGAAGACATGAAAAAAGGAATTGTGGAGCCTTGTTTAGTCACCGAAAGGTTTCAAGCCCCCATATTGGAGGATATATCCATCGGCACAGGCATTGACCAGGTAATTGAAACACTTGGGGTGCCTACCATTCAGAACGATGATATGGTATTCTATAAAACCCACCGTTATTATGTTTGTTTTATTGGTGATGAGAAGGTTGAAGCGGTTAACTTCGCACCAATCCCGGAACTGCAAAATGAAGATATATTAAACTCTGTTCTCACCGCGCTATGTATTGATAATATTTACCTGCTCGAATATCTGAACATGTCGCAGGAAGCGTCGGATTTCTTTGGCAGCGTTGGTCATATTCATGGAGGTGGCAATTATGCCATATCCACTAATGGGATTGAAGTGGAAACATTTTCAGGCACCATTGAAATATTCAACAATTTCGAGGGCTTCCTATACAGAATTGATGGGGAATCAGAAGCCGATTTAGAGATATGCTACACAAACGCAGATTCCATTATGGATGATCTGAGGTTTGACTACTGGAGCTATACATCTGGCAACAGGCAGTTCGCAGAAAACGGGAAAACATCGCCCTCCGGAAAATACTCAGCGATCTATGAGTGGATCACAAGTGACCACCATTATTTTACGATACGGACCAATGATCATTCAGCTCCTGACTATATCATCGGGGCCGAAGCATCTGACTTCGAATGGATAAATGATGACTACATTGTCTATACCACCATGTTTTCAACACTACCGGTTGTGATGCGGCCAGCAGAATATTATGAAAAATGGGAAGTTTATCTGCTGATGCCCGGGATAGATGAGCTTGATTATTTTTACAGTTTCGGTGACCATAATTTCACCATTGCACAAGTCAACGAAGATTCGATCATTCTGCGGGACAATAACGTAGACAGTACAGACCGAGAGGAGTTTTGGAAATTCGGCTATTCCATTGGTCAGAACGGTGAATTCATAGCCGATCAGGTGGAAATCCTAGACAGCTTGTCAGTGGAATAGTTTTCAATGCTGGGAACAGATGTTGAATCGTGGATGATAACGTTGGAGAAACCGGAACGGGGTTCTCTTCTATGACAAATTGCACCAAATTGAATAAAGGTATATAATAGAAAAAGGCTCACCATACGTTTGAATCCTGGCTTTATGCTGTATGACATGCTCATGGGCTCATTGAATGAACGGGGGGTTCACGATGAAACAGGTTGTTAAGGATGATGGCAATCAAGAAAAAAGTGGCGGGGTTTTCTTAATTCATGCTGTCGATGAAGTTCATGCCCAAGCTGTGGAATCTTTGTTAAGATCCTATGATATTCCAGTCTTAAAAAGGCGCTCGCAAGCAGGAGATTATCTAAATATTGCTACCGGAATTAATATTTATGGCGTGGATATTTATGTCCCATCAAAGCTTCATAAAGCTGCCAATGCACTGATAAAAAGCAAGAAAGAATATGGCGGGCATGATGCCGAATTACTGCAGGAAGAAGAAGTTTTCAGGCGTAAAAGGTTGGTTAAAATCTGGATAATCATTGGAATTTTCTATTTACCCGTTCTGATATGGCTTCTTGTCGGTCTGTTTCGTTAACGAAGGGTATCTTTTCAGTTCTCATAGCAGCCACTATATCTACTCCGAATATAACCTCAAAGATAGGAAAAACAGCCATAAGACCGTTATATTTGCAGTGCCTGTAAGGTTACTGTTCACACGGGTGGTTAACTCACGCCATCCGCGGGCTCCTGTCATGTGGGTCGAGGTTTTCTTCAACAGCGGTCTTTATATCTTGGGTCGCTCAGTTGCACGCTATTAGGTTGTTTTAGGAAGAATGGCTTTGAAGTTCACTTCGTAATTGAAATCACCCGAGCCACCCGCTAGCTTTATTGGGTGTGAACAGTAACTCTTTTACGTTATGCACATCTATCTCTCAAGTATATGGGTGTGAACAGTAACGTAAGAGAAATATTGCTTTGTGAAAAACATAAATACTTCTTTACATCAGGTAAGAATATGCGTATAATTTTGATAAAGCGAATACACATTATGCGTGCTCGTACATAACAGGCATGGGTAATACATATTTGCTTTCAGAGGAATATTTGTATTCAAGGTGTACATTTCATGTACTTAATAGGGAATCGGGTGAAAGTCCCGGACGGTCCCGCCGCTGTAAAGAGGAGAATGCGTTATTACTGCCACTGTCTTTAGATGGGAAGGCATACGCAGACAATGAATCTGAGTCAGAAGACCTGCCTTGGGTAGAAGTGAGGAAAGCTACGAGTGATAGGCCTCATGAAGTTTTACCAAATCGGTATAAACGTCTTTTAGCCTTTCTTTCGTGAAAGGTTTTTTTATGCTTTGCTTTCCGGTACCGTTGCTCCCAGAGTTCCAATAACCCGGCTGGTGCATGAAACCCTGGGAGCCGCTTGGCACATGACCTTCAAATGCTAAAGCTTAAGACACTTACAAAAGGATACATTCCTGTTTACACACTTGAAGGGTACTGGTGCCAGCGCTTGTCGACTATATAAATTTTATGTAAAGGAGTCTTTGTCATGAAAAAAGTTCTATCCCTGTCTCTTATTCTTGTATTGTGTGTTGTAATACTTACTGGTTGCAATTATGATGGAAAAATAACGCAGGAAAATGCCCCGGAGCCAAAGCCAACAAGCACAAGCACTCCAACGTCAAATTCCGATCCCACTATCGAAGAGGATCTGGCATACCCCATGCAGTTTACCGATGACAGAGGGAATGTTACAACTTTTGAAAAAGAGCCTGAAAGAGTAATATCCTTGTCACCGAATATTACAGAGGTCATTTACGCTTTGGGCCAAGGTGAAAAACTTGTAGGAAGAACAGCTTTCTGCGATTATCCGCAGGACGTACAATCCGCTGTCGTTGTAGGTGATTTTATCGAGTGGAATTTTGAAACAATTCTTTCGCTGGAACCCGATGTTGTTTTTGCTTCATCGCTGAACACCGAAGAGAATGAGAAAAAATTGAAGGATCTGGGGATTAATATTGTCTACTTAACACAAACAGAATCTTTTGACAGTGCATATGAAATTATCGGGATGACAGGAAGGGTTCTGAATGCTGAGGAGGAATCCAAGCAAATTATAGAAGACATGAAACAAAGGGTTGCAGCTGTTGTGGATGCTGTGAAGGGAGCGGACAGGCCATCCGTTTATTATGTCGTTGGATATGGGGAATATGGTGATTACACAGCAACTGGTGAGACCTTTGTTGCCAGTCTGCTGGACATGGCTGGAGGAGATAACATTGCCGCTGATATAACCGGATGGGTATACAGCTTGGAAAAGCTGATGGAAGAGGACCCTTATTTTATCCTTTGCTCTGAAGAGGCAAAAACAGCATTTCAACAGACAAATGGTTATAAAGAGCTGACAGCAGTCAAGGAGGGGCGGATTTATGCTATCGATGATAATATAATCGTGCGGCAAGGCCCAAGGTTGGCGATGGGGCTCGAGGAAATCGCCAAAATATTGCATCCCGAATGCTTTGATTAATTTGAGGTGAGTTGCTTGGCTTTTCAGTAGATATCAAACAATTGAGGTGATCCTTTGTCTTCTTTTGGAAATAGAAAATTCATAAAGCCTGTATTCATACTCAGCATTTTGGGGGTTATTCTTCTGGCAATAACTTCACTTTTTCTTGGAACGGCCAATATCCGGTTTCCTGATGTTTTCCGTATTCTTTTATCATATCTTCCCGGACTAAAAGGAAGGATACCCCTTGATGGGATCAGTGATTCCACAATTTCGATTGTCATCAAGCTCCGCCTGCCAAGAGTCATACTGGCCTTGCTGTCCGGGGCCGGGCTGGCTGCGGTCGGTTCAACAATGCAAAGCCTGTTCAGAAATCCGATGGCTGAACCAGGGCTTCTTGGAATTTCTTCCGGGGCAGGGCTCGGGGCAACAATTGCGATAGTAATTGGGTTTGGTGATTCCATATTCGGCCTGGGAACCACAGCCATAGCTGCATTTATTGGTGCCCTGGTGACGGTTCTGATCGTTTACAATATATCCCGTACGGGCTCCAGGCTTTCTCAAACAGTTTTAATTCTGGCTGGAATCGCCATCAGCTTTATGAACAGTGCTGTTATTCAGCTGCTGATGATATTCAGAAGAGATCGAATGGATTATATTATGATGTGGACGATGGGTTCCTTTTCCACCGCTGGGTGGAATAAAATATTTATTCTGCTACCATTTCTGGTCATTGGCCTGACATTGATATTTATCCACACCCGACATCTGAATGTGATTTCAACCGGGGAAGAGACCGCGAAATCCCTGGGAATCGAAGTGGAAAGGACAAAAAAGATTCTTTTGGCAGTCTGTTCGGTTGTAACGGCTGCCACTGTTGCAACAAGCGGAATTATCGGCTTTGTAGGGCTGATAATTCCACATGTTCTGCGCCTCCTGGTCGGCTCGGATCAAAAAAGCCTGATGCCTTTTTCTGTTGTTGGTGGGGCTGCGTTTTTGGTAATATGCGATACGCTGGCAAGGATAGTGGCTCCACCTGCTGAAATTCCGGTTGGGGCGATTACAGCTGTTTTTGGCTCTCCATTCTTTATTGCATTGCTTATCCGCAGCAAAAGGAGCGTGATGTAGCGTGGAAACACAAGGCTTAGTCGAGGTGAAGAATCTAAACTATGCGTATGGTGAGAGAAAAGTTTTGGAAGATATCTGCGCCACTTTCAGGCCGGGGATGGTATGCGGACTCCTGGGCCCCAATGGCTCTGGAAAAACAACACTTTTGAAGAATATGGCAGCCCTTTTGGAAGCGGATAAAAACACAGTCTACGTTAATGGCATGGACATTAAAACCCTGGCAGTTTCCCAATTGGCAAAAGAGATTTCGGTTGTTCCGCAAAACAGCTATATCGAATTTGACTTTTCAGTTTTTGATATTGTGATGATGGGCAGAACGCCATATATACGCAGGTTTGCACAAGAAAGCAGCACAGATGTGGAAATTGTTCAGTGGGCCATGAAAACCGCACGAATAGAACACCTGGCCGAAAGAAGTATAAAAAGTATCAGCGGCGGTGAATTACAACGGGTGATTATCGCCAGAGCATTAGCCCAAAAGAGCAATATCATATTACTGGACGAGCCGGTTTCCCAGCTGGATATAAGCCACCAGCTATCCATCATGGAGACGGTGCGGGACCTTGCCCATGAGCATGGGCTTACCATCGTTGTCGTCTTGCATGATCTCAATCTTGCTGCTGAGTTTTGCGACACCCTTTACCTGCTAAAAGATGGCGAAATCGTCTGTGGAGGAGTACCCAAGGAAGTTCTAACCTATGAAAGAATAGAACAGGTTTATCAGATCGTTTGTCTTGTATATGAAAACCCTGTATCCCAAAAGCCACATATTATTCCGGTCCACAGCCGGTGAAACAGAGGCGATATGCCCTGTTTCACAGCTGTGCCAATTGGAAAATGTCCGATATTGAAAAAGGGCACCCTGTCTATCATGCCGCATGACTATGCCAAACAGATCGCTAAAGCTTCTTCAGCTGCTGAAGCTGCGTCGGCTGTATATACGTCAGCGCCGATGCTGGCACGGAAATTATCGGTAACCGGAGCGCCGCCAATCATAATTTTCACCTTGTCGCCAATGGAAGATGCTTTTACCTTTTCAACGATGTTTTTCATTTCGGTCATCGTGGTGGTTAACAAGGCTGAACAGGCTATGATATCAGCATTATTCTCGATAGCTGCTTCTACAAACTTTTCAGCAGGAACATCCACACCAAGATCAATAACTTCCAAACCTTTGCCTTCCATCATCATGCGGACGAGGTTCTTGCCAATATCGTGCAGGTCACCCTTAACCGTACCCAATATTACTTTTCCCTTTGCCTTGACGCCTGAACTGACCATTAGAGGCTTTAGCACCTCGGTGCCGGTATTCATTGCGCGAGCAGCGATCAGAACGTCCGGTACATAGACTTCATTGTTCTTGAATTTACCGCCTATAATGCCCATGCCGTGCAACAAACCCTCTTCTAGAATGGTGTTGGCATCCATTCCTTCATCGATGGCTTTCTGAACCAACTCCTTGACAACTTTAGCCCGGCCCTTTTGAAGGTTTTCAGAAATTTCCATTAACAAACTCATAGTATCACCTCAAAAATCATTTATTATCAAGCATTTTACTGCATGATGAACGAATTATTCCCTTCCGCGGCTTTCCCTGTACTTTTTGGGACTTTGCCCAGTAATCTTCTTAAACACCTTCGAAAAATAGCTTTGATCTTCAAAACCGACGATGTGGGACACATCTACGATGGAAATAGACGGATCTGAAAGAAGTTTCCTGCTCATTTCGATCCGAACCCGGTTGAGGAAGGTGTTAAAATTCATATTCATTTCTTCCTTAAAGATTTTGCTGAAATAGGAGGGGCTGAGATAAACTTTTGCAGCTACTTCATCCAGTGTCAGCTTTTTCATATAATTCTTTTGGATATAGTCTATTGATTTTAATATAACATCCTTGTGCTTTACATTGGTAAGATTAAACACATAGTCGGTAAAGCGCTCCATAATCCGGGACAACCATGGTGTCAGTTCATCAAGGGTTTGGAAATTCTGAATCTGGTTCAAATATTGATAGTTTAAACCAAATATCTGCCGAATATCTGCGCCACCTTCAAGAACAGCACGTGACAGAAGAACCACAAGCTCCAGGACACGGGCACGGATTAACCCAAAATCATTCCCCGATGAAAAGAAAATATGGCCCAGGATTTCGTTTAAGAGTTTTTGAGACAAGGATTTGTTCCCTACTGCAATTGCACTTAACAGTTGCCGTTCCTTTTCGATTGGATAGGTGGAGACCTCCTCGCCGGTCTCAAGCATTTCCTTCAATCGGTGAATGTGCTGCGAGATGGCTGCAGCTTGTTCTTGCTGCTGTTGTTCCCATCGATACTGGTGCCAGGAAAAATCGGAAAGATGGAAAGCCACTATGCTTAACAGTTCAGAAAGGCTGTTCACCTTTTCAGTATCCATAACCGGAATTTTCTTTGCCAGTTCGATGATCCGGGGCAGAGACTTCTTGCTGAAATATTTACCGAACAACTCCGACAACAGAAACTCTTCAGGTTCAACCATATGCACCGGGCCGCCCAGGATAGCACCCTTCATGATCCCGTCGGCAGTAATGGGACAAGCCCAGTGAACAACACCCAAAGGACAGAAGAAGATATACTTACCACCAAACCGTTCAGCTTGATAGCTGCCATACAGGTGTACATGGCTACAGCTCATTTCCCTGTTCAAACCCGAACAGTAATGACAGAAATCATTCTCATGGCTGCAATAGAGCGCTTGGCCAGAATCATCAATGAAAATGGCAGGAGCTCCAGTTGCATTGCTGTAGTGCTGCACCGCTTCAATAATTCTGTAATGATCAGGTTCCTGTTTCATAACCAATCCCCTTGTGCCAGAGCCTGTCCTAGTTTCGTAAGTTCGTATATACGCTTTTGATCATACACCTGTATAGATCGCGAGTAATGAAATATTTTATGCTTTTTTGTAATTTTTTATACTATTACCGATTTCCTTGTGCAACTATTACAAGTATATCTGTTTCTCAACCAATGTCAAAAAACATATTTTCGGTATATTCTGATACAAAATCCTGCCTTGACGATAGCTCCAGATATTTTATCTGTCTGGCAACCGCATTTGCAGAAATCAGTGCCTCTTGTGAAAGCAGTGAGAGGATTGTTCCAGCACCAGCAGCGTTACCGACCGCATGGATTCTGCCCACCAGCCCCTTTGGCAGAAGACCCGTTTTAACAGCAGAGGTGATATTCATAAAACTACCGAAACCACCTGCCAAAAATACCGAATGAACATCATCGGAAGAAACCCCGGATTCCTGCAGCAAAACATTGATACCAGCCGCAATTGCAGCTTTGGCATTCTGTACTTCCCTCACATCCTTTTGGGTGATAAATACTCTACGGCTGCTGGGTTCACCCAGAAGAAAAGCTTGTTGTCCATTAAATTCAAACAGCCTGTCAGCATACCTCATAGTATTTTGATCCAACTCTTCTCTGTCGAGGATCCTGCCTGTATCGTCCAGTATACCGATTTGAAGCATACATGCAATTGCATCGATCAGACCAGAACCACAGATCCCCACAGGTTCTTTTCCACCAATTGTCTTCCATTGCACAGAGCCGTCATCGGTAACAAAAACCTCGCTGACAGCGCCCTCAACACCGCCTGTCCCACAGACGATATTAGCGCCTTCAAAAGCAGGCCCCGCTGCTGTTGAACAGCTATATAGAAAATCCCTGTTACCAAGAACAATCTCACCATTTGTACCGATATCCACAAGCAGGGTTACTTCTTCCCGCTGAGCCATACCGGTCGATACAACAGCAGCCACCGTATCAGCTCCAACATAAGCTGAGACACCGGGAAGGATGAGGATACGCCCCTGGGGATTGATGCTCAGATTCAGTTCCATGGGTTTCAAAGCCATTACTGAAAGGGTTGCCGGAATAAATGGAGCTGTTGCGAGATAAATTGCCGGTAGTTCCAAGAGAAGATGAAGCATTGTTGTGTTTCCCGCCAGAGAAACAAGGTATACATCTGTTGCGTTCAGGTTGCTTTGCTGAACAAGGCGCCCAATCAGTTCATTCAATGCGTTACGGATAATCCCGGACAACTCTGCTGCATGAGCACGGCTTTTAGAGGCATAATCAATGCGGGAAATGACATCAGCCCCAAACTTTTTCTGCGGATTCAACATGGAAGCCACAGAAAGCTTTTCACCATTGCTTAGATCATAGATGTAGGCAGCCATCGTAGTCGTTCCGATATCGATGGCAACGCCATAAAGGATCTTCGTTGTGTTACCGCTTTCTACGCCGATGATCTGTTCCATAAGCTGAATTGTAGTAACGTGATAATCGTTTCTCCTTAGGATTTCAGGCAGCTTCTGTACCAAATCAAGTGGGAATATTGCATTCAAACAAGTGTTTTTGCCTAGTGCAGAACGATCAAAGCTGTCACCTCCAGCTACAGAAATCAGCCGTTCGCTGTCTGTTCTCTGATCGTTAAGGCTTGGAGCAGGAAGTTTAGTAAACTCTTTGCGCATGACCGGCTTTCCGGAAACCGGCACCATGCCAGCCTCGGTTAGAACAGATGCGTTTTCGTTTCCCAGCCCGAGCGAAATTTCCATATCCCCTGTAACTTTGATCATACAAGCAAGATGTATTCCGTTATTCAGTTCTTCCGAAGAGAGATGTTTTCTCTCTTCCAGTGTATATGGAACCGTACCTTGAAGAATTTTTATGCGGCATTTTCCACAGATTCCTTTACCGTTACATGGTGCTTCCACACTATACCCGTGTTTCCGCAGCACATCGAGTAGCATGGTGTTATTCATGGCTGTAATCATTTTTGTTTCATTATTATGGTGAATTGTAATCGCAGGCAAGACCATCCTCCGTTCCAAATGGCATAGGAGAGAAACAGCTTTTCAGAGCTGACCAAACTGGGTAAATATTTATATCTTTCTTATTATATCGTGAAATCAGATTTATTTCAAAGACGATTTTATCAACAGCAGAACAGTTACCAAAGAATCATAAATCACTATAGATGAAGAAGCTGGGCATAATGTAGTGTGAGACAAGCCGAAATGAGGTGAAAAGTGGAAAACAGCAATGAAGAGTAAAAATTCTT